>Ga0065711_1013571_pt1 | contig 10994 bp, 6 predicted proteins | sample Hoacrofraction12_FD_59098 | JGI IMG/M metagenome (GOLD analysis project Ga0065711, IMG submission 59098) | Hoatzin crop microbial communities from Cojedes, Venezuela - Epithelial fraction 12 v2 (version 2) | ecosystem: Host-associated > Birds > Digestive system > Esophagus > Crop | place... | reverse complement strand
TGGAAAGAGTCTGGCCCTGTCCTCCTGACACCCACCCTGCAGATATTTAGAGGCATTTCGAAGGTCCCCTCTCAGCCTTCTCTTCTCCAGGCTGAACAAGCCCAGCTCCCTCAGCCCTTCCTCGTAGGAGAGATGCTCCAGTCTCATCATCCTCGTAGCCCTGCACTGGACTCCCTCCAGTAGCTCCTCATGTTTCTTAAACTGGGGAGCCCAGAACTGGACACTGTACTGCAGATGGGGCCCCACTAGGGCTGACTTCCTACCTTCTGCTGACCACATCCAACGAAAAAAGGCCTTACAGTTACTGTAAAACAAAAAATTCTATCTTGGTGCCTTCCTCAGAAATGGGCACCAAGACAGAACAAACAATCCATGGAACCTCTCTGCTGCTGCAGGAAACAAAGACAGAAGGCCAGAAGCCACTGGACTTACACAGGCAGAATGTTCTCTCAGTTTGTGCTGTACCACTCTCCTTCCTATACAACTCTAACCCATGGACAGGTGAGCTTCCTTGGCCAGCGACGTCTTTTCTTTCCCATACACTTCACCCGAGAAGAAAACTAATACATAAACAGAAGATACAGTGGAAGCAAGCTGAGAGCTTGGGAGGCTCGAGGAAGCCTCATCAAAAACACAACCATAAAACATCTTTCTTGGCCTCATTTCCTGGAGGCCACACAAGGCAAACGACACTAACCCTCTGTGTTCCTACGCACACGCAGCATTAGGAAGGAAATCTGCAGGTTCCCAACTACTCTTACTGGGCTCCATAACCAAATATTCCACAGACACTTAACTGTGCAGTGATGCAATCACTATTTGCAATTAAAGAGCTCTGTCTTCTTGGTGCATTCAAATACGTTGCTTCGTAAAGCCTTTAACAAACAACGATGGGATGCTGACACAGCCTCAATCTTCAGAACGACAAATCACTGTCAAGGGGAAAAGCTTCTCAGAGCCATACCCTCTCTACAGATATACTTTGATCACTATTTGATTAAACTGAAAAACATGTCGTCCCCCCCTCAGAAGAGTTTATGAAGCCCAGATTGTATCAGCATCATCCTAGGTACGTTTCATTTTGTAGGCTAATAATGCTCCACGTAAGCAGTCCCTGGCCAAAGCCCACCAGCCAGTACCCGAGCTCCGACATCATGAAATGTTTCTATTGCTAGTTTGTACTCTTGGTCCTAACTACCTTGGAAACAGCCCAAACAGGGCATTTTGTTTTCAAATTTAGCATAAGCAATTTTAGAAGTTATCGAAATGTAAAGGTAAATTGCTTGCTTCCAAAAATTTCTGGGCACTTCTGTGTTCTTGCTACAGCTATCTCCTATCGATCCTTGTGACAAAAGGACGTAAAGCCTGGCAGTATGCTAACAGAGCACTACTATACTCTCCAGCATGATTTAAGACGTGCTTCTACACGAAGCCCAGAAAACCTCTCGCACACCAAATGTTCTGTGCTCAGTATGGATACTTTCTCTACTTTTCTAGGTCAACATATAAAAGAAAAAAAATTGGCTGGAACACACAGGTTTCTCCTCAAGTCTTCTAGAAGTATCAAAATACAAAAAACATGCAAAGAGCTAATCCTGAATACTTCCATAATCAATGCTATAACCACGGACAAGTAGGTAACGCTATCCGAGAGACTGAGTAACTATCAGCACCAAGCTGTAAGAGCCGGGAGGTAACCGCGAGAAGCCACCACGACCCGGTGGAGGATGCCACCTGAGAAACTCCCGTTCAGCGTTTCCGGAGCAACCCACCAAAGGGAAACTCGTGAATTGACACACCAGTGTCTTCCTTTTTGAAACCTGTCACATAAACAGGAAAAGATCAACGCCACAGTACAGGTCACAAGAGATCAAGATGTACAAAGCAGAGGTTAATTACATAAATTGCCTTTTCGGAAATGTGTAAAAATGAGATCCACAACCCAAGTCATTTCAAGCAGAAACGAGGTCAACAGCAGGCTTGAAAGGCCGTCCATCAGTCACCCATTGCGAGTGCTTCTGCTGAAACCGTACTCTGAGCCTCAAACGAAGCTCACCAACTCCCGACAATGTTGGGGATGGGGGTGTGCACAGCGAAAGCCACCTTTTCCCAGGAAACAGCCTTCGTACTTTCCAATACTCCTCATTCTTTTCCTTCAATTGTCATTATTACGTCTTGGGAAAATATTTATACTAATCAATTGAAGAAAGCTATTTAGCATACTTGCAAATCAAGGGGAAAAAAGAATTGTAAATTAAACCATCGTTTAGTTTGAAATGTTGTCACATTCCAGAATTTTAAAATACTAAGAATCACACTGTTCAAAGATTTTAAATAATTTCCACTTAGTTTATAGAAAATACCATGTACTGTAAGCAAATTGATCACAAAAAAGTAAAATGACACTAAGTTTTTCCCTGTTTTTATCACAGTTATATCATTGGTCATTCCACTTACCCCAGCTTCGCGCCATATATCTCCTTTTCTTTTCCTTTGCCCTTCTCTTTTATTTTCTCTTTCTCTCTGCCTTTACGCCGCTCTCTTTCACGAGACCCGCTATGAGTTCTCCTATGACTGGATCTTTCACTACTTCGACTACAAGAACGTTGACGAGGTCTTGATCGTGATCTACACAAAATCCATAGTATTAAAATTTAGCAGTCATTCATTTTCACTGTCACTGTATGTTAGATTTCGTTATATAGTCTAACCATTTTAAACACATTTTCAAATCACTTAGTAATTTAACACTTTTAAATAAAAACCAGCCAACTCATCACAGGAAAAGCAAAACAGAAAGCATTGCTTCTGCTCTGAAGAAAGAATGCAAAACCAATTAAACCACACTATGCAGTATTCACCCGTTAACAAAGTAAACTGGTATTACCAAAGCAATCTCTGGAGCTATCGGAGAAGGAAAGGAAAGAAAATTTTTCTTGAACATTAAACTTTAAATTCTTAAGTTCTGATCAATTTAGCCTGGCAAATAATGAAAGAATGTACAGCTGCTACCAAGTGCTTGTATTTACATATATTTACATATTAAATACATTACTACTAATAACGACGTTCCACAAAACCCAGAGGTGATGTGTCCAAAGCCCTAGCTTTAGCTGGCAGAGCTGACACTTGCACACAGCTTCTTAACACCAAATTCAGGTTTGAGAGACTCTTTGCAGCACCGCTATACCCAGGCCAACCCGACAGGCCCAGCAACGTGAGAAGCCGCACCCAGCTCGGTGCGCAGTCACACTCTCCTGTGTGGCTATAGGACCCATGGCTCTCAATCACCTTACCCACTCCTCAGGAATAAACGGATGTTGTCACTGACACACTTGAATGAAAAAAGATGCAGAAGTATTACAATACGACTGTTTCTACACGTATCCAAAAAAAACTTTTAATTATTCCTGAAATTCTTTTAGATTATTTGCTAAATTTTAATTTACAGTTCATCATGGATCAATACATCTTTTCTCTTGTACATGCGTAGCTCTAGACAGTGAATATTTAGGAAAACAGCAGTTCAAGTTTGCGTTAGTTTCTACCACAACGTACGTCTTCACAGATGTTCCGATGGCACCTGACTGAAAAGTTTCCTTAAGTACTGCGAGGGCTGAGGGGAGAAAGGGCATTTTTTAAAACAGTATAAAAAATTATTTAGCACCTCTTGAAATGCAAAACTCCAAAGGCCTTTAAAAGCAAAATTGCATCGAAACGATCACTCCATTTAAAAGGCAAAAACTGCTTAATAAAACTCAGCAGCAGAATACGCAAAAGAAAATACTACATCCAGATGAAGGTATAAATTACTTCTGGGAAGCATCTTGTTACTGAGCCTGGAATCTGTCCAGCATCCTGGGGCTAACATACCTGTTCCTGCCTTTCAGCCTAGCTCTAGGGGTCAGCACCCCAGCTTTGGGGTTCCTTCGGCAGCCGGCACCCCTCGCAACACCACAGCTCCCATTCTCGGTCGCGCTGTCGGCACCAAGCCACAGATCACGTTACCACCGAACTGGTGGGTTGTGAACGGCAGGACATTTGCCGTCTCAAAATGGGTTTTTATTATGTCACCACAAATTAAAAAGCATCAATCCATTCTTTAGTCCTCAGGTAGAGGAAATTTTGACCCAAAAGTGTATTCTGGGTATTAGAGCTATTTTTCATTCGGCACAAAGACACTGGTTCTACCAGCACCACGGTGAGGTGGGCACAGATTTACAGACCACTGCCCTACAGACATTCACTATTCAAAAGCAACCATGATTTCTGACCACTCTGCAGGCAAGGTGCAAAGTCAGAAACAGTAGAAAATGCAAACCAACCAACCAAACAGCCCTGTGGCAACACAAATCACCTTCATGTGATGCAAGGCCTCTCCTTACTCAAGGGTATAGTCCTTCAAACAGAAAGAACTGAGGAATCCAAGCTGTTTATTGCTAGAGAGCTTACTTCCTCAGCTCAAATCTGAACTTGACTTGACATCTACCTTTGACAGGTGCAAAATAACAGCAAATTCAGTTCAGATCAGCTGGATGCTCAAATGTGAGATTTCTGCTCAGTCACAGGTCTAAGCAGAATGAATGGCAGGTATCATTTCTGTACAGAAAAACAGCTCTTAAAAATTAGAAGTAGACTGGTTGCATCAAATTTGCAATAATGTACTTATAACAGCATCGACAAATTGATAAGCATTGTCTCTACAGATGCTGTCACCCTTCTTTCATCTGCAATCTTTCGCACCCAGAGCAATCCCTAATCACTGTCTGCCCTTGGGGTTTGACAGTTCCAGCGAACAGCAGATAAAGCCTGTGTTCCCTGTCCCCGTCACGCAGGTGAGGCAGGCAGATGACTATCCACAGGATATTGCAGTGAAGATCTTAACAAAAACGTGAAGTTCTACTCTGCAGAAGCCATCTCTGCGGGACACAGGACTTCAGTCAATCCTTCAATTACGAGAGCAGCCGACCCGGGCTGTAGACCAGCCCAGAGCACAGATGCAGACAGTCCAGAATTGGCTTCACGCAGAGACGACTCCAGCTCGGTCGGACTTGTTAGCTCAGATCAGAAGTGAGCACCCATGGCAGGGTCTGCAGGGCAGTTCAGGTGTCAAGCCCAGCTGCCCCCGCGGCTGCAGAGCCCCAGCCTCCCCCAAAGCGACCGCGACGCCCTGTTTTAGGGGATCTACAGAGGGGACAGCGCAGGAACAAAAATAAAACAGTTGCAAAGTGGATCTAGCGCATTCTGCTGCACCCGAATCCACTTGCAGAGTCTCTCCTGCGCATCGCGCTCCGGTAGCTAAGACGCACGCAGGGTTTCTTTGCTCGGTCCAGGACAGGAATGCTGAGGACATGCACAGCCTAACACCGCCTCTGGAGGTAGCACCAGGCAGACGCCAGCCACCCCCGATCTCCTCCAGAGATGAGTCTTCCTCGTTGTACAAAGTTCTTTTGCAAATATTTCATGCGTCATTATTTTTCCTTAACGCTGCAGAGCTACAGCCGTCCCAGCTAAAACTCTGCCTGCTAAGGTCCTTGCATTGACTTGCACTGATTATAAGCAGGATTTATAAAGCACAGATAAAGCAACACAACTCCAAAAATACAAAAAGTTGTGCTGACCCCAGACATGAGTAAGGGTGATGTAAATAAGGAAAACTGAGGAAAAGAAAAAAAAATAAAATAAAAAAAAACAAAACACAAAAGGGTCTGACGTTAATGCTCCCTTCAATTCCCAGATGCTAGTGAGACTTAGATTCCGTTAATCATTTTTAAAGTGGGCTAACCACTGTGCTTCTCCTGTTGTACAGCACTGTTTCTTTTTGAAAAAGCTCATCTTGTGTTAACTTTTCTCCTTCACAATCCATCCACGGTCATAGTAACAGCGGACTAGCAGAAAAACCACCAGACAACCACAACACATAGTTTTATTAACAAACTCAGGCTGAATCTCAGCTCTTGTTTAAGTCTTCCGCTAGTCTGGGAAAAATTAAAAAAATATCTTAGGGACTTCTCACACAAGTAAAGACCATGAAAATTTTAGAAAATATTTGCTTAACTATCTAAGTAACCGCTTAAGATTATGAGTGAAGATGCATTATGTAGTTTTACCACACACTGATGGAACAGCGGAAGCACAGAGACCAAATACTTCAAGACAACAGACAGAAGATGGCAAAAATAACCAACTTTGCAGTCTAATTCTCTAGAACCATTTCATCTTACATGCTAAGTTCTGCCAGTAATACTTCTAAAACCCAACCGGAATTGCCAGGAAGCCAGACAAGGGCTGCTGAGGTGGAGCAGGTAAGACCACCATCTTCTTCATCTCTGCCAGTAAGCACACTCTAAAGAGAGCTCCCAGTTTCTGTGCAGTGCCGCAGGAAATGATGATCAGCGATGACTGAAGCAAAAGCCACAACCGTACTGACACACGGAGCGAACGCGGCGTCACCTCCAGAACGCCTGAAACTGCACCTCTCTCGGCCACGACCACGGCCAGGCACCGACCTGCCCAGCGACTCGGCAGCGCACGTCTCGCAGGGACAAGCGGGAGCTGCACAACGCTTTGGAAAATCAAAAGGCAATGGTTTTTGCCTGCAAACAGGTTTTCCCCGTATTCATCAAACACAAAATATGAGCTAAGGCTTCTCTCTCCCCAGACTGAAAAGCTTAAGGAAGGGACTGACCAGAAGAACAAGCACAGGAGAGACTCACTTTATCTTTTAAAAAAGGCATGAGATGTAATCTTAAACAGGAGGGGGAAAGTCAAGTATTTTAAACATGAGAACAAAAACAAGATATTATTGATTCAATAAAGAAAAACTTAAAATAAATGAAGCTAAAGAGATTAGATTCACAGCAAGAAGGAAGCGCAAGGTATGCAACACCTTATACTGAAAGCCAAAAATATGTATTCAGAAAGCAAAGAAATGATACAGAAACATTTAAAAAGACACAAAGAAAGAAAAGCAGTTTCCCAGAGAGTAAGCAAAAGGACGTGCTGCGTTTGTACACAGGCAATGTTAGTTACTACTCTTCCTGGGATTTACTGATTGGTAAGTACTCCCAAAACCAACTGCCACTTAAATCTTCCCTCTCGCATCCCAACTGTTCTATGGCTCCCAGCCTCAAACACTGGGGTCATTTCCTCCAGCTCCGAGAGCAGCTCCAACCTCTCTTACAACCCAGGCTAATTAAACCCACTTGTTAATACAGTTCAAGAGTAATTGTGCAACAGCAAACACAAGCTTCAAGGAGCCAGGTGTCAAGAGGACTCCTCAGTGCAGACGCCGTGATTCCCCATTTAGCTTGGTCTTGTCCGAAACCCCGTGATAACAAGCAGTGACTGCATGCACAGATCCCACCCTGCAGACATCAGGACAAAATTAAGACCTAAAAGCCACTCTGGAGTGTTGTAAGCTTCAAGTCTTTCACTTGGCAATCCAAACAGCTTTCCCCACTTAATTTCTATGCTGTTTCTAACCCCTCTTTCTCTTCCTTTTAAAGAAAGGGGTATCATTCAATCTCTAATGTCCACTTTTCTGTGGCAACTGCAGAATTTGAACAATGAAATCTCAGAAATTGAGCCCACGCTTTGAAACCTCAGGTAAGGCTACCGACCTCTCTCTAGTACACCAAGGCTGCAGGCAATTAAAAAAATTAAGCAAGAAAATGGACGCTTCCCACTGCCCGAAATGCCTTCAGCAGTGTCAAACCCCGGCAGCACGGGCTGGGTCCCCGGGGCAGAGCCGACGCGCCAGGGCTAACCTCAGAGCCATCATGCTGCCGGGCTTCGGCTCACTGCAGAGCTGCGCTCAGTGCCACAGAAGCTCATTTTATGCTACGTGACCATTTTAATAAGATACCTGTCTGTTTCTCTCCACCTGTAAGCCCAAAATCCTAAACTCTTCGTTTTAAGGACACTTTCTGCAAACTCCCATGAGGCCTGTATGGAACCCAAGACGCGCAACAGGCTCTTGGCAGCGGAAGGTAATTTCACAAAGTGAAAACTAAGCACACCAAATTTGCTACTCCATGTCTAACAAGCTGCGGTACGTTTCCATTTGTAGCATGAACGAATTCACCGGTGCGTTACCATGAATTACTACTCCAATATCTTGCGATATATACAGAACAGGAAATAAATGCATAACTTCACGAAATGGACCTAAAAGGAGTCGTCTGTGCCAAGAATTCATCAGCAAACAAGCACAAAAGTCCACCGATAAAGCAGAGAACAAAGATTTTTCCATTTTACTACTGTTGAAAAATAAACCCAAGACCAATTATTCCCACTAAAGCAAGTCCCAAAGTGTTCAAATTATGGAACTACTGGAGAAAATAAAAAAAAAAAACGAAGTCAGGGAGTAGACTGCCAGCACACGCACGCCTTTCCCCCAACCCAGCGCGCACACAGCACCCACCCACCATGCCAAAGGTGAAGTCATTTAGTCAAGTTCAAAGATCTTCAAAGCGTTCTTAGATCCAGATAAGCCCATATGTTACCAAAATTCTGTGAAAAGCTAAAAGCTCTTACTTTCCAATCTGCTTTTCATGCCTAAGTTGCAGAACACACAGATGCTTGGCACCACTCAGTCTCCCCAAATTCTCCCACCAGATAATCAAGGCTCGCCAATAACTTTCCTACCTGAAATCCGAAGAAATGTCTTTATTCCATCAACACTTAGTCCCCTTGTAAAAATTGAAAGTATCCATAAAAGCCCATTCAGTTACTGCACAATAAGTGTTAATTTGCTAATTTCTTCACAGGTAATCAATTAAAATGTAAAATATTGGATAAAATTAGTTGCACTAAATTTAACAGCTGCTCCATAAGCATAATTAGTTTCACAAGGGCCATATGTATTCTGAACAGAGACAGAGTTGAAACAAATAAGCAGATTTTAAAACAAGTTTGAGGAAATCTGCATTTAATTAGCAGGTGGGCACTACAACTGCATAATGTTTTTATACATTTATATTTATGAAGTGACAGAAGATCTAAAGGCTTTTTAAAATGGCGTTTATTGTTTGAATGGGAACTGTTTTGCTGCATGCTAAAGTGATTTAAATCTTTATAGCTCTGCTTTGAAAAAATCATAAATGGTGAAAGAAAACATGTGGAAAACTGTAAAACTAGAAAGAATTTGCGACAAAAAGCAGATACACATACCATAACCAAAAGGAAACTACACTTAATTAAATGTACACTCCATCTGGAATATCAGCCTAATAAAACGTGAAACTATTAAATTTTCATTGTTCTAAAGGAAATGAGGTCAGTGTCGCTTAGTATTTCCCCAATTATAATGCACTAAAGCGTCGAACTGTATCTTCTAGGTACAATCTAATCTTTTCAAAACACTACAATCTGAAAACAGTCACCGAGAGGGACTTGTTTAAATGGAAAGAGGAACTGGAGCACAAAACCAAGACAGCTCAAACAGAAGAAACCAAGTACTCTTTCAGTGAAGGTGAGTTTTTGAAAAAAATAAGCTATTCTGTTGGCAAACAGCAACCTCCACTCAAAGGACAGTGCCTGAGATGTCAAGTTCTTCCCTGGCATTCTTCTCTGGCATTCTTCTAAGCATCTCTCAGCTGATACAATTCTTATTAGATTATTATTAGCTCAATAGCCACAAAAAACCCCCAACGAAGCCATGCCTGTCCAATACTTCAGCAGTAAATCAAAAGTCTGGGCAAGAACAATGAAACACAACTGCACTGCATCAAACCTGGATATCCACATTGCTAATAAAGACACGGCGCAAAGGCACAGCTAATTGCAGCAAAATGACATGGTCTCCTTCAAAGCATATTAAGGGAAAGTTTCTTGTTTAACTCAACTTCACTACCAGGAAAAAAATAATATATGGCACAAGTTCTTGGGAGAGGTAAAATAATTTCAAGCATCAATAGCAGTTGTTCAGAGTGTAGAAATTATTAATACTATATATTTTTTTTAATGCAAATATGGCTACCTCTATAAAACATTTCAGGTAACTACTAGTTTGTAATTTTAAAATGCATGCATTTGAGGAACTTAAATATAGATAATAGGTAAGATAATATGCTTTGTTTATTTATTGTTAAATATAAGGTGAGTGAAAATGAAACTCGGCAGAACCGAGTTCAGCATATAGGTCTGAAAAGAGACTGGTGCTAAGAGGAAAAGGAGGTCGCTTCAAGCCAGCAGTTTATACAGCTGGGAAGTGACCAGATAGCGGGATAATAAAGATAGCAACAGTATCATCCCTAGCGCCAGAGAAAAGCAAGATGAAATACAAACAACAACCGGGACAATCAAGAACCCTGTTCACAGAACTGAGAAAATGGATTCACCAGATACAGGCACCAATGTAGCTCAGGCATAAGCAATTCTCCACCTTTAAATGATATTAACTATATAATCAAACATTTGAGGAAATAACACTCAAAATTCCAGTGAGCTGTAATTAAAAGTAGCTGCTGAAAACTTGGTACGAACGGTACACAAATGCAACTGGACAGAAGAACAGATAGAGCAGACACCACTCCAAGGTTTGCTTACTCTCCAGCAGTGCGTTTGTTACAAGCCTAGTTCTCCAGACTACGTACAACCTTCTGGTCTACCTCTTCTCACTTCCAAAGAAGGCTGAAGCATTGCCTTCGCCACAACGCCTCGACTATCCCACGAAGAGCCTGCTCACAGCAGCCGAAAGACTCTAGACCCGGTGCCGACGACAACGGCATACCTCCAGCTCAGCACACCCACACCACCACAATGGTGCTGGAAAACCTACAGCAGATCAACAGGTGAAGAAGAACTGACTCCAGAAGCACACTGCGCTTCTGTGTCAGTAGCCCTTTGCTCAGAGGCTTGCTTCACAGAATCACAGAATGGTCGGGGTTGGCAGGCCCCTCTGTGGGTCACCCAGCCCAACCCCCTGCCCAAGCAGGGTCACCCACAGCAGGCTGCACAGCACCGCGTCCAGGCGGGGCTGGAATATCTCC
>Ga0065711_1010099_pt1 | contig 10994 bp, 7 predicted proteins | sample Hoacrofraction12_FD_59098 | JGI IMG/M metagenome (GOLD analysis project Ga0065711, IMG submission 59098) | Hoatzin crop microbial communities from Cojedes, Venezuela - Epithelial fraction 12 v2 (version 2) | ecosystem: Host-associated > Birds > Digestive system > Esophagus > Crop | place... | reverse complement strand
TTTTTTTTTTCTTTTTTTTTTTTTTTGCTTTTTTAACATATGGAACATTGGTGAGTCTCTCACAGGCAGCAGTGGGGCTTTGAGTAACGGGCCAAAAACGGTCCACAGTCTGAGAGTTGTGACTTCTGGGCTCTGACACAGCACCTGAGACTGGAGCAGGATCCCCAGGGAATGTGAAATATTTTGATTCTACAAAGCACAAGGAAGTATTTTTGACTTAATGGGCATTAGTTGTTCATTGGCAAGTGCATTATGGGATTATGGTGTGATGGCTGGTCACTGTTTATTCTAGCCATAAGAAGTCAAATTTCCAGTGGTACAGGCTGGCAATTCACGTGCACTTACATTCTATTGCACTGTTACTAATCTCACGGTCTCCCGTAAGACAGACCTAGGGTTGTGTTCAGACAGGTGTTACCTAAACCAGCCTGAGTTACATGGCATCTCCAAGCCCTCTCCCACATGTTGGTCTTCTTCTCCCAGGTCACCCGCCATCACCAATAGCCATGGAAACTGCAGGGTTTCAGGTTGGTTTCCCACACTGCTGCAGAGTGAGTAGCATGTCTTCTTCCATGCCATGGATGGAGAACTATGGGTGGGGCATCTCTAACCATCGCTGATGTGGTCCAACATGGCAAGACCGTGACTTACTGGACTTAAATCTGCCACATTTTTAGCAGCTGAAATGACATAAGGATCAGTTTGGACCCTCCTCATCTCTCCAGAATGGCCAGATAACAAAGGGGTCATCTCTTCAAACTCTCAGCTTAGGAGATTTAAATAGGTGCCCAAATGTTTTCTCGAAAAAGAGGGGGGTTTTCGCAATGCTGAGTCAGGGCTCACTTTCCCCCCGCACGCTGCATTTCACTCAAGGGCCTGATCCAGCCACCATTAGAGCTGATGAAGCCCACATCGAGAAAAGACGTCACGGCGTGGTGCAGCATAAAGTTTTTATCGGTGCGGGTTGGGAATGAGATGCATAACTCACTGGCGCTGTTGCCACTTGTGAGTAATGCGCCCATTCCACACTCCCGCGGATAAAACCTTTATGGCCCACCACAGCACTGAGTATTGCATCTAATATATGCACCACTATAATGACGAGCACTGAAAACCTGTTTTTTTAACCTGCTTTCTCTCCCCCTCCTCCCCCTTTCTCCTTCCCACCCTTAAATACCCCTCCACATCTGCTTCCTGGTGCTTTACTTCTGCTTTGTCAACTGCCTGGGGAACCCATTCTATCGATATTCTGGACAAGGTTTTGATTTGGGGGAAAAAAAAAAAAACTACAGAGTGAGCGGCATAATTTAAAAATCAAAGAAATTCATTTCAGTAGTAAAAGGTTAACAGCCTTTAGGAGGAACACTTTTTAATCACCCACGTCTAGACTCTATCACTCGAATCACCGGCAGCAGGAGTGAAATATGGCTAAGCCCCCGTCACCAAACAGCACCTAAAGACTGTTGTATTTAATCATGTCTGTGCACTAGTTATGGATTTTCATTATGATTCCCGATGCTGTTGCGCTGTGTAAAATATTAATATCCATAGTAATGATGCATGAAGCTTGGAGTGTAATTTCTTCACTCTCCTTGTCTGATATTAAATTGTTACCACTTTATCATTTGTGTAGAACTGCACGTTTCAATTAATCTTTCCGTATCAGCAGCCCTGATTAATATAGATCATGATTCATAAGCTTATCGTCACTATAGTTTTAACAGATCATTTATAAAGATCTTAAATTTCAGGGCCTGGGAGGCACAGCCACTCCGTCCAAGGCTTTTCTCACTTCTTGCTCCAGCAGGTCTCTCCATTCAAACAACTAATTCCGAGAAAGAAAATTAGCCAGATAAAAATGCCTGCTTGATTTTTTTTTTTTTTTTTAAACTTTACTGAGAGCTGCCCGTAAACTTTTTCCCTGTTCGCCTCATTGAGCAGCGGGTGCGTGACTACAGGTGCTCACCAACTTTGGTCTTCCTTGGTTCCTCTCCGTGGAAGCTGCCCTAGGCTCTCACATGCATTTTACAGCTCCTTGATAATTACTAGTCTTCTCCATCTCCACACGATGGACACTTCTGGCGCTATGAAACCATGCTGGAAGGCACACGCTGTAGCCGTGAGCTGAAAACTCGCTGAGGCAATGTGTTTTCCTCTAGGAAGAAGGACCCCTTTCCACTGTACCCCTTCCCAAAACATTTGAAAAATCATGGGGGAGTCAAATTCTACATTTGCATAAAGAAGTGATCTCCTGGCCAGAGCCAGCCAGCCTTTATTTTCCATGTTAGCCCAGATCCACGGGAGGGAGTTATTGCCCCAGTTGCAGCACAGAAAACTGCGATCGACTTGGAGGAGCTGGGAGCTGACGCCAGCCACGAACCCCCCCCTCAGCTCCCCATGGAGAGGTTTGGCGTTACCCGGTGCAGTGCCAACACATGCAGAAACACCGGCTCTACTCAGGCAAGATGCTATACAGGCATTGCAGTACGTGGCACAGATGTTTGCCTTGAAAATTAATGGCAAAAAGTAGCAACGCACCCTCAGCTGGGGATGAATAGACAGCATCTCACGTGTGGGAGTGCCAGGCGCTTTCAGGACACTGTTGTAATTGTAGTAACAAAGAACAGCAACCAATTAGTCATTTTTTAGTGGATAAAGTTGGAAAAGACGCATTAGTTTAAAAAAATCCATCAAAGGTCCCTGTCTAGCTTTCTGTATATTCTCCAGGGCTTTGTCAAGTGATCTTAAGTGTCTCAAATAGTGGAGAGACTCATGAGACTATTTAAAATGATAATAGATGACCTTTTTTTCCTACTTACATATTTTCTTTCCCAACTGTCCCCGAGTTCCTCATTATAAGCCTCAGTCCATAGGTGCAGCAGGATGTTGGGTTAACAAGGAGGAACAACTCTGAAAATCCCACCAGGGACCAAGAATGAGCCAGAGCAGGCAGCCACCGAGCTCGGTAGGGGTAGGGGCATGGAAAAGAGGGCATTAGCAAATCTCTGCCATCTCCTCCCTCGCCTCTTTGCCAATGATACCACTAAGCATAGGCAAGGGCAGAGAAGCATCGGTCCCGCCGAGGAGCTGACCCCCTGCCTCCTCTGTCTCTGGGAAGCACGCACCCAGAGTAGGATGCAGGAAGGCTCCTCTCCCTTCTGCTTCTTGCCCCTCTGCCAAAATGGGCGTGATGACAGAAACACTGTGATGTTTTATTAACCTCCTGCACTCCCTAACAAACAAGCGGGAAGGGAAAAACCCTGGGAAGTATACATCCGTATCTGAAATCTATACAGCAAGACAGATCTAGCTGGAGCAGTCTTTAGGGCATATATACATTACCAGGCTACAGTGAAATATAGCCTGAAATTTGTCTCCTAAGATGAGATAATGTAGCCACGTTAACAGCTGCAACTGTCACTTTCAAGTGAAGTAGTGGGTATTGTGTTGAGTACATTTGCAGGGCAATTTTCCAGTTGGAATAAAAGGCTTTCCGAGGTGAATTTTACTTGGTTTTTATCCATCTATCTAAGGTTATTTTTATATATATATTATACAAATATTGACTGGTTCTGAGGGCAATAGAGGTAAAATATTGCACCAGGAAAGAAAACAGTTCCCAAGTCTCTGTCTATATATTTTGGCCTCAGCTAAAGGCTCAGGGCAATATATGCCATTTTCCCCCTCAGGGCACGAAATTTTACTGCTCTTGCTTCTTAGCTATTTTATTATCCCTTTGTATGTTTGTAAAGAAGAAAGAGATAGGGTAGTGCTGGGCTAGGAGGTTTCTGCGCAAAGCAATGTGCTTCAGAAGAGTTTTGCATGAAACACAAATTTGCATTGCTGGGATCTGTGTTTTAACAGTGCGTTGTAAAATACAGATAAATATAATTCACTGTGTTGGGTTTTTTTCTGCAAAAATAAATATAATGCAATAAATTGTCACAATTATTCACCCTAGGAGTTCCAACAGAGATCAGGGCTCTTGCTGTACCAAGCTCTCTGAAATACATTTTAGGTAGCTTAGGTAGTAGGCAATTTATGCATGTTACAGAAAAGCTGTGGCGATTTAAGACCATGCAGACTTTCAGTGGCAAAAGTGGAAACTCCTGCCACATATGCCTGTTTGCATGCTCACCAATTTTCTCATCATGATGAGCTGAGATGGTAGCATGTGCACGGAGAGGAAGGTGCCTGAACCCCTTCGGATGCCCAGTGAAGGGCAAAAAAAAAACCTCCTTTGAAAATTTGCCCCTGAAATCTTGGGTACCCCTTTTTGGAATAGCTCCAAAGAACTTCGCATCAGATAAAAGCACCAGTGGAGAGCCCGAGGGTGTAAGTAGGCCTAGTGTCCAAGGAGGTGATTTATCAGTGTTTGGACTTCGGGCCGTGGACAGGACAACATCCAGCTCCAGGCTCTGGGCTTCGCCGAGGACATTGGGCAGCTGCAGAGGAACAGGGAAAAGGCATCACGATGGCTCAAGGACTGGGGAACAATAGATGATGGTGAGATGCTTGGGGAATGTAACCTCTTCAGTGTATCAGAAACAAAAGTGAGAAGTCAGCTCTAGAGAGGCTCTGGGCACCTTCCTGCTGGAGAGCAAGGCAAGGCTAAAAGGCTAGTGGATGGAGCTAAATCTAAATTCAAGCAGGAAGTTATTTTTTACCTACAGGGATAAATACCATCTGGGATGAGCAACAGGGTGGGTTTTTCCTTCTTCACTGTTGACAAGTCAAGATGCACTTGCTCCTCTGTAGCGTGTGCCTGGACAAACCAGCAGTGGGAGGAAAACCAGTGGGTAGTTCTCCCTAAAGCCCCATAGCTCTAGGTTTGGTCTGTGTCTTGCCCATGGATCTGACTGAGACCCTTCCAGCTCTTGTCATGTCTGCTACGGCCTTAGAGGAGGCAAAGAAGAGCATCTGGCTTGGGGTCCCTATTCTCAGGAACAGAAAACCCATTTACCACCAAAGCCATCCTAGCTGAGCCACCTGCAGAGCTGACCCAGGCAGAGACACAGCCACCCAAACCTTGCCCCCAGATAGACAGCAGCAAGCCTACAGTGGTCCCCTTTACTCAGCAGTCAGAGAGTATCGAGAGAGGAAACAAATCACTGGTGGCACCTATAGCCACACGCAGAAATTAGAGAGTCTGACTATAAGGTCACAATAAATCAGTGCACTGACAAGGAGACCTACCCTTTGTCCAGGGTAGAAGATTTATCTGTGACCCCAGGCAGGGCATTTCTTCCTTGATTTGTTAAACGCTGAACAGAAAATGGAGCTAGAACCGAAGCCTGATGAGTACCTGATTGCAAATGCTCATGCCCGGCCCCACGCCCGGTCTTTCCCCCCCCTCCTGCAGACACGTGTGCACTCATTCTCAGGATGCTGTATTAAGTTTCAAGAGAGCCTCTCTTTTTTCTGTCCATGATGGACCAGCTTTTGCAGAACTTGATTATGTGGCTTGTTTTCCTGAAGACTTTTTAATCAGAGGGCACTCTCTCACAAAATGCTGAACAGTGCTGGGAAAGAGCCTGCGTGCTGTCAGCAGAATGGGATGAGTGCTTGCCAGTGGGAAGCACGGTGCATCCCGATGCTGCAGGAAGGGGACAGACCACACTGGGGTGCAGGAGGAATCAAGACACCGAAAGAAAAAGAGGTTTCTGAACATCAGTTGAATTCCCAGGTTTTCTTTTTGAGAAGTGATTCAAACTCAGGGCTAAAATTCAGCAGCGATCATGAGGGAATGAATTTTTCACAACTGGGAAGTGCCAAAGCAAAGGATTGCACTGCCGATGCATCCTGGTTTCCATGCATGGTTGGACAGCGTTGGGATGAACAAAGGAGCTTGGCTGAGAAATGCAGTTAGGAGAGAGAAAAACAGCAGGAACATTGACAACACCTGACTTCTGCCTGGTCCGGGACCAGACATGCTGACTTGTCTAGCCACGAGGTCTAGGCTGTTTTCTGTACCACCTCCACACTGATAGGCCAGCCAGCTCCAGGAGGACATCACCTTCACCTTGAAATGGCAAACAGTATTTCTGCCTTCACCCCCACAGACAAAACCTGCAGACATTCCACATCTACTTGTAACAGAGTTTTACACACCATTTATAGCAGCCTAAGCTAACTTAAGGTAAAACCATGCTGCCATCCCACCTACACTACAGTACGCAACTTAAACATTGGCAGCACTAACGAGCAGTAGAGGGACGAATCAATGACATTCATTTTGGCACTGCTTTACAAGCCTTGAACTCCTGTATCAAAACTCTTACTTTTCCATTTTTTTCATATCTCACCACTAAATTATTCCTTAACTGACTATTGTTGCAACTTGAGGAACTTTTGACATATTATTAATGCAAACATGCCCATAAATCTCACAGTAAAAACTTAGCAAGAGAAGCCTGCATAATCATAAACAGTAAATATTTTGCTGTGGCAGTGGTTCATAGGGGAAAAATTAGCATTTCGCTTTGGTTTGGCCCAAATGTGTTTTGATTTCCTTAGAGGTTGTTGAGGTGTTTTTTTGGTTCAATCTCCTGTAATACAAATAATAATGTAGCCAGATGCTTGGTACATGAACACATGGCTGATGAGCAAAGGGATGTGAAGGATAATGTTCATCGTCTTTAAAACACTGGGAAAAAAGGCTGCTGTTTTTAAACAGTGTAAAATGCATGGCACAAACCAAATGTTAATAGTTGGGTAGGATCATAGTCTGCCCATGGTGACAGGAACGGCGTGGAGTGACAGGTGCAATTTGCTTGGGGTTTTATCACACAATCTTGCCCTTTCTGCACGAGTTTTGAAAAATTGTAAAGGTCCCCAGTTTTACAGAAGAGGGCTGGAACACGGTGGTGTGACTATGCCATGAAGCAAAGCACTAATTGTCTAAAATTATTGCAAGTGAGCGCAGGATCTGGCTCCATCTGGAGTCACTGGGAGAAGGAGGTTCAGTCCCTTGTGAACGGGACCACAAATGTCTCTTCTGGATGTCCAGTGACTCTAGAAATTACAGAGATTCCTCTGGAAAATGGATTACTCCTTTCTTTCAAGAAAACCTTTTTTTTCTATGATCGTGTGAACCATGTCTGAATAATCACTTACCTCTGAATTGCGAATAAGAACTGATCACAGTATTAAAAATGGTATGCTACGTATTTATCACTCTTCCATGCATGTGAATCTAAGTTCAAGAGATTTAGCAGTATCACAGGCAGTTTGGGTTGATTCCTATTGGCACATTTTGCTTAACTTCCTCCTAGATTCCAGTGTTACAACTGTGATGGCAGCATGTAATCAATACTTCGTCTGTAGAAGAGTCTATGGCCATGTAGAAGAAAAATCCCAGCACCCTCTTCTCCAGAAAAATTTGCATAGAGTTTCATATTTCTGTTCCATTGGTGCCACCTATTGGTAAGTGCACATGTCAACCCATGAAAACAGCCATTTCCTTTGAGGAGCAAAGACAAGGACATAGGCCTCTCACCAAAGATGGCCAACTGCAGTCATGACATAGGCATCATCTGGGACCAGTCTGAGAGCAAGTTCCTTGGTCCCATTGGGGCATTCAACTCCATCAACAATTTTCCACCAGCTCAGCTCATGAACCTTAACTAAACAGCTTGTTGCTGCTGAGCTGAGTAGGAAGTCCTACTGCTGGCTTCTGCTCAGCCTGCCGACCACTTTTGCCCTCTGGGGAAAATGAGTTACTGGTTTGTCCCATAACAGATGTGGTGCCCATTGCAGTCTGCCCAATCTTAAGTGACTCAGACCTTCACAAAAGCTCTCCTTGGTTTCAGGTTTTGTCTGGCACAGAGACTTGGCCACCAAAGCACCAGCATGATGTTCTTAGTTCTGGGTATCCATCTTTAGGGCAAGCTCCCAGAGTGATTTAGCTAATACTACTTCCAGTAAATGGTAAAAATCCTGTTCTGTGGGAGTTACTTTGATGTCTCAGTTGAACAGTTATTCTTTACTGAGAATAGCTCTGTTCTCTTTTTCTATTGACCAGGTCTTCCTCAGGAAGGCTTACCAGACAAAAGGAGGGAAAAAAGAGTAAAAGTTTTATGATTTATGAAGATTAATAGTTAATGTAGATTGACCACTTTATCTCCCTGGAGAGCACCTCCCAGGACAGACCCACTGGGCATCCTTGGTAAAGAGAATGACGGTCAGCTGTAGTCTGGCTAAACTTTGCCAGCCAGAAGACCTGTCCACAGTACTTCTCTGCACAGTTTAGACTTGGAAATTATTAAAAGCCCCATGCCAGCAGATATCAGCAATTATCTGAGGACATCAGCAAATTTTGGGCTGGGGCTTTGTGTCAGATCCCCCTACTGTTAAAACAAAGCAGTTGTTTCCTCAGCTGCGGTCTCCTTGCTAAGGATGTCTCCAGCCTTTTGGGAGGTGGTGACAGGAGAGGAAGATCAGAGGGAGAACTTGTGGTTTGGGTAACCCCAGGAAAGCCCTGGAGCCCTGCACCCAGCAATCCTGCAGGGTGGTCTGAATGTGCATGGGGACATCTCCTTGTGCAAGCAAGGGGCATTGCCCAGAGGACACATCCACCTACCGCCTCGGCTTGCAGAGAGCAGCAAGTGACCCCAAGCTGCACCAGACCTACACCAAAATTCACGGATGAGTCAGGATGAGTCCTGTTGGGAACACACTTTCTCCACATTCCTGCGTGGCAAGTCATTTCTAGAAACGGCTTCTCTGGTGTCGTTCTCCACGTAGGCTGGAGCCAACCCAGATAGGTGCCATTCAGCTCCCCGCTCACCTCCATCCCATCCTTTCCAGAATTTCCAAGCTTTTTCAGAACCCCCTGTCTCTGATCCCAACACAGCCCTTCCTGTTCCTTACACTTTCATTTCTGTTTCTTTACATCTTTATTAAACTGTATAGCCACTTTGATAGGAAAATTGAAAAGAAAAAGATATGAGGAACAACAAAAAAGCCATAATTATGAAGATTCAATTTAATTTTAAAGGTTGTGGAAGGAGTGAAAAAAAAGAAGCAGGAGAAGAAGAAACCAAATTAATTTAGCAGGAAAGCATTGCATGAAATATTGTTGGAGTTTAATAACCATGCAAAGACAGATGATATGTGTGGAAAAATTAGTTGTAGGACCTCATAATAGTCTATTAATATTTTCTACAGGCACAGAAACCCTTTGCTGAATGATTGTAGCAAAGTAATCTTTTTTTTTTTTAAGACATTAAAAAATATCTTCAAAAGACGAAGATGGCAGCAATGTACATACTGTACAGAATGGAGACCCCGGTGAGGCACGTCAGATCCTGGGCTAGATTCAGCTCAGGCTTCTCTGCTCTGCCATGATGGAGGGTCTCCCACTAGGCTGCCAGCTGGGGTGCAATCTTCCCAAAAGGTAGGACGAGGCCCCTTGACAAGGCATCTCTCCCCCTTTTCTGACTGATAGAGAAAGGTGTTGCTCCTGGGAAGGACAACAGTGAGGTGCCTGTCAGCTGGTGAGATAGTTGCCCTGGGTGGGCAGATCTGGCTGAGAAATGATTTCCTGGAGGAAATCATTCTGTGTGCAGCCCCTGCTCCCGGACATGGCTGCTTGGCAGAAGCAGCTTTCTCCTTTCATCTAAGAAATCCCCATGCTGCCTCTTCCAAAGAAAGCCCCGCCACTCAGAGGTGCCTGGGCTCCTCCGAAGTAAAATGCACAACCCATCACATATATGTTTCTTCTTCCACACAACCCATTCTGCCAAAGGCTGGCATTGACCTCGGGCATCTCAAAGTGGAAGAGGCCAAAGGCAGTGTGAATCAGTGGGTCCTGGTGAAGTGGTCCACAGAGGGGCCTATGCCCAGCCCCACACACAACTGCATTCTTCCCTTCCCTCTCCCTTTCAACTCCAGGGAGAGGTTAGACTCAGCTCTGCTGCCCTCTCTCCTTGACTCTGCCCTCATAGTCCTGTTTTCTCTAGATATCTCTCCAAATGAGGCCAGAAACTTAATGACCAGCCACTGCTTCCANAGTTAGGTCTGCTGTCATCACAATGTGATAGTAACAGGCAGGTGCCCCACAAACATAGAGGGAGCAACGGCCTTTTTCAAGGCAGCCTCAGGAGACCAAATATCATGATCAAGCTCTTGCTGAGCCTGGAACAGCTTTGAATTTGGTCCATGAAGCCAGATGTGGCACCAGAGCAGGAGCAGGCTGCTCTCTGGGGGCTATGATGATTGCACAGCATCATGACCTCAGTGCAGAGAAAGATGCTTGGATTGACTTGTCATCTTCTGTTCCCCAACAGGGACAGAGCAAAGACCTCCTCACCACAACGTGGTGGTGGAAAGCTGACACTGATGCTGAGGAGCAGCATGCCCAGGAAGCAGCGCTCAGCCAAGGCATTGGTGCTGCTCAAAGGCTGACACAGCTGTAAGGATCCCAGGTTTTGGGAGCAGAAAGGGAAAGGATCAGGCCGCAGACAAGTCATACACATCTTCAGCAGCATATGCCTGGTCTCTAAAGATGCATTTGTAATATTATTAATCTGAAGGTCTTCACACAAGAAGGAAAGGGCAATGGTAACTTTTGTGTATAGTTCTGTGAAACACACACACACAAATATATATGTACACATGCACAAACATATATGTACACACATGTGTCTTTAAAACCAGTGTTAAAAACTGACTCAAGTAAAACATCACCATGACTGCATCAAGACAAAGGATGGTAATGGGAGCAAGGGGTGAGAGGTCTCTGTCCGTGGGTATTTTAACTTGGTCTCTTGAAAGGATGTATTTCCTTGGTCCTAAATGCGATTTTCTTTAGCTCCAGACAAAACCCTTGGGATCCTGTAAACTCAACTAGGTCACTTCTGCAAGCAAAAAATAAGATGAAATAAAGAAATGAAATTAAATTAAATGCTGAAAAGAATAAAATAAAATAAAATAAAATAAAATAAAATAAAATAAAATAAAATAAAATAAAATAAAATAAAATAAAATAAAAT
>Ga0065711_1009988_pt1 | contig 10994 bp, 6 predicted proteins | sample Hoacrofraction12_FD_59098 | JGI IMG/M metagenome (GOLD analysis project Ga0065711, IMG submission 59098) | Hoatzin crop microbial communities from Cojedes, Venezuela - Epithelial fraction 12 v2 (version 2) | ecosystem: Host-associated > Birds > Digestive system > Esophagus > Crop | place... | reverse complement strand
TTTTTTTTTTTTTTTTTTTTTTTTTGGTCTTTATTAACTTAATAATTAAGGAAATTATTAACTTAAAAATAGCCTCAGTGTAAAAGTTCAAATGTGTCATTTTCTCAGTTTTACCTATATTCTGTTTTTTAAGAGATAAGATATGGAAATGAGATTCTGAGCACATTCAGTCTTTTTTTAATAAGTGTACTATGCTGTCAAAATCTGTTTTGACTCATAATGTAGATTTTCAAGAAAGATTGACAACTGATCCCCAAGTAGACCTTTCGAGATTAACATTTTACAAGATTTACTTTGGAAAGAAAATGTGTCTTGGCAACATATAGGTTCAACTGGCCTATAATTTACATAGTGTCTATTTTCACAATGTCCAAAGCAGAAATTCAGAAGTGTAGGTATTAACACTTAGAAATACCAAGGTGGACATTTTAAAGTCTCAGTCTCTGCCTTGTCTGTCTAATTTGTCTTCCAGGGAAAGATGTGGTCTGTTTGAACCAGCATGTTCGTTTATACTTGCCTCCTTTTGAACACTTTTTCACTCATTTACCATAGCCAACCTTTTTTTTTCATTTTGACCTTTTTAGCATATGTTATTGTATGTGGGTATACATAAGGAACGGTATCTTAATCCTGTGCAGATGCAATTCACAGCTTTCTGGTCCAGCAGAAAAAAAAAATCTGAAGTATCTGTGTGTAAAAACAAAACACACAAATACAAACAAGAGAGGAAATCAACCTAAACAACGGATTTATGATTGTGTTGTGGGATTACTGAATTATGTAAAATTGGGCTACAGGAAATCCTGGTATGAAAGGAATAATATAACAGTCTCTTCATTATACTGACTACTAAGAAATGGAATAGATACTAGATGAATAATAATCCAGGCCTGTTTTTTTCATGTATATTTTTAACGATCTTGGTAGCAGTGTGTGCAAGTCTTTGAAGGCTTCTGCTAATCGTGGGTGGAGGGAGGGTTAGGTTGCTCTTGTGAGAACAAGCGTCAGTTCCTCACGTCTGCTGCTAGAAGCTCACTGCAGTTTGGGACTGAATTTCTACAGTGGTCAGAGAAAGCCATGCCATGAAATGAAAAAAGGGAGTGAAGAGATGGGTGGAAAGTAGCTGAAGTTTATGGTATTTAAAGGGTGTCCTGCATTGCTGGGTGGAAGTAAAAGCTGAGAGGGAGCTCAAGCAGGACACAGAGAAGCTTGTAGAATTGAAATCTACTTCTCTTGCCCTTATCTCTGGAGTGCTACAAAGGCATTGTTAAAAAGATGCCAAAAAACTAATGAAGATTCAGCTTTAGTCAAATAGGTAGAAAAATCACTTTGAAATCCAGATTTTCTCAGTTCGGTTTTCATCTGGGAAGAACTGCACACAGGGGAAGAAACATGAAATGAAGGGTAATCCTTCATTTGATATGGTTATCTTCTTAACTGCAATTGCAACACCTTTGCTATTTCAATTCACCTAAATTTATTCCATCAAGCATACACTTACCCATCGGTGTGCATTCTACACATTTTATTTTATTCTAGTGTTTTCACTTTACATTTGTAAAGAGATGTGCCAGGAAGTAGGTGAGTAGCCGAGAAAACTTACTGCTGCTGTCGGCTGCTGGGAAGGGGAGCAAGCAGCCCTCTCTGTGAGGCCAGGCCAGAAAAATGCATTTGTGAGCAAATCCCAGATGGGCACAAATGCAGCAGCCTGACCTGCTGGTCCACGCCAGGCTCTCTCCATAACCAAGCCCGCTCCACAATTCTCTAATGCTTTTCCTTTCATTTTTTTTCCCTCCTTTCTTTGAATCCACCGTGGTTCTTAAGCACGCAGAACTTCCAATGAACCATGTACACCTTGAAGCCTGAAAACAAAAAGGGGCCTTGAAATATGTTCTGATCTCTGGGGATCTAATTAATCTACTGATAGCAGCAAGTGCTCTTACAGCTTGAGCTCATTTCAAACGTGTCGCATCATTTTACTAAACACATTTTCTTGGCTACACCTAGTAAACCTTAATAAATGAGTTGTACATTCTCATTTCTCATTTATTAAAACCATGCTAATGCCTTTTTTCTTAAGATATCAAATCTCTGATGATAGGTGACAAAATTAAGTGTTTTTTCTGTATACTCTAGTACATCGTGAAAACACCTGAACATGTCCTACTGACTTTCCAGGGCTAAGCAAGACAAAAGATCTGTTGAGGACACTGAGCAGCAACCCTCTCCAGCAAGACATCAACTTGGAGAATTAACTACCTGTTTCAGTCCTTGTGGTTAAAATCAATAGGAAGGCTGTCATGAAAAAAACTTTTGTAGTACTCTGACTTCTTTTATCATGGTGTGACTTTTACAACAGGCTGTTACAGCAAAAACGTGAAGCGCTCATTCACTTCTTTCTGGTATTGAGACATCAAGCACTTGCAAGACGTCCTTAGTACACGTTTCTGTTATGTGCCTTGTCCTCAAGTGAGTAACTCTTTTCTTCTGAAAGTCGCACTGATCAGCCACACGTCAGGCTGAAGGCGCCAACTGCTAGTTTTTCTTTATTTTTCCTGGCGCACCAAGCAGGGTTGTGTTGTTAAACACACACAAAAGCCTACAGCAGGGCGGTGGTGAGGCTCGAGCTGTGGAGTCCTCATTCCGCTCCAAGCGACAGTGGCAAAACACCCCGTATCGGTGTAGGTCTGCGGTTTTTGCCTTGACTCATACTGAGGTGTGATGACTGATTTGCCCAACATGGCACAGCTTTGGCAAGCCTGAGGGAAGAATGGCACTTTGAATAAGCAACTGCAGGAGCAGAGAAGGGTTTTGCAGGATTTTTTGAGGCAGACTTTGCTGTGCTTATCCTCGCTTTTAGCAGCTCAAGATCAGCTCCACACAACAATTTATGCTGGCACCGCTGCTGGACTTCAGGCAATTGTTCCTGGAGGTTACTCCAAATAGCAGAAGTGAATAATTGAGAGCTAGGACAAAGACACTGCGATGTTTAAAAGTACTCTGACATTCTTGTTTTGCAAGCTTTCAAAAGAATTACTTTTCTTTTTGTGAAAACCTGCGTGATTACGGCTTTTCTTTCATAAGATCCTTCCTGATTCCCTTGTGGGCTCCCTCCTGAGGAATAAACGCACCTGCCTGAGAGACGGGGCTCACGCCTCTGTGCTGCCCACCCAGGAGACTTCTCACCTGTGAGCTCAGGAGCCGGGCTGGCTGCTCACCTCAGCGCTGTGCCTCTCCCACATTCACCCTCCTGGTCTGCTTATGGTTGCACGACAGCAGCTCGGACCTAGGTTTGAACCTCGGGTTTTCCACGCTAGAAGCTGAGAGACGAGATGTTGTTCTGCAGTTATGTATGACTGACATCATCGTATGCTAGCGTCTCTTTGGATTGTGTCAGCCATCCAAACTCAGGCCAGCCTTTAGTATTTGTGAAAATATACCGAGGAGGCAAAATAGTAGTGTTCAATAGTATTACATATTAAATTACATTCTAAATTTGAGTAGTTTCCTATTATTACAAATAATGTCATGTGATAGGTACTAGTCTATTCTTTTTATCTTTTCTTTTTTACTTTATTGCAAACCAGTCATTTTTATACATTGTCATTTCAGTGTGCACCTACCTGCTCACACCAGAAAGCACATGTGTACGGCACACCTCATTTTTATTTCTACTGGTGATTAGGAATGACAATGCATCTTGCTGCTTGCCTTTTCTTTAAGGAATAAAATGAAATGTTACCTAAAAAACAGTGTTAAAAATATTTAAAGCTAGAATCAAAGCTGTGATGTTGTCTCAAAAATGCAGCATAGTGTTTTAATACATCTTTAAAGTGAGTAGAAGTAAGGTGGAAAATTCTGTTCAAAATACCTTTTTTATATGGATTAAAATCCTAATCTAAATCTTGCTGACATAGGCTTTCCAATGCTTCCTGTTTTATAAAATCATCTTCCGTTGCATATTATTATGTCTCTTCATTGTGTAGTCTAATACTTTTTATGCTGGGTGTGTGAATTTAGAAATACAATCAAAACCTTTACATCCCATGGCCCCTGAAGCTCAGTTTTCAGGCCAGTGCCCGTGGCGGGCCGGTGGCCGGAGGAGTCCAGCCTCACGCCAGCGCTGCCCTTCATCACTCATTCGGCCCAAGTTGTGTTGGCAAATGTCCACAGCTGCACGGCCAAACTCGGGGAGCTGCACGTGACATTGCCGTCACAGACCACTGGACGTGGACACAGTGCTGGTGGGAGCTAAAGGAGAAGTGAGAATTAGTGCTTAAAAGGCGGGATATTAGAAATTTTACAGTTAGGCTCTCCTCTCTCTCCTGGATGCCTCTTTCGTGCTCCTCCTGCATATCCTGCTTCCCCTTTCATGATCTCAGGTTTTTCCTGCCCTCCCTTCCTGAGCAGCTCTCTGTTTTGTCCTCTGCTTTCTTTGTGCTCTCTCCACAGCATCAGTGGGACTTGTCAGGGAACAAATTAAAATATGAGACTTTAATTGTGTCCAGTTTCAGTCAGCTGTGAAGAAAAACAAAGCCCACAGTCTGTGATGTCTCACACAGGTGGTTCTGCCTACAAAACACAGCCCTGATAAGATTTCTGCCCTTTGGGGCCTCACTTTTAGCTCATTAACACTGTCTGCTGCTTCTCCTCCCATACTTTGTGTGCTGCTTGCATGGTCCATGGGATGGGTGCAGCCCCCTGGGCTGTGCTGGGTAGTCTCAGGCTTTGACTTCTGCCTGGCTTTAGGACTCAGACTGGCTGGTGGGGGGAGTTGGCTCCACTCAGGAGGCTGGGTTTTCTGTCATCTCCTCAGTATCAATCTATTGTCTGCCCTCTGGAGCTCTCTGACTTCAGGGTGTAACATATTTTCAGTATTTAATAGTGGGTTCATTTGGGGATCTTCCAGTACTTTCCTGAGCTGCTTTTTTGTTTCAGTCTGTGGTGGTGGCCCTGTCCTGCAGGGACTCAGCTGCCAGTTTCGATGTGTTTATTGTGTAGCATCAGAGCAGCAACTTGCTCTCCCACGGTTTTACCATGTCCTCACCTTACCTCATTCCCTTTCAGCCCTCTGAACGGCTTCAGGATTTTGTGTTGGTATGATGGAGCGTAATAGTCTCAATATTTTTAAGTACATTGATCCAGTTCAGCTGTTCATTATCCCACAGTATATTTAGACCAGCTGCTTTTACATGCCAGACAGCTCTGTTGGAGCATCTACACCAGTAACTAACTGGCCAGGTGAAGGCCAGACTTATCATTTGGCATCAGGGTCATAGGTGAAGAAGTAGCTAACGAGGTCAGGCAGATAATTGTGTGCATGGGAGGGGGGTGAGCATCTGAAATTGAACTTCTGAGCTCCTGAGTTGCAACTAGCACAAGTTGGCTGTAAATTTTGGGCAATGCCTAGGCTAAACAAAAGCATCGCACCCTCAGTCCTCCCCAAGAGACAGAGTTAGCAGCTGGGAAGCTGGTCCTGCGGTGCGCTTCTGCAGATAGACTGCTGAGACTGGGAAACCGAGGGCCTGGGCTCTGGAGGAAAGAGGTGTCCTGAAAAGCAGTGCCCTTGGACAGGAGGACACAGGATGGCACCGATCCTGGAAGCAGGGGCAGACCCCAGAGATCAGAGAGCAGGCGCGTGTCCCACCGGCTGGCCCGTGTGTCCAGGGCGTCGCTGGAGATTCGGTGTGCCCACGGGTGGAAAGCACATACGTCTGCCAGCTGCCGTGCCAGCGGGGCCCCGCCAGGGATGTGGTGTGCTCACAAGCCTCCAGCAGCTGCCAGCATCCAGACTGGCAGCAGGCTGGCGTTTCGCTCGCTCCCAGCCCTGGCAGCGCCCAGCCCTGTCCTGCTCCGGCGGCACGGAGCAGCCGCAAGCCCCTTTGCAGCTGGTCAGGGCCTTCTGCTACTTCGTGCCGCTCCAGCACTCAGGGGCATGTCACGAGCTCTCCTCTCGTAGTTTAGGTTTGTTAATCTTCCTTCTTTTAGATGTAAATATTAAGTGATAAAAAGACATTTTTGTACATTGAAGAGATGGTTAGAGCTAAGACTGAGAATGTTTATCAGAAAAACAAATTCAGGAATTCACAACTACCCCCAAACCAAGCATTTGGCAGTGCTAAGAAAATAAACATTTAACATTAGATGTTAAATGTAAACACAGTGAAGCATGGAAACATAAGTGGTTTCAACTCTAGCCTGTAATGTCACCATGAGAAAGAAAAAATTATTTTCAAAAGTCATGTTATTTGTCACAAGGAATGACAAATCCAACAGTAATTATGATGCTACAGACCTTGGATGGTGACTACAGGCAGAATTAGAGCTGTTTGGACATAGAAATACAGATGGTCTGGAGATACACATATATATGAATGTGCTCTAACGAGACAAGGATTGGTGCATGCAAACAGTGGTGATCCCTGAGAGCTCAGGCTGAGTGAAGGTGTCTGTAAGCACATAGCCAGCGTCATACAAATTAGGACTAGCTCTCTGCTTGTTTGTGTCAATAGATGTGTGCAACTGCTGAGTGGTGAACCTTTTATTTGCATATAGTAAATCCTAATAAACCCTTCACTCGGCTTATTAGGCTGAAAATCATGTGGGAGCATGTAGACAAAATAGTACTTCCTTTCCTGGGTCTAAGGTTTACAACTGCTACCATTTCTGGTTAGAAAAATTATATGTTCATCATGTTGATATTCAGCAGCTTCATGAGTACTTTGAGGCAGGTCCCCAAGATGTGAAGAGACTCATTACTGGGGCAGTTTTGCACTGGTCAGTAGGTGCTCTTAAAAACCTGTTTGCGCTACAGATATTCTTTTGTCTAGCAACAGTCTGAAGTTCACAGGCATGAAATATTACTGGAAAAATTAGCATCTTTAAATTTAGATAACAAAAGGTGCTCATGCAAAAAGGGAGAGAGGAGGGTATGCTGGCCATCTTTAGCGTGTCTGCGGCATAGAATTGGTTCTGCTGCGAGATTTGTTGCTGACTTGAGGCACACGTATTTAATCACTTAATTGTATCCGGAACAGCTGGAAAGAGATAAAAAACCTGGCAAGTTGGTAGCTTGGGGGTTTTTTCCCCACTCCGTGTCTTACAAGAGTGAGTCAAGATGAAGCCAGCAGCAGCTCCCAGCAGTCAGACCACGTGTCCCCTCTGTAGAGCTTTCTGTTGAGGAGAGGATGGCGTGCCCACTGCCACCTCCTCAGAAGATGCAGAGCAGCTCTTCCCGCTCTCACAGCATCAGGAAGGGCTTAGTGGAGAGCTGGACCAGGTGCCTGCTACATCCCCCATTCTGCAGCCACACTCCTTCCTTTGCCCAGTCTGGGGGCGGAGTGGAGCTTGCAGAGCAATGTGAAACACACAGAGATACTTTCATTCAAAAACAGAGGTTCAGTTAAAAAATAGAACATTGATTAAAATAAGCAAGAACATTGATTAAAATAAGCAAGGAGGATGGAGCTTGTAAAGCTTGAAAGTTTTCCTGTGCCATTCACACATGTAAAATTTCAGGACTTTTTGCTGGGCCAACAAAACTGTCTAAACAAAACCACTGAAGTCATAGCCCTATCTAAGTCTTTGGCTGGCTCACATTTGGTGGTTAGGAACCAGCTACATGCTAGGTCTTCGTTTTTCCCACTTCCATTTTACAATCCTTAGTTGCAAATTATCTAGGATTATGTTCTGTGTAAAACAACCAAAGTGCCGACTGGATGCAATATGAATAATTCAGGTCACATAATCCTGTTTTAAATACAAGATAACAAACTCACTGTTAAGTTTCAAAGGTATGAATGAATGTCTTGACACAGTTAACCAAGCATCTTGATTCTATACAACCTCTAAATATAAAAACTCCTTTTACTGCTTAACAGAAATGGGAGTCCTTTTTGTTTCTCTCTCAGGGATTCTGACACCCCCAGAAAAGTAGAATATTCATCTGGTTTTGTTCACACTTGAGAACAGACACCACAAACTGTTATATTAATGTAGCAAATCCTCCTAGCAACTTGTTATCAATTCTCAGGTGTTAATCAATGAGATTGATATCATAGTAAAACTACAAGAAACATCAATACATTACTAAAAACCACTCTGAAACACCTGTTCATAATTGTGTACATCCTGCTTGGAAGCCTGAGATGTCAACGAATTCTTCAGCATCCTCATGCAGCACGCTCTTCTCTCCTGGTATTAGTGTATGAGCTAGTGTTTACTCAGGGCTCAACATGACTTAATTTTTGTTTGCTGGATGTCAGTTTTGTTTTGCTGTATGTTTCAATTAACAGGTGTGTATGTAATATAGACTGCAGTGGATACAGTTTTAACCCTGTATGTGCTTCTGATGGAAGTTCCTATAACAATCCGTGCTTTGTTAGAGAAGCATCATGTCTGAGGCAAGAACAGATCGACATCAGGCATCTTGGACACTGCTCAGGTAGGCTTCATTTTGTTTTTTCTGGTAAATGTAAATTCTGACATAAGTGAGCTTGGTAGAGCTTTCCCCTTTCCATTTTTGATCAGAAGTCACTGATCCAGTCATCAGTGAACTCCCCACCTATATTTTAGAGTTCCCCACGCAGAGGTATGTTTACACTGCGTACATACATGCTGTGTTGACATTACCTTCCTTTGGCTGCTGTTACCTGGAAAGGCAGCAAAAGCTCTTAGGAGAATCTGAGCAACATTCAACAGGTCTTACACAAGGGGCTGGTAAGAAGTAGGAGAGCAAAAGGGATACCAGTGTATGGGAAACGTTCCCTTTTGCTGCTGTGGGCTGTACAATGTACTTCCGAGGTGAGCCGAGTAGGGCCCCCATTGCACAAATATTTATCCATTTCCCTTTCCAGTGTTGGAACAGTCCGCTGAAACCCTCTGCCTGCTGCCTTGTAGTTAATCACGTGCATGACTCTTCAGTTTTGGGGTCTTGCAGGTAGGAGCTTCTCGTGGGAAAAACAGCTTTCCACCATCTCTCTGCCAGTTACATCTACATCTATAACTTGGACAGATCCAAAACCGAAACAGACTGTCACCAAAATAACCCAGTCCCATACCACGGAAAAGCTTTTGGCTCAGAACCCACAGCTTGAGGTGTGCCGTGTGTTGGTGTGGACGGTGGGGTTGCTGACTCCGTCAGTGAGCAGGTGTGCTACCAGCCTGGTCGTATGGGACGAACAATGTGGGAATGTGTCCAGTTTTACAGCGATTAAAATACTTCTTCGAATAGTATTCTGGCTTCTCAATGGCATACACCTAGTGGTCTGTAAATGAGCCTTTCCTAATAGCTGTCCTTGCATGTGTTTGTCATCTAGAAACAGACGACACAAACGCAGTTGGAAAGAAAGACGATGGCATGCAGTATCGGCCAGAGGTGAAAGGTACTGTGCTGACTTTGTGCTGTTTGGTTATAGTTTCACAAGATGAGGATGTAAAGCACACAGATCCCTTCTGGTCTGCCTTACAGCTTTGGTTTCTGTAACCGAGACCGACCTGTGAACAGCTTCTTTCTTACAGCACGTTGCAAGGCTGGCAAGAGGGAGATGTGCGTGATTTGTGAGTTTTGCCTGCTGTATTCCTCTAAGATGCCCAGCTGCTCACCCTGTGCAGCGGTCACGGGATTAGACTCCCCCCAAGTGCTGTGAAAACAACTTTACTGTAAGACACCAAGCTGTGACATTCCTGATGAAATGACACAAGCCTCCCTCTGTGACCCCATCGTTTCTGTTAACTTCTGAAACAAAATGGCACATTCTGTGATTGTTAGGTTGTTTTAAAATGTTTTCATCAAACTGATAACACTGAATCACACTGGTTGAAAATGTTTTAACTATATGAACCTTACCTTATCTTCAATAACCTTAGTGTAAGTGAAATAAGGCAAAGTTTCACTTTCTGCTCAGTTATTTTAGGTAGCAGTAGCCCATGCATGTTAGGTGCATTCTCAGAATAAATAAGCTTCTGGATGTTGTGGCTCTTGCTCAAAGTGTTGCTGTCCAGGACAAAACACCTCTGTCTTTCTCAAGTTATCCACAAAGAGCAGATCTGCATAGGTGTTAACCTTTCCTCCTCTTCTCTCACAAATAATAGCAGAATAGAATAGAATAGAATAGAATAGAATAGAATAGAATAGAATAGAATATTTCAGTTGGAAGGGATCATCTAGTCCAACTGCCTGACCACTTGAGGGCTGACCAAAAGCTAAAGCATATTGTGAAGGGCATTGTCCAAATGCCTCTTCAACACTGACAGGCCTGGGGCATCGACCGCCTCTCTAGGAAGCCTCTTCCAGTGTCTGACCACCCTCTCGGCAAAGAATGCTTCCTCATGCCCAGTCTAAAACTTCCCTGGTGCAGCTTTGAACCAGTCCCACACATCCTGTCCCTGGATCCCAGGGAGAAGAGCTCAGCACCTCCCTCTCCACTTCCCCTCCTCAAGGAGCTGTGGGGAGCAATGAGGTCGCCCCTCAGCCTCCTTCTCTCCAAACCAGACAAAACTGGAGTCCCCAGCCACTCCTCACAGGACATTCCATCCAGCCCTGCCACCGGTGGTGTTGCCCTCCTCTGGACACATTCAAGGACCTTCACAGCCTTCTGAAACTGCAGGACCCAGAACTGCCCATGGCACCCACGGTGAGGCCACACCAGCGCTGCATACAGCCCCTGGCTGCAAGGGCACGCAGCTGGCTCCTGCTGAGCCCGCTGCCCACCAGCACCCTCAGAGCCCTTTCTGCATGGCTGCTCGCCAGCGACGCCTCTCGCAGTTTACACTTCTGCCCACATTACTCCCTCCTAGGTGCAGAATCTGGCATTTGGACTTGTTAAATTTCATCCCATTAATCATAGCCCAATGCTCCAATCTACCAGGGTCCCTCTGCAAGGCCTGCTGTCCCTCAAGAGAAGCAACAGCACCTCCCAGTTTGGTATCATCAGCAAACTTGCTGATGGTGCATTCAACTCCTGCATCCAGATTGCTGATAAATATATTGACCA
>Ga0065711_1013898_pt1 | contig 10995 bp, 12 predicted proteins | sample Hoacrofraction12_FD_59098 | JGI IMG/M metagenome (GOLD analysis project Ga0065711, IMG submission 59098) | Hoatzin crop microbial communities from Cojedes, Venezuela - Epithelial fraction 12 v2 (version 2) | ecosystem: Host-associated > Birds > Digestive system > Esophagus > Crop | place... | reverse complement strand
CCAATGGGTTACTGAAGTCTCTTGCCTCCCGACAAAACCTGGGCTCCCTGCCAGCACATATTTCTGATAATTCATCCATTATTAAATGAAATCAAAGATACGATTTAAAAAAATATTTAAAAAAAAGGAAGCCATGGGACTGTTTGCATCCAGGAGAGAGGCTCTTTACAGCTGGGCTGGGAGCTTATTTAACTGCCAAAGGATCTGCCCAAGGAAAACCCACCCAAAGCGCTTGCCCTGCTCTGCAAACTGCGAACATCTCTCAGGTGGTCAGGCCAAAACCCGAGGGTCCTACGGCGTTTTCCTGCCCGGATAAAGGCGATTCCCTGCCTGCTGTGGGCTGGGCTGACAGAAGCCCTAACTCGGGTGGGTGCTGGCTGGATACGTCCCCTCCCTGCCGGTGGGCTCCCGGGGGAGAGCCTGCAACCCGTGGCCAGAGACAGCCCGACTGGATCAGCCGGTCCTCTCCAAACCGGAGAGAGAGGAAGATCTGATGGAGAGGGAGGGGCACGGCAATTACAGCCTTTTCGCTTTAATAACCCTCGCTGCTTCCCCGAGTCCGTATTTACATCCTTCTCAGAGCAGAAGTAGTAATTAAAGTCTCTCTGCTCAGGTCTAAACAACAGCAGACCCTCCTGTTATTAAAAGCAGAGAGCCAAAGCAAAAATCAACCTGATTTTTATGGCTAGGAAGCCTCAGACCCCTCTCTGTGAGCTGGCTAATGAAGGGGGGGCAGCAGGATTTAGGGCTGGCTCTGCCAGGGCATCGACACGCTGCATTGATCTCCGTGGGATGCCAGGGATGGAAAACTGCTTGGAAAACAGCTCCAAGCCACCGGTCACTTCTCATCCCATTTTTTGGCCATTTCCACCAGCCATCATGGAGCAAATGGGTCTCAGGGGTCTGCGGGCACCAGCTAATGGGCCGAGCCGCGGCGGTGTCTGGAGCCGCTCAGCAGCTCTTGTGCCTTACTGGAGCAGCTCAGGCCCTCCTCCCACTTTAAAGAAACTATCAAAAAAAATTTGAGAAAATTAATTATTCACTAAGACTGCTAATTAAGTTGATTTCCTCCGCAAGGGCATGGAAGGAAATGAGCTGGAGCAGCTCTTAATTGTTTAAAAAGAGCCGTCCTACAGGCGTTCCTCCAGAGCTGCTCTGCCCGCCGAGAGCATCCAGCCCTGTGTTCCACCGAGCCCGGAGGATTTGCTGGCGCTGGTGCCTGCCTCGCACCCTGCAGATGCTTTCAAAGAAGCAAAGGTCAGCAGTGAGCCATGATGTGCTGCTTGACCCCTATACCCAAACTGTGTGAGCCAAGGGACCCGGCACCCCACTTCTGTCTCCTCCCTGGGGAGCGAGTGAGGGCTGCAAGAGGCTCCATGGGGAGCCTGGGTGGAACCAGTCCAGAAGAAATAGAACCTCTCTCCCTCACGCAGGCTGTTTCTGGATGGCCCAAGAGCTCGAGGAAGACTTCATCCTGCCCTGGGTCCAGCGTGATGTGGCACTGTCTCCTGGGCAGCCACAGAGGATGGGTCAGGTTTGCACTGTGGGCATCCCCAGTTGCCACCGCTGGATCGCCGTGGGGTGCTGGTGCCTTCCCTTGCCCCATCCTTTGCCCTGGCCCATGCCCCGGTGCAGGGTCCCCATGGGGAATCTGGGAGGATCCCCCACTTCCACCAGGCTTCAAGGAGGGGTGGAAACCACAACAGCACGGTCAACGAGACACCCAGTCTGCTGATGCCCATGGCCAGAAGGAAGCCTGAGCATCAGCTCTCCATGTCGTCATGGTTTGGGCAATCCAGAGAGGATGCCTGCCAAAAACACCCAAGCCACAGCTGCCATACATATATATATATATATATATAAAAATAAACACAAAGCATCAGGCAGGTTAATAGTCCAGCAATTTGCAACCCCAGCTCATTTCTCAGGTTACGGTGCATCCATCAGCTATTCGCAGCAAACGGCACCAGGGACCCGCCATCGCTCCCACCTAGACCCTAAGGCAGAGCACCCACTCCTCAAAGCACCCTTGAGTGGGCAGGTGGGGAAGAGCGAGCCCTTGGTGCCCTGTGGCAAGGGAAATGGCTTCCTCCCAGCTGCTGGGGTGCAGCGGGTGGGAGCACACGTGCCCAGGGATGGCAATCCTCCGGTGGTCCTCAGGGATGGAAACGCTCCGGAGGTGCCCAGGGTCGGCAATCCTCTGGCAGCCCCCAGGCCCTCCACCCAGCCTCCCATGGCAAGGAGTGGTGCCGCTGCCCACACTGAACCTTGGCCTCCCGCTCCCACCACCATTTCATTTCAGTCCCCCTTTTACCAGGACCTTCCCTTCTTGTCCTGTAGGGGCTGATGGAGAAAAACTCTCCGGGATCTCACATGGCGGAGAACAAAAGGAATTATTTCAAACCAAAGGGATTCATCTCCAAGGCACCTTGCCGAGAACAGGGCGATGCTGCACCAACCTCGCTTCTCCCAAGGAAATCAGTCCCACCACAAACGTGGTGGGCTTGAGGCCGGCGAGCACATCTCCTCCACCCCAGCCCTTCCTCCTCTGCCAGCTGCCAGGATGGGTGAAATCTGGGGCTTGGCACAGGCAACTGCGGAGATCACGCGAACAAAGCCGAGGAAAACCGAGCGGATCCAACCGAACGGCATTGCACCGGGAGCTCAGGGTTTTCATGAGACAGCACTGTCCTCCACAAGCACCCCTGGGGATCCCCACCATTCCTGGCACAGCTCTTGTGCCAAAACACCATGATAAAGGAAAACGCGGCCCCGAGGAGCATGGCTGCCAATGCTTGGCCGACTGTGTTCTCACCAGGAGAAAACAAAGCTTGAGAACACCACGACTGCCCTGAAATCCTCTGCTGAGTTCCCAGCAGCCGGAAAGCATTCACAGCCTTTCACAAGCCACAGGTAACACATGGACAGGCACTTCTCAGTCAATGCTGCAGCCCCACGGCTCAGCTGGGAGCCAGCTAAGATGGCCCCTCCAGCACCAGGTCACCATCTGCGCCACCTTTCCTTTCCCTTCCCTTCCCTTCCGCAGCCCAACGCCATTAAAAACAGGCACTTGTTTTCCTACCTGGTGCTGGGAACATCTACAAGTCAGGCTCCTCCAGCAGCTCCATGGCGAGCTCGGTGTTATCTCAGCAGAGCTGGAATATAAAGCCACCACGAGAAAAGCTCAGTGTCCCTGCAGAGGTGGGACGCTTCAAGGCAAGTTCCTCCTGTGCTGCTGGTGGAAGCCCATCCCGCAGGAGCTGGTGGGACTGTGGGCCTCTCCACGTCCTCCTGGGCTGGTGAGGCACCAGGATCCCTGAGAATCGTGCTCTGCTTGGAGGGACCTACCCTTTTTTGACTGGTGTCCAACCCTAAAGCGCATGTTCTTACCTGCTCGGTGGAAGACAGGGGAAGGCTCGAGCACCTTTCCGAGAAACACATGGGTCTCAGCAGGGTGTGGATCTCACCCAGCTCCTCCTGCTCTTCGGCCAAACGATGGTGAGGAAAAAAAGGGGGATGCAAAGTTGCAGCAAGCTGGAGAAAAGAGGCCAGTGGTGCGAACGCTCCCCGCAGCTGGTGTCTACACAGCTCTGCCGGTTGGTTAACAGTGGAGCTCTGATCAACAGGTACATTGATGTCAAGCTGGGACTTGTCTCCTCGGTGAGGAAAGGGAACAGCAGAGATTACTAAGCAATGCAGGAATGTGGTTTGTTTAATGTGAGCCATCAACACAGAAGAGTAAAATAATGACAGATGTGTAATCACATTTCCTGAGTCTAAAACCATGAGATAGAGAATTTAAACACTACTTTTCCCAAGATCAAGAAGAGGAGCCGTTTGGCTACGAACTCATTTGGTTACTAATTTCCTCGGCATTAAATCAGCTGTTTCCCAAATCTCTTGACATACTTTGCCGAAGCGCTCCAAGGACAGGGCTGGTCCCCGGCTGGCTTTGATGTGAGGGTAAGCAGGGCGAGAAGATGCTTTGGAAACATGGATACACCAGCTGACCGAGCTGGCCCAGATCAGAGGTTCCTGAGTGTTGCTTAATTGGTTTATTTTAATGAAAGATGGCGAGATAAATTTCACATGGCTCTTTATCGGGGGAGCGGCGAGCGGTGGGAGACGGAGATCAGGATCTGGGTTAAGCCAACCCTTCGAGGGCAGGCTGGGGGTAAAATGGAGCCATTTCCCCAGGAAAAGCCTGGTAATTGTGGAAAACCAGAGTTTGCTTTGTTTTGGTCTCTCCTGCAAGGCTGGTTTGCAGAGGGCACATGGCTGAGGGACACCAGACCCAAAGCCCACCCAAACTGGGGGAAGAAATCGCTGCTCAGCCTCGGTCTTCACCTCCAGCACTTTGCTGAAGGTCAGGGGTGCAGGACCTGGAGGGGAGCGGTTATGTGCTGTCTCTGCACTGCAGATGGTGTGGAAGGGCTGGGAGGGAATAGTGGCATTTGCTTGTTGTGTTTTTCTTTTTGTCTCTTAAGATCAAAAGGGGGAAAAGCACCAAGTCAAGTGGGGAAGGTGCCGCCAAGCACAGGAGCCAGCTGCAGAGGGACTCCAGTCTGCCTCTCTTCTGGATTTAGGAAGCGTGTTATTTTCCCCTGGCCAAATGATCAGCCTTTCCTCTGCTTCCCCTCCCCAGCTTTGCAGGGCCTGTGGTCCCAGGTTGCTTCTCTCATGTGCATTCATGGCGTTTCTCAGGTGGCCTCAGGTAAGTGCAGAAACAGTGCTGGAGTGGAAGGTCCTCCATTGTATCCCACCCTCCTCCCCACTGTTGCAGAAAAGGCAGGAAAGCAAGGCTCTGTAGACCCCGCAGCAGGCTCTGCTGAGAAACCAAATCATCCCCTGGCATGGTGGTGGCCATTGAGGGGTGTCTACACCAGCCTGAGATGCTGAGGACCACACCATCAACATTAGATCTAGGTCAGGTGTATTTTTCATGTCCTGGAACCGGCCTGGGGTGCATGGTGAGGCAGGGGCAGAGCAGAGCAGCACCTCTTGGCCTTGGACCCTCCAAATTCATCTTGATCTTCTGGATACCCAGATGCCCCTAGCGACCCAGTCTCCAGGAAACCCAGCCTGGTACCAGTGAGGTTTGCAGCTGGCCCCCACACCAGCTCTCCACATCACCACAGTCTGGAAGAAGCTCCCAGACACTCATCCAGAGAGCCTGGAAAACATCAAGAGAGCAGCTAATCCTTGGCAGTCCCGTGTCCTTTGCAAGCTCCTCTCTGGCCCCCCAGGAACTTGGTGGTGTGTCTGATCCTGCTTGTTAGCCCTTCCAGGGGAGCAGTGACCAGATGGGCAGGGAATTTTCATGACACCTCCCCATTCCAGAGACGCCCTGGCTGCCAGACACCATTAGAGATGCCCAAAACCAGGGGTTTAGGAGCTGGGAAAGCCAAAAAGGAGGTACCCAAAGGTGCAGGAGCACTCTCCCAGGCCGTAGGAGACCTTGCAAGGCTGCAGAGCACAGAGAAAATGCATGGCCTAACAGGCCAGAACAGAGTTTATTCATTTATTTCTTACTTGCCATCATGTCTCTGTGTTGGATATCCTCACTGATGCTGGCAGGGCTCCTCCTGAGGAGCTCCACTGACCATAGAGCTGATGTCCTTACAGACCAGTGATGCCATTAGCTCACATCTGCCTGGCGTGAGCTGGAAAATGGTCCTTTATTTCCAGTCAATTGAACAAACAACGGTTCCTCCCCCAAAGGCGTCTAACGAGCAGCATCCCCATATCTGTGACCACGTCCGTGGCCTCCTCCTTGACTTTATCTGAGTGCACAAAGCTGCTGCCTCCTGCAGTGGGAAAGGCAGCTCCATCCCCTAAATGAACTTTAATTAGTCTGACTGCCTGCCAACAGCTATTCTGGTGACACCCTTGCTCCAATTAAGTCTTGGTTTCACCCCAAATTGTGCAGAACCCAGGCACGGCTTGTCCCTGGCCAGTGGTGCAGAGAAACGCCCGAGGCAATGCTGGCAGAGCTCGAAGGTCATGTTCAGCCAGGGAAATCTGGGGACAAATTGCCCCTCAGACAACGCTGGGGTGGTATCGCTGACCATTGCGTACGACGCCAAGGGATAATTCGGAACATAGGGAAAAAGGCCCATGTAGTGCATCTGGGAGTCCATGGAAGCGTTCACGGAGCAGGAGCAGCCATCGGAGGCAGAGCAACCTGCCAGCCCAGCCTGCTCCACCACAGCTCGCCCCGTGCCTGGGGCGCAGATGGGTTCCCGGATGCGTCTCGCAGCCCCGTAGCTCCCGTTCAGGGCTGTGATTTCATCACCGCTTACTTTATTAAGAGTCACCTTGGGTGGGATGCAGACGTCGGCTGCGAGCTGAGCTGAATCAGACCCTCCCGGCCGGTCCTCTCCGCACAGGGAGTCTAGACTGCTGGCTGAGGTGGAGACATCTCCTCTCCAAGATACCTGCGTGAGGTCTGGGGCGCTCCCCACATCAAAGGGCCCCTGAGCTACCGAAGTGAGGTTATAATTAAGCCACCCCGGGGCAAGAGGGAGAGATTTCTCTCGGTGTCAGCTGATCTCCTTCCAAGGCTCCATCACTTGGGGTGGTGTCCTCTACCACTGTCCTGGGAGGCTTTGGTGGCCGTAGCAGGGGCTTCTGTCCCACACAGGGTTTGTGCCTGCTTCATGCTGACCCTGGTATGAAAACCAGAGAGCCAAACCCCTCCTTTGCAAGCAGGTCACGCCCTGCTGCCAGGTTCTTGGCTCCCTTGTACACAGGGAGGGGAACTCACTGCAGGGACACAGAGGGAGAGGTACCAGGAGCTCCTTACACCCATTCTGCTTCTGAATTGACCCGAAAGCCTAGGGATGGCCTGGGCAGCCATGGACTCTGGGAAAAGCTGTCCTGCAGGGCAGAAGGAAGCTGATATCTTGGAAATCCTTGAAAACACCATCACAGCCTGCCAGTGACTAACACCATAGGTGACCGAGCATTGCAGCGCGACAGGTTGCAGTTTTGACTTCAGAGAAAGCCCAGGAAAGCAGCCATTTAATTAACCAGAGGAACCGGCTTCACGTCGATCATTGCCATAAAGTGCATTGAAGTCTCAGATGCCCCAAGAAACCCAATGCCTTGCAGGTGGGAGACGCTGGATAATGTTTTCCTCTTTTAGTGGGGTTTTGTCCAGCTGGACCATTTCACAGAGCCAGCCGGTGACCACAAAAAAAGAGAAAATTGGCACAAGCAAGGAGGACGTAAGTGCTGGAGAGCAGGGAAAGAGGAGCCAACCCCTGATCCTACCTGCCAGCACCAGGAGGGCCAGGTGCAACGCTGCCTAAACAAAAGCAGGGATGTGCTCCTCGATACTCTGTTAAAACCTAAGCTTTCTAGAGCGTCAATAAAGCCCACATTAAAGGATTAAAAACTGGTGAGCAGATCCCAGCAGGCAGTTGTCCACCAAAAAGCCTCCATGAAGTGGAGCGTTGGTCCTGGGGGTTTCGCAGCGAGCCAGCCGCCGGTCGGCCTTTTCACCCGTAACCACAGAATCACAGAACCATTGAGTGGTTCGAGTTGGAACGGAGCTTAAAGGTCATCCTGTCCCACCCCCCTGCAACAGGCAGGGACCCCTTCCACCAGAGCAGGGTGCTCAAAGCCCCGTCCAGCCTGGCCTTGGACACTGCCAAGGAGGGGGCAGCCACAGCTTCTCTGGGCAACCTGGGCCAGGGCCTCACCACCATCACGGTGAAGAATTTTTTTTTGCGGTGAAGATTTTTTTTGCAGAGAGCTTAAAAATAATAGAAATTTAAAGAAAATAATGGGTTTAAACGGGGACGTCTCATCCATCCAGCTGGCTGCTCAGAAGAATAACCCCTCAAAAGGGGGTTATTTGGTAGGGTGACATTCTCTCCTATACACAACGTCGACTGGCTGAGCCTTAATCGACATGTCCAGCACCACCCCAGGCAGCCCCAAAGCTGGCAGTCAAAGCCAGTGGTCCCAGCACATCACAGCACGTCCTCCCGGCACAGCCCTCCTGCCTCAGGGACAACATCCTCTCCGCCAAGACAATGCCCATTCCAAACTGCAGGGCTGGCTGCTCAGGCTGTAATTAATCTCCATGCAGGGAAAATCCCTGTTATTGACTGTCCCTCCATGAGCAGACACGCCAAGACGCACCAGGCAGCCTGTTTCTGCAGAGCAATCACAGCCGTCCTGCTGTCCCCGCACAGCCCTGATGGCTTCATGGTTGTCTTCTCTTCCCACCACGTCGTTCATTCTCTGCATTGCCTTGGAACTGACTTTCCATTTTCCGAGAGAACTGTTTTCCCTTTGCTGTTTCTTTTTCCATGAGCTGTTCAATCCAAAGTCTGTGGCAAACACAATCTGGCTGCACGCTTGCAGCTACGCAACGGCCTCACTTCCCAACAGAGGCAACTGGAGAAGGCTTATTCGGGAAGTACACTGGGATGAAAAAAGAACACCCCTTTTAAATGTGGAAAATTTGCTTAAAGCTGAGTAAGGATTTAAAGTTGGTAATATGCAAGCAGCAAGCCAATGCAAAATGGCTTTTATGATTCACTCCGTCTCCAACCTGGTCTAGAAGCCGTTGCAGCCTTTGACTTGGGTGATCAGTGACATTGAGATGAGAGGGACGACACAGTCATAAAGTCAACACAAGGCGCAGTGGCACGATTTTACGGGCTGATTTATGTTAGCCACTGCCCAGCCAGAGTTCACCCATGGTTTGCTGTGGTCATCCCATGGGGTACAGTTGTGCCAAAGGGGATGAGCTGGACCAGAGGACAAGTAGTTGGGGCTGGTCATCAACATGCACCCTCATCCAGGAGCACAGTTGATTTGCAGATTATTTATTTGCTGATTAGATCACATTTGGCTAATAGTTTCTGTGATGCTCTGTATTATGAGCTAATAAGTCTTCCCTGGAAACCCACCAGCATCTTGCTTGACGGCCAGCTTGAAGCCATCCCTAATTAAACCAGTTTTGACTTCCTAATAGAGCCCTAGAAGTCAGCCAGCAGAGCAGGAGGCGTTTACCTAGCTGCCACCCTTTGATGATGGAAGTGGAGGTGAGGAGGAGGAGGCTGGCCTGCCCGATGCCGTGCCATGCATCTCGTCACCGCCCTGACCTGCTGAGACCTTCTGCAGAGCCCAAGCCCAGGTCGGCATGGGCGGGCACGCCGCGTGACTGCGGAGATGAGTCCTTCAATGGCTGCTCCTCTCCCACCACCTCTTCTCGCATGCAATGGGGCAGCTGGGGACAGGTGGAAGGGGGTCTCAGGAAGGGTTCCTGCAGTATTTTCCCAGGGCAAATGCTTTGTGTGTTCTGCCCAGAAAAGCCTGCCCACCTCCGATGCATCAGGCACCATCTTCCCATCCCAGCTTTTCCCCACTTACAGCACCACCGACAGGATTTTCTCCAGGGACCGATGACCCTCCCAAGATCCTTCTCCTCCCATCCCACTGAGACCAGCGCTTTGTCTCCTCTCGCCCCATCGAGGTGCTCACACCTCCGGGGTGGGGAATGCCTCCTTGACACAACTCAAGCATTGCAAAAATGCGTCCCAGCTGGCTGAGGCTGAGCGAGCAGCACGCCATGGGCAGGCAGCCCACATCCGCCTCTGCTCCAGCCCGGGGCCAACAGCCCCATCCCACCATCCCTCGCCCTTCCTCGCCTGCCTCTTCCTCGCTCCTCTCCCCCGCCTGTGGAACAAGAAGCCTTTGTCTGCTCCCCCCGTTTGGAGGAGCACAAACGGCTTGAACTTTCCCTGAGTGAGTTTTTCCCCGGCAGCAGGGCTGTGCGCTGTGCCGATGCCAGGTATTAACTAAGCGGATGACTCAACGAACCGGTTCAGACCAAGCAAGAACAACCCTTCACTTTTTTTCCAACGCTCCAGCTCAGCCCAGCGCAGGCTGTTCTGGAGCATCAGAAAAGGTTAGTTAACTTGAAATATAACTTTTAAAGCGGTTTATTACATTTTCCCTCTTTTGGGTTGCAGCTGCTATGGGAGGATGATGGAAATGCAGTCAAGGAGATCATTCCAAGGTAGTTTTTCCCTAAATTTTTCTGTCTGGTTTCAAGTTTTTCTGTGACATCTTGGCAGGTATTTCGTGGAAGCACTGTACTACATGGCGTGTACTACAACAAGTGGCACATGCCACGGGATGGAGATGGAGGGCTTCAGGAACGGTGAGCTCCCCAGTTTGTGTTTGTCCAGGAGAACAGCAGAGACTCCTCAGAGCCCCAGCAGGCTCCGTCAGATGGCTCTGGCTTGTGATGGGGCAAAGGCACGTGGCACGGAGGGACGCGTCCTGCACACGGAGTGACCTGTCCTGCTCACAGAGGGTCAGTGGCTCCAGCTGTGGTGGGGAGCAGAGGCAGCACTGAAGGTTTCAGCCTGGGAAAGCTGCAGTGCTGAAACAGGCTGCTAAAGGCAGTAGTTAAAAAAAGAAAACAAACTAGAGAAGACTACAAAGTGCCAAGCAGCATGCGGTCTGGGAAACACGGCTGGGCAGGGCCGTGCTGGAGGCTGGAGCTGCTCTTCGGGATTGAAGCAGCCATTCCCATGGAAAGCGTCGTTAACGCTGTGGTTTTCTCTGCTGCTCCAGAGCTTCTCCAAGCCCGAGAGCCCCAGTGCTGCCAGGAACCCACTGGTAACAACCCACACGGCTTGGGATCGCACTGGCAGACCCAGCTGACGGGGACATGGTGGGAGGTGGAGGGGCAGCTTCCAGTTTTCATGTTGCAGCCTCTCATCTGGCTGGTGGTGGGGTCTGTGCTGGCCCCAGAGCTGCTGGTGTGCTCCTGTGGACACTGCCCATGCATCCCGGATGAGCCGTCTCGGCTACTGACTGCCAGTGGCCCTGCAGTGTCCAAGTCACTGTGGGGTGATAATACGTCTGGTAGACATCTCCTCTCTTCGCTTTCTTGCGGACGACATGGACAAGGAGAAAGAGGCAAGACAGGAGCATGGGGTGTGAAGTAGCAGTGCCCAAGTTTGG
>Ga0065711_1009806_pt1 | contig 10995 bp, 5 predicted proteins | sample Hoacrofraction12_FD_59098 | JGI IMG/M metagenome (GOLD analysis project Ga0065711, IMG submission 59098) | Hoatzin crop microbial communities from Cojedes, Venezuela - Epithelial fraction 12 v2 (version 2) | ecosystem: Host-associated > Birds > Digestive system > Esophagus > Crop | place... | reverse complement strand
TGGTTAGTACAAGGTACAGCAGCACGCCTCTCCTCATTGGCTTCTCCACCACTTGCATCAGAAAGTTATCATCGATGCTCTGTAGGAACCTCCTGGACTGCATGTGCCTGGCTATGTGGTCTTCCCAGCTGATGTCAGGGTGGTTGAAGTCCCCCACCAGAACCAGGGCCTGTAACTGTGAGGCTGCTTCCAGCTGCCTGTAGAAGGCCTCTTCAACTTCCTCCTCCTGGTCAGGTGGCCTGTAGTACACACCCACAGCACTATCACTCATATGAGCCTGTTCCTTAATTCTAACCCATAAGCTCTCGACTCCTTCTTCATCCGCCCCCAGGCAGAGCTCAATATATTCCAGTTGTTTCCTCGCATACAGTGCAACTCCACCACCTTGTCTGGTTGGCCTGTCTTTCCTAAAGAGTGTGTAGCCATCCATGACAGCATGCCAACCATGCGAGCTGTCCCACCACGTCTCTGTAACTGCAATGGGATCGTGGCCCTGCGACCACACACAGGTCTCTAATTCTTTCTGCTTATTGCCCATGCTGCATGCATTGGCGTACAGATGTTTCAGGGAGGAACTCGAGCATGCTGGTTTCCCCCAGCTCTGCCTGTGTCAATTCACCACTTTCAGCCCTCTTCTGCATCTTTTCATCTATTGAGGCTGCAAGTTCTCTTGTGCTCCCTCTTACTGATGTTACTGCACAGGAAAAAGCCCCATCTTTGCTGAAATCTCCCAGTGCTACTGCAGCACAGACCCATTATCTGTGTCTGCTTTCATTTAGAGCTACCATGAAACAACATTCTTTTTTAAATAAAACACAATTTTATTCGGTAGATAAGTTATTGAATAAATACAGGTAAACATTTAACATTTTTTGATACTTACCACATACAAAGCCATAAATACAGTCATAAAAAGAAAATATAAATAGAAATATAAATACTCATTAGTTCTTTGATATTTTAACGTTCAATGCAAGTGGACTCAGTTCTGTCCCAAATGCTCTGGAATAAGTCAGCCATTGCTCCCCGTGGAGCAGCAGTGACCCAGAGTGCAATGAGAATCAGGCCCAGTGGCACTAATGTCGGATTTACACCAGTGGCACGCTAGTGAGCAGGGATGACCAGAGACGCAAAAGAAGCTACAGGATGAGGGAGGGAGGGAGAAGGTGCAGGAGGAGGAATTTTTTGTGGCAGTGTTGGTTGGCAGGAATACATTAGGGCAGTTTACTGCCATGGACAACTTTTGAAACTATCATTTGTTTGAGTCACCAAACTGATATATGATGCAATGAAAAAAAAAATTAAGAAAAGCACTGCTTTACTCCCTCCCTGCTTGGAGTTACAAACAAAACTTTTCCTCTGTCCCCCTTTCTTCACTCCCTCACCAGCTATTTGTGATTCCCATTCTAAAATCCATAAATTAACAACAGCAAGAATCAGGACTTTCAGGAGGTAATTTGCTCAGATTTGGAAAGGAAATGCCATGTTGAAATCCTGGGGTGTAAGGTGGACATCTCTCCTACGAGGCGTTCATAGGAGGAATTTTTTCTTCCTGATGTTGTTGCTCCCACTAATCCCTCCTAGGACTGCTGGCGGATGACTGGAGTGACACACGTGCACCCCACGGTGATGACTTTCTTCTCCAGGCGGTAGGTGGGCCGGCAGCCCCGCTGCTCCCGCCGGAGGACGAGGATCTCCTGATGGATGGGGACGGAGTTGAGGCTGTGGTCCTCCTGCCCCAGGGGGTTCACGCAGCCAGAGAGGCGGCACTTGGCATCAGCTATCACCCGGGGGAAGCGGTTGGGGTCCTCGTTGAGGCTGGGGATGGGGACACGAAAGGGTTTTATGCACTTGCACAACACAGTTTGGCAGAATCTTCTTGTCTATCTCCATGAAAGCACCATACTATTTACCTGTCTATCCTCTCTATGAGACAAGGCCAAAGAATTTCCCTGTCCTCAACAATTTTAGAATGATTTCCTAGAAACGGAATAAATTTTGCGAGGGTAACACTACAATACCATTCTTTAGGGGTTGATGAATGGGTTGGAGCTAGGTGAATTACAGAACTATCACAAGCGGACCATTTATTTTTGTTTGGTTTTGCTTTCATTTCGACATTCAAAAATTTCTTTCAGCTATGAAAATGTAAAGTTACAATGTACTGACTTTTTTCTTAGAGTCATAATACTTTGACATATATTGATAAGATTATTAGAAATTATTCCAATGATGCCCTTTTGCACTGCAAACAGTTTCTCTTGGAGAAACATCACCCAACACAAAAATGGAAGTGTACGTCAAGAAGTGTTAGCAATATTCACAGGACTCCAGACACATGCTGAGAACCAGCCATCGTTCACCACAAAAAAGCATCTGTGTAGCACAGTCATTGCAATTTAGAAGACAACTAAACAGTTACCTGTAATCCCAAGGAGCGAGAGACCGGTTCCTGACATCATGGGCCATCCTAAAGGCGTGATCTGAATTGCTGATATGAACGTCCACTTTCACTGTTGTAGGGAATTTGAGATCCTTTTGGTTCAGGCAGTCTTCACTAAGCCTCACAGAGCCACTGTCCTTGCTGGGTCGAGGTTCTACTACCCTCCCACGGGGTAAGCTCCTTACAGTGAGTGCTAGCACCAGCATCAAAAGCAGTGATCTGAACTGGAGAGAGAAAGGTGTCGTTGGCTCAGTCCAGTCAAGAGAGAGAGAGCACAAAAAGCCAAGTCTTGACTAGACTGGGCCATAGATGGACCATGTAACTACCAAGAGGAGAAGGATGCAGAACAGAAGCCCTGTCCTGAATTACTTCATCGCTGCGAATCAGCACTGGGCATGGGCTGATCTTCATACTTTTACTTGGGCAAGATGGGCCAGCACGAGTAAACAGCGTAGTGATGCTGATTATACCCATCACAATGGATGCTAAACTCTGATTCAAATTCTGATTCATAGTTGGCTCTGCACCAAGAAGAGCATCTCTCCAACAAGGTATGAAAGGTCCTCCTCCGCAGTCAAACAGCAGTGACTTCTGATCTACAAGGTGGGATAAGGACTCAGCTGACCCCATCCCTAAGCTTAGAAATTTAGTAAGCTAGATGCTTTCTCAGGACAGGAAAGGTTGGCCACAGAGCAGTCATCTGCTGGAAATAACCCTTTTATCAATGAAATCTGAGGTTCATGGGCCATTTCCAGGAGCTATGGTTTTACTAAAAGATGACAGATAAACGCAAAGCTTTTAATAAACTCACAAGGGCTGATAGTGCTGCAGATACTACCCAGGCTGAAATTTAAATGCACAGACATTCACTTCACAGTGAAATTTCAGCAATTTTGATAGCATATTTTCTGAGAAAAAGACTGTCTTTTCCAACCCCACATCAACAGTGCTGCTCTTGCAGATAAATAATCAATAACCCATTGCCTCCTCTTCACTCAAGCACTAAACACTTGCAAAAGCTCAAGACAGAAAGCTGTGTCAGGCAGACTTAGCATCCCATTCAGCTCCCACTAAAACCAAGAAGGGTTGCTTGTAGATAACAGCATCACTGGTTCTGCATTCTGCTTTTTCTCTTGCAGCAAATATATCTTAACACTTATACAAAATATAGGTACTTACCCCTGCAGCGTAGCAAGCAAAAGCCATGGCAGATTCCCTGCTGCTTTACGTGGGTGCACACGGTGAAGAAGCACAGGAGTTCTCCTTCCCCAAGACCTCTTCCAGTCTGTGTGTGTCTCAAAGCCAGTTGTGGTCTCCTTTTTATAGTGAAGTTCAACCACTATCACCCTTTCCATTGCAGTAGATAGCTGGCTTACCTGACCCGAGGTTAGGAGCTGATATTTCATTTTCTAGGCCACTTCCTTCCGTCTACCCTCAGAAAGGGGAGGGCAAGTACTATGTCATCAGAATCCTGAATCAAGCAATACAGTTTATTCAGGCAGATAAAGAGATAAGGAAAGAAAAGGAGAAAAAAATTCATCTGGGCAACCTTTTTTTTTTTCCCCTTCCCACCCCCTCTTTCTAATATTAATGTTCTCTCACCACAGACACATCTGTAGATGCACTTCCACGTGCCTCACACAAACCAAATGGCAGAGATTAGCAAGCTGCAAAGTCAGGCACCCAACAAGGGTTTCAAAATGAGGACAGGACATGGAACTTCACAGTTTAACCTCCCTTTGCTTCAACTGCACAATACGCCTCCACCTCATCTTGGGGATCCCTGTGTCCTGTGGTGACCAGGCAGGGGAAGAGTAAATGCCCAGGGTAAGTCCTCCTTGGGGACCTCAGAGCACCAGGAGCTGGGATGCCTTCCCCACTCAGTTCTGAGATCCTGTGTTGACACGCTCTGGAGACCTCTTTGAAGGACTCATACATAGGCTGTAAGGGCCCTGAGGGCACTAATTGGCCTTACTGACCTTGACCAGCATCACCGTGGATTTCCCTCCACAGCCCATCATCAGGAACCCTGCTTCAGTACAGCTGTGGGCCCCCAGTCCCTGTCTGAGCTACACTGTAGTAATGCTCATTTCCTGCCCCTTCTCTGGGCTTGTCTGCTGGATGGACCTTGGAGTAATATTTCTCCTGGATGGACTCCTTGGACATATGTGGTAGACCATCTCCATGGTCATACTGTACTGCAGTTTGTCTAGGTCTCCTCCGAGTGCCAGGGGATCTGGAGAAAATACAAAGTATTTCTAAACAGTTTTTTTCTCATTTTGAAGTGCCTGAAAGGACTGTGTCACCACCACCAGCACAGTGACTGTAGATGGTGATGGCGAGTCAATATGTTATGGTGTGGAGCGAGATGTGGGGGTAGCTGGGAGTGTAGGAGCCCCTCTGGTAGCATTGGAACTAACTCACTTGGAGCCTGTATTCTGGCAAGAAACTGGGAGGGTCTTTTGATGACCCCATGAAGATCTCACCAAGCTTGATTAAATCACAAATGTTTATAAAGCTTCAGCATGCACAATGTAAGGGCTTGGCAGAATTTAGCAGTGAAAGTCTGGATGGGATTAACTGCTCCTGAAGGATTTTCCCAATGGGCTATTTCCTCTGCTGTGTCAGTGTATCACACCTGTTCAATAAAATGCACATTTAAGCCCTTAGTGCGATGAGAAGGTAATGCTGTCCTTGTTTGGAGCTGCCAAATCCATTAGGTGCCAGTTCAGACCCAGCAGAGGCGAGGCTGCTACAGCTCTATGCCCTCATGTCTCTCCAGCAGCAAACCTGAGCACGGCTTCCCAGTAGGCACAAACACACGCACACGTACGCAATACGTGTATAAAATACACACATGCATATGTCAGCCACATGGATCAAAGTGGGCAAAAATCATCACTCAAGCAAACACAGACAGGACCAGTGGCGTCACCTTGTCCCCTTCTCTGGCTGGTCAGGATGAAAGCCTATTAATAGAAAATAGGTACGTATATGTACCTGTACATACATATAAGATGGATCTCTCCAGTTACTGGCCTTAGACCATCTCTCCAGTAGCTGTCCTCAGATCCCCCAGTCTCCCCATTGCTTCGTGCACTGACACAAACACATATCAGTGGGTCTCCCCAGCTGCTGCTCCAGACTTATGACCCTGCCAGTAGCCAAATCCCAGATCTCACAATATCTCCAGTAGCTGGTCTAGACCTCCCAGTATCCCCAGTACCCAATTTGCAGACCCTCTGGTCTCTCCAACATCCTGCCCAGACTTCTGGCTGCTTCAATACCTGGAGCTAGTCCAGCTGGATGTCTTTAGCATTTCCACACTGACATATGTAATCACAAAATATGCAAGCACACCAGTCTCCCCCCCCCAAAAAAAAAAAAGCTAAGAAAAATAAAAAGAAAAAACTAAGAAAAGGATTTAATAAGGAGACAGGGCACACTGGGGTTATCAGGCACAGAGCTCAGCCAGACAAGCGTACTGACCACCATCCCATTTATGTGTCATCAGCCGCTATCATCCCTCCTCTCGTTTTCCTGTTTGTTCCTCACTGACCCAGCATGATCCTTTCCTTAACTTCACTTCTTCCCCTAAACATCCCAGAATGTTTTGCCCAGTCCCAAAATGCCCTTCCCAGCATGTAGTAATGAGTCTCATACCCCTGTAGCCAGCAAAGTTTTGTGGGAAATATCTCCACCATTGACTTGTCTGGTGGGTTTCACATCTGGACTTGGGTTGACCATCCTCCTTGGACAGCCCTGAAAGAGCTGGGTCGGGGGCTCCATTGGCGCTATGTTATTCGAGTTCCTCCACCTGGTACCTCCTCTGCTCCTTTGTGTTTGTGGAAGATAATGGCTCTTAATCACATAACCTAACAATCCTTGTTTTGTAATTAGGGATGAGAGGCATGAAATTACAAGGGGAAGCAGGAGCAAGGACTCTGTGATCCAGCCTCCAGACTGCAGGGGAAAGACCAATGCACATGCTGTTCCCCAGAAGCACCAGCAGCTCTCTTTGGGATTATAAGCTATTTTTATTGCAGAAGAAGATCACATAACCAGTTTGATCAGCTTCTTTGTGAAGAAAAGCCCTGAGAGAAACCTCTTCCAAAGCCATGTAGCCAAGGTGGAAGAGGAGGACTGAAGCATAGGACTCTTCACATAAATTCCTCTTCAGTTCCCCAGAAAATCATATAATCACAGAATGGTTTGGATTGGAAAGGACCTTATAGATAGATCATTTCATTCCAAACCACCTGCCATGGGCAGGGACACCTTCCACCAGACCAGGTTGCCCAAAGCCCCATCCAACCTGGCCTTGAACACTGCCAGGGAGGGGGCAGCCACAGCTTCTCTGGGCAACCTGGGCCAGGGCCTCACCACCCTCAAAGCAAAGAATTTCTATATCTAATTTCTATATCTAATCTAAATCCACCCATTAAATCAACAGATTCATGGCATTTTCAGTCCTCCAGAATATCAGAAGCATCTTACAGATTCATATTATTTTCAAACCAGAAGGGACTAATCCAGTCCCTGCTTGATCGCTTCACTTGAATACTACCAGCAGAAACCTCCATCAACTGAGGCTTTATGTCACTGCAGAATGTTGTCATGATGTTGCGGTCTGATTCAACTGACAGCTCAGAGACGAGCAACTCATCTCACCTAAATTTTTCATATTTCAGCTTACGAAGTTCACCTGAGGTAACGTCAATTTTGTGACACATGTTCCTCTTCTGAGTGTTCACATCTATACATCCATGAAAGCATCTACTGAGACGTGGAGTGTGGAAGACAGAGAGGGTAGAGTTACCAGAAATCCACTTGTGTAGCCCAGAAACTGACCCCTTTTTTTTCCCCTGAGCACTCGTGGTGAAAGGAAGAGGTCATTGCCATGAAAATGGGTTGGATTTTGCAGGTACAGGGTTAAGTGGAAACTGTTACGTGCGATGAAGCAATGACTTCATCGTGCCAAATACGGGGTTATTAGCCCTGACCACCACTTTCCACTCATATCTTCTGTCTTCAGCGGCTTAGAACTTCAGCAAGGATTCCCTCCTTTTTGACCTGAAATTTCCTATGATTGAACTTGAGTTGAAGTTCGCTGAAAATTTGATCTAAAAGAGGTCACCTAATATGAATCATTACAAGGCAGGAAAAAATACTCCTTATCTCAGAAAGCTTTCACTCCCATGTTGCAAAGGCTTGAAGCAGGGAAGTGGACTTGGAAATCAAAGAGAAGTTTTCATTTCACCAAGCACTCTTCTATATTTGAGTTACTATATGGAAAACCACTGTTGGCACTGCAGGATTCATTACATACTTAGGTTAAGGTTTTCACAACACTGCAGGGGCTTCAGGCAGAAGATACGTCTCATTTCAGGTTGGGCTTGGATGCTGCATCCTTCTAAGCTCCTCTGAACATTTCAGCTTTCACACCTCACAGGAGGCACTTGTACCACCTCCAAGGAGAGGTGGAATTAAACCTCCAGATCAGACAGAAACCAAAACTACTCAAACGCCTTTGAACCTAGAGGAACAAACAATGAACCGTGACCTGCATTTCACTGACTTTGCTACCGGGCAAAGCAAGGGCTGTTTCTCAGCCGCATCTCTGCAAATATTCATAGCTGGTAGTCACGCTTTGATGACATGGTCGTTTTCTGCTTTCAAAGTAGGTGCCCCACCATGAGAGAGGGACCAGGGAGCCTAGCTACGGCTGGAATCCCTTATTAGGATATATATGGAAGTAATATTTCTCTAGCACCCTCTGCCCCACCACCACACCGTCCCATGGATGGGGTCCATTGGACCCAGTGCCGGTGTCTGCATCCCAGCAAGCCACCATGATTTCTGCCATGAGAACAGGCAGCATTTTGGGGGCAGGTGTCTCAGCCAGCTCCGCTGAAGCACATCAGAGGACCTTCCATAGCAGAAAAGGAGATAATGGGGCTGAAATTGCAACCCCTGAAATCTCTGGGTGCCGGGGACAAATAAATATTTCAGAGCTGAGCTTGGTAGGTCAACTGAAGCACAAGCACAGGGCAAGGCTCATACCTCCAGCAGCTTATTCCTGCCTCCCTGGCCACCCTAGGTTTTCCCCTTCATGACGTGTGACACCATAAAATCACCTACCTTCTGTTTTAGCAAGCTGACTGTACGCACCCGCGCCTTCCACCAGCAGGGTTTGCTGACGGCGCTTCATCGCACCGACGAGACTCGTGACCAAGTTGCAGACCACAGGCGAGAGACGTGAACTGGAAAGACCAACTTCTGAGGGGAAACGCGGCTGGCCGAGCATGCCACAGATACCAGCAGCAGAAACCTCTGCACGGAGCCGTTGGTGTGCTCTGCTCCAGCACGACAGCCACCGCAGGTCTGTGTCACCCCTGGTGGCCCTCGGAGGGGACCGGCAAATCTCATTTTTGGTTTCCACCATTGGCTTGGCTTCACACTTTGGCCAAAGCTGTGGGTTGAGTGGAAGGCAGGAATTAGTTAACGCTGGTGGTGCTGGCAGGGGGATTTCACCCCTAGTCCCACACCCTGGGTTCTCACCTGTCCCACAGCTGACATATAAATAGGACGTCGAATTTCCTGCACAAATAATCCTGCTGAGAGTGGAGGGACTAAGGGCTTCAGAAATATCACACTAAGGCACAGCGTGTTAAATACAGCACCGGGGAAACGCCTAGGTGATGATGAAGCCCTGCTTATGGGCTGGGTGATGGCTGATGCATAAGGGCACTGGTGGACAGACTGTCTGTGTGCGGTCACCCAACCCAAAACAAGGGTCAGGGCCAGAATTAGGGCTCCTGTTCTCACTCTCACGCAGCAGGAAAGAGACCGAGTACATTATTAGGGACAGGACTTGAGAGGAGGCAACAGGGAACATAGGAGACTACATGCTTTTGTTGCCCAAGTTGGATTCCCCAAATCACTATTTATATTACCTGTGATCTTTAATCTTAAAAGTAGCATGATGTGCCTCAAGAGGGGTTGCACACTCCCCTTTTCACAGTGGGAGATGAACTTTATTCTCTCACCTATTCTTCAGGATTCATCTCAAAAGTCAGGTGCTGGTCTTGGTCACATGGACACAACCAGCTTTGTTATCTGATTCTTTCCCACTGAGATAAGTTTTAGTCAGCACGTTAGCAGGGCCATTCTGCGGAAAGCCCAGCTACCTCTCGCTCACTTACAGGCTCTACCTTACAATGTAGGTTGCATTTGCATGCTGTATACTGCTGGTTGGTAGGTCTTCCATAGGTCAGGCCACAAAGACTTGGAGGTAGCTGGCCTCCTTTGCTTTCAGATCCTTTGGACAGCCTAGGTCCAAGCCATTCTTAGTGTGTGGTGTTTTGAACAGCGTCACGTAGCCAAATTAGAGAGCTGCAGAAACATCACGTGCTTTTATACCTTCTACAGTATTTCCCCTGTATATTACAGGAAATTGGGCTGGAAGGGGTCTTGGAAAGGAGCTTGGTGCATCTATGACCTCTTGCCCAGTCCCAGTGTAGCAGCACCTCTACTTGAATCATTCCTGATCAGCGACTGTCTAACCTGTTCCTGAAGATTTGCATGTTACAATCAAACTTCTTCTGTGGCCGAAGAAAATATCTAATTTCTTTCTTTTTTGAAACTACGATGTCTTCTAGACTTTATAACATTTTATACACCCCAATCTATCAGGGTCTTGACACCAACATGACACTTCTTGGCTCACGTTTGGCTTGTGATCCTCTTGCTCAATGACAAGTCTCTTCCTAAAGGACTGCTCTCTCTCCATCAGTCTCCAGTCTCTGATTAAGGCAGATGATTTCCCCTGCTTCGGTTCACAGGTTTATACACATGTTGACTGAACTGGACACTATATATTTCATATTATATCCTCAATACTAACTGTGTTATTCGAACATTCAGGGCCCCTCATTGGAGCATCACCTGCCAATGTTGATAGGACGATATGCTGTTTCCTTACCCAGCCTGCTAACCAAAGGTGTTAGCTGGACCAAGGACAAACCTCTGTGGGAATCCTGCTCTGTTCGTCCTCCTCATACCACAACTACTGTCTAAGTAGGTGCTTGCTTGGCATTCACCCACCACCTTGTAATTTAATTTTTAACCCCCTAGCATGCTTATGAGAGACTTATGTGCAACTTAGGCACACAGACCTAATAACATCAAGATAAAACACGCTTACAGTTCGTCTCCTAATCACAAATCCCATTAACTGTCAAGGAACAGCACTAGTTTGGCTTGGCATGGTTTATCTTGCAGTTTTGCTGTCGTTTCACTGCATGTAATTTTTGCTTGATTATCTGTGCCTGCAGCTTTCGGGGAACTACCTCTTTCCCTAGTTTCTCCTTTCCTTTCTCCCAGTTTGGTGGTTTTTTTTTTTTTTTCCTTCTTCCAGCATTCTGCAGCCATCCTCCAAGATTTCCCAGAAAGAATCTAACACGCTGGTTCAGTGCTTTTTCTCAGTCTTGTAAAACCTGGAGCTGAGCGTGGCACCTTAGGCTTGCTTTAGTCTCAGCAGAGAGCAAGAG
>Ga0065711_1050085_pt1 | contig 10996 bp, 6 predicted proteins | sample Hoacrofraction12_FD_59098 | JGI IMG/M metagenome (GOLD analysis project Ga0065711, IMG submission 59098) | Hoatzin crop microbial communities from Cojedes, Venezuela - Epithelial fraction 12 v2 (version 2) | ecosystem: Host-associated > Birds > Digestive system > Esophagus > Crop | place... | reverse complement strand
GGACAAGGTCCTGTGCAGCCTGCTGTAGGTAACCCTGCTTCGGCAGGAGGGTTGGACTAGATGACCCACAGAGGTCCCTTCCAACCCCTACCATTCTGTGATTCTGTAATAAGGTGCCAGCTTGCTCTGTTAGAGTAGCTCTGCACATAACTGTCCTAGGACATTTCTCTCAATGTACCTGTGGTTCTATAGGTAACTAAAAGTAGGAGACTGCAGAGATTTAATGAATGAGAGGGAGCTTTTTCTTCAGTTGTTTCTGGGAGTTGCTGGGGAAGTTGAAATAGACTGTTTCACTGGGTAAGATACTACTGGTAGTTCTTAAAGTTACATGCAACAACTCATTTTGATACAGTTATAGGTCCCCATATAATACAGACTGAGCTATGTGATACAGACAGAGAATTTTTTATGTGTGCTATGTATATCTTCCATTTTAGCATGCTTTTTCATGCTAAAGCTGATACAAGGCTGAGGTCATAAAGCAGTGTTCTTTAGCTGTTCAGCAACTAATAACCCTCAAAGCAAACTGAGTCAGTTCTAATGCAACTTGTAAGCTAGTTTCACAAATACTAATACCAAAGAGCAGCTTACTGTGATTGCATTGCCATCAAACAGTTTTCTGCTCTGAGACTTCTAGAAATACTTAAAAGACAGTACAGTACACATGAGTGTAAAAACATCTTTATGGAAACTCATTAAAACCATGCATTTCTGTAGCATTTAGTCATTGCTACCACTTGTAAAGCTTAATCTTTCATTGATAAATAAACTCTCCCAAATGGTTTGTCCAAATTCTTTACTTTTTTATGATCTGAGCAGGACCATATACTAGGCTAATCTTGAATTTCTTAATCATGCATATTTCACTAATGCTAATTGAAGTTTTGTCCAAATTAAACCTGAGTAAGAGTCTTAAGACATATTTTATACAGAACAGATAAGCCAAGAACCAGGCTACATGACGAACATATGCTTCACAATGTGTTTAGACTTAGTTAAATCTGGTTTTGGTCTTGGCCTGCTTGATACATTTGCAAATTCAATTGCATTTAGAACTCCAGTGGAACCAGAATACAGCTGGGCAAACAACAGTTTATTGTTGCTGACAGTTTTTAAAAGATCCTTTTAATTGTGTCAACGGTCCAGTGACAATGGCGGGTTATTAATTGTACAAAATATGTTCTGTTCTCACAGTACTTTTTGTTTATTCACCTCACCAAGAACAGGGATAGTGATTTTTCTCTGTGTTATAGAAACATATATGGACCTTATTATAAATAAATGTAATCTAGTGAACACTGAACTGCTTATAAATGCATTTTTATAAGAGTATTAAAGGTCTATCTAAATTTTAAAAACTAATGAGAAGACTGAAGCAAGGAAAAGACTTGTAAAGTCTCAGTGTGAACGCCTAAGTATTTTCTTTATAAAGGTATAGCCTTTATTTCTAGTTTGTTAGATTTATACTGTACGAGAGCACTGGAACTATTAATGCCAAATGTGATTGGTTTCCAGCTTTTTCCACCTAGAAGTATGATGACATGTTTTTTCTTCTTTAACTATGGCACAATTATTTGCTACTCACACTATTTCTATTATAAACTGGGTTACCCTCTTGGCCTTTTCTGTTACTAATCTGTCTTCTGCCTTTCAAAGTATGCTTTCCAAAGTCCGAACTACCTACAATTTATCTGCACTATTATCTTTAAAATCTGTGACGTGAAATACGACATGGGAAAACCATCAGCAATGTTAGACATGTAGCCAAACACTTTTAACTGATACAAGCTTATGATAAAATGTTGAGATAAGTGCTATATTTCATTTTACAACACAAATTAAATAGACTAATGCAGTAAGCCATTTACAACATTGTGCAGAGATATTTTTAGACACTGTGACTGTGCTTCATCTAAATGTGTCTTTCATCTTCTAATTTGAATTCCCTCACTGGCCTATGCATTGCTGTGGTACCATAAACTTTTGAACCTCCATAGAGCTACAGTTATATATACACTTAGTGTAATGATTCAGATAAAACTATAACTAGTAGAGAGGTTTTATTGTAGGTACAAATGCAGCTCTAAACTTTTGGCTTGCTAGGCAGGGCCACTTGAAGTTTCACCTTTGTCTTATTTTACGTTCCTGTTACAGGCAAAAGTGTAATGGACCAATTAATAATTCATTAAATACTTGGCACAATAAAGGGATTTGCTTCTATGTAGGGTTATTTTAAATGATACCCAGAATCTTGGTACTGATTTTTGAGACAGTGCAAAACCTGCAGTAGCAGATTATTTTTACATCTCCTTGGAGGGACTGTAAAACCATTAAGGGTTTTAATGAGATGTATCCCTGAAAGGAACAACTAGATAAGAAAGATCATTTCACTTTTTGATGCACAATGCAATGATTTGAGTACAACATTAAGAAAATAGACCCATTTGAATCAAATGGGAAGACAGCTGAACATCATTTTGGGTTAAAAGGTGTATACATGACCAATGTTTTATTTTGACAGTAGTGTCTGAACTGATGCTCTAAGAGCAGAAAATAAAAGGATGTGATCTAATATCCAAGGTGCAGAGCTTTCCTAAAATGGTGTAGGCTTCCTACTTATTCATGATTTGTAGTAGTCCTCCGAGAACATTAGTAACAACCTTTCAGAAATACTGATTAGAGAAAGAGATGCTGTGCATATAAGCAGCTGGTCTTTACTCAAGAGAATCTACAACCAGATTGACAGAAACAAAAAACAAAGCAAGCCAAGGGAAAAAAGCAAGACAATTGGGTTCAAGTAGAATGATAAATTGCACTTGAACTAAACCAAGTTAAGTAGATGACATTGCAATGGAAGAGAGTAATTTAAAGCACCTCTCACTTAACAGATTAATAGGCTTGAAAATGGGAAAAGTGGGAACCTAGTAGGTTATGTTGTGTAGGAATCTGCATAGTAAAAGATATCTGAATTCTATCTCTTCATTTTAAGGAACATGCACAAGCTTTGTCCTTTGCTTGCTTGCTTTATTCTAATACAGCTTCTTTCAACTGAATGGAGGTACACTGTGTTTACACCACTGTAACAGAAATCATACTCAAGACACTCACCAACCTAGATTGCTTCAATGAAAAGTAGGATGACTTTTCTTGTTTGGAAATTAATGCAGAAATTTCTATAGTTCTGATTTTAACACTTTTTTTTGCTAATGAAAATGTAGCCAGTGAAGTGCATTTTTAAAGGCTTATAAATTTGCCATTCTGTGATTCTGTGAAATTTGTCATTTTACTTAAAGGAATAGGATTGCGTTAGTGTCTGAACTGGTTTGGCATGAAATAAAATCTAGGCTTTCCTAATAAAAACATTTTAAGATTATTGTTACAACAAAAATTACTAAGAAAAGTTGGGTTTAAAACAGTGTTTGAAAAACTATGGTACTAACTTGCAGTGCTGTAACGATTTAAATTGTGCATTTAGTTACCCATATATTTAATGTATAAATCTTATCTGCTGCAGAATTTTTAATATTAATCAATATGAGCAGAGTTATGCAGAAAGTAATCTAAAGTATTTTATGAGGAGAGATTAAATGTAATTGCAGTGATGTTTAAGATGCTTGAGAGAAAGTAATGTATTTTAATTAGAGGTTTGCCCTTGTTTTTTACAGCATTGGCTTTAGTCTCACTTAAGAAACATTTGTGACTGAGCCCCCACACGCAGTATTCAAGAGTTATTAGATCCACCTCATTTTGGTGGTGTCAGCTATGTACTGCCTTCCTTTCTCTGGGTGCTGATCTCTAGGCATCTTGATTCAGAAATTCAGCCAGAGTAACTTACCTGATTTTTCCAGCCCTTGTATGAGACCAGCAGGAGCTGATAATCTTTCACTTCATAAAGGACTAAGCACAGTGTCCTCCTTTGCGTGGGCCCAAGGCAGTGCAGCCTTCAGGAGATACATGGAGAAGGAGGACTGTATCCTCACATAGGGTTGCTGTCTGTCTGAAGTCCTGTCAAGACTCTCCGTCTGAGAGGTTTTAAGACATAATATGTGAAGATGTAATACATTCAGTGCAAACAACTCTCATTTGGTTTTGCATATGTAAATGGGCATCCCATGGCTTTGAGGGGTTGTTCAAGACCTCGTTGTCTTTTTCCTTCCTGTGATCTGAAGCTGAATTTAGTACAATTCCTCAGAAAGACATAGGAAAGATGACAAGTACCATGGGAGTGGTATCTCCAAATCTTTTCAGTTAAATCTTGTGTCAGCTCCATGTGTGCTTAGGGGACAACAGTGACATATTTGCTATTTAGAAAAACCCAAAAATCTCCATCAGTAGATCAGAAAATATTCACACACCTTTCCTGTACAGTGGGAAAAAAAAGGATGAATAGGATGCTGCATATATTTCTCATTCCCATACTTTTCAGTGCTATTCATCTTTGCTTTTAACCTCAAAATGTGTTTTATTTACATATGCGGAAGATTATTATGGCAGTGGCTTTTCATGGTGATAGAAGTCCTTTCTGTTTATTTCTGTAGATTGTTAGCCTTTCTGAATTGCAACCAAAAGCATTTCCTTCAGCATAGTTCTCCTTATTACTGTTTCGCTTCTTGTCAGTGCAGGCTTAAATAATTATTAACTAGGAGAATGCAGACAGAGCAGTTGTTTAAATTCTTGAATGATCAGTTCCAGGTCATATTAATAGTTCTGAAAAGTATTTAACAGCGTAATAAGGCAAGGGTTTGACCATAAACGTCACTTTTATTTGTTTGTGTTATCTGAGACTGTTGGAACTGTCTGCTTAATGATCTGTGTCATGCAGGTGTATTATTAGTTCTCATTGGCACATTTTACTCAGTTGTCATTAATGGCATAGAATGGCTTTCTCATCATTTTCTGTTGGAATCCCAGACAGAGAGCAAGATCAGTGACAGTTTTATCAGCGAGTTACATTAAGATGCTCTTTCCCACTCATAAATCAATGTATTTTCTTCTCAGACTGGTCCCTGCTCTACATATGTCAGTGCCACTCCACTGTCTCATTTGCCAAATGAATAACAGACTTCTCATTAAATTAATGCTGTGATTTTTTGCACTGGATTAGCTGCAATATGTTCAGTTTGTGCTTTTGATTTTACTGAAAAACGGCTCTCAAGTACCAAAGAATAAATAACCATAGTTTAAGAACTAAAGAAAATAAAATGATATTTGAGTTATAAAATCAGTCATGGTTCTTGATGGAAAATTCAGCAGTAATTGGGGAAGTTAGAGGCAGTGCAGCACATTATTTCAGCTTCCAGATCTACATTGTTGGTCACTTGCCTTTTTAATTCTGCTAAGTAATACAGTAGGGGGAAGGGAAGAAAGCAATAGCTTCTTAGTCCCTCTCACTTTGGGTAAGTCTGCACCTGACAGATTTATAGTAAGAAAAATCAAGGTATATCTTATGTATCTATTAGCTTTAAAGGAATGAATTTTCATTTGCTGACCAAAGAAATACAAAGCACCAAACTATTTAACACACAGAGAATCAACTGTCTTGCTACAATCGCTAGAAACTTAAGACATGTCCTCTTCTTTCACCTCAGATGTGGAGGAGGGCAAGCGGAAGGAGGAGCAACCAGTTTGCAATATTCCAGTCATGGAAATTAGCCAGAAAAGCAGGAAATCCAACCACGCAGCCATTCCTCTAGCCTGGTAAGCCATTTCTGGTTTGAAAGCAGTTCTGTGCCAACGTTTATTGACCCGTGGCCAAATGTGGAAGTGTTATTGCCAAAGGATTGTGCTGAAGGCTATTGTGAATCAGTGTAAAATAAAGTAAAAATAATATTAAGCTGTCAAAGCAGAGACAGGGAAAAATAATGAGACTATTCATGCAGGTTTGGGCAGTCAATTAGCATTACCAATCAACACAGAAGCTGTTAGAAGATAAGTGAAGGAAGATGAGCTTGGAAAAAGGATATGGTATGACATGAAGGTGAGAGAGTTAGAAGGCTGTGAGAGATGACGCTGAAAAGTGCAAAGACTTTTGAAACCAAGCGATTTCCTGAATCACAAGTAAATTGAGATGAAAAAGAACAATAGGAGCCATAAGAATGCAAAAACAGGTTTCTAGAGTTATTGTGGGTTTGGGTTTTGTTTAAATCAGGCAGGTTACTATGTACCATTGATCACGCTGCCACATCTGAAGACTCATGACCTGAGCATCCCTTCAGTTTTCAACTGTCATGTTGTCGTATTCTGGAACCACAGCAAAACTGTTCTGTGTACACAGGGCTGCCATGGCTGGCATTGCTAGACAAGACATCACTAGTGCTGGAAAACTTTAAAAATCCAAACAAAAAGAAATTAATAGCAAAGATATCTCCAGTGTAGAGGAGATCTCTTCTCTGGGGAAGCTGATGCCTTACAACTTTTGATGACATGAAGGATATCTAGAATTGCTAAAAGGAGCAGGATACAGGAGTGTATGGTCTTTCTGGGTAATTTCAGCGTTTCTTATGACTTATTCAGAAGTATTTGTGACTCGTCATTAGGCTAGATGCTTTGCTATTCTGATCAAGATTGGCATTTCTTTACCTTGTTGTACACATTGCAGTTCTTTGAAGAACCCACCATTTCAAACATAAAATTAAATCAACGGCAAGTGAAGCAACTTCTAAAGAAAATTTGGAAAGCAGTGATAAGTTTTGGAGAACTCAAAAGAAGTAAGAATTTTAGGTATTTTCTCACTTTCAGAAAATGAAGGACCATACTTCAAATGCCTGCCTTTAATTTTAATGGCTAGTAATCTTCATATGCAAAGGGTCTCCTAAGGGAAGGAGATGAGGCCATTTTCCTACCCTTCTCTGCAGCAGCCAGTAAATGTGTACATCTTCCTCTTCTTACAAATGCTTTACTCTGCAGGAGATGAGGGACCTGCTGTGCTTCCCAATGCAATATGCATCCTTGTCAGCTTTCTGCACTGCCCCTTTTGTAGGGACTTGTAACACAGTCCTTTCTCTTCAGTGCCTTTATGTCTTCTGAATTGAGCTGGAGAATGCACTGAGTGAAAGCAGATTTTAAGAGGACCCAGAGTATGAAGACCGATTTGGCATACTGGACATGTGGTTATAGAAGGAATATTTCAAGTTGCATGCGGACCATATTCATCTCACAGTGGACTTGTAATGTTACTAGGTCATCATCAGAGAAATTGTTTGTATTATCCTGCTAAACTTTGGTTATCAGAGAAACTTTCAATCAGACAAATGTAGGAGAATTTTTTTATCTTTACATATAGTCAGCTGTCCATTTGTTGTGTTTCTTTCCAGTGTCTGTCAAACTGTTAAACGAACTGAATTCTATGCACCATAATATCTGACATTTACAACAAGTAAATGGCATGGTAAAGATCAAGATAGGATAGTGCAATAACAACATTTGAAGTCAAGTTAATAAGCCCAGGTTTTCTGATGTTTATTTTATACTTAAGTTTTCACACTTGTCTATGGTGTCATGATTGCATTTGTCAGAGTCTTTTTCATTTTCTTTTTTCAGTAGTGCTAGAAAATTGTAAAATGCATAGTTATAAATAAAGGAAAATGATTGAAAATTAGAATTCTCCTTTAAAGTATGAGGCAAGCTAGCAATTAGCTCATGCACTGGAACAGGTTGCTCAGAGAGAATGTGGAATCTCCATCCTTGGAGATTCACAAAACTTGCCTGAGCAAGGCCTTGAGCAACCTGATCTCACTTTGAAGCTGCTTTGAGCAGACCCTTAGATGTGCCTTCCAACTGTTCCACTCATTTGAAGCATAAAATCTGGCTTCAACATTTTGAATAATACTTCTTTTCTGTGTTGCTCATTTGCTGAAGTCTTTGTAGAAGGATCTGAGAAATTGGGTTGTCATGTTTAAGCTGTCATTGCACAGGTCTCAGTTAAACAGATGGATGACAAGTAATATGATCAAAGGAACACTTAGTTTTGTGTATATTAATGGAGTCTATAAAACAGTGTGGAAAAGCTTTATGATAAGAGTGTAATACATATATAATAATACTCATTTGTTTTTCTGCAGGACACATATTAACATGATTTGCATGTATAAAGAAGAAATATAAACTTACGTATTGTTTGACTTCTACCATAAAAATTTTCTGATTTTTCCTTCCTTAGAGACATCTTGCTGTTCACAGTTTGTTGCAGAATGCTCTAAACTGCAAGGGTAGATTTTTCCCTTTTTAAATTCAAAATGCAGTACCCTTTCTAGAAAGCATTATAGAAAAGTAATAAATTTGTTTTGCCAGGAAGATGGATATTTCTTCCTCATTTTATTCCATACTAATTGGCTTCCAATTGTAAATAATAATAAAAACCATACAAAAAATTATTTTTAACATGTTGGCATATCAGATGTTAGCTCTCAAATATTCTCTGGCATGTCAAGAGCATTGATAGTTGGGTCACTTTTTAAAACATCTTTCTGGTGACTTCATATCATTCATTTTGTAATTCTGTAACTGTATTCTGTCACATCCGCCTTCTTGTTGGAAATAATATTCTCTTGTTTAATAGAACAAGAAATTACCCTTGAGATATTTATTTAGCTATAAATTTTCTTGGTCAGTAATAATATGCTGACATTTCTGCTGGGAGAACTTGATGAAATCTTGTGGTTTTGACCTATCCTTGAGAAACACTCCTGGGAAAAGCGCGCACAACAGCAGAAAATATTGTAGTTCTGGTGTGTGATGGTATCATGTGAAATTCATTAGAAGTACCCAGAAATTGAAATTATGCTAGCCTCAGAAGAGCATGAAGTATGAATCTCTGTACTAGAGAGAAAAGAGATGAGTGGAAGGGAAAGAGAAAAATGTCTTTTTTCTTGCCTGTTTTCTGCCCTTTTCAGGCTTATGCTGCCAGTACAAATAGAGAAAACCAGTGAGTCTTCTTTCTTTCTGTCCCCCATTTTGGATCAATCTGAATCTTCTTTCACTTCAGTTTCTACCAAGTGTTTTATTATAGTTTAACTTTATGGTATTTGTTCTTAGTTTGTCACTTAATTTTCAGTTTTAATGATCCCAACAATTATGATGAGAGCTACAGAATTTCTACAAAAAACCTGCTTTATTCAAACTGTACCTTAGTTGTTTTTCTACATCTTAGTGCTGTATTACTAAAATCTCAGATGTACTTAGGTGAGCAAGGTAGAATCCATCAGTCTAAGCAAAGACAAGTTTGGGTTTTAGTCTCCCATGCAGATTATTCATCTTGTCCAAAGTTAGAGGTCTAACATAGTTGAGCTGGATAGTTTCTCTCCATGAACTATTATGGAATGATTAGCACTGATAGTAGCTCTTAGAAGTTAGATGAGGTAGATCTTTCTCCTGCCTGTTACAGATAGGGAGCTAAGGTAATGCTTATACGAAGAACTCATCAGGATAAGTGGAAACTTGAACCTAAGTTAGCAAAAGTGTTTTTAAAATGGTGGCTTGGGGTCAGAACTAGATCTCAAGACACAACAAAGTGGTTCACAAGTTCAGAGTCAGTTATGAGAGCCCTGAGTCCTTGTAGGCCTCTGTTTCTGGCTTCCTTATTTGAATAGTCCTGTGATATAATCTCTGCCTCAGTGGCTCAGCCACCAAACTTTTTCATTACAGAATGTTCTAGCATTCAGCCTAGCAATTTCTAAAGTACTGATCACATTCCCAGTTGTCTTTCTAAAGGAGAAATAACTTTTGAAAGCAGAATGAAAAACGGAGAGCTCTTTCAGTGAAATGGCTACATCCAGAGCCTTTGTTGAGACTTGCTAGAGAAAGACTTGAAAGCTGGGAAAGGCAAAACCTCATTGCCTCTCCAGGGCTCTGACACCTGGCAGATGCATTGTAAAATGTACAGAGTATGCTCTCAGTTGTAAGTCCTATGTGAAAAAGATTGTTGTTTCTTTATTACATAACAAATTACATAATATATAAAGTATATATTATATATAAAATATTATATATTTATTTATATTTATTAATTTATATTCTATTTATTATACATTATATATATTTAACTTGATGATCTTTGATGTCTTTTCCAACATTAATGATTCTATGATTATTTTTCTTTTTTTTTTTTTAAGAATTTTTATTACCAACAATAGAGAATACCAGTTCAGAGTACACTATGGAAAAGCATTAAGGTTTTTAACAAGACTGAAAATAGGTTTAATTACTAGTTACTAAATTACTTCATATTGTTTGGGTTTTTTGGTCTTCAAAGTCTTCAAAGTTTATTTATTCCTTTTTAATATAGTTAGCACAACCTATGAGGAAGGGCAGATACCATGCACCAGTTTATTTTTCTTCGGCATATTGTTTAAACTCCTTGGAATACTGCTATTGAGAAGAAATTAATGAGTATTGCTTACATAAAGTAACGTTTTTTTCCTTTAAACTTGTGGCTGGAATTAAATTTACTTTTGCTTGAGGCAGTGTCACTGCATTTAAAATCAAACAATGTTATTGTTTTTTTGAAATGCCGTATTCCATGAGTCAAAAAAATCTTCTTTGTTAAAATTAAATTTCAATAGGGATGACTGGGAAGGAAAGACATGTCAGTATCCAGGTTTGGGGCTTTTTTCTTCTTTGCACGATGTGAAAGAACATGTTTTATCTGATGATACTTGGGTTTTACTTTCAATGTGACCAGTGGGCTGTGGCTGGCTTTGCAACATGAATGGGGTTTTTTACTTCCTGGGTAGGTAAGCAAAATTGTTTACATACAGTGACATGCTAAAATATATTTATTATTAGCCAATAAACTACAAGTTTTCACCTTGCGGACTCCAAAGCCTATTGCAATTATAGGTTCACTAATGCAATTATTCTGATTAGTAATAAATTAATAATTAATAATAAATTAATAATTAATAAAATAATTTCGGCAAAGCTACTGAAGGTGAAGGGTTCTGGAGCAGAGGCTCGCGCCGAGGGACCCTTTCTCCGGTGGCAAAACCGCAGCGGCGAG
>Ga0065711_1050084_pt1 | contig 10996 bp, 9 predicted proteins | sample Hoacrofraction12_FD_59098 | JGI IMG/M metagenome (GOLD analysis project Ga0065711, IMG submission 59098) | Hoatzin crop microbial communities from Cojedes, Venezuela - Epithelial fraction 12 v2 (version 2) | ecosystem: Host-associated > Birds > Digestive system > Esophagus > Crop | place... | reverse complement strand
CAAGATCCTGTGCAGCCTACTGTAGGTGACCCTGCTTCGGCAGGGGGGTTGGACTAGATGACCCACAGAGGTCCCTTCCAACCCCTACTATTCTGTGATTCTGTGGTTCTGTGATTCTGATCAACAAGGAGATCCTGGACAAACTGAGACACAAAAAAGAAGCCGACAACGGGTGGAAGCAAGAACAGGTGACCTGGGAGGAATACAGAGATAGTGTCCAAGCAGCCAGTGATCAGGTCAGGAAAGCTAAAGCCCTGATGGAATTAAATCTGTCTGGGCATATCAAGGGCAACAAGAAAGCTTCTATAGGTACACCAGTGATAAAAGACAGACTAGGAAAAATGTGCTGCTCTCTGGAAGGGAACGGGAGACCTGGTTACCTGGGATATGGAGGAGGCTGAGGTACTCAACGACTTTTTTGCCTCAGTTTTCACCGGAGTGTGCTCCAGCTACACCGCCCAAGTCACAGGAGGCGAAGGCAGGGACTGGGAGAATGGAGAAGTGCCCATTGTGGGAGAAGATCAGGTTCGAGACCAGCTAAGGAACCTGAAGGTGCACAGGTCCATGGGATCTGATGAGATGCATCTGTGGGTCCTGAGGGAACTGGTGCATGAAGTTGCTAAGCTGCTATCCATCATATATGAGAAGTCGTGGCAATCAGGTAAAGTTCCCACTGACTGAAAAAGGGGAAACATAACCCCCAATTTTAAAAAGGGTAAAAAGGATGACCCAGGGAACTACAAGCCAGTCAGTCTCACCACTGTGCCCAGCAAGATCATGGAGCAGATCTTCCTGGAAACTGCTGAGGCATGTGGAAAACAAGGAGGTGACTGGTGACAGCCAACATGGCTTCACTAACGGCAAATTGTACCTCACAAATTTGGTGGCCTTCTACAACAGGGTTACTGTGGTGGTGGCTAAGGGAAGAGGAACTGATGTCACCTACCTCGACTTCAGCAAAGCATTTGATGCTGTCCTAGGTGATATACTTGTGTCTAAAGTGGAGAGACATGGATTTGATGGATGGTCCACTTGGAGGATAAGGAATTGGCTGGATGGTTGCATTCAAAGAGTTGTGGTCAACAGCTTGATGTCCAAATGGAGACCAGTGACAAGTGGTGTTCCTCAGGTGTTGATATTGGGATTGGCACTGTTTAACATCTTTGTCAGTGACATGAACAGTGGGACTGAGTGCACCCTCAGCAAGTTTGCTGATGACACCAAGCTGTGTGGTGTGGCCGACATGCTGAAGGAAAGGGATGCCATACAGAGGGACCTTGACAGACTTGAGAGTTGGGACTGTGTTATGGTTTGGCTGTGGCCGGCAACAAAAGTGCCACGTGGCCGCCCCTCCCTCCACCAGGGTGCGGAGGAAAATAGAAGGAAACAGGCAGAAACTGGTGGGTTGGGATAAGGGCAGTTTAACAGAACAGCAAACAAAGGGAACAGGAAAAACAACGATACGGATAAGGGGAAAACACAACACAAACTTCACGACCCACAGAGCCGTTTTCCCGGACCGGACCGCCGCATGTGCTCCCAAGCCATGAGAAAGTTCCCGCCACCCCGCTCCCCCCCCACCGGAACCCAGCGTGATGGCACATGGTATGGAATACCCGGCTCTGTTTGGCCAGGTGAGGTCAGCCCGCATGGCTGTGTCCCTTCCTGGATTCTGGTGAAAATTAACCCTGTCCTGGCCGAACCCAGAACAGACTGTATGAACTTCATGAAGTTCAACAAGGCCAAGTGCAAGGTCCTGCACCTGGGTTGGGGCAATCCCAAGCACCAGTACAGGCTGGGCAGAGAATGGATTGAGAGCAGCCCTGAGGAGAAGGACTTGGCGGTGCTGGTTGATGAGAAGCTCAACATGACTCGGCAATGTGCGCTTGCAGCCCAGAAGGCCAACCGTATCCTGGGCTACATCAAAAGCAACGTGGCCACTAGGTGGAGGGAGATGATTCTGCTCCTTAACTCTGCTCTGGTGAGACCCCACCTGGAGTCCTGCATTCAGCTCTGGAGCCCTCAGCACAAGAAGGACATGGACCTGTTGGAGTGGGTCCAGAGGAAAGTGATAAAAATGATCTGAGGGCTGAAGCACTTCTATGAGGAAACGCTTGAGGGAGTTGGTGCTGTTCAGCCTGGAGAAGAGAAGGCTCCATGGAAGCTTTAGAGCAGCCTTCCAGTACTTGGAGGAGCCGACATGAAAGCTGGAGAGGGACTTCTGACAAGGGCATGGAGTGATAGGACAGGGGGCAATGGCTTTAAATGGAAAGAGGGAACATGTAAATTGGATATAAGGAAGAAATTCTTTACTGTGAGGGTGGTGAGGCTCTGGCACAGGTTGCCCAGAGAAGCTGTGGCTGCCCCCTCCCTGGCAGTGTTCAAGGCCAGGTTGGACGGGGCTTTGAGCAACCTGGTCTAATGGAAGGTGTCCCTGCCTATGGCAGGGGGGTTGGGATTAGACAATCTATAAGGTCCCTTCTAACGCAAACCATTCTATGATTCTTCCAAAGCTTGCAGGACAGTGGGGTCCCCAGTCCTGGGAAGAGAGAGATTTAGAAACAATTGGAAGAATTAAGTTGGTCAGGGATAAAATGTTCCATGTGACATCGATGCTAAATTTGCAGTGATTTGTAAGCTGTTCTGTAGCGTATATAGGCTGTGACACGTATAGCATGTACAAGGTTTAGTGAATAGTCTTGGCCCAGCATTTCTGACTGAAATTAGTCATTGCGACAGGAGGAATATATTCAACTGGAGAAGAGAAGTGGAATTGGAAAATACGCTAATGATGAAAGGGGGAAGGATTTATAGCATAGAAAAAGTGCTGGGGGAGGGGGGTGTCTGTCTCCCCAGTTACAGCTTAGAGCTCACTCTTACAGAATAGAGAAATGAAACACCTCTTAATTACAAGTCCTCAGGGACTGTTCCTACCCCACAAAAACTGGGAAAGAAGTGTCCTGGTTTCGGCTGGGATAGAGTTAATTTTCCTCCCAGCAGCTTCTGTGTTTTGGGTTTAGTGTGAGGAGAATATTTTTAACAGTTGTGTTTTTAATTGTGTTACAAAATCAAGGACTGCTTCCAGTCTCCCATGTTCGGCTGATGAGCAGGCATGCAGGAAATGTGAGGGAGCACAGCCAGGCAGCCAGCCCAAGCTGGCCGGTGGAAATATTCCACACCATAGGTGTCACGCTCAGTTTATAGATGGGGATTGGCCAGGGAGAAGGAATCCTCTTTGTCTTGGGGAGTTAGAACTTTTCTGTGAGTTTGGTGAGGTCTGCGAAATTTGCGAGCTCTGGGAAACCCACGGGTTCCATGATCACTGCTCGGGGACTGGCTGCTAATTGGTTGTTGGGTGGTGAGAAAAACATTGTGTTGTGTATAGCTTGTTTTGCATATTCATTATTATTAATAGTAGTAGTATTTCCTTTGTTTTATTAAACTGTCTTTATCTCAACCCGTGAGTCTTACCTTTTGTCCATTCTCCCCATCCCATTGTGGGGGAAGGCAGGGTGAGCGAGTGGCTGTCTGGTGCGTAGTTGCCAGCTGCCAGGTTAAACCACGGCAAGAAGTTGGACGCAGAAATGAGAGGTGCCGAGGGGGTGAGCAGGCTTGGAAGCAGGAAATAGAAATAGAATTGGAAACTACTCTCGTGGCTGTTTTTATGGCTCTTTGAACTCTTTCAGACAATCAACATGAATTGGCTGGGATTGTATTTTCACCCGATGTATAAAAATAAAACTAGTTTTGAAAATGAGGTATTAGTCCAATCAGATCAAGTAGCTGTCTTACTCTGAAATCATATGCTTGTTTAACTGGACAGTGTAAGTGGTGTAGTAGGACTTACCAGATGGAGGTTTCTAGACACCCAAATGTCTTGCCCTGTAGGTGTCAGCACTTCTCCTGTTATTGTCTTGACTTCCAGCAATAGGCAGCATCAGGAAAAAACTGTGGATTTGTTTGGGGTTTTTTTTATTATTATAAGTATTATTCAGGTGGATGTTCTTTCCTAGTGAACACTACTGAAGTAAGGCAGTTCTATACCATGAACAGGCAGAGCTTTCCTTACTAGATAAAGAGACTTCAGAAAATAAACTTTGTTAAAATGTTGCTCACAGAATATCACGTATCTGTTTACAAAACTATCTAAATTAACGGGACTAAGCCTTTGGCAAATATTGATATGATGAATGACGTGCATCTGTTGTAACGAACTGGTTGATTGCATAAGCATTGCCATATACAGTGCTGTCTCATAGGTTAAGCATTAGGTCCAGGTTGGGCAAGTTCTGGCTTTTGAAGCAGAGCCAGGAACCTCTGAGAGAAAGATGGAGTGTAGGACACTGTTACACCTTACGTGCGACTGGTTCACGTTCATGTTTGTTTGTTGTTGTTGCGTTAAACCCACCAAGGGCAGGCTTACTCTATCTCAGCTTTCCTGGAGGACTCAAGTCCAGATCTGGAAAGGTGGTTCACAGCGCCAAGTAACTGCGTGGGACTCAAGTGTCTGAGGGACCTGGGGAACCTGGCTGTGGACACCCTGGAAACAGGGGAGGGAATGTAGTTTTAGCCCAACTCTGTTTGCAGAAGATTTTTTTATAATTGTGATTGGGAGGGTGGAAGAATGAGTCTGAGATGTCTTTTTAATGCATAGATAGAAAATCAGCATGCAGCATCCTCTGTCTTGGACCTGGTACTCCCTGAGGTGCCTGGCAAGTCTGACAGTGTTAGCATGGGCATTTGATTCAGAAATAAATTGGGATTTGTATTCAGAGGTCAGCTTAAGCTCGGTTTTGTAGCGTTCCTTGCACTCTTTGCTCTGCGTGGATCCTGGCTGGCAATTTTCCTAGGCTATCTCTGTATTTCTGACCCTGTGAATTACCAGAGGGAGCTCTTTTCCTTGGCACTTGCTTCCAAGGCAGTCCGATAAAGTATGATTACCTCAATTTCCATATAGTAGTTTCTAAAATATTAGTTTCTTTGGCTAATAAACCTGATTATGTTGGCTTATATTCTACAGTGGACCAATATTTCTTGCCCTCTTCCTAGAGATGATTTTTAGAGCTATGCAGAGTGTGTCCTGAGGGGACTCAATAGATGTCAGGGAGGAAAGCGGAGGTTTATCCATGATGACACACATGTGATAATGTTTCAGAAGGAGGAAAGAGTTACTGTGTTTTCATTTCTAGTCTTCAGAGTGGATGCATCTCAAATCATTGTTAAACAGATAGCAGGATCTATAATTGATGTCCTCTGTATGTTTGTCTTCAGGCTGGCTGTACAGGAGGTGAAGGTGCCGTGGGGTAGTGAAGCAAGATAAAATAAAATAGAGCCAGTTCCTCTGGACAGGCTGATCTGGAGATTAACTTTTGACTTCATTTCATGCATTGAAGTAATAAATTTATCGATGTCAAGCCTGTGGACTGAGTTGAGGCAGTCAGCAGCCTATGGGGATGTTGCTGAGCTTGTTTGAAGTAAGGGGAGTTGGACAAAGGCAGCCTGCCCCGTCCGCAGCCAGCAGCAGCGCTGAGCTCAGCCTTGGCTACAAAACTTACCCACAAGGCTGCATAAATACACAGGGTGCCCGAGTCAACCTCTGCTTGTGGGAACTGAGGGAGGGCTGAAGTGAGAGAGACCCAGGTCAATCAGCTTGCACCAAAGGAGGTGTCTGCGTGATGCTGCATGTGGACACCTTCTCTGCATGTTTTGTGTAAACTCACACTTCAAACCAGCAAAATTGGAACTGGTTGGGCAGTTCTTACAGGCAGTCCTGGAGAGAAAGTGCTGATTTGCTAAAAGGGAACTTGGTGGCCCCGAGGTGCCTGTATGTGTGCGATGGACCCTTCTTCCCTGCAGCAGAGAGATTCCAGAAGGGCATGCAGTCCCCACTCTGAACCTGGTGTGCCACCACTCTGAAGTGGTATGCTCTGCTTTGCTGTAACTCATGTAATTCATATAAATGGCTGCATACTATGCAAAGAAACTCTGTAGCCTGCAATTAGAAAAAAAAATTAATCAGCATCCTGTGTAAAAGAATTACTGATAGTCCTTGCTCTAAGTTGGGCAGAACAGCCGCTTCGTTTACCAAGGGAAAAATCTAGATAATGCTTTGTTAGGATGCAGAGCAAACCGTTACTTTTTTCATAAACTGATTTTTAACTCCCAACCAGTGACTAGGACTGTCCTGCTGATACTGGAAAAGTACCAGTTGCTGCCTAGCAGGGTTTTAACAGGATGCAAAGAGCAGGCAGGGCTTCTCCAGTCCAACAGAGAGCAGTCTTGCATCTGAAAAATGGGAGACTAACCTGTCGCGGAGAAGTTCTTTTTGTGTCTGCTCATCCTAAGTTAGCAGTGAGAGCAGCTGCCCTGAAGGTCTTGATTTTAGAAGAACATACTTCTGTTTTTCTAAACAGGCCTTATCGCTTCCTGTCCCTGCTCCTGGCTGAATCTCCATCTGCACAGAGCAGATGGGCTTGTCGTGAAGGTGTTGAGATTCTGACCGCAGCTCCTGGCTTGTGTCCTCGCTTTTACTTCGTCTTTGCAAGTGCTCACAGGGCAGAAGCGGCTTCTGGCTGTGTGCCGGTGCGGTGCCTGCAGCATTAGTCCCTTGCTGTCTACTGAGCACCCTGGGAGGCCTCGGCATGGTGTGCCTGGCAGCCTGTGAGCCCTATTCCCGCCTGCCTGATTGCCCTTTCTCAGAGATGATGGTTTGTGCCCAGCTGCCAGCCTTGGTGTGTGTGTGCTTGCAGTCCATGGGAACCTATCAACCAGGCAGAGGCTGCTACTCACTTTTCACTAGACAGGGACCCCTGGACTTCTTCAGCAGCACAGCCTGAGCAGATGTCCCCAAAAGCAGGGTTTCATCTGTGTCTTACCCCTTTGGACCACCCCGTGCCAGCAAAATGAGGCTGGATTCCCTGCTGCTCTCGCAGTGGGGTGGGTGCTGGCTGGCTGCTTGCAAAGCCAGGCTGGTGGCACAGCGTGATGGGTTCTCATATGTCATTAGTAGACAGGTGTACCCTGGGCTCCAGGTTATGCTTTGTTTTTTCTGGACTAACAGTCGGGTAATATTTTGTGGGAGGAGGGAAGGGGAGAGAGGAAGAAGTGATGTTTAGTGTAGATCTTATTAGACCTTAAGAATTTTTAATGCTCTTAATAGATTTCCATTTCCTTGAGTAGAGAAGAACTCAGGTGGATTTCTTAAAATATTTAGATGATCAGTTTAGTTTGAAGAAACACTTTGTGGTCTGCCACTGAAGAAAGTTGGCTTGATGGAAAGATCTCCCCTTCTGAGATCAATTAGTCTGTGCTGAGATCAGTTAGCAGCACTGGTGAGATGATTCAAGGGAAGGAGTCTGATAGTGGGGTACCTCTGGGCTCTTAGCAGGGCTTAGGGGAAGAAGAGTAGAAATAAATGGTACCATGCAACTAAGGGGACTCACAGGATTTTTATTGCTATCGCTGCTGCATTTCCATGCCAGGACTGCTGGGCCAGGATTGCTTTTGCAGAGGTTTCCACTCCATTTCCTCTGGCTCTGCTGTCAAACCCATGACTCGCTCGGTGTTGCTATTTCAGCACAAAACAGCTCTTTGGAAGGGTTTTTCCCCATGACAGAGCCAGGCGGTCTCTGTCCGCCGAGGCTCCTGCCTGCACCTCGCTGCGCAGCTCCCCTTCCCACTCACAGCTCCTTTACTGTGCTGAGTGAGAAGGGATGGAGAATGAAATGCGTCCCAAACCCCTCCCAAACATCTCGGGGTCCTGTGATCTCAGATGGCTTCAGAAAGGTCTGTGCAGGGACCTGGTGCTGGAAGGGACAGCTGAGCCACTGGGCAGCTGCGGTCACTCTGTGTTTAGTAACCAGCAGAGAGGACTCTGACAGAGCTGTACGGTCTCTGTAAGAGGAAACTTGTCTCCTGAAGGTAGGCACTGATAACTGAGCCTCTCGGAGCTGCAAAGCTGTATGCAGCTGTAATGTTTCGAAGGATTGCTGCGTGCATGAGAGAAATTAAGACTGATGTTGGCAGAAGCCTTGCAAAGTGTGAGAAGACATGGAGGGTTACACGTGGGGAAAAAATACAGCAAGCTTTTTCTAACACCATGGACTCCTTGTAACCGCTAAGTTGCATTTGTGTCGCTGAAATAAATCTTTCCAGTCATAATCACTATAAAGTTTAGTTTTTCTAGAGCAGGGAGTTGAATGGCGTCTTGGGGAGAGGGTAACTATGCTTCACAGCGGAGCTGTCATTCTGGAATAGGGTTATTTTTAATCTGGGGTTAGGTGCCCCCGTGGGGGAGTTACACTGGCATACCTGAGCTGCCCGATCTCTGTGCTGGAGGACTGCTTGCGCCTTCCTCTGTCCTTGTGTGGTCTTACAGGTTTCATCTGCTTAAAGTTTGCTTTGTCCTATGTTATGGTCCCCAAGGTCTAAAAATAGGGGCGTATTTCATAGTAAGCTTCAAACTGCCAATCAAGCTTTACTTGCACATGAAGGGGAAAGTGACAGAAAACCTTCAAATGCTTCAAAGAAGTCATCAGATAAGTCTACCTGTCAAATAAGTTTTTTTAAATCATCATATATGTCTAGTAAGGACTGTAGCTATCCTCCTGGGCCAGGCTTAGCTTGAAAAAAAGAGATTTTACAGAACTGGGCTCCTACCTCCAAAGTAGTTTTGACTTTTGCAGATAAATTTATTGACAGACAGGTTGCAACCACCCCTTCCTGCCTCCTGACCCCTGTTCCTTGGTGAATTTCTACCTCAGGAAACTCTGCAGAGCTTGGACACCCTGCAGAGTTTGTTCGCTGCACAAAGCTGCTCCAAAGGGCCCCACCTCTGTGCAGAGACTGGTCCAGCCTAGCTGATTTCAGGGGGATTTAATGGGTTATTACGAAGGCAGCTGCAGCTCTTGAGTTTGCCTGGTCGTAAGTCAAAGCAGGGAGGTGGCTGAAAAGGTGGTCAGCCAGGGCTTGGTAGTGGTGGCTTCATGCATGATGTGGCTGCAGTTCCTGCTGTGGTTGACCTGTGCAGGGGCCATTGCAGGTTTGTGTTCCTGTTCCTTTGTTTTCTATAGTCTTTTCTCTTAAAAAGTGTTTAAAGGAGGAGGGAAGGGAAAGGCATAGGATGCTAAAGTGTCCTTGGATATCACTTCCCACTTGGGAATATTTCATGGAGGGTTTTGGCTTTATATGGCGGCTTCAGTGAGCCAGTTTGCTGTCTTCACTTCGCAGATATCTGGTACATGCGTACAGTGGTGGGATGAAAAGATTTCCTCTTGGGTTTTGTAGGCATCCTAGCAGATAATGTAAATCCCCATTCTGAGCATGGCTTATATGTATTAAAAATGTCCACTGTGAGGATATACACGTCTTGTCTCCTTGCCATGATCCTGTAGCCGGATACCTAATGGTCTCCTGGCTTCAAAGGCCGGTCCCAGGAAAGTGTTTTCCCAGATTATCTGTGGCTATAGAGCAATTACAGCCTCCGACTTCTACACGGACAAAATAGTCAGAGTTTGCATATGGGCAGCGCTTTATTGTCCTTTTCTGCCCTGATGTGAATGATTGGCACTGGGGATGAATTAGATTCATTTGCTGACTTACTGCTTTGCAAAAGCGTTGTCACCGGAGCAGATTTGGTTTTTCACATAGCAGGGGGACAGGCTCTGCCGCTTGCTGCCTTTGGAAACACCCCGCTGGGAAACTATCAAAAGCAAATTTCCTTACAGCAGAGCAGTTTGAAAAGGCTGTGGAAACTGAAGCCAGTCACTTTCAGTAGGAAAACTGTTATCATGAAAAAGTAGCATGGATTTCTTTGTCTTGGTCTTTCTAAAGAAGCTCTGCCAAGGTGGACAAGGGGCATAAGAAGGAGGGGTGACACACATCTGACGTGAGCTTGGATAGCTTGTATGAGTGTGGAGCTTCTCCACGATGCCCCCCAGACCTCACAGCGGTTTGTTTTTTATCTCAGCAGACTGAGATACTTGAGGAACAGGCAATGTCCTTCCCTTGGAGGGGCACTTATGTATGTTGTCAGGGGGTGAGACCTGGCTCCCAGGTGAGAGACAGAGCTGAGCACCGTGTCCAGAGCCTGCCGACACAGGGTGCTGAGGGAGAGGTGGTGGTATCCTTTGCAGCCACTCCTTGCTCCACTGTGTTCACAGGTAAAGAACCAACAGGTTAAACTGCGTGCAGGAGTTCAGCTTCTGATGTTAGCCCTGCTGCTGGCTCCTGCCAGGCCTTTGCAAGCTGCTGCTTTGTTCTTGTCAGTGAGATGCAAATCCAATACCGGCCTCAATGAGGGGCTGTGAGGAGCTGCTGCCATCACCTCTGTACAACTTCTCAGGGAGGTGACGGGTGCTGTAAGAGCACTTCTGGAGCCCGGTTGAATTAACTGTGTGCTTGCTGTCCTGGGGATGCTTTGACATGGCAGGTGCTTGCCATGTCCCTGGGCCAGATGAGCTCCCAGGGTTAAGCTGCAAGGAAGCTGCTAGCTTGAGTCGGGCTTATCTTGTGTCTTTGTGGTGATCGGAAGATCCGGTAATAACCTAACAGTACAATGTATACTGTTAAGCAGGTATCCTTTATTACGGCGCCGGGCACACGGGGGATCTCTCCTCCAAACGTGCGCGCCAAACACCCTGTCATTTCAGGTTAAATACAATCACAATATACATATTCATTCTATTTCTGAGAAATGATTAGCATATTCATGACTTTTTCAAGAAGCAATTAGCATATGTTAATGTCTCTCACATGTCTGTTAGCGTCCTTAGTGTATGGTCTTTAGGGGTTGTAAGATGAAGGCTTATACTCCTCATCACAGTGTCCTCTGGTTGACCTTTGTTTCTGCGCAAACTCAGTTTGAAGATCACGTACACCGTGTCCTTCCATGTTGTTTTGCTCTGGTCTTGTTGCCCTCTTGGTGCCTCTTTATCTCTGTAGCTTGGTGCATCTGCCCTCCCAAGGCCGAGCTGCCTGGAGCAGAATTATTTAGGAG
>Ga0065711_1050083_pt1 | contig 10996 bp, 6 predicted proteins | sample Hoacrofraction12_FD_59098 | JGI IMG/M metagenome (GOLD analysis project Ga0065711, IMG submission 59098) | Hoatzin crop microbial communities from Cojedes, Venezuela - Epithelial fraction 12 v2 (version 2) | ecosystem: Host-associated > Birds > Digestive system > Esophagus > Crop | place... | reverse complement strand
GCATATCCATGAGGAAGAACTTCTTCCCTCTGAGGGTGACGGAGCCCTGGCCCAGGCTGCCCAGGGAGGCTGTGGAGTCTCCTTCTCTGGAGATATTCCAGACCTGCCTGGACACGGTCCTGTGCAGCCTGCTCTGGGTGACCCTGCTTGGGCAGGGGGTTGGACTGGGTGACCCACAGAGGTCCCTTCCAACCCAGACCATTCTGTGATTCTGTGATTCTGTGATCCACAGCAACCACTCTACGCTCATCAACTCCTGAGCCAAACTAAATAAAAAAAATAAGCAGACAGATATATTTATGCAAGTATATATAAACAAAAAGCCAAATATAACAAGCCATTCAATCTGAAATTTCAGGAAATTAAATTAATGAAAAGCTCATGACAAGTTCACAGCTCAGTCATTAAGGCTCTTAAATTGCATTTTGCCTGTGCCAGAATACTGATGCAGCCTCAGAAACTCCCAGGTAGCTCAGCAGGTGTCCGTTCATCATCGTTATTATTATGGCACCTATCAGCTCTAGCCAGGGTCAGGTCCTCGCCGTACTCAGGACAATACAGCAAAATGAAGTGGCAGCGTATTGCAGAGCGTATCTCGAAATGATGGACCTAAAATTATTTCAAATGGACAAAATTGGCTGATTTCGATGGAATTAGGACCCTACAGTGGATACAGTAATTTGAACAGTGTGTTTTAAGGGCTCTCATTTTAACAAAGCTGCCTAAAAATACACACACTTGCACACACACGCATCTACCCACACCTTTGTGCAAATTGTCAGTGTATAGATCCAACATTTTAGCCGACAAAGACCACAATGAATAGTTTCTCATCTGCTCAGAGACAATGAACCTACTTTCCTTCTCCTAATTTAATTATATTACATTCCCCGGTGCACTTTGTATTTTTACGGCAGTATGAATGCTGTAAGCTGGAGATACCGCTACTCATTGTCATGGTTTTGTCACGATTCCCATGATATTTGGTGTTTTTTCTCTTAAAGATGTTACTTAACTAAAATTAAAACAAAAAAGCTACACTTCTGGTTCATAAAGTGCTGAGGAAATCCTTGAAAACGCAAAGCCTAAGGTCTCGGGAATACAGGAGGCGAACAGGAGAAACCTTCCACAAAATCTTTTTTTTTTTTTTTTTTTTTAAATCTCAGGATACTGAATACCTAATTGACAATTTTGAAAGCTTAGATTTAACAATTCTTCCTGTGATTCCGAAATGAGTAGTTGTCATGTGCTTTTTACGGTGATGGACACAGCTAGTTTTAGATGTCACCCAGCATCTAAGACCACCCCTTCCGTCCCCGGTACGCGCAGCCGGGCCCCGATGCTGTAATTAGATCTGCAGGGCATGGCCACAGCACGTAGGTAGGCACGGGGGCACAGTACATCTTTTCTCCTGCACGGGTCTTTCATGAAAGGCAATGACAAGGGAAAAACATTCTTTTTAAAGCAAAATAATTGTAAACCCGCAAAATTTGGCAGAAAAACTCGGAGGAGGCGTTGTACCAGAAACTTATTTTCTGTAAACTAAATATAAAATTGACTCCATCAACTTGAAATTCTCACTTTCTGTTAAATTTCAAAAAATTATTATAAGCTAGGAGTTGGGAAAGTTCCACAATTTACTGTCAACTACAGCAAGCTGCTTCTGAAAATAAATCCCCGACTACACTGTGTAAGGGATAACAGAAGTAAGAAGCTGAGACGTGTTCATGAATCGCGGCTTGAGCTTTTCAAAACCAGTAATTAGCAGCACACAGTGACCCGACAACTATTTTTAGTGCTGTGTATTCAAAAAGTAATTTACGTGTAGATATTGTTAGATGCACGTTTAATTTCAAGCCACAGTTACACAAAGTTTTAATTACTAAATATTAAGATACATTTCAGCATACGGTTTATGATTAGCATTTGTAATTCAAGCTATAAACAATACAACTAATTACGTTTATTGGTGGAACTTTACTTCCCACACATGTTCAATCACTTTCAATTATTCCCCTAGTAATCTATGACCCAGCAAGGTACAGAAATTGTGTGCCTACATTGCAGCAACTGGGTAACTGGTTTCTGTGCACTGAAGCATAATATTACAGGCTCACCCTGTTTTTCTTAACATCTCGCAATGGCAGACATGGAAAAATGTAGATTAAAAAGCTGCAAAGAACAATAAAAATGTCAGATGCTGTGGCATGTATTTGAAAACTGCAGCCAAGTTTTATTGGCTTGTTTAATGAAGGACTTCCAAGCCATAGCCTGATTTTTACGGTGACATGAAATTTGGAACGAAGACCATGTTTGGCCAACCAAAGGTCTGTGAACAGAAACACTCCTCCTTTTGTACCAACTTCACATGTGATGGGTCGTGTCTGCTCTCTTTTCTCATTGAGTTTCATAGAATCGTTAAGGTTGGAGAAGACCTCTAAGGTCATCCAGTCCAACCGTCAACCCAACCCCACCACGCCTGCTAAACCATGTCCCAAAGTGTCATGTCTACAAGTTGTTTTAAACCCCTCCAGGGATGGGGACTCCACCACTTCCCTGGTGACCATTCTTTAATGAAAGAGTGGTCAGGCACTGGAACAGGTTGCCCAGGGATGTGGTGGAGTTTCCCACCAAAACACGTGCCCACGTCCCAGCACGCAACTTCAGATGCCCGCAGAGCGAAGCGACGAGGCAGAGCGGAGCTGCTCCTCCTGTCTTTGCTCACTAACATCAGGTTTCGCTGGGTTCCTCTGCTCAGTGCCGCAGTGTTGGGTTCTCGCCAAGAGCCTCGCGTCGCGACGCAGCGACGAGCTGGGGCTCCCTGCGACTGAGGTGGCTGCCAACGGTCGGCACAGACCTCGCAGCGCCGAGCACGCAAAGTGCATTTAAAAGATGCTCACTGAAAACGCGAATTCCTTTTGGACTTTTTCGCTTCCTTCCTTTTTCCCTGCGGGCACAACGAAACGCAGAGGGCCCAAGGAGGAAACCTTCGCTCCAAACTGAAGCCATATGCTTCACGCCGCTCTCCTGCAAGAGGCACGGAGGCAGAAGGAGCAGCTGGGCAACAGGACTCCGTAACTCTCGTAAACCTGCGACCTCACGAACCGGCTGACCCGAAATTCTCACATAGCGAGTGCAGAGGTGGTACGGTTGCTGTATGTTGTAGCTGCTCTATCACTCTCATCATCTCCCCCACACAAAGCAGGAAAGAAAGCAACGCGATCGAATATGTATTTGTCATGAGACAGTAATTGCCCATCGGTTGCTCCGTTTCTTTTTTATTTTTGAGCTCTCTGCAACTACTAACTGCCATATGGATATAAAGCTGAAGAGAAAGGAGATCATAACAAATAAAATCTCACACATTAATATCGTGATAAAACAGTTCAGGGTTTGTTTCAATGCTATCTGCTTCAGCGTACGCACTATTTAATGAAGCCGCTTTCAGTGGAGCTCAGACATCAAACCACCTCTACCAAAACCAGGTGTTAATACCGTTTGATTTTTTAGAAAACAATCCGGCTACATTAAATATACTTCTCAGGCCTGGTTTTGCATGACAGATATGTGATGTGCCAATGGTTATATATTATATTCTTCCTCTCAGGCATGCGTCTCCTGCAGAGACAGCAGACTACAGAAGCTGACCCTTACTGAGACCATCTTGTCTCTCTGACAAAGCGCCTTTTTAACTTCTTACTTACTGGTTGCTTCCTGCGATGGATAAAAACTTTAGCTCAGCTTGTGATAATTTCACAGGCCCTGAGCACCCTGACCCTGGAAGCCCCGAGGTCAGAAGTCAAGTCTTGTTCTGAAACATCTGTGTGCTTCATATTAAAGTAGAACAAAAGTGAAGGAATATCCACCAGTGTGACAAGAGAAACAGGCAAAATGGGAATGACACGTTGGTCATCTGTTACCCATGCCACCTCAAGCCATTGACTGAAACGGGATGGAAAAACTCTCCCAAGCCTTCCCCGAACAAGGACTTTGTTTAGGAAACACTGAGAAAGGTCTCCAGTCGATTTTTATTCCCGCCCTGCGCTGAACGTATGTATCTGTAGATGTCTGCTGACCCAAACAACGTGGCTTTACAGAACTTCACAGAGCTTCTACTCGCACTTCGCTTTTGGGCGCCAGAATAACCCCGGGCTGAAATGCAGGGCAGCTGAAAATCACAGCTCACGACAGCCGAGACAGAAGAGATGCTCCTCACCCTTCGCCGTACCCGAGGAGCCACAGGCACACGCAGAGCTGTGGTTATAGAAGGAACCATTCATCTTCACTCATCTGGTCTCCTAAAAATCTAGTTTTGAGACTATTTGACCTGGTGGTAAAATACCTGTGGAAAATGATCAGCTGAACTGTTCTCCAGTCTGTACCTGCCATACATATTTTAAAAATACTCTTCAGGAATCACAGGGAAAATCAAAACGGCCTTAATTTCTACAAATGAAAAGAGTTAACAAAAATCTTAAGCTCTTAAAATAACAGAAGTGGCACTGCTCTGGCTCCTCCTTGCTCCTGAGAGCAGCACAAGATTAAAACCAAAGCACTCACACGTGCTTTTTCTTAACTAAGGCATTCATCTTCATTCAGGCAGGAACCACTTTCACTAACTTTGAGTTAGACTAAACTAAGGTGTTACAGACAAAAGACGTATACATACGTCGGCAATTTTTGTTTCCACAATAAAGCAGAGTCCTCCCCACCTCACGCCACTGAAGGGTTTATCCAGAGCCCAATAAAGGGCAAAATAAGTCTTCCCAGCAACTTCTGCAGACCTTTGGGGAAAAACTGCAAAAGTGGGTAAAACTCCCAAATTTCCCCTCGTGCTCAGTTCCAATCTGTATACAGAAAGGTGCACTTGTTAACGTGACTTTGATTTCAAACCGTTCTTACATGGTCTCAGCCTCCACCTCCAGTCTTTCTGCCCCAGGGCAGAAGCTCATGGAGTGCTGCCGTTCGGCGCATAGCCCGGACAAGGAGGACCCAATGCGTTTTGTTCCCACACATTCTTTCAGGTTCTTGGGACCTTATTGTCTAGCTCAAAACCAGAAAAATGCAGTGACCTCGCAGCTGCAAACGAATCCTCACAGACCGGCATGAGACCATTGGTCCAAAGCTGCTCCTAAACGGCTGCTCTCAAGAAGGCGATCGCGGAGAATTCAGAAAATCTGTGAAAGACTTCAGGAAAGAAGGCAACGGAGAAGTCACACTTACCAACTCTACAAAGGCAAGTCCGCCATAACTGTGAGCAACAAAAAACACGTTCTCTGCAGCTGACTGGGAAATAAAATGGTCCCAAACATAAATTGCGTGTTCTTCAGGAGATCCATTATCCTGCAGAAAGAAATGACGTTTGCGACAATTACCTTTTAAAAACTGGCAATTCTGTCTAAAAGCAATGTGTTCCTATACGTTAAAATGTTTTGTTAAAACAAACCTCAAACGAATATACTCTGGTGTCAAAAAAAGAACAGATTTATTTGTCTAAATAAAAGAAATTTCAGATTGCAATTTAAAGGCAGTAAAACTGTTGCTTTATTGTGGCTTATTTTAATAAATACAACAAAAATTACGCATCTGCAAAATTTTGTGTAAATACTATGATGGCAATTCAGCTAAACAGAGGCATTCAAAGAAATTATGAGCCACTGCTCTGATTTTCATTCTTTTTGACAACTCTTTGTCAAATGTTTGTTCACTGATGGCTTGTTTAAAGTAGTTAAGTCTGATAAAACAAATAAAACCAAGTGGGAACAATATAAATATAATTTCAGCCTTTACAATTTTTTCATATTATGGGCCAATGGAAATCTGCCAAAGTTTAGAATTACGGTATTTGCAGCTACTCCTCTAAACGCTGCTTTCTGCAACTGCAGACTACGAGATGCAGCACAGATAAAACACCTCTGGACTGCTCACACGTTGGCCATTACTCCGGAGTCTCTGGTAGTCAGGGCAGTGCTTTTTCTCATCACTGAACAAGAATTTGCGAACGCCAGCGAGCGCTGAGTCACTGAAGGCAGTGGAGTGATTTACACTGATTTTAGTGCACTCTCCTCAAACCCCGGGGCTGTGCGCTCCCACCTTTACCTTGGAGACTCGCGGAAAGCCCCATACCCCTCCATATTTTATTGATTTCTCAGGCTGTCTGTGTTCTGACTACACATCTGTCTGGTCTCAGCTGGCAAGGGCAAGATGCTCTGCTCGCTCCCCTGCCCCACCACGATCCCAGCACAACGCTGCAGGCGCTTGCACAGGTCAAGGTCACCATATTTCCCAAAATTTCCATCCCTCTCCCCTTCGCTCTGCTCCACCACCAGCTTCATACCCCGAGGTGACCAAGGCGCAGACCATAAAAGCCACAGCTCCTTGGGGAAAACGAAGCATGAACCAGCAAAAGCCACCAGCAATCAGAAGATGTTAAATACATAGTGCAAATTGCTCCACACCTTACCAAAGAACACTGATGTGATTTAGGCCTTAGTCCCACTCTGAAGCTCCGTTTTGTGAATTTAAGCTCCTACAAGCGTCTAAAATCAATGGTAAGACAGGCAGCTACATAACGTGGCGGTGGGTTTAGGCTTTCACTTCTGTTCTCATGCCCGATTTCCCAAGTAAGAGTGCGATGGCTGCAAATCTTTACGGATCTGGACCCAAAAGCTTTTAAAACAATTACGTGCTTTTAAAATTCTTTTCTCTAAGGTAGCAGTGAATAAAACATATTTATCAAATTTGCCGAAAAGCACTGAAGGTACTCCTGCCAATCCTGGACAGATTCCGCTCTGGACTGAGTACGACAGAGATAGTTTTAACTAATTCTGTTTCAACTGGTGTAAACCACCTCAGCATGACAAAGGGCTTTCTTTCAACCCTGTTTTGAAATTTGATTGTTGAAATGGGTAAAGGAGGTAAAGACTCCTCCCTTTGTGAGGCAAGACGGAGGTTTTTCAAAGGAAATTTCATCAAGAAAATATGACTGACAGACCAGTTGTTAAGATTAAGCTGAAGGACAACTTGAACTGGAGTTTCCTACGGAAAAGTGATGTGCTTTAATTATGATATGCATGGAAAATGTACATCACAACACCGCCAGAGTTTTTAAATGACTGGCTATCTTTGAAGGTTTATTTTAATTAAATATGCAGGAGATATTTGTTTCTAAATAATAATGGTACCATTAATTCCCTTAACAGCAATTTTTGTACAGGTACATAACCCCCTGCTTTAACATTCTGACAGAAGCGGCCGTTTCTGTTTCATACTGCTTTTCCAGGTACGCTGGATTTGTTATTCTATGTGCTGCTTGGAAAAGCACACAATTTTCGAGTTTCCACAAGACTAAGACAGCAGCAAGAAGCTTCTGAAGGATTCAGAAATTCAGCCTGAAAATCCTTCCACCAATTAAAGCATCACCAGTGGTCTAGCAAACCAAATCATTAACTGCACAGCTTCACAGCCCGGTACAAACACTCAGTCGGATTTTATAAAAGCAAAAAGAAATCGGCCAGAATGAGCTAGATATAGACTGTAGCTACAGTTTCCTTTGTTACTGGTGAAAAAAACCCACAAAATGTCAGGACAAACCGAATTGCCGTACACACTCTGTGGAACCCTAAACAAGGTGAGAAAACCACGTGTGTGCAAGGAGGAGTTTGGAGGAGTCGTGTATGTTTAGAAGAGAAGCTCTTTCTCCAGAGCATCTGCTTATTTTTTCCCCTTATAAGAAGCCCATGTTTCAAACAACTCGGATGGAGAACGAAGGGGCTCCACGTCCGTACATGGAACATCTGGCAGCTAAATGCAATGCACTCATGTAATTGTTAAATTAGTTGATAAGGTGGGGGTGGGCCCTCTTTGTCATGCTTTAGAATCACAGAATCGTAGAATCATTAAGGTTGGAGAAGACCTCTGAGGTCATCAAGTCCAACCGTCACCCCAACACCCCCACGCCTGCTAAATCATGTCCCCAAGTGCCACATCCACACGGTTTTTGAACCCCTCCAGGGATGGGGACTCCACCACTGCCCTGGGCAGCCTGGTCCAACACCTGACCACTCTTTCAGGAAAGAAGTTTTTCCCAATATCCAATCTGAACCTCCCCTGACGCAGCTTGAGGCCATTGCCTCTCATCCTATCACTGGTTACTGGGGAGAAGAGACCAACCCCCACCTCACTGCCCCCTCCTGTCAGGGAGCTGGAGAGAGCGATGAGGTCTCCCCTCAGCCTCCTCTTCTCCAGACCGAACAGCCCCAGCTCCCTCAGCCGCTCCTTGTAGGACCTGTTCTCCAGACCCCTCCCCAGCCTCGCTGCCCTGCTCTGGACAGGCTCCAGCCCCTCAATGTCCTTTACACAATTATCTGCATGACCATACAGAAAGGAATGGAGAAACCACGCTGCGTACCTCAGAAGGTACATAGCATCACAGAACACATACACACAATCACGTTGTGTACCTCAGGAGGCACCTGAGGCTGAACGCTTTCTCCTTTTGAAAGAGGCTGAGATGGAAAGGTGCTGGGAGCGCTGAACTTAGATTTCCAGCTGCTGACAGCTGGTCATCTGTAACTGGTAATTCTACATCTAAATAAGCGGTCTGATTTTTTGGCGGTGTGGAAGTCATACCTGTGGGTCTTCACGCTTCTGCAAATCTCCTCCCTCCCCAGTATATATAATAAGAAATAAAATGAACAAAAAAATAAACCACTAAGAACCACGCTACGGGACAAGGCCTTAACCAATGCAAAGTAACCCAAATCCAGGCGATCGTGGGGCTGCTGCAGACCAGGTACCTCCCAAGCTCTGTGGTGCCGGGCATGGAGCGCAGAAGGTGCAACCCTCACGGTGCCCCAGCCGTGCAAAGCCCGACCTGACTCCGCTGCCAACTGAACACCATCAGTAAGATTTACCCTTAACTCACTGATAGATGAAGAGATGTCCGTGTCTTTCTCCTAATAAGTATTGTGTTTTTGTTCTTATCACCAATAAAAACAAAGCAAACACTCCTCAGTTGCCACCAGTGGCTACCAGCGCGATGGAGACTACCAGGTATTGACCACCCGTCATACCTGCACGCAGCAAATCCCACTGAAGATGGCCTTGGAGATAAAGGTGCTTAAAACCATTTAACACAAGTATTGCCGAGGTGTTTTAGACTGCTGATGTTATGTTTATTCCTCTTCCTGAATGCTAGAGGAGGCACACGTTTCTGGAACCTGCTATAGAAGGGGCATCCATAAAAGTAATACGGAGTATGTACAGCCAGATACAAGGTTCTGATCCAGTTAGTGACAGGAGCACGGGGCTAATCACAGAGACGCTCCTGCCACACCGACACACTCCTGAATGAGAGGTTATCATCAAGCGTCTGCGAACAGAATGAAATTTCATTTCACGTGGAAGAGATGAGTAGTTGCAAATACAGGTTTAAGCACAGATTCCTTTCTCTAGTGATAAAAGAGCTTTTTTTCCCAGTATTTTTTAAATGCTGTCTCTTAACTATACATTAAAAAAGCCTCACTTTTTAAAACAAAATAGCAGTTGCTCAAAAAATGATCACAAGTGGTTAACATGGAGCTTTTCATTTCAATATGAAAACTTTAATCAAATAGTTTAATGGCACAGTTTACAAAAATAACATGACAATGATTAATAAATCCATGTTTCTCATGTCTAGGAAGACACTGGATACCCCAGGGCCACAACCCCTCTCACAGCCGCCTGCAGTAGGGAAGAGGCTGCTGCTCCCCAATCTGCTTGGCCTCGGCTCGAGCCCCAGGACGGGCTCGGGACGTCCCGGGCTGCTCCAGGGCTCGCAGATTCAAAATTCTCTCCGCGATAACCTTGAAGTCCCTGAAAACCCGAAGCGATTGCGGGTAAATTCTCCGGCCGTCCATTGTGCAAAAAAGCGGAGGAAGGGACCACAGGTCTCGGTCTGCCATTTCTCCCAGCGCTGCTGGTGCTGAGAGCTGAAAGGTTTGTAGCATTTTAATGTCCGGAGCCGTTAGGAACGTGCAGATAAGCAGCGTGCACACAGCGAACGCGGCGTTCGGTTCCGGTGCATTCAGAAAACCAGGCTGAATTCACTAACGTAATATCACAGTCATTAATTGTTAAATACCAAAGCTGAAGTGATGCAGCCGGCGAAGCCTTATCAACTATGCCAGATTCTAGCACCTAGACATTGCAAGGTCCGCAGTTATGATGGACTACCTGAGTTGATAACACACGGAATTATCTAAACAACATTTGCATATTTGTGTAATTATTTCCTAAGGTTAATTAGCTCCTGCAAAGCAGCTTGCCCTTTGAGACTGCTTACTGTGACAGGTTCACATTTTTCCTGTTTCAATGCCAAATTTTACTTTTTTTTTTTTTTTTAAAGTAACCTGTTGCTGGAAAGTTACGGATGGGGCACGGGCTGGAGGCCTTGAATTACCACAGACTTTACTGGGGCAGAGCAGCTCAGAGCCCATCTTAAACTTCTAATCCATCAAAACTCAGAAAAATCAAATCAAGAAAATCAAAACTAGTTTTAAGCTCTAGTGACAGCTCTCTCCTTTTACTTTGTGTTTTTTTGTTTTTTTTTTAAATCAAGGAGCTGGAATCACATTTTTTTTTCCGACAAGTGAAAAGTGAAATGCATACAAATAGGGAAGTATGCCATACAATTCAATAGCTTATTAACAATTTACTTGAAGGTGGTTTCTATAATTACCACTTATCACAGCAAAACAATTTCTCCTTCTAGCTCGATGAGCTGCTGTAAACAGGTTCGGTACACGTGTTGAACACGGGAGAACAGACCCGCGGGCCGGCTGACAGGCAGAGGGACGCAGAAGGCTCAGGGCTCCGGTCTCCAACCCTTCCTCACAGAACCACAGAATCCCAGCATGGCAGGGGTTGGCAGGGCCCTCTGTGGGTCACCCAGCCCAACCCCCTGCCCAAGCAGGGTCACCCAGAGCAGGCTGCACAGCACCGCGGCCAGGCG
>Ga0065711_1050082_pt1 | contig 10996 bp, 7 predicted proteins | sample Hoacrofraction12_FD_59098 | JGI IMG/M metagenome (GOLD analysis project Ga0065711, IMG submission 59098) | Hoatzin crop microbial communities from Cojedes, Venezuela - Epithelial fraction 12 v2 (version 2) | ecosystem: Host-associated > Birds > Digestive system > Esophagus > Crop | place... | reverse complement strand
AAAAAAAAAAAAAAAAAAAAAAAAAAAAAAAGACTCGAGAAATATTTTGTTCCCTGTCCTCCTATGGCTTGTATTTACCTAGCATGTATACCGGTTTGTTTCTCGCATGTTAAACCTGCTACCTAGATAAACAACCATCTAAGCCAAATCACATTTGCTATATTGACACATTCCCAATCAGCGTGTCAGTATTCTGACACACTAAAAAGCTGCCTGGCTTACAAATACTCTCTCTTCCACTAATGCTTTGATGGACTGCAACCTTCTGGGAAACCAAGACTGAATTCAGCCAAGAAGAGAACGGACAAGTTGTTCCCGACAACAGCATCACGAACATTTAAACCTTACTGCTTTTGATTACAATTTCTGTTTCCCTCTAGGAACAAGGGAGGGGGGGGGAAGCTAATCACCCATCTCTGCGCATCCTTCGAGTGAGATCATCACAGCGCCTCTTTGTCTCCACAAAGATTATAGTCTTGTTTTCCTTCTCTGCCATGATTTCTTCCATCAGTTGTATCAGTCTAAAATAGAATGAGAGCCAAGATGTATAGCCATATATACAAGAACACCAGAGCACTCTCTCAACTTACATTGAGAACATACACAACACACATACATGTAAGGCAGTATCACTTACATAGAATTTAGCTCTATTGTACAAGAGTATGGTTAGAATATACACAATAGATTAGTTAATTACAGGACTTACTTATCCTGTAACACTCAAATATTAAATAATACTGCAAGTAACTTCACTATCTGGAATTTGTATTTGGCTTCCAAAGCAATGTAGCTTTTTAAGTACAACAATTAAAAAAAAAAAGTGAAACAGTAGGAAAATCAGCTTACTTATGGTCTTTCTCACTTTCCATGCATACATCCACTATCTGCAGGATATTGTGGTTGGCACTCAGCTCCAAGTTTCCCACATTGATCTGAACATAGTCCTGCAGAAAGTCCTCGGCAAGCTGGCGCACTTCTTTTGGCCAGGTGGCACTCCACATCAGAGTCTGTCTGTCAGGCTAAAAAACAAAAAACAAAAAAAAAAGGAAAATAGATTTATTTAAGATACTGGACTTCAAACGGGAAGCCAAAGGAGGCTGTCCTTTTACAAGCTTCACGCACCCTTATCTGGTCGACAATTTTACGAATTTGGGGTTCAAATCCCATGTCCAACATCCTGTCTGCTTCATCCAGCACGAGGTACGTACACCGACGAAGGTTGGTCTTTCCTGCCTCAAGGAAGTCAATCAAGCGACCTGGTGTAGCAATGCAGATCTCCACACCTTCAAAACAGAATGAGGAAAAAGAGTAAGGCTCTTCATTTGAATGTCAATTGGTATTTTTAGTTAGAATGAATCACCTTCCAGAGCAAAATTGTCTTAAAAAAAATAAGCACCACCCTCATTCGTACCCAAGATTGAGTCATTTCAGTAGAAGCCCTAGTTTCTTTTAATATTTTTTTCCATTCTGAAATTACTTTTACAGTGCTATTAGAATAATGAATGCAGTACAGAAGCTAAAAGCTGTTAGAAAACACCACCAAAGAGCTGTCCAAAAATCAGAAGTAAAATAAGCTTCTACTCAAGCCTGACCCAGCTTCATCCAGAATTATACAGTCTATAGAGCTCTCTAGAAAAACAGAGTGAACTCCAGCTGAACTCCACGTGTTAAGCAAACATGAAGTACTCCTCTTGCTATACAGGTCAAATTACTTTCATTTCCACTTTTTTTTTTTCCCCAATATATGAAGTCGAAGCATGGGTTTTAATACTGAGCAATTATGCACCAGTAGAGACAGACAACCATCCTGCCCATACCTGTTAGCATAAAAACAGAATTCAAATATTCACAAAGTAGTATCAGGTACGTCAATTTATACATTCCTTGAAAGAAGGGACTGGTTTCCACTGATTCCCAAATCTTACAGGCAAGTCCTTCAGTGTCACTGAGAAGTCCACCACAGCACCTAAGTTTAGGTAAGCAGTGCGGTGAAAATAGCAAAACCCCAGCAGCTTTCTTGATACTGCACTTACAGATGCAGAGTATTTTATGGCAACACAGATCTCTTTGTCTGCATCAACCTGGACTCCTCAGAGCTGTCAAAGCTGGGCATACTTCTAGTTTCTGTAAAGCTCACACAAGAATTACATTTCTAATAGAGCCATTAGTCTGCCAGGGAGACTGCAGAAAAACCAACTGCTGCTGTCAATGATGTACTACTCCTCCAAAGTAAATTCACTAAATACCCAAACACACACAACTGAGGGGGGGAAAAAAAAAAGTTCTCCAGACTCTATCTATTTAACAATCTTTGCTGCAGAAAATACTAAGCAATAATCCAAAGACAGTAATGCCTAAAAGGACTGAAAACACTGAAACATGCCCACATCCTCCAACCAAAGTGATTTCTTCACAAGCAGGAGAACACCTGTTTTACAGCACTCCAGGAAGGTGTGCAAAAATCCACCAAGCTGATCCTCCCAAGCTCTCTTCACGTAACCTTTCACTCCTCCATTGAATTGGAATGCACTACCACTGTCTTTAACAGAGTTACCTCATAGCCTTCAATCACACATCTATCCCATTACTGCAGTTCTCAATAATGACCCTTCAAACTGCAATGGCAAGTACAATTTTCTGATTTCTTGAGTAGAGCCGTATGTGTAAGCTTGCCTTGGTAACACTTCTTATCTATTTTCACATAATTCTACTACATTTTTTTAATCTAGTGAAGATGAGAGCCATTTGCATATTCCTGCATTTGAAATTGTATGTAACCAGCCTTTGATATGAAGGTTAGGTCACTACAGTACTACTCTTACAGCGGTTGCTGCAGAATCATAGTTCCTCATCATTCCCAACTCCAGCCCCTTCCCATGTACGGAAAAGCAGTTACAGAACACTATGGGGTTCATGAAAAGAAACCGACCTGGGTGCTTAAGAACAATAAGAAAACCAAAACCCACTGTCTAAAGAAATTTTCTATACATTCAGAAATTAAGTTTCATTATTTGAACAAGCCTGGGCAGAAAACTTGCAACCTGGCTTAAGAAAAATAAATCCTTAAACTCACTACTACTGCACTTCCTCAAAATAACCTGTTCTCTTTCTGGTAAGTTTCCTTTCCTCCCTCCTATGTCCTGATGATCTTCGCAAGTGGAAAGTTCAAACAGAAAATGGCAAGAAAATCCAATATCCAAATAGGTCACTACACAACAAAGGAGAGAAATCCTACATGCACTATCACTGTCGCTGGAGAAAGAAGTAGCTGCTCATTCATGCACACCCCCTTCCAAACAGGTTTTAAGAATATAATTTTATTTTTACAGAGTTTTTACAATACCACCTCCTCCAGAAACTGCAAACACCCATTTTACAATTACCTCTTTCTAGATCTCTGATTTGGGGACCTTTGGGTGCTCCTCCATATATGCATGTACTCTTCAGTCTTGAACATTTGCCATAATCATCAGCCACCTGCTGCACTTGCTGGGCCAACTCTCTAGTAGGTGCTAGAACCAGACACTGCAAAAGGAATCAATTTAGGATAGCCAAGCTCCACACACATTCCTAACCTAAGAGCTCCGCACAGATATCATAAGCAAAGTTGGACCATCTGCTCTTTATTAGCTAAAACATTTAAATATCTTTAGACTAAGTCAGCAATTGCACAGAATTTCAACTAATGAGTGGGATGTTCACATCATGATAGTAAACATTTCTCTAGTTGCTATTCTGATATACCAATTAAATAAAGTACACATCTCCTTAATGATGCCATGCCATACAAACAAAAAGCAAGAGAATCGACAAGCACTTACAATTGGGCCATCCCCTCTCTCCAAATATGGCTGGTGGTTGATGTGAACAATCGCAGGCAACAAGTACTAAAACAGAAGAATTTTAAGTCAAGATACAGGACTTCAACATTCAGTGCCAATGACCTCCTGCCATGACAACCTGATCACAGCAAGAGTCCATTTAGCCTAACATCCCTTCAAGAAGTCAACATCTGATGTAAGAGACAGCAAGAAACCTTGGCTATATAAAAGTCCGGATCTTGCAAAAACAGATACTAGCATATATCCAACAGAACAGCTGATTTTCAGAGCTGCTGACCAACCACATCTGCTTGGACACGAGCACAAAATGTAGTTGCTCAGCACCTCTAAAGCAAAAGCTCATTTACATTTGGAACCTAAGGTAGCAGAATTGAGCGTTCTTGATCTAATCAATGCTCTTCATGAAGGATAAAATTCCTTCTTAACCACTACAGATAAAATTAATGTATACCTTGAAGGCTGAACCATTTTTTATTTTAACTTGCATAGTTAATAAAACAAATATGCTAAAAAGCACATACTTTTTTTTAAAACACAGTGTAAGCACAGACCAAAGAGAAGTGACTATGCATCCACACAGAAAGACACACAAAATACACACCTGTGAATAAGGCATGCTAGTTGAGACTTAAGTCTCACCCATGACGCAATAAAGCAAGCTTTAAAAACACGTCATCATCTCACTTTATGCTTGCAGTACTGACAAGCCCAAAAACTACTAACGAGTAGCCAAGGGTTAATTTCTGGGCATCAACTAGGAAAACTAAATAAATAAATAAGAGGGAAGAATACATACTGCTAGTGTCTTCCCAGAGCCAGTCTGCGCAATGCCCACCATATCACGACCACTGAGGGCTAGTGGAAAGCCTTGGCACTGAATTGGAGTGGGTTCTGTGAAGTTCTGGTCCATCAAGGCATCCATCACATACTCTAAAAATTTAAGAGAAGCAAAAAATTTCTTAAAGGATAACTGGGACTTGAGAAGACCTTTTAGAAAACAAAACAGGTCTAAACAGTTATTATTTTTGAGTAATCCTCATTATCTTAAAGAATGACGAAATACTTACGCGGAAAGCTACACTGGTGAAAGGCAAACACAGGCTTGGGGCAGCCCTCCATTCCTCGAATTGTTATCTCTTTCTTTCTTCGCAGTTCTTCAACTTCGTACTATTTATGTGAAAAAAAAAAAAAAAGCAAAGATAAACATAAAATGCCTGCATGGACTTAAAGTGCACGTTTCTAACCATTAATTCACGTCACACCTCTAGATAACAGCTTCAACAGAGAACTGAACTGAAACGCCGATCTAAAACGGACTGCTTTCCTAAGGATTTTGTCTTGACATTGAGCTATCGCATAGTTTCCGCAACACACACAGGTATGAGCTCTCTACGTAGTGTAGAAGGACTAATATCTCTCTTTTCTTCCATCCAGGCATTTTTAATGAAGAGTGTATCAATATGGTATTTTTAAGAATTTTACTCTTCTTCCTGAGGCCAGAAATGATCAACAGTTTCAAAAGTGATCAGAAACAGAGGATCAGAGAAGAAATACATTCAACATGGCAGTGCTAAGAACTAAACAAAACAAACAGGCCCTTTATACTACGAACAAGCAGAATGGAGGGCAGTCCCCCTCCTTCAATTAAATTCCAGAGGTGATGAATACAGAGCTCTTGTTGGACAACTTGCAACTCAGAAATGTCACTTGCAATCTTTTCGGAACCAGCACTTATCTGCATGAAAGAAGCCCAGCCAGCGTCATAATGATATGCTAAGAACTCACAATTTTTCTTAATAATGGAACTTCTTTAAATAATGTGCACCTACATAAGCATAATTTCAGGATCAGGGAAAGTGTTTTATCTTTGTCTAGATTATCTTGGAAGTCCAACTGCACTTTGCAACATGCCTCCACAATTCACAATCTTAATTCTAACGCTCATTAAAAATCAATAGAAAGATATATATCAATAACAAGCATGCATTTTACCCAAATTTACTATTTGGGACGATCTCTTGAGCTTGAATGAAAAGGTTAAAAAAGAAAACTTCTCGGAAAGATGTGAAAATCCTTTTAGTTGGCTACGGCAAAGTCAGATTCAGCAGCTAACGCTAACTGATTCAATAGTTCAAATTGCTGTCTCTCTAAAAAGCCAACGGCTCCTTCAATTCCTTTATGCCATATAAATCACAGAATGGTAGGGGTTGGAAGGGACCTCTGTGGGTCATCTAGTCCAACCCTCCTGCCGAAGCAGGGTCACCTACAGCAGGCTGGATTTGTTTAACTTGGGAAAAGAAGACTAACAGGAGAATTTAACTGCTACTTGCAACGACCCAATGGGTCGCTATAGAGAAGATGTTGCAAATAATTATTAGGGGGGGAAGAATACCATGTGAAACATTCAGCCCTGGGACAGCTACCCAGAGAGGATATAAACTCTCCTCACCCCTGAGGATATTCAAACTCAAAAGGACAAGGTGCTACGCAACCTGCTACAGATTTGTAGTTAGCCCTGCTCTGAGCAGAAGATTAGACTAGAGATGTCCCATGGTGTCTTTCAGCCTGAATTATGATGATAAAATTATGATTATTTATAATAAAATACTACTTTCAAATGTTTCTCATACACTTCTGCCACTCTTAGTTCACTATTTTAGGTCCTTTCAGGGCCTCCTCAGCACTGCAACTCTCAAGGCCCCCCGAGTCTGACACTGACCAATAGCTAGAGCAGACAAGCATGATGTTGATGAATTACAAATGACCAAAGATAAAATATCTTGTATAAAAACACATAAGAGCAGAAGCATCACCTTTGCTAACGTTAAATACCGAAGGCAAGTAGGACCAGTATCCTGCAGAGCACACACATACCAAACAAGCTTAATAAAGAGACAGTTCTTTTACACACTGTCCCAGACTTCCTAGGACAAGTTTTTCCACTTGTGACATCTTCTGTTGTATGCAAAATGGAACAGACAGGACCTGAAAACTTACCGGAGTAAGCCTGGCCACTTCTGGATGTTCCACGTAAAAATTCTTCTCAAACTTGGGCAGTTCATTTAAATCCCATTTTTTCTTACGCAAACGTTCCCCTGGATTACCAAACTTCTTTGGAGGAAGAGGACCTCCACGACTTGCTCCAAACCTGGGAATGTAAATGTTAGTTATTATACTAAAAAAATTTACTCTGGAATTTGCAGTTTTCTTCAGCATTTTCCACTCTTTTTCCCCCAAGTTGACACAAGAGCACAGTATTCTAGAAGTCACACCCCAATCACTGTGATAGCATACAACTTCTTGAAAGAACATAAACCCGCTTTAAGTCAGTTATAAAGCCAAAACCATCTTAAAGCTTCCTTCCGGTACAGCCACTTGTAAGTCACTGCCTTAAAGCTCCTGTCTCTAAGTTTCTACCTCAAGGTTCCCTCCTTCGGGACAACACTGTGGGTACAGCTATAGCACTTACCTTTTCCCGAAACTGACAGTACACTTAAAACACAGTTAGACAAAAGGGACGAAAAAAATCTCCAACTGCAAGTTCCTTCTATCTCTCTCAAGGTTAGTTTTACACAAAAATAGCTACTTCACCGTCTCCCCCTCCATGTCTTCTTTCTTATCAAGCAGTATGCCTCAAATGAAAAACAAGAGAGTGAAGAACAGAAAGTAAACAAGTCCAGTCAAGCCTGCAAGTCCATCCGCAATTCTGGAACCAAAGCAATAAAGAATTCTTTTTAAACCAGTCTAACAGGGGCAAAAAGGAAGAAAGGAAGAAGAAAAACCCAAGAACCTACCCAGGAAAAATCATATTCTCTCTCAAATGCTTTCAGTGAAGACTCAAGAGAGTAAGAAGTTAATGTTTATTCTGCTAAAAAATTTCTAATTAGCAGAACTACTCAGAAGTTACTCCTCTTTCTCTCCCTCATTAGTTTTCTTCACTCAGTTAATTTAATGCACTTAAGAACCTTAACTAACTGTAATGACTAACTGATGCATCAGACCAAACATGAGCTTCTAGCATTAATCTGTAAGAGTAACTAAGTGGCTTAAAACTATTATTTACTGTAAGAATTATAAATACTGTATTTTAAAATTCCACAAAAAAAGGGCATAGCTCTTTCATTAGTATCATACAAACACAGCAGAAGGTACTTTTCCAAATGCTATCAGGTCGAACTTTGTCCTAATTCAGATTTTGGTTAAAAAAGCTACAGCTTTTTGCTAAACATGAATTAAGGAGAAATAGCTGTTTAAAACAAGACTTTTACCTAGACAGCAAATCCAAAGTGTCTGCACCTTACCCAGGCAGTCCACTAGTAAATAAAAAACTGTTAATGAAACAAACCAGAAGCAACAGAAATCCCAAAGCAATCTTCTTACACTAGTAACCTTGGGGGAGCTGCTAAAAAATGAAGATGATCTGAAGTAAATTTCTGAATTATCTTAAGTACAAGACTATCTGTTCAGACATTAATGACATTTATATCTCTTTAAATTGTTTCCCAAAGAAAAATACAAATTATGGTGATTAAGAGAAATCAGGAAAAATTTTACAGGAAAAAGGCGCTACGCTGTTGGAAGAGCTAAGTGTGGTAGATATATCTCACTTAGAACCTACTACATAAGTTTTAAAATGTTTGCTTTGATGCAACTGTTTCATTAAGTCTCTTCCCTCTCCTATAAATATCCCTTCTTTTCCCATCAGTACGTCTATCATATCCCCCAGATGGCCTGCATAATCAGCAATTTTTGTTCTATGTAAAGACTGTGAAACACAACTTCAAAAATTAAACAGTGCATTTTCTTTCACAACCAAAGGAAATACTATAGATTTTCATTTACAGGGACATTCCTCTTTACTGAAGATCTCTCCTACTGATCATGCTACCTTGAGATCAACATGACAACTATTTCTGTACCCATGTAGTTCTAACAAAATCCACAGTCTCACTGAAGTCAGCTGGAGGTTCAAAGGGTCAATGAGTTTCCTTATGAAAGGAAACACATGGAAGAACTGATTGCAAGACCGAACACTGAAACAGCTGGGTAGTACGAATATTTGCTCCACAGCTACCCAGAGGGAAGAACTGATGTGTTTAGCATAGAAGTCACTTCTCCATTCTGATACACAATATGGCTGTATGCTGACCTGAAAGAAGTGAGCCCTGCAGCAGATCTCAAACACTGCCTCTGCTGAAGTTTATCAGCTGAACTGGCAGCAACTGACACTTCACATTACAAGTAAAACCAGATTCCAATTCCAGTTAAACTGATTTAAATCTAAGATTATTCCACTGATTTGCCAACAGTTCTTTTCAAATGTAAATTCAGACTGATCCAAATCATTCTTCCCTAATACTACCAGTGTCACCATTTCTGGGACAGAACTGAGTGAATTTGTTAAATTCCAGAGCAAAACAGTACAATTGTCCATTCTAACAAGTCGCCTACAATTCATTCCTGATAGGAGGAAAACAGAAAGCCTGTATTTATTTAGCTTACAAAAGAATCAGCACCGAGAAGGTGATAAACTTTCAAATGGACCTTAACCAGCATGCTGGGTGACCCAAAATTTTATAGACATTCTTTATGAAGTACGACGGTGCTAGCAGTTACAACTATTTTCACACCTTAAATAAACGTGTATTAACAAACTGAATCCTGAAGCATTAAAGCTTCCAGGATGATATGCCAAGAAAACGATTTTCCATGTAAATGTCCAAAAACTTCACAAAGCAGCACGTAGGCACTCCTTTTACTTATGCAACACCCCTGATCTAAGAGAAGCATCCACCTACAATCAAAGTCTTTACACGAAATGAGATCACACCAATTTTAAGGTAAGCCAAGCGTTGTAACAACACTTTGGGCAGTGTTCTTTTAAGTAACTGCATATAAATCTGCATACTCAAACTCTCTCATTAAATTCCAAAAACAGCTGGGGTCTGAACTATCTCAGACTTGCCAAAGCGCTTACTCCAATGTTCTTGTGTTAAACTGAGCTGGAAATTTCACAGTGGAGAAACACCAGAACCCTCCTCTCTGTGAAAAAAAGGTATCTTTTAATTTCAGAGCGTGAAATGTGGGTGCAAGATAAAGCAAGGATACAACTATCTCTCTCCACAGACAACGAGAAACTAAATGTCAAAATGCATTGTAACATACAAACAAAATATTCCTGAACCTCCTAGTGGAGAAGCAAAACAAGGGGGGGGCGGAAGGAAAAGACTCATTAACAGAGATCTAGTCTGCCACATTAAGAATACCAGAACCCACATGACACGTTTGTTATTAATCCCTGAGAATGGAGGCCTAACTACTAAACGACAGAACTTGCCACTCTCCTAAAACAGTCCTTTCTCTTTAAAAAGGCCTAGGATGAACGTTTTATTACTTTCAACCCTTAAGAAAATTCAAGTCTCAAACTAGTTACACACTGTAATGGAACTGTATTTCTTGCTGCCATCCTCCGAAGGAAAAAATAAACATCAAACTGCAAAAATATTTCCCAAGTCAACCTCCCTTTGAACAGCAGAATCAGGAGTATCAAGCACTAGGCCTCTGCAGTGCCACACAGACAACTCCTGTCTGCTACGTAAGCTTGGTCATGCTCACTAAGTGAGGTCCAGGGCCATGTTTACCGAGATCACCCTCCCGACTATGCAAGTCCCCTGCGTGGCAGCAGTTTTCAACCTCATTTCCTCTCACGATAAGCCTGAGAGTGCAACTGAGAAGGATCTTTCACCAACTGCCATCTTTCTCGTTAAGTCCAGAAGGAGCAATGACAACCCGAAGGGCAGACCGTCCGACCACTCTTGCCAGGGCCACCAAGACCATTGTGGCTTGAAGGGGAGCGGGGACGGAGGGAGGGGAGTAGGGTACAGGAGAGCTGGCAGAAAATAAACTGAGGGTTAGGGGAGAAAGAAAAAGGCAGGCCTTAAAAACTGACAGCAAGGCACACACGGTTACACACGAACGATGGAAAAGCGAAATTAAAAAACCAAAACCAACCCACCACCGCCCCTTGCTGCCAGAAACGTACCAACAAAGTCTCCAACTCCCCCCCCCAATTTTTTGGGGGGAGGGAAGCCGCCCCCCTCGCCCCACTCCTCTCCCCGACCTTCCTCCCCCCAGGCCCCCAAGGCGGGGCA
>Ga0065711_1050079_pt1 | contig 10996 bp, 9 predicted proteins | sample Hoacrofraction12_FD_59098 | JGI IMG/M metagenome (GOLD analysis project Ga0065711, IMG submission 59098) | Hoatzin crop microbial communities from Cojedes, Venezuela - Epithelial fraction 12 v2 (version 2) | ecosystem: Host-associated > Birds > Digestive system > Esophagus > Crop | place... | reverse complement strand
CCAACTTTCCAGCCTGTCCAGGTCATGCTGAATGGCAGCACAGCCTTCTGGTGTATCCACCACTCCTCCCAGTTTGGTGTCATCAGCAAACTTGCTGAGGGTACACTCTTAACTTTTCGTCCAGGTCATTGATGAAGTTAAATAAGACTGGGCCTAGTACTGACCCCTGGGGGACACCACTAGTTTGCTTCAAGATTGCTTCACGATTCAAGGATTACTTCAAGAGTGTTCAGTAAAATAACTCAGTGTAACTTTTCGTCTGCGCATGAAAATCTTTCAGGAGTTGTGTAAAAATCTCCAGATGGTTTTGCTGAAATAACTGAAGTTATTTCAAAGGTCTGATGGATGACAAAACTTCTGCACAAGTAAATTTAGGCCGGTATTTTCAGATGTTTCCAATGAATTAAGACGTGTAGATTTTTGCTTATAAAAGTAGAGATGTTTTTGAAAGTTTAGTGTTCCTAAAAAATCAGGACAGTTTTATTGAATATATGAAGGCAGAGACTTCTGAATGTCCCAGTGGTAGAGCCACACCAGCTGGAGCCTTGGGGTGTCCAGTTCTTGGCATCTTGTGGTACATTGCTGGCAATAGTGCCAATGGGAATTTCCTTCCTGAGATTCCTTAGTGTGTGTCCACAGCCCTTCCCTTGGGAAAGGTACAGGAGAAAAAATGCTTGCGACTGGAGAAAAAAAAAAAAGAAAAAAAAAGTAGCACAAAACATGAGGAGGTGGACTTTCAGAGGTGTCACTGTTTTTTGTACTGGAGTTAATGCTAAAATAGGCAATCGGGTTTTACTTAGTGGATCGGAAAATACCGCCCTTTTTCAAATGTAGACGATGAGTTACTGAAATACGTGGCCCTAGTTGCTCCTGTGGGGGAAAAAAAAAAGCCTGAGATAAAAATAAGACTTTAGGCCTATTTAGATTTTAGTGGTTGTGTTTTGAGACAATAGTGCAATACTGGAATGCTTCTGTGAAAAGTTGGTCAGAAAATCATCAAGTCATGTTTAATGGAAGAACTTGTATTTTCCACAGATTTGTTTTTGCTGCCCATGTTATTTCTTCACTTTCCCTGCCTTCATAGCTCAAAAATTTGCATTCATGCTAATGTGTTTGTTTTTTACCATGCTCATCTCTAAGCGTAACATATCTGAAGGCTTTGAAAACCACAGCGCTCCTAACAGATGCTCTTACTGGCAGCTTCTTGTTTGCTTTTGTGCTGGCTCTGGAATAAATGGAGTTGGTCACATATACTTGATTTCATCTCTCATCAAAATGTGTGACTGCATTTTATGATTTTTAAATTACAACAACTTTATTTTGGGATCTAGCAGTAGCCAAGCAATCTGGTTAGTTCATATCCTTTTTTAACAAAGGGAGGTTTTTTTTCAAATTGCATTAAGTTTGCTGGCAGCCAATGCTAGGAGTGTTTTGGAAACCTCTCTATTTCTATTTTTCCTGTTGTCGGAGCTTCTAAGACAAAGCTAGAATATTTGGCAGTGCCAGTGAAGGTAGGAGTTTCAAGATGTTTTTTGAGTTGACTAATACGTAAAGTTCCCTGGGCTGCCACTGTGTCTCTCTGTTGAAGAAATTAACTTTAAGAATACAGAACATGATGAAGTATTTTCTAAACATTTTTAGGAAACAAACGTCTTGGGGTTTAAAGGACCACGTAAAATGAGTGTGATCGTACCAGGAATGAATATGGACCACGAAAGAGTTTCCATCAGACCACGAAATGTAAGTCATACCGTCAGTGAACGATAAAAATGACTTGAATTCTTTTTCAGGTAGAGTTGTTTTTCTAAAGGTTTATAGGTTAAAAAAACCAGTATTTGAACAATTGCAGAACAATGGGATGTGTGACTAGTTCTGTGACTCACAAAAGCACTACAAATAAGAATGTATTTTGATAACAAAAGGTACAACTAACCTTTTCCAAGCTGTGGGAAGGACTCGAATGCACATTCACATTAAGATATCAGAGTTCTCCGTTTCATTCGATGACGCTGGTTTGAGGGTTGAAGGTGACAGTTTAATCTTTGGGCTAGGATTTATGAACTTTTTTTATGTGAATTTATTTTTTGTCTTGTGAGAGTGTTAAACTGAAGTGTGTGTCTGTGGTGTGTGCAGGAACATGAGACCCTTCTTGCTAGATGGCAGAACAAAAATACAGAGAGTATCATTGAGCTGCATAACAAAACGCCAGTCTGGAATGATGACACCCAGTCCTACGTTTTAAATTTCCATGGTCGAGTCACACAGGCCTCAGTGAAAAACTTCCAAATTATTCATGATAACGATCGTAAGTATAGCTCTCTGTCTGTAAGTGTAGAAACAGTACTGCATACGCAGCCTGACGGTGATTCTGCCCTTACTGTTGTTACCTGAGTGAGTTTAATTTAGTTGTGTGGGTCCAACTTAATGCTGCTCTGCCTTGTGGCTGTGACATTGATGCAAGCTTGGTGTTCAGATGCTCAGGCTTGAGAAAGGTGGCTCTGCCGCGTGCTGTCTTGGTTTTCTCCCTTGGCTGCCCGATGTGTGAACCGAGCGGCAGTTCAGAGTCGTTCCTGCTCTCAGAGCTGCGGTACCTCCGCGGGACCGCGGGGCTGTATCGCTCCGCTTGAGCGCTTGCATCACACAGTCTTTCCATGGGCTTTTTGTTCCCTCTGCCCCCCACACACCGCCCAGCTGGAGGTGCTGCAGTCAGACCGGTCCCACCGCACACCCACTTTGCCATTACTGGTCTTTGTAGCATTAGCCTTACAGAACACCCTAAAAATGTCGGGACTGCCTTTGACACCATCACTGCGGCCTTACCAGTTGCTGCTTTCTGCCAGCAGCGCACAACCCCCTTTCTTCTCCAGCTTGGGTACAGTTGTTAGAGCAGGGGTAGAGGCAAGTACTCGAGAGGAGTGATGCTGCCCCACATACCCTCGCTTCAGGCAGGCATAGCCACGAGGTGCTGGAGCGCACTGGGCCATGCCAGTGCCATGCTTCGGCTGCAGGCGAACGCTGGAAACTGGTGAGAGCGGCTGTGCCAGTCTCCAAGAGCAACACTGGGTTTGAAACATTGGTGTATGTGTTTGCTGCATTTTATAAGGTGAAGGAGGTACACCTGCTTCTGCGATGAAACATTTTCATCTGTGCATGAGGCTGAGATTTCCTCTTGCTGACAAAGAGTCCAAAAGGGAAAAAAGTTGAGGAAGAATTTCTCAATACAGTATAACAGAGACACGTGATTAGGTCTAGATCACAATCATGCTTTCTCTTCCCCTGTTATCCTTGCTTGTCCACGTGCCTGAATTTAAGTGGGACGAGAGCTAATTGGTTCTTGGTGCATGTGGAACTTGGCGCTAGGTCTGTGTAAGAGGTCTGAGCATTCTATACAGAAGCAATTTTCTCTCTGTGCTTGAAAAAACCACTTTTCTCTCTGTATAATTTTTTTGAAGACAGTAACAAAGTCTTGCAGTCCTTTATCCTTCAACTGTTCCTCGCTCAAGCTATCCTTGCCTCTCCCTCTGATATCAGCACACCCACATGCATGACCAAGTGTTGCAAAGTCTGACTGAGCGAGCACATTATTTTGTTGAGCGGGGCCAGAGCATGAAGTTGAATGCATACTTATTTAGTAAGGGCTGCAAATAAAAAGTGAGAAAGCATTATTTTTGTGACCTTTCTTGCAGCTGACTACATTGTGATGCAGTTTGGCCGCGTGGCTGAGGACGTGTTCACCATGGACTACAACTACCCAATGTGCGCGCTGCAAGCCTTTGCTATTGCCCTTTCAAGTTTTGACAGCAAGCTGGCTTGTGAGTAAAGGGGCATGGGTGAGCATCCTCTGAAAGGAAGCCGTTTGCCATATGATTCCCAGTTCCTGCTGGTGTCACTTACGGTCTGTACTAAACAGGTCAGGGAAAACACAGTCGTGGAGGACAGCCCTGTTGCTGAAGAGAGAGTAAAAGGAATCTTCTAAAAATTCAGGACATTCAGGAAATAATATTTTCCCTTTTTTTCTGTCATATTTTTCTGGAAGTGGCATCAAGTTTGTGTAAATAGAAGTTCTGTCTCATGCCTTTGATGATGTTATGGAGATGTGCCATGATGTACTGTACCGTGGCTCTAGTAGCACCATTATAACGGTGGCTTTTTTAAATCCAGAAAGGGCGTGCACGCTCAAAAAATTTCTTTTTACATTTAAGAATTATTCTGAGGCTGCAATCGTACCTCAAGGTTGCATTCCTACATCGACTAATCAGAGCTTCACATCATCCAACGTAAAAGAAAGATCACAAAAAAGATGCACTTTTTTGAATTTGCAAGGATCTCGCGTAGTATGAAGCCAACTCTGAGGGTTGCAAACCCATACAGGACTGAACTTGATGTGTTGCTATTGTATATGTAGAAGGGCATGATGAATTTTAATTGCAGTAGGAGGAAATGGAGAAGTAGAAAGCACAAAATAATGTTGCACAAGTCACTTGAATTCTAAGCTGTCATTATGTTTTAACATCTACATGCTTTTTGATTTGTTTCAAATGAAAATGTATTTGGAGTACAGAAAAGGAAAAGGAAAACATCTAGATGCCAAGAAAGCATAACTTATGTTGAATTTGGCATGTCGCGTGTTGGGAATTTATATCCTTGTATTGCTGTGGTAATTCAAACACATATTTTGTATGAAGTGGTATAAACAGTTGGATAAAAGCTCTCTGCAGAGAATCTTACTATTCTGAACAGGCTGTGTAAGGCTGAGGAAGGTAAATGGAAATATTTTATTAAATTTGTCTGGCCTTTTGCGATTTTACAGTTTGTTGATTGCATTTTTTTAAACTTTCAGCAACAACCACTTTTCATCTTTATTTCCCATTGTAAGAACACTTGAAATCGATTGAAACTGTGTATGTTGTTCTCTAATGTAGACGTGCCAGCTACTGAGCTAAATCCTTCTAGGCAAATCTAGTGTATGGTGCATACAAATGTGACACTGGCAGGACCAAGAATAGCTTAAAAGTGTGGATTTTTTATTTCTTTTTTTCTGATTTATCTGGAATATATAAACAAACACCATTTCAAAGAAGAAGCCATTCTCTGCTCTTCTCTTTTGAACAAAAGCCAAGAGCTGCAACTGAAAGCACACTGTAAAACACCTTTAAAAATACCGAGTCTTTCTGCCATTGGTCTGTACAATGTTATGCTAAATCGCACACAAAGTAATAGAATGTACATGTAGCTCACCAGAAGGGTATTGAAATGTGAGCCAAGTGAAGGAAGTAGTTGCATTTTATACTGTGTGCATTCAGATCCTCCTTTTTACTCTTTATAGACTGATGCATTGCACAACCAAAGATTATATAATGAGAAAATGAGATCAAACCCGCTTGTCTCATAGCTGTCACTCCCTTTTTGACTATAGAGGACAGGCCATAAGGAGAGCCTGTGCTATTTGGACTGTATAATTATAGCTAATGAAAGAAATATGCTCTCTTCTTCCATTTGCCTTCAGATCTCCTTCCCAGTATACAGACAAGGAAATTTCAGATGACAGGTAGAAATAAGTAATTGCTAGCATTTTTTACAACCTTTTTAAAAATCTATGGAAAAAAGTCTGCTGGCTTTGAACAGTGTTCTGTTGATGGACTCAGCCTGTCAGATGTCATCTTTAAATAACAGGAGGCTCTGCCATATTTTTCAAATCTTTTTGCAAGAAGCCTTTCCACACAGTGGTATAAAATGGAAAGAGACCTTTTGTTTGAGAGAAGTGAGCAGTCAGCTCCCTCAATGAATGATCAAAATGATGAGTCGTGAGCTGCAGTGTGATACTTGGGCTTTGCACGTGGATGCTGTGTCTTCCCCTGTGGTCGGTGGTCCTACCACTTCACATCCCCATCTGTGATCTCACTTTGGATTTTAGGAGAAGGCTCTTAGACCTTTGGTTACCTCATGTCAGTCTTTAAAAACTAGTTCCAGTGATAACCAGAGTTTTTTGTTTGGACTAGTGCAAAACCAGCCAGGAATTCCCACTGCTGGTATTTAGGTATGATGTGGATTTCAAGAACTCTGCAGCATGGGAACGGGTGAATCTGCACAGCTTTAACTCTGTGGCTCACCTCTCGTACGTTTTCTTTAAAGCCTGAGAAAGTGGCATCTGACAGAGTTTTCTGTCTCTCCCTGCGCACAATGCTGTGTCAGAGGAACAAAGGGTCTTACGGTGCAAGCACACGATCCGTTGGCTTTAGCAGGGGAGTTGGTTTAGGAAGGGTTATTTTTAATGCGGCTCGTAACAATGGTCTGACTTAGATCATGGCCCCCAGGGAACTGGCACGAAAAGGAAGCTCACGGACGGTGAACTCCCGCACAAAGGTGGCGAGAGCGAGGGGCTGAGGAAAGGTGGCGAGTTCAGCTTCTGGGGACAGTTTTGCTGCCAGCACATTGTGTAACTTCACTCTCACTGCATGTTCTTCCCAGGCCAGGTATTTTTTTTAACCTGTAAGCATGCCAGGAGGAAAGTGGTGACTTAAATTCTCATCATCTTAACAGAATCATACAGGGACGTCAGCCAACGAGCTGCTGAGGAAAAAATTCCCCACCATAAACTGAGGTCACTAGAGGGGGACGTTAACCTGGGACTAAGAGGAATGAGGAGCTCTCATTAAATCTGGTTCAGTTACACTAGGATTTGCCAAAACCCTAATTCCTCGCTGTTGTTGATCAAGGTACTGCGTTCTTTTGATTCACTTGACCATTGCCATCTGCTAAGAAAGCAGTTTCTTTTAATTTAGCGTCTGTATAATTTCTGATGGACACTTTCTGGTGAAGGGCACTGCTGCGTATCGATGCAGGGTGATATCACAAGTTTTCCAGCACATCTCCAAATCTTGTTTTCCTAATTTGGTCAAGTTGCAGCAGGTTCTGTCATAACATACAGTTATTCCTGAGATTACACAGTTCTCACAAAGTTTCATTTTTCCTCCAAACCAGCAATAAAACCTTGGCACCACTATATATTTTCAGAGGTGTATGTATACTAAAGTAACTGAGGAGTAGTTAGTGGCACACTGATATTAGTCGTAGCTTCTGCAGGGCCTGCATGGGCAACGGGGCATAACCTTGTTTACTTAGTGTGACAAGGAGTACAATGGCACGGATCTGTGCATTTCCTTCACATAGTCCTTGTGCATGTTTGGATACAGCAGATTTAATATTATTTAAAATCCCAGTATTGATGATTTTTTGCATCTGCTGTTGATTTTGGCAGAGTTGTAAACAAATTCCTTGCCTGAATTGCTTATAGGCAAATACTGCATGCTTTAATGAGAGTTCTTAATCTAACTTGCCACTCTGTTTACATCAAACAGTTTCTTCCTGGCCCTTTATCTAATTTTCTTCATCTCTGATGTTCTGTTCCTTCTCATTCTCTTCGCAGTCCCTTTATCTTTTCTTCAAGGATGCGCAACTCAGAAGTGTTTATTTTGACAATATTACTCAGTGATCTCTCCACAGATGAATAATGCCCTCGGTGCACATCTCAGTGATGCTCCTACAATAGGAGCCTTATCAGAGGGCTGAATTTGGCCCTTTGGCTTTTCAGCAGAGTAAATTAACACATTAGAAGGTAGCAGATAAAAAAGCTTGCCTAAAATATAATCAGAATTTTTCTCGGTAAACATTCGGTAAGCAGAGTTTCCAAACCATTGGTCGCAAATGAATGAGCAGAACTGTCCGCAAGCCTGGAGGCGGACTGTTAGACAGATTCCCTCTGTAGTGCTGCTTTATTTTTCCTTTTTCAAAAGGCTGAGAGTGATTTTGTGAGCTGAAGCGTGTTGGTGCCCTAAAATAGAGTTTATTTTTTAGAAGCTAGACATCACTCTGCTGCTTTTGTAGGATAATATATGGCACATAAAATAGTAATATCGCAGGCCACTGTTACACATTCTGATGCTAGGAAGTCTGTACGAATGGTTTTGTAATAATTGCTGGGCAAATCTCTCGCTATTCAAGTTGCCTTACAGTCGTGCTGGACTTCCCAGCTGGCTGTCCGTGTGAGGTACCAGAACTGAAGGAGCCTTAGTGAAAGGGGCTCTGTAATAAAATCTGGTAGCTGCGCAACCGAAAAACATTATTGTGGCGTCAGGTGACACCACTGAGTTTTATCGGTGGTGGTGAATCGATGCAACCCGTTCGAACTTGGTCATGGTGAATCAGTGCAACCCATTCAAACTTTCTGGCTTTTTGCTCGCTTTTGATGAACAAAAGCAAGGACTGTCAACAAGCACAGGCATCAGTGAGGTCTCTAGAAGTACTAAGCATTAGACCTACTTTTTTACCTATAAAAATCTTACCCCTACCTGAATGCTGCCTATTAAAAAAGAAGGAGATCAATCCAGTCCTTAGTATAGAAAATCACTCCCAGTTCTTGTATCTTTGCTTTTTACAAATTTTAGTACTAGTTTAGTAGTGATTTCACTGGGCGTCACACAGCAAACAAGAGTTCTTGCTCTGAAGAGAGGATGACTTTAGACCAGTATCAGAGTATTTTGTCTTTGGTTGTTTCAGTCAGATAGGACAGGGGGTTTCTCGCTCTTTTTGGCAGAGAGAGTTTCTCCTGATGTGTGGCAGGTGTCAGAGGGAAGATTTTGGGGTTGATCCTGTGGCATTCTAATTAGTTCCCCCATACTATCCCGTTGCTCTCCTAAATTGTCATTTGCAAGATTTTTCCTGGTTTTAGAGAACCATGTGCTCACCAATAAAATACCTTTGCTTGGCAAATAAGGACAGCTCATGTGATAAAACAGCAATCACCTTTATTAGAATTATGGGCTGATGTCGCTCGGATTTGTCAAAAGGCCTCATTCTGATTACTAGAAGAAAGTAGTTTTATACATATAAATCTTGCACTAGAATTAATCTAACTAGATGCAGGCTTCTCTTGCGTGTGCTACTTAATGAAAATGGATTTCTCTTGATCTTCATGTACAAAAGGTACCTTCCGGGGTTCTCCTCTGCGAGTGTTTGAAATTAATGACGTAGATATTTTTCAGTTCTTTTTGTTGCTTGCCGAGGAACTAAGAAAAGGATTTGCACAACTATCTTGATGTCTTAGTATTTTGCTGTGAACTATAGCTCAGTAGCTGATACTCACAAATGCCTGTATATTGGATGAAAATGCATCAAAACTTATTTTATTTGTTGTATTTTACTTAACTACCTAGAAATTTTAGATTCCTCATTTTCAGTAAGGGTATGTGTATCGATAAGTTCACTGAGAAGGCTTGAATTAACTGGCTGTCTTGAATCTGTTTAATGGAACCAGTACACTGATTTGCTAAATTGCTTTAGGAAGAGGACACAGTTCAGAAAAATTATGCTTCCGTTGAGAAAAAAAAAAAGCAAAACAAAATTCCTATTCACTTTATAATTGGATTATTCAATAGCACTGAAAGCTTATCATGGGTTTTTTTAAGTCTACAATGGCAGTTTGAAAATTACTCTGACAAATGCTTGCTAGCACGCGAACTGGAATGGAGTCCTACTTGAGCGTCAGAACCTAGCAGGTAGCAGTGAACACTCCTGTACCTATTCTGTGCTTATGTACTGCTTGTGTGCAAAAAGAGTCCGGAAGAGTCACAAATCTGTGTTAAAGATCAACCTGATCTTTTAGGCTGGCCACCAACTGTTAGAACACAGGCCTGGAGATCAGGTCACCTGGGTTTTAATCTCAGCTGACTGTGTGACTTTGTGCAAATCTTGTAACCTCTTTGTGCCTCAATTCCAACGAGCTGGATGGAAATAATAGTTTTTGGACCTGCCTATGTCCCCGTTCTGCTGAGAGGCTTCTCAGGAGTGTTTTGAGGCTGGTGGATGGCAGGTGGTGTTGGTGTGCGAAGTACCCAATTTGATTCTTACTGAAGGAACCACAGGAATATATGAACAGTTTTCTGCCACTTAGGTAGAAACTGAGTAGCTAACCAATCTCTTGGAATAAAATCTTAGCACTATTCATTTCTGTGGAAATCTTGTCAATGATTTCAGTGAGGCTTGAATTTTTTACCTTGTGTCATTTTTGGTCACGAAATGTGCAGAAAGAACAGTAAGGACAAACCATCTGATACACTTCTTCTCACAGAGATGCGTTGTTGGTTGTGTTTTAGTTTGCACCATCAGTTGTTTTAAAACTATTATTCCTGAACATGTTGCAGTAGTTTAGTTTATGCCTGTTTCTGCTTTTACGTGGCAAACTGCTGGGACACTTGGCAATTGTGCTGCAAATTGCCTCTTTGTACTTTCGGGGTTTTTTGTTTTTTTTTTTTCTTTCTTGGATGTGACTCAGCTGTTCAAACTGTTGTTACTGCGGACTTTGACTCTGTCACGCACATCTGATTTAAAAACAATGAGTCTCATGGTTTATGACTACCTTTATACTCACATGGGATGTTTACAGCACAGTCTGTTTCTCACATTTGACCCTGTGTCTGTGGCCCCTTACTGAGGTTATCCCAGTTAGCACAGCACCATTGGAAGTATTAGCAATTTATAAAGTGAACTCTCTCAAAGTAACAGTATGTAATTTATAAACATTTTTATAGATGTTACCATTAAACTCTATCTGGTTTTAATGCTGACAGATTGGGTGAAATGACAAGGAAATTACTTGCTCAAAATTTTCTTTCCTTAAGCTTGTCATGAAGTTTGAACTCATTTAAGCAGAAATTTTCTGATCCTGCAGCTCCATCTGTGCAGGCGGAATACAGTTTGGCCTATGCAGACTGCCAGACTTTGGCTGCAGGAATCTTGTCAGTGTGATCAGGACACAGTAAGTGATGGGATTTCCACAGTCCTAACAAGAGTGCTCTTCTTAATTCTCTTAAGCACTCCTGAACATCGTGTAAGAAATCACATACCTTTCCTATGCTCACTTACCAAATAACAGCAGGAATATTTTCACTGCCTTTGAAATTTTTTTAATTGTTTTTTTTTTTTTTTTTTTTTTTTTTAA
>Ga0065711_1011017_pt1 | contig 10996 bp, 11 predicted proteins | sample Hoacrofraction12_FD_59098 | JGI IMG/M metagenome (GOLD analysis project Ga0065711, IMG submission 59098) | Hoatzin crop microbial communities from Cojedes, Venezuela - Epithelial fraction 12 v2 (version 2) | ecosystem: Host-associated > Birds > Digestive system > Esophagus > Crop | place... | reverse complement strand
ACAGGAGTTAAGTTGCAGCGGAATGAAATCCGATGGCCACTTTTAAAATCGCTATTAAAAAGGGAAATCTATTCCAGCACAGCCTCAGCCAGTTAGTTAAATTGTGCTGCATTTTGTATTAGCAGAAGACAGTTTCAGAGTGCTTCTTTTTCAAGTGCTATAGGCAGAGTTCAGACACTCAAGTTACATCTACAGAGACGTTAAATCATTTGCAAATAAGCAGAAATGCTGTAAGTTTTAGGGAAAAAACAAGGAAACAGTAACAGAAGCCAACAGGCTCATAGACTTGAAGTTTTTGAGGATTTGATTATTTTACAACAATCAGGAGGAGGGTGGGATGCAGGGAAGAAAGGGAAGAGCTGGAGGGAGAAACCATGTCTGTGCAGGGAAGAAAGTGCCAGTGAAGGACCCGGAGGCATCTTCCCCAGGGCAGAGATGAAACTCTCAGAAACCTTGTCCCCAGCGGGACACTTGCAGAGCTGCTAGTTTGTGATGGTGAAGGCATGAGAACAGATATGGAGGACAGAGAACAACGGAGCCGCAAAGCAGAGATGAGCCTGTGAATTCACCCATGCAACATAAACAAGTCCGAGTTCAAGGCGGACACATCAGTTCCCAGCAAAAGTAGTCGGAACTGGAGTTTTAGGCAGCTTGCTCTTTTGACATAATCATATGATGATTCATTTAGTGTGCATTACCTAATACAGATTACTGCAAAGCCTTGATTCATTGATCTAGACAAAGAAAGGAAAGAGCTGAGCCATTCGGAGAGATGCGCAGATTCATCCTCTGCAGAGCAATGACATGTGAGGACCCATTAGATACAGACATAGCAAATAGAAGTAACGGAAAGAAGAGAGTGAAGAGTGAGCTGCAGGAAACATATTAGTTGGAAGCTCTAGCAAAATATATGTTATTGGTAGTGCCCATAAAATATCTGTCTGGAGAAGCAGGTATAAGTCAATACTGTGCTGTTGATTTCAACAGAGATGCAGCACCTCTGGACAGCTGATAGCTGATTGAGGAGATACAGACATCTTGCATGCTGCAGAGGTCTTCTTTAGTTGACAAAATAGGAAAAGCAGAGAAGAAATTAAGTGCTTTGCCAACTTTGCTAACTCAGTCCTGAGCCTGAATCCCAGCAACAGCAAATCTTCACTTACAGAAGTCTTCAAGACCAAGAGAGAGAATACAGGGTGATCCAGAGGAGCAGAGGACAGTGGTCCTAAGGCTGGATCTCCAAAATGCCACCATCCAGACCTCACAAAAGAGGAGCAGTGGAGGTAGGAAAGACATCAGCAAGCACATGATATTCCTCATTCTGCAGGATAGGGACTTTTCCTATCTTGGCTCTGCAGAAGGTGTGGTTTAGGGGTGGCATGCAGACTCCATCTTCATGCCCCCTTTTATTTCTAAAAAGGTATTGTCCTGATGCAACCTTTACAATTATAGGCAGAGTGGAAATTTCACATAGACCATCCCAAGGGGTGCAGAAATGTTGAGCCTTTAAGAAAGGTAGGAAAGAAGGATCTCTGGTCCTGAGATCACCTAGACTCCCCTTGTCAAAGGGCCTGGCAGTTTTCTCATGCCTTCCCTCAAGACACATAGAGCTGTCAGCACCATGACTTTCTTAACAGACGAGATTCCTAACAACAGCGATGCAAGCGGCAAAGCTGAAGGTGTGATGGATAAGCCAAGTCACAGCTTTTAAAGCATCCTTCATTTTTATTGGAGGACAAGGGTCAGATCAATAAGCCTCTGTAGTACATTCTCCTACTGATTTCAAAGGGTTTCAAATGAAACTCACAACAGACAACTGTAAGAGAACAAGCTAAATGTACTTGGAGTACCAGGTTTCTTACCCATACACCCATGGAAGCTGAGTACCAAAATAAGGTGTCACAGTGACAGAGTGCAAGACAGAGTTTCCATTCGCCACAAAGAATGTCCTTCAGAAAATCACTAATATTCTTATGATCACTAAAGTTAAGTATTTCTCTTCATCTTGGCCTTTTTTCTGTGTTAGGAAACAACTATGAAAAACTACCTGAGCAAGCTGGTTAATAATTATACCATCACAGTATATCAATTCTTCACATCCATAGGAGAAACCACAGCAGGCTGCAGTAGCTCTCTGAATGAGGTACCGCTTAGGTCTTAGGACAGGAGCTGGTTGGAGTTTCCACGTCCTTCTCCATGCTCTCAGGAAATTATACAGCAGAAACTAGTGAAATGCTGTTGTAGGGTAATAACAGGGTCTTCTCCCCATCCCAGAACTGTCTCATTCCACTGAACAAATAGAAAAGCACAGAAAAGATAAGGACAAAACTGCAGCTGTCAGATGTTCCTGAGGCACCATAATTACAAAAATATTATTTCATGTTTTGCAATAGTATTTTCCACAAGAGAGACACTTGCTCAGAGCTTTAAAATCTCATCTTATTACAAGAATTTGTGATCGTGATGCACTCCAGGAGATAGATGAATAAATAAGACCCTCCATAACTTTACATCTTAAATATCTTTCTCACTCCTTTCTTATGTAGCTATGGAACATTAGCAAGGGAGCATCATTACACACAGAAAAGCACCTACACAACGTAGCCATTTGTGCTCTGCCTTTTCCTCATCGTTTCTCTTTTGTGACATCTAGAGATGTCTATTAGGCACAGAAAACAGTATTCTCCATTACCCAACAAATGAAAACGCCCATGAGGTTTAAATTACAAACATATCACGGTGAAGAGTCAGAAAGAGCTTTTTTAGGCTAGCTGACAGCCCATTTGTCCTTTTACAAGCCTGCCACTTTGCCTGCACGGAGCACAAGAAAGCTGATAGCAGACTAATGACACCTAACATGCATACTTAACTTGCGCACAGTGGATTTGATGCTCCAAGGAAGAGACCTAAAATGCTCTGCGTAACACCATACTCAGCCTCCACCCAACCCAATGGCCAGGCAATATGGTCTGCGCACTGATACCGAATCACAGTATCCAAGCACCCTGGGTGTGCAACAGGGAAGCTCCCTCCATATGGAACCTGAATAAACAAACTTTGGTCCAGCCAGAGCAAGGAAGAGATTTCCATGCTCTGGTACTCAGCAGGAAAAACAACCCCAAAGAGGACAGTTCAGACTGGGAAGACAACTGCAGGGCTGAGGCCACGGCTACTCTTGTGCTGGTCACGACTCTTCCCAGCTATACCAGCAGCTTTGCTTGGGGCCCAGTGAAGCCCGAACTTCCACCAAACCCACCTAATACAGCAGAATTTCCCAGCTAGGAAGCAAGGGGCAGACCCTCAGCTTTTCTGCAAAACAAGAAAGGCCAGAAAGGGAGACTGATGGCAGAAGAAATTGAGATACTTGGACAAGGGCACATCTACAGAGCCAGGGACTGACAGTCCATGAGCAGGTAGGATGCAAACAAAATAATTTCTAAAGACCAGCCCCAGACCGTGTCAAGGTTAACACTCCTGGGGAAGGGCAGGAAGATTTCAACACAGGCAGCCCCATCTTCGGTCTCCCCACAGCCTACAAGGGCTGTACCCCAGCAGAGAAGTGCCACACACAAGATGGCGTTACAGGTGCTTCCCAGCCCGATGATGACTCCTCCAATAGCAGATCCAAAGCTGATATTCCACAAAAAGCCAGCCAGCAAGATTTTAGCATATACACCATATCTCAGACTTTGCTTTCTGCTGGTCGTGAGAGGGTCCCTAATCATTACATTGCAAATTCAAGGGTGGATGGAGGAGACAAAAAAAGGTGCAAGCAAAAAGGGCAACTGTAATCTGCAAATACCTCCCAGAAAGAAATATCCTGGTCATCCCACATCACGCTGTAGCTGTTTCTTGAGGAAGAAACCTGACCACAGGGTCATCGTAGGCAGCCAAGAGCACAAGCAAGCAGCCCAGGTGGAACCCCTCCATATAGTTGTGGAGGGCAACAGTCCACCCTGGGGCCAGCTGCCTGTCTTGATTGTGGCTACACCCACAGATGGAGCCCAGGTGGAGCCTCTTCTCATCAGCCCTATCAGGCCTATTTGTGTCAAGAGGCAAATGGCAAGATAATGAGAGTGGCACAATTAGAAATAATTAGCTGAGTGGGAAATCCGTTCCCACCCAATTAATGGTAAGAGGCAAAGACTGTGCAATAACAAGTCAAGGCCATATTTAGCTGTTTTCAGCTTATCCTGCTTCTAGTAACAAGCAGGCAAAGAAACAAATTGGGTTTTTATTAAAAATAATTGCATAACAAGTATCATACCAGTCATGGGAACCTGAGAGGGGAATTGGACGCACATTCCTCCGGACAGCACAAAAATACCCTGAAGTGGCTTTTTCCACACTATAAGGAAGTGGTATTTAGAGCAGGGGGCTTCCTTCAGCTACCTGCAGCTACCCCTGCCTACAGCTGCTTGCAGAGGAAGGGTACAGATCCCACCGCAGCCCAAGTCAGGAACCAGATTTTGACCCTACTGACTTGTATTATAAAGCTATAAAAAGATGGCCAGCCTGGTGGCAAAATACTCACATCAATCACATCTCTACCAACTGTGCAAGCATATGTTTGGTGAAAGATTCCTGAAACAGAGATGTTTCTTCAGGCCTTTTTATAGGAGTTATATCCAACCATTCAGAGCCTAGCACAGTCTCATGAGCCTTCGGGTGTCCGACCACCACGAACAGACCTCTGGGGTCATCAGCCAAAGCAAGAAGTGCTGCCTCAGAACTGCTTGGCATAGGTGTCTTCATGGTGTTCATCATCACAAGTGAAGAAGTAAATGTCTTTGTCAAAATCTCCAAGTATCTATCTCACCAGATAATTCACACATCGAAAGAGAGACTAAATTTATCAAATAAATTGTCTACAGGGGACAGTTTCCCATGAGCATGGGTAGAAAAAGCTCCTGGAAGCAGAGAACAAATTGTCAGTATCTCACTTTGAGATGTGAAACCGGAGCTGACAATATTGTGATTTATGGAGAACCAAGGCTTATTTGTGGAGAAAGCAGTTTACAGGAGCTGTGCCAGCAGAGGTGAAAACACGGGACTCAGCTCTGCTCATCATCCAGTTGCAAGGGCTAATATTTTATGAGTGTAAGAGATAGGCAATGACCTTCCCCTTCAGAGACTAAAATTGTTTCTGGGTTGAGCCTTTTAAAAACAAAAAGGTATATATTTGTCTGAACACAATATGTCGAAGATCTTATCTACAACCTAGTAATTCACTGGGAGAAGACTTGGGTGAAAAGATTTAAGAGCACTGCTCACCTTGTATGAGCCTGCACTTACAACTACTCATTTAGGAGCTCAGGGTTCACCTTGACCTAGAATATACAACCACGATAACAAGAGATTAAATACAAGGCTGCTCCAGAGCACTATGCAGCCTGTTTCCCCCTTGGATGAGTGTGTTGAATAAAGATATGTCAAATCATCGCACGTGCATGACATATTTCTGAAAATTATAGCCGGTTCCCAAATTCACTAACAGCTCCCCCAAGCCACGACTGTGCCATAAATGTGGCTCTGATGAGTTCTGACTAGAGGGGCCAGACTTTTCTGGGGTGGTCCTGGGGACAAAACTCCTATGAAGATGTTAGCGTTGCAATTGCATCTCATTTTTTGTGCCAACCTGTTGTATCAACCAGCCGTTTGTTTTGCCAGCGTGGTTTATTCCCAGCTGAGGACACAGTGCCTTGACATCACTGAGGCAAAGCAAACCACATTGAGCTGTTAGTCTATCAGCAATGGGGGAGGACCTCAGGGTGAAGAGGTTACAAATGCCACCTGAAGTTTCTTCCAGCTATGAAGGTCCAGAGATTCATCTTGGCTGAGGTGGTTTGGGATGTGAGGAACATCCATGGGGATCTCAGTGGAGAAAACATGATCCTGAGCATGTACGTGGTTGGACTTCCATCTGCACAGGACCGTGGATGCTGGACTAGGTAAAAATGCCGTTCTGGCTGGCTAAAGCACACTACTGCAGCAGATAGAGGTGTCTGGGCCAGCCGGTGTCCTTGTAGGAAAGAAGGAAAGGGGTATTTCAGCAGCCTCTGACTCCTCAAGGGTGGGAGTCAAAAATCCCATCGCTGGCTCTTTATGTTCGGCTGCCGTTGGAAAACTCACAGAATCATTTTAAAACTTCAGGTTACCCCCATAATCTGCTTTCTGCAGTGGCAGTTTCAGTCCCAACCTCCCTGCTGTCCTGCCTGACCTGTTCTCTGCAGCTTCAGTTCTTGGGTGAAGAACGCTGCCTATGAAACAACATGGTAGAAAAGGTACAAATCTTGTTTTGGCTCCACAGAAGGGATTTCTGTTTGAGTGAGCTGGCACATATCAAGCGCTATGTAAGGGTGGATAGCAAGATACCAATGTTGGAAGACTTTGTGGTGAGAAAGAGATGTAGGAGTTCCTACACCATCACACAGCATGATGAGTAAAGGCAGGATGGTTCAAAATTAGTAGGGTGAAACCCACATATTCACATGGAAAGCATATAGAAACCAAGGGATATCTTGGTGCGCTTGGTGAGATGGTGAGAATGGGCAACATCTCAAAATGCGAGTGGCTGAAAATGGATTTGGCCATAGCACGTTGTGCCACCGGGTGGGTAGGGTGCTGTGTGGCCCCAATGCCTGGCAGCAGGCTCCCACGGTGGCCTGTCCATTGGGGATTTCTGGGACATGCTCCAGCAATGTGGCAGAGTGTTGTTTTTGTCCTGTCCAGACCCCGACACTCCTTCTTTTGACCTCTCTATGAGGAGAGGATGGAAGATCCGGCACTTCGGTATTTACAAACCAGCTGGGAAACAGTATCACTCTTTCTGGTTCCTTAATCACTTAAGCGGTGACAAGAGTTAATGGTCCCTGAAGCTTTCCTAGCAAATGTTCCTTGACATACCATTTTCTGCACATCTCGATGATAGATAGGGAGTGAGAAGTCACTTTATGACAAGCTTTCTCAATTATTTAATAAGGCAGATTCTAATAACTTGGGGAAGTCCCCTAGAGAAATGAAAGAATAAATACAGTTTCCCTTTCATTCTGTGAATAGCCAGAGAGGAAAATGGATTGTCCCCTCTCCCGTTGCCTGCCAGGTTTGTTTCTAGAGCAGTGATCTTCTGTATTTCTGTCTCCATATTTCTGGCTTTCTGAACTGCAAATGAAAACAGTAAATGAAAATGAAGATTGGTTTTTTTTTTTCTCTCTAAGCACGGTCAAGAAAAGTTACTGCTATGTCAAGAGCAGGAAAAGGGCTGTGAATAAGAGAAAATGCAGGGCTGTGAGGGATGCGTGTTTAGCAAGTCTGACGGACACTTCCTTACTTATGGTGTCTTTTTCTTCAGATTATAACTTATTTTTGGATAAAGGTCACTGCTGAGGGTCTGTAAGACTCTGAGCGCAACAGGACTTGCCAGGTGGAAGCTCTTCTGTCCTTTGAATTATGCAGAACTGTAGAACTGTGTTAGCACTATAACATTCAATAGTCTTCTCATGTAAAACCACAAAGTCGAAGGATTATAAAGGTGACCCAGTGACTTGACTTCTTGCCACAGACTTGCAACAGCAGTACAGCCTCCTCTCTCTCCTGCACTATGCTGCACCAAAAAACCCACACTTGATACGGCAGAGAAAGTACTCGGGCACCTCTATCAGTCATACAGGTCTTTATGCAGCTATACAAGAGATATGCTCATTTGCGCCGTGAGCAGGGGTCAGACTTGGGCCAGAGCAATTCTACTGCTACAAATGCATGTTTTGTTATCCTTTATTTCTCTTCTCATTCACTTTGGAGTGGGATCCAATTTACAGCAGTAATACGTGTCCAGCAGATTCACCACGTTTTGCATTGCAAACATACGGGCATATGCACAGTAGAGAAAGTAGACGGNGATATATGCTGGTCTCGGTCCAANATATCTGTAACATCCCTCTATATCTCTTGAAAGAAACACCAAGCTGTGCATGCCAAAAGCAGAGANCATAAATCTGAGCGTAACAGAAAGTCACTTGCATTAAGCCAAGGACACCTTCAGCCTGTTGCTGGTGCCAGCCCAAAAGCCAGTTGCTGCNCCAGCCTTCCCCTGTCTATTAGCAAATAGGAACAGGAGCCGGGAGCGCTAAATGGTTAATCCAGGCTGTTTGTTGCAGATATGTCTCCACAAATGTTCTACCATCTGGTGCTCTGTGAAAGCTGGAGGAGTGGGTGCTGTATTTTCATAACAATACGCCCTTCTACTCTCATTGATTAATAACATGAAGCTATTTTGTCTTTGTTCTTTTGTATTTTAAAATATTTGTATGAAGGCTTTTCAATGTGAAATCCAGTAATTATCCTAAGAGCTGAGTCAATAGGTTCCTCGGGCAGAGAAATTACACATTAAATTGAACAGTAAAAAGCTCATTGAAAAGCATCTCTGCACCAGGCCCAAGATCACCAAAGTCCTCTTTTTTGCCCCGGTACGATTGTCCCCACGAGCCTTTTACCAGAAGCCGTTTGGAAGCTAGAAGGCTGGATACTGTCACTGTGGAGCTGCTACAGAAAACCGGGTGCACAGTCTGCTCACATCCACCCTAGTTCATGGGAATTTGGCTTACACCATCTCAAGGCCATAGCCACATGAAACCAAGGTGGGTATGTTGCCCTCAGCCAACACCTTGAACATGCTCCAGGAGGGACAGAAGACACCTGCTGCTCCATACCCCTCCACCTCCTGCNCAAACACCCCCTTTTCCACCCCACCACCTTCCCATGGCAGCTGGGGGATCTGCTGCAAAGCCTGGGGCCATGGGGCCAGAAGGGAGCTGAAAACATCTACCTTCAAGCCTCTTCCTTGGGCTGGTGGCTGCAGAGTTGCCCTCCCAGGAAAGCAGTGTTTCGGAAACTCCAGGGAGGCAAAAGCTGCAGAGGGCAGAACGCACATATTCTCGAACCAGATGTCAGTGCTCCACCTACTTCCAGCAGTCCCCAGCCAACAAGGGAATGAAAACTTCCGAATTCAGCAATAATGCAAAAAAAAAAAAAAAAGAAAAACACACTGAGCAAAAAGGTCATTCCTGCTATTAACTGAACTGAAAGTCGATCTACATAATGCCGTGTGCTTGCAAGTGTGTTACCACCAGCCCATCTTTAGCTATCAATAAATGTAATGTGAGCAAGAGACTTAAACCTAACTGCAGACACTTCAGCATCAAAGGCAAAAATCCCTCTTAAATTGAACATCTAGAAGATCCAGCTCATCGAGGCAGAGCTTTTTAGTTCCAGCGGATGAACAGTTCATGAACAGGGAGCACAGCTAAAAATATGTGACTGGAAGATGATTTAAATAGTGCGGTTTATAGTGAATACAATTAATAGGCAATTTCTCATAAATTTCCCTAGAAAAAGTAATTTTTTCCTGCTGCAGGAAGCTTTATTTCACCAAGTGGTTCCAGTTTTATCCTGGAAAACCAAATGAAATACCTTCATCCTTCCAAGCTTTTTTAAGCAACTGCAAAATGCAGAAGTTTATGAACGAACGCAGAGTTTACCCCACAGTTGCCCCGTGCACCAGCAGAGCCTTGGAGGAGAAACATCAAATACTGCGAAAGCTGTGATAGAATGAAGAGCCACCCCCATCAGCATAACTCAAAATGTATTTTCACCCCTTCACACACAGTGCCCGTCAGATTAAAAGCAGAAGGAGGAATTCGTGACAGAGCAACGCATCCAGCACCAAATTTGATCAATCCCTTAGTTTCCCATAAAATATACATCCACCTGCCCTTTCAGCAGCCACCCACCATTCCCAACCTCAGCAGGGTTTTCCCTTTTCTTCAGAGTTTTGCCTCCCTCTTCTACCTGTTGTGTCATGACAAAGTTTCCAAGTACAAACGAAGTGACCCTCATCAAGCAGTAACGAAACAAATCCTCCAGCAGCTATTTCCTATCTGACAGTTGGTACGCGAATGCTTCACCGGCTTTACTGTTTAGCCATGAAACCTTCATCATAAGTGTCATTTGGCTTTAACTTTGCAATAAAGTAATTATAGCACCGTGCTTATTAAAAACAGACTCCATCACAGCCGACGTTGACTGATGTTGCTTAGAGTTGGAACTTGACAGCCAAGTAGGATGAGCAAGTGCATCAGGGTGCTAACGACATTATATTGCAAAAGCTGTTTATTTTCTGTCAGCTCTGAACTACGCAGTAAATAACACATTATAAAAAAAGAGATCCAGAAATAACATTAGGTTCAAATGGAACCATCAATTATCCCCCCTTCTTCAGCTTTAGGAATATTTCTCTCTTTTTTTAACTTTTCTTTTTTTTCTCCATGAATTTGTGCAGGTTTTTTTTTTCTTTATTCATTAATTGCTTTCTTCTGACTCCCCTGTTCTGCTTCAGTGCCCATAAATCAACGTAAAAAAGATAAAATGTTATTATTATGAAGTGAGTGTAAAACGTATTTAAATAAATTTCCTTTTGCACACATTCCCTCCCATCTCAGCTCCAAAAACATCTGCTCCCACTGAGACAGAGACCAGTTTTCCAACCCCCAAGTGGACCTGGCCTGTCCCGTTTCAAGATCCTCCCAGAGCAGAGCACTGGAGGACAAGCCACTGTCCTCTAAATAATTTTCCCCTAGCAAGCACGAAGGAGGCTCCAGCATCAACTTCCACCAACACCAACTTCTAGACAGCTGGTGATGCCCACAGCATGACCACTTGCACCTGCAGCCCTAGACAGCCTTAAATTTTTCCTACCAAAATAGTAGTTCTTTCCAAAAAACCTTTTTTTCTCCTCCCAGAAAGGCTTTTGTTTCTGGAAGATTTTGTGTGATTTGAAGTTCAGAATCACAGAATGGTGGGGGTTGGAAGGGTCCTCTGTGGGTCACCCAGCCCAACCCCCTGCCCAAGCAGGGTCACCCAGAGCAGGCTGCACAGGACCGCGTCCAGGCGGGGCTGGAATATCTCCAGAGAAGGAGACTCCACAGCCTCCCTGGGCAGC
>Ga0065711_1050081_pt1 | contig 10997 bp, 2 predicted proteins | sample Hoacrofraction12_FD_59098 | JGI IMG/M metagenome (GOLD analysis project Ga0065711, IMG submission 59098) | Hoatzin crop microbial communities from Cojedes, Venezuela - Epithelial fraction 12 v2 (version 2) | ecosystem: Host-associated > Birds > Digestive system > Esophagus > Crop | place... | reverse complement strand
AAGGGGGGGGGGGAGGGGGGAAGCACTTTAAGGAAGTTTTGAGTTATCAGCTGGAGATAACTGGGCTTTAGTTGTGTTCTTGTACCTTCTGGATTGCTGGGAACAGTGATGCTGCTGATCTCTGAATTGTTTCACAAGCTCAAGGGCAGCAGCCCTGAATCAGTAGTTCCCGCACTGGGCTCTGCTCACATCCAGAAAGCACTTTTAAAAATCTTTTTAAAGATACTCCATTAGGATTTGAGGGCAGTATATGGTAGAGGTCCTTGATAATAGGGAGGAAAGAAGACACTAGGGTTTGAGTGAGATTAGGCTTCTCCTTGTTGCCCATCTCTGATGGCTTCTGAAAGGTGCCTGTACTCAGAGGTACAGGCAGGGAAACTGAGGTGCGGCACAAGTGGCTTGCCCAAGCTTTGTGTAACGAGCCTATTTGTTCTTGTCAAGGCCTGTCCCTAAGTATGCACCTTAAGGTGAGGCATTTTTCTGTCTTTGAAGGACATGAACAATGATGTTACATGGAGATGGGCAAAGGGAGTCTCTCTTGCTGATGTGACCAGCCTGGAGAAAGCAAAGAGATGGGGATGGACCCAAAGTGCACCAGCGTTGGAGGAAAGATTCCCGTTGAGCTTCATGCACTTGGATTGGGTCTCTGGAGAGATATCGGTAAGGACAGTGACATTTATGCTAATCTCTGAAGTAGTTCAAAGCTTGTAGATGTCACTGTAGCAAACCACTAGAAAATACGGAAAGCAACAGCTCAAGAAAAGTGGGTGCTGAGCACAGCTGTCCTACTGCTGACACTGATTTCTTTCTTCTTTTTTTAAAAGCAGTTCATTTCTTGGAGTGCTCCAAGTAGACCTGCTTTTAAAAGAAGGAGGTCTGATTCCTAAAGAGCCGGGTATTCAGTATTCATTCTTTCTAGCTCCAAATCCAGCCCTTGGGGTGGGGCATGGGTTAATTCTAAATCATTAGTGCCTATGGAAAGTCTTGACCACAGCCTTTGCAACTTGCTTTGAAGTTTGCTGTTAACTGCTGGTTTCTTGTGCCCCCCCAAAGTATATGGGCTTTTAGCTTTTTGTCTGCTGTTTCATCCCTTTCTTTGATCACTATTTGTTCAGCTCCTGAAAGCAGGAAATAATGAAACCATTTTATTAAAACACTTGCTTCGTATTTGGGAGGCATAAGTGAAGGACTTTGCTGCATGAATTTTCTCGCTTGGCTGTTACAAGACATGATGTGAGATACGGGAGCAGATGTGTCACGAAGGAAATTGCGGGGAAACTCATGTGGTGCTTGGGAGCTCCATGTCTTCACCCCAGCTATGTGTGACCTGCAAGCACAGGACAAGGTGTAGCTCACCAAAATGGTTGACTGACAAAGTCTGGAAGATGAGCATTTGTGAAGAAGGAGAAATAAGATTGAGGGTAGGAATCTAATGCTCTCTGCACGTCTTGGCTCTACATCCCTTATACATTTCTGTAAGCGAGTGTCAAGGAGAGAGAGATGAGGGTTTAACTGAGACCTACTGCCATGTAAATATTGTGCTGTTTCCAAGCGCTAGCCCAAAGCGAAGCCAGTTGCCTTGCAGCTCCCTCCGGGTGGCTGGAGTCTATGAAGGCAAAGATAACTTCTTGCCTTTTGTTTTTTTTAATGGCCTTATGTGCTGGAGGTGCACACGGCTGAGGTCTGCAGCAAGATCTGAAAGCTCTTTTGAGTATCTAAGGCTTGGGCACCTCAAACAGCTTTTCTTAGCAGAACTTAACAAAACGAATTAATCCTGGACACTTGAGTGGTGTAAGGCACCACACACTACCAGGCCATTTTAAGTCACATGGAAGTTAATGAAAAGGCTCCCGCAGACTTCAGTCGGCAACACATCAAACTGTGCAGCACGGCAAAGTCAAAGTCTCAGCCACGTGCTCCCTGTCCTTGGTTTTCAAACATCTCTATTGTGCTGTTCCTACTGAACAATTAAAAATGCTTTCTCACTGGCTGGAGAAATTGAATAAAAATTGGATCTGAAAATAAAGCCACAATGTAAATCATGGTGCAGATGCACTGAAGGGGAAATCAAAGCTGTGTTCATCATCTAGGCAGTCAGAGCCAGGTAGAAAAAACACTATTTTGGAGATGTGTCAACTGAGAAGTTCCAGGAGTAAGAAAATCTCACTGGCTAATTAAGCTCTAATGGATGTACATGGGTCTGCTCAGAGAGAGGACTAAGTAGAAGTGCTGTTTTCTTACTAGGATCACTACTGAAGCTAGAAACTATTTGGAATTGAATTGCTTTTAGAGGCAAGTAAGCTATTTGGTTTTGGTCTTGGTTTTCTTTTTGGCGGGGGGCGTGGGGAAATAATTGCTTTTTCCTGTAGAGCTATTTGCATGGAAAGAGGCTGCTTGTGTTCTGGATCCTCGTAGTTTATTACCAATGAAACGTAAATTTGTAGCCACATGGCTAGTTAGGCATCTCTATGGAAATGTACGGCTATGGGGTTTGTGCTCTGGTTGTAATAGGGGTTTTCAGAGTTCATTTTCTTTCACATAGACAAGCAGCATATACAAGAAATCAGACTTCAGTATCTAATTGCAGGCTGTGTTTGGGAAAAGGTCACAGGAAGAACAAAAACCCAGCACACATCTCTCAGCATATCACCCCGGGGTGAGACACTCACAAGAGGTTGTTTTTCAGAGCAAAACTCCTTTTGAAATACAAGGTTCGAGACTCGTTACTGAGAGGCGTGAAAACACTTCGCTTCCTTCCTGCAGATGGACTCAGAATCGTGATCGATGGTTTTTTTTTTGTGTGTAAAACTGTCATTTCAAGAAACATAAAGCTTTCCAAGCACACACGTACCTTGGTGCTGATGCGTGAGGTAGAAGCAGGACGCTGGACTCCACAAGCAGATTCGTCTGTACTTTCATGACCCCATCTCCCATCATGTGCTCCTCAGGCACCACTTCATGTTTTTCATGCGACACTGAAAGCCCTGCCTGAGGCCACCCTGGCCCCGGGGAGGCGGCAGCCTGGGCAACCACAGTTCTTCCATTACACTTCTGATTGCACTTGCTCCCTTTTCTGGTACCAGGTTAGCATGATCCCTGCAACAGCCTTTCAAAACAGACTTGAAAAATTTCCAAAATGCTTTCTATATAAAGTGAATAAATGACTGCAGAGGAGTGGTGGGATTTTCATTTTTTTCAGCAATCTTCCAATTGGCAGATTTCTGCATGTAATTTAGGGCTGCATATTCAGTACAATTGATCTTTTTTTGCCACTTCTGCCTATCTGTTGATTCTGCTAAGGGCTCCTTTTTATTAAGACTCAGGGAAAACTAAGGCTTTTTTTTTTGGGTATACACATGTGTCTTTGACCTTAAAAAGTACAGTTATTGTGAGCCTATCTAATGGCTCTTCTCAAAGAGATGTGGCAGGTTAGAAAGATCCAATACGCTTATGTTACTAACAGCTGCAGAAGGAAGCACAGGAGAAATGACAGCGAAAAGGGAATTACAGAATTACTTTCCTGCTTACCAAAGAGCAGGGATGAAAGCTGGGATTTATAGAAATCCATTGAAAAATTCACTGACACTTTTCGGAACAGGATTTAGGCTCTGCTTCTGCTCTTAACCCTCCCAAGGACAGAACTCCTGAGACAACCTTTCATATGAACACGATAAACTGTTTGCTTCACCACATTACAGAAACAGATTTTGGTCACTGCTGTGTTTGCAAATTCCTGAGGAAAAGCTGCGTTGCAGACAGTTTGTCATGTGCTGCATGAACTAATATGAATGCGGGCTGTGACTTAAGTCTTGATACTTCGATTCTTTTGCTGTTCCTTGTGTAACACCTGTCTGATGGCGTGATATCAGACTGTCATGGGCTTCCACTGCACCCTGTTTCTGTCTGAGAAGCAGTAAGGACAGCATCCAAGGTGGTTCTCTTTCTCCTCTGAATTTTTGAATGAGGCCTGCTGTGTTTTTGCAAATTGCATCTTCATTATAAGTATTTGAGCCATAGCTTTTCATATCAGACAACTTGGCATCAGCTTTGAAAAAAAATATGTTCTTCTAAAGCAGAAAACTAGATTAGAAAATTGCTCTTGCAGATAGAAACAAAGTCCTGTCGGCTCATCTAATCCAGTTCTTTGGCACTGGTGCAGGACAGCTTTCCGCACAGCATAATGCACGGCTGCCTCTGCCAGACGCACCAGCCTGGGCTGCTGCGCTTTCTCAGCACAGTTCAGGGAACAAGCAGTGGGCCCAGCGTTCTGAACTTTCTGTGAACAAGCTGGCACGTATCTCCGTGTAATGCTCCGCTGCAACACGGAACAGTGACCTACAGGAGTTCCATTTGGAAAGATCATCCTATATTTCAGTGTCCCTTTTAAAAAACAGCCTGAAAGAGAAGTGTGGGTTTTTTTTTTCTTGTTTTAAAGCACTTTTAGCTAGCTAATACAGCAGGCATGCAGAACATAAGCTATCCAACCAACTATGAAACAAATGCTAGAATTGCTTAATTCTCTTTGCATTAGGATAAAGCATACGATTTTAAAACATCTTCAGTGAAGAACTGCTGAATATGGGAAACATCTACTATTGCCTTGTACTAAATTGAAATGCAAATTCAAGTGTAAAGATTGGCAGGGTAATAGCCAAAGGCAAGCTGTCCTGCAATTTATTTTGTGACACAATCTAGTTTTAAGGTTTGTGCGTACAAATTTGACCCAGTAAGCATGTTAAATAATTAGCATCTCTGGAAACCCAGGTTTTGTTCAATCCAGCTTCTTTGTAGTTCTTCAGCTACAGAAAAGAATCCACAGAGATACTTCTTACCCAGCAGTCGATACGCTAGTGCCAAAAGTTTAACTGTACCAAGGAGTAACAGACTGCAAATTAAGGGTTTATCATCTGTTCCAGCCCGTTTTCTACAAGGCTGCTGTAACGAAGACTTGTCCTAGATTTGCATATGGGCTAACGCTGCATTTAAACAGAATCCTGAGGCTGCACAGATGTAGGAACTGGCCTCCTTCCTTTTCAGGTGAGGTGGGTGTGTCTGCCTGGGCACACAGTGGAGAACAGTGTGAAAGACAGTCCAGCTTGCAAGCTGACAGTCTGACGGGAAGGTGAGACCTTTTGGCAGGGTCAATGCCTGTCTCTCAGTGTAGGTAACCTTCACGAGCCCTGCACGTACACCTGACCTCTCCGTGTTTCGTTCCCCCAGGAGAGCACAAGCACTCTCCATTTGGCCAAGCAACACCACACCACATGCACAGCAAAATGTGAAGCCAACGAAATGACTAACAAGTGGAAAGCTTGCATGTGTACCAGCTACAGAGCAGTGCAGGTGCTTGGCAAGATCAAGACTTTGATCCTGTTCACACCAGCCTGCGTAAATTCTCACATCCAGTGCTTCCCATGGGAACACTCACACGTTTTACCTGAATGAAGGGTACTGCTCCATCTGATTCACTGTTTTTCACAATGCAGCGGCCCCAGTGTCCTTATAAGAACTGGGCGTAAGACCACAAGTTGACTTTAACTGCAGTGGAAAGCGCATTCTGCTAACTCCAGCAGCTTTCAGGATTTAACACCTCATTCTTACCAAACAAACTCAATTACTTCCCTGGCGCTGGAACCCTGAGCTTCAGTCCCATGTTTCTAACCGCTTGCCTACCTAGCACAAAACACTGAACTGCTTACTTAATAGTACTCCTAACCTCAAAGTAACCAGCACAAGCAAATGGCACTTAACCCTACCCAGAAAATGTAGGAAGGCTACAGGGAGAGACCGCCCTTTACTTCATTTTTATGAAATAGAATCATTTTTCTACATGAACAAACATTTATTTTTGCTGGCAGAAGCATCTAAAAGTTCACAAAAAAACTCCAAACACAGATTTAAAAAGAAGCATCCAAACTTTTAATTTAATCTCCAAATCTTTGTTAAGTGTACTTCATCTTCCCTTTGTTTCCTCGAAAGAGGTCAGTGGCTTGGGGTGGTATTTTCTCCAGAAGGTAAACATCTCTCAATGGTTGAACTACAGGTGGCTTTTGTCTTTTACTGCCTGAAGTCTAGTTACAAATTTAGAATTAGAGATACGTTCCACATGGCTTGCAGCATGGTGCTTTTTAAATCTCATTTCTCCAGGGGTGCATAATTCAAAAGCTTCTCAATCAGATCCACATGGGCTAGGAGCATTCTGCGGCAGCAGTATCTCTTCAAGCCAAGGGCATCCAGGGCATCTCTATTAATGAACAACAACAATTAAAAAAAAAAAAAGGATGAAGTGAGTCAGAACCACTTGTAAGTGTTCCTAAGCAACATACTGATTACTTTGAGCTTAGTCATAGAGGAAAACTCGTTTGCAGTTTAAACCAAGAATCAGAAATTTATCATGTGCTGTTAATGTTCTTTTCTGTTTACTGCTGTTGACAGGGTGTTTGCCTGTTCTCTGGCCTGCAAAAGCACATGATCTTCCGTTGAAGACGGCATCCAGCTGACACAACTACTGAACTTTCAGAGGTAAGTCTGCAGAATTCCCATAGGAACAGAACCGTAACAGACTAACTCTCACGAATTTCCTCTTCTGAACTACCCCACTCATGAGGACATATTTGGTCATGAAACAGCAAAGTTAAGTGAGATGCAAGTATTTTGATTTTGGAAATAAAATTTTAGTCTTCACAGCTGGAAAGAGACTTGAAATACTGTTCATTTCTAACCTCAAGTATTTAGTTACAGTAACTCAGTCTTCCTTTTACAAACACCAGTCTGCAGAAAAGAGAGGAGGTGAACTGGTTAAAAATCTGATCAATCAGGAAGTGTGAGTGTAGTAGCAGGGACACAGTTCTGAAACATGTGAAATAATTTCTACTCCTCTTAAAATCCTGGACAGTCCATAATTACCTGTGCTGGCTACAGCTCCTGCTATTTGTATGGCAGAAAATAGCACGAAGGCACTAGACAGTCTGCTGACACAGGAATAAGGAATGGCATATCTAAGCACCGTTATCCATGCTATTGTTAGCATCTCTAAGCATTGCTATAACACAACGTTTCTGTATAACTGAGGATGATACTTGCCTACTTCACAAGATATATTTGTGATCTAAGTCATGTTAAAAGGGTAAGAGATATATAGAAACTAAAATAACTCAGAATGCAAACTAGCCCACATATGGATGGCATGCTAATTCTGAAGAAGTCTAAAATCCTTTCCAGTTCCCATGTAAGACGGCATTCAGTTATACAACCTGTTGCCCAAAAATATATAAATAAGGATGTGCAAACTGCTCAACAAATGTGTTTCACAATCTTTCCGCTTAATTCCTTCTGAATGACTGATTGAGATTCTTACGGTGGTGTAGAGAACATGAGTCATCCTAGCCTAAACCACTGCATGTGTCTTCAATGGATATCGCTATCAGACCTCTAAAGATAAGTGACACTATCCAAGCTCTTTAGCACCAACCTATTAACCATAAAGCCAGTCTGATACTCCTTCAGAATTTGACATTCATGAAGTATGACTGAACTCAGGTCTTTAGATCTGTATGATGCAGTGCAAGAATACAGCATTTGCTTAAAACAAATGTAATTTCCTGAAACCTGTAATTCTCCTGTAGGAAGAAGCTGGTACATACTTTTCTAAAGCACAAAGAACTGTAAGGAAGTCTCTTCATAAGCTGGACCATGGTGAAAGGTTGTTAGACTTCAAGCAGTATGGTCTAACCACATGGAGTCAAATTCCAGCAGCTTCTCAGATGATGTCAGTTACTCCTTGTACCTATCAATAGTTCTTCAAGGGCTTAAATAGCTGGGCTATTCACTTTAGGACTATCAGTTACAAAATTTACTTAAGAGAAGTGTATGAACAGTGTATTTTTTAAAAAAGAGTATTTATAAATAGTATCACATAGTATCTAAACTTTTCCAAACACTTGAGAACAAAAGCATCTGATGTCTGTTGATACATAAGTTTTAAGAGCTATCTGGAAAGTTCTGAACTTTCAAATGCAGTTATCAGAGATGCCAAATACTAACATTAATCAGAACTATAGAAGTCATACTATACATTTCAGCTAAAAGAATTTCAGTTGCATTTCCCTTTTCCTCTAGCTTTCCTTTAAACTTGTGGAAAAAGTGCAATTTTAAGGGACAAACAGAAAGGTGTGGGTCTTCTTTTAACCACACGTTGTTTAGACAAGTTTATTTCTTCCATTTTGTCCATCCATTTCTTAAGCCGCTATTAATAGCGATTCTGACACTGCACTGTACGATTGTAACTGGTCGATATCTGTGAACTCTGCTTCCGATCTTGCAATACTGTAACTGCATATGTTTGAACAGGCATCCCAGAATCACACTAGTGACCACAGCAATAGTTTTCAAGTGCGCATTTATCAGTAACAACATACATCTTCCTGTCCCATACAAAATCAGAGGAACAACGAAGACAGGAAAAATATTAAAATGTAATACTTGGAAAATAAATCAGAAGTGCAACCAGAATAGCTCTGACAAATTTCAGTATTAGTGAGAAATGGTTAGCATCCTGTACTATTTTAATACTTTTAACTCTATGAATGAAAGAAAATTTTGTGGTTTTTTTGTAGGAACTTTCCAAATACCTTTAGTTTAGCTGAGTAACACATTACAGCTGCTATGTTTGACAGGTTCTGGGATGTAAATGCACTCTAAAAAGGCCACTCAGAGAACTAATGAGATATAGGAAAAGTATTGAATGATTTTCACAGGACAGTTTTTAATGAAACTGATAATGGTGGGGGGACAGGACATCTTTCCCCTGCAAACTCCACATGAAGCAGGGAGAAGCACAGAGATTAATCACAACTTTCTACAAGTTTACATGAGGTTCAAAAATGAAAGCTTTCCTTCGCTGTTTGCTCTGATCTCCACTGTTTAACATTTGACAAAACAGCATCCTAAACCACAAGAATGTTTTCAGATTTACTTTAGAGAAAAGGCAGCGAAATCTGTGTTGTTAATATACATTATTCTGATATTTCATAGACATAAGTCCATTTAAAAACCTATTAGTAATCCTAACCATGTGAACGCAACACAAATACTATTTTCTTTCTACTTCACAGTTTCAGCATCACTTGGGAGTCTCTCAAACTTCTAACTTTTTTTTTTCCACTCCTTTGAATTGCAAACCTATGTTTTGTTTTTTTTTTAATTCAAACTTAAACTTGATGACAATGTAAATATTTCTCAATAGTTACCTTCTCAAACCCTTCTGAATTAGTCCCACCGCAGCCAGACCCTCCTAAAACTATTAAAAGACAATTCCGGCTATGCAAAGTAGACATAGACTTCTTAAAATAGAATTGTTACAACTATCAGTCAGGTGTCTAGTGAAGTTAAACTCTCCCTTCCCCCCAGCAAACCAGTGCTTTCAAATCCGGTTAGCGGTTCTGAGTAGTGAGTATGAAAACAAACGCTAGAAGGGGTATACATTGTTAACAATGTTAGTTACTTCTTACGCTTGTAACTTCTTTCTCTCCCCTTTAAAAAAAAACACACTGGTGTCAAAGTTAACTGTACTGCTTGTTTCTTTCCTTCCTCTTCCACACAGTTAAGTATTTAAGGCTGATTTGGGTATAAAGGTTATGACTTGGAAACTTCCATACTAATACTCAGAAACATTCAGTAGGGAAAGGAGTACTTTGTTACCTATTATAGTTTCTAGCCTCTGGTTAAATAGGTAGCCTCAGGATGCATCTGTAGTTTGTAGCATCTTTACAGCTACTTCGTAATGCCACGATCCTGCGCTTATATGTGTCTTGCATAGTGTGCAATCCCATCTAAAATCCGAGTCAAAGACCATACGGCAGTAACACCCACCCTTCTGTATATTCTGCTTGCAGAAGGCCAAGGTAGGCTTCCCACTTGTTTCCAACTATCTTGCCGCAGGTGAAACATCTGACTGGGATGATCATTTTTGCGCCGTAGCTGTAACGTTAAAAAACACAGTGTCACGCCTCTGCAAAAGGATCGAATACCTCACCCCAGTATAAGCAAGGGCATTCAGAGCCCGCACGAGTCCCGAGCGGCAGCTCAGCCGACGACGTGGCGGCAGGCCAGCGAGGAGCCCGCGTTACGGGGGCGCTGAACCACAGCGGCGCAACACGGCTCCGGTCGCGCCCGGCCACCGGCGGCCAGGCCCGCCCGCCAGGGCCGAGCGGGGTAGCGGCGCTCTGCCGGCAGCCGGGCAGCCCCGCCCGCTGCCTGGGGAGCGCGGCCCGAGCCCGAGATACCCTGCCCCACGGCCCGCGGGAACGAGCCGAGAGAGGGCCCAAGAGGCGGCTGTGGGGCCGCGGCAGCCCGGGGCCTAGGCCTCGCTCGCCGGGCCAGGCCTCCCCGGGGGCGGCTGGTCCTAGTTCGCCCACGAACCCCACCCGAAGGCGGCGAAGCAGATCCTGGCCCTGCTGAGGGGTCCGCGGCCTCGAGAGGCGGCTCTTACCGTAACGGCTGCCAGGGCGCTACCAGTGCGGCCGGGCGGGGGAGGGCGGGGCGCCACCGTGCTGGCCGACGCGAGGGGCGGGCGGGCGGCGATCCGGCACACCCCCGTTTCGGGGCAGGGCGGAGGGATGGTAGCGGCCGAGCGTACGGCGTCCCGGGCGGCTCAAGAGAGCGCGCGTGCCGGGGGGAGGGCTGGTTTTCGCGTTTCGCGTGCGGCGCGCTGAGTGGCAGCTGGGGCGGCGGGAGCGCGGAGCGGCAGCACCGGCGGGGCGAGCGGCTGAGCCCGCCCGCGCTCCTCCTCCTCCTTCTCCTCGCTCCCAGGCGGGTGGGCACTTGTTGCATTGCGAGAGGGCTTTCGCAGCGGCGGGACTGCTCACCCCCGCCCGGCTGAGGTACCGGCGCCGTCCGGGGCGGGAAGCGCAACTGGTGGCGGCGGCGCGGCAGTCGCCAGCCCTGCCCGGCCGGGGGGGTGGCGGGCGTGGCGGGGACCCCGGCGGGAAGGGCTGTGG
>Ga0065711_1050080_pt1 | contig 10997 bp, 7 predicted proteins | sample Hoacrofraction12_FD_59098 | JGI IMG/M metagenome (GOLD analysis project Ga0065711, IMG submission 59098) | Hoatzin crop microbial communities from Cojedes, Venezuela - Epithelial fraction 12 v2 (version 2) | ecosystem: Host-associated > Birds > Digestive system > Esophagus > Crop | place... | reverse complement strand
CTCACCATCCTTGTAGCCCTCCGCTGGACTCTCTCCAGTAGCTCTTCATCCTTCTTGAACTGGGGAGCCCAGAACTGGACACAGTACTCCAGATGAGGCCTCACCAGGGCAGTGTAGAGGGGAAGGAGAATCAATGACCTGGATGAAGAGATAAGAGTGCAAATTTGCTGATGACACAAAACTGGGAGGAGTGGTAGATACACCGGAAGCCTGTTCTACCATTCAGCTAGATCTGGACAGGTTGGAGAGTTTGACAGACAGGAACCTGATGGAGTTCTACAAGGGCAAGTGCAGGGTCCTGCACCTGGGGAGGAATAACCCGATGCACTAGTACAGGCTCAGGGCTGACCTGCTGGAGAGCAGCATTGTGGAGAGGGACCTGGGTGTCCTGGTGGATGACAGGTTAACCATGAGCCAGCAGTGTGCCCTTATTGCCAAGAAGGCCAAGGGGATCCTGGGGTGCCTTAAGAAGAGTGTGGCCGGCAGGTCGAGGGACGTTCTCCTCCCCTTCTACTCTGCCCTAGGGAGGCCCCATCTGGAGTACTGTGTCCAGTTCTGGGCTCCCCAGTTCAAGAATGTTGAGGAGCTACTGGAGAGTTTCCAGCGGAGGGCTACAAGGATGGTGATTAGGGGACCAGAGCATCTGTCCTATGAGGAAAGGCTGAGGGAGCTGGGCTTTTTCAGCCTGAATAAAAGAAGGCTGAGAGGGGACCTTATAAATGCTCGCAAATATCTTAAAAGTCGGTGCCAAGAAGATGGGGCCAAACTCTTTTCAGTGGTGTCCAGTGACAGGACAAGGGGCAATGGGCACAAACTGAAGCATAGGAAGTTCCGTCTGAACATGAGGAAGAACTTCTTCACTCTGAGGGTGACAGAGCAGTGGAACAGGTTGCCCAGAGAGGTTGTGGATTCTCCTTTTCTGGAGATATTCAAAACCTGCATGGACAAGGTCCTCTGCAATCTGCTCCAGATGACCCTGCTTTGGCAGGGGAGTTGGACCACATGATTCCCAGAGGTCGCCTCCACTGTGGATTTTTTCTTGCATATGTATTGGTGTATGGCACGTCAGCTTTTTTTCTGCTGTACCACTGTGCAACCCTTTGAACCAATGGCTGAAGCACTGAAAACTATAAAGGAAAGTTTTTAAAAGTTAGACTTACACATAATTGTGTTATCTGTTTTTAAAGACAATGTCTGTATGGGTTTTTTACAGTAGCAAGTCTTAAACAAATACAAACTGATATCCTTATTTACTGTAGGTTGTATCTCACATCACAAATAACACAAAGAATATGAACTGTGTCCTTTCTGCTCAAGAATGACAGTTTTAAGTCTGCTGAAGTCAATAAAAGTTTCATTGTTGAGTCCTTGATATTCAGAGCTTTGCTGAATGCACAGTTGTTTACCTTTTCCTGTATGGAGCTGTAGAACTGACAGGCAACCTCAGCTAAACAAGAGCTTATTTTATTTCTCCAGTGTTTTTTATGACACCAGAAATAAACTGCAGAAGCTAATTATTGCTTCCTCTACATTCCGACAAATCATTCGACTTAATTGAATAAAAAACCTCACACTAGATATGTGAAATTACCATACAGTTGTATTGCACTTTCACAAAGCTTATTTGATCAATAATGAACACAGGAAGATTCAGCTGCTGCAGCGTGAAGACTTGTTTCTTCCCCCCATTTAGCCTCTAGAAAGAATGTCATTATTACCACCCAACCTGCACCACTTTACCCCTCAGAGAAGCAATACTCTGGTGAAGAGTCTGTTCAACACCACACTAGAACCCTGAAAACAAGGAGATGAGATGGAAGGATGGAGATGAGATGGAAGGATGGAGATGAGAGGAAGGCTCCTCATTTATGAGCAGTAGCTGAAGCCATTGAGGTCATGAATGGGAATAATACTGAGCACAGCTGTTTGTCTATGTTTTTAATAAGGACCTGTACAACTCTTGCACTCCTATCTGTGTGGGGGAAGAAGGTCAGGAAGGGGAAATGTGAGTGTTCTAGATATGATCTGCTGCTCCATCTGAACATTTGAGTCCATCTTCTGGGGCAGAGTTGGGACTTAAAGCACATCTCCTTTGCGTATGAGCTGTGGTAAAGTTCTGTTTTTACTGCCTTTTCTCAGGGTAGCCTCATAGCAGAGGTCTCAAAGGAAAGCCATGTCATTCTATAGTGTAATAGTCCCAATGAAAGCTGAGTCCTTATTTCTATTATTCCTATTCATTTGAAATATTCCTAACAGACATTTGCTTTTAGTACCACAGTCTGAAATCCAGAAGAAAAAAAGCCTGCAAATTAAATCAATCACATGATTTTCTAACGTCTGTCTAAGGAGGAAAAAAAAAGTGATTAAAATATGAATCTTCATATGTTTGAAACTACAAATAAATTAGCTATACTTACTTACAGTTTAGGAAGGCTTCTGATACAGCAACACAAAATACTGAAGTGTTAGGGGCTAATACTAAATTACTTTGGCGTTAAATGGAGAAAAGTGTACATCTTTATGGTTTTAACAGCTATGTATGATAGATGTCACAGCGTTTGTCAAGTCACTGACGAATGAAGCACATCCATGTTTTCTGCTGAGTATCAGAGTACTTTCTGTTCAGCAATAACTATAGCGAAAACAATGTTCTACCATAATATGACAATACAATACTCTAATATGTTAATATTGTATGTTCAAGACTATAATCTGCAGGTGACCAATAAAATTCAATCAAAAAGATTTTTATGTGATTTCTTTACCCAGTAATTTAACTGCCTCTGAACCTCAATACTGTATTTTCTCCTTCAATGCCTCCATCTTTGCTTTTATCCCATTACCTGTTGTCTTTATCTCAATAAGTATCATGGGTTTCCTGCCTCTGCCTCTGATTTTGTGTGAATCACATGAAGATCTGTTCTCAGTCACTGTAACCTTTCAAATGCTGCAGCGTAGAGGCACTGTAGTATATACTTGTAAAACTGAAATACATTCTTATTTAGCTTTTATTATTAGAAAAATCTATCAGAGATATAACAAGTGGTCTACACAAATTTTTTGCTTTATTTATTGAAAATTATAAATACTTCCTATATCTTTTGTTTTAAGACATTCTTTGACAATCCTTTGGAATTCAAGTAATTGCTCACAAGACAGTTCACCTAAGTATGCACTGCTTCTTATAGCTCTGTGCTGATTCTTACAACACCACAAAGAGTAAATAAAGTAGATGAAAAAATAAAGTATTATTTCCACTGGATTTTGGAAGTACTGCCTCTGACAATTGATTTATGTCGCTATTCAAATGAGTAAGTGTCCTGGTTTTGGTTAAAGCAGAATTGATTGTCTTTTAGTGAATCTTCCTTACAGCCAAGTTCTTCTAAGTAACTGCATTTTTCTGAAGCTGGCTGCATATTTTACAGACAGTGTCTGCTCCAAAGCTGATAACACCTGATGTTTATAGTTATACTGAGCTAACGGTAGGAATGGAACACAGAAGAAGGCCCCTGTTTATAATTATTACTATAATAGCCAAGGTCACTGACAGATCTCTTAGATCCTGCAAGTGAGGAGTCGTAAAGGGTCACACTTGCAGGGAGAGGCAGACAGAACAAGTGACCCAATCTGTGTATTCTTGAGTCCAGTTCCTGTCTACTGCTGAGGCCAGTCCGGGACTTCCTGGTGCTACCTGGCAGCTGCTGGCAGACTCCAGTGCCCCGGCACCAAACTCTGAAAAACTCAGTATCAGTTTTGTATATTTTGTTTTATTCCTCATATTATCAATATTATTAATGTTATTAGGAAAACTTTTTATGTTCAATCCTCTCTCTCTCTTTTCCTCCTTTCTCCCTTCCTCTGGTGGGAGGGCAGGTGTTAATAGAGAGCATCTGCCACTCAGTTTATTGCCACCGTGTTCTTAATGGTGACAGTAAGTCTATTTAACGTGAGAAGAGTTCATAGATAAACTGAAAGTTACAAAATTAAAAAAAAAAAAAATATAATGGTAAGTTAACATCATATAACACCTTTTCCTGGGCTTCCTGAGTCTGTTGCTACTTATTTTACGCATTTGAGAACGCTGCCATACAATCTTGATATTGGTTAGTTGTCACCTACATGGGTGACTGGCTAACTGTTTCCAAAATACAACTAAGAACGGAAGTTCCACAGGCATTGAGATCATTCAGATTAATTCCCCATTAATAGATCTTTCTGACATAAGAAGCCTCTTCAGATATAGACATATTTGATGCCTAAGTCTGTCAAAATTCATTGGTTACTACTTCAAGTCAAGATTATGGCAATACAAGCTAGCCTCAAATCATTAGTCAACATCTGATCTTCTGTGTTTTGGAGAAATTGAAATATGAAAAGTATGAATATCAAGAAATGAAATATTATTATCATTAAGAAGAAGACCAGTTCCTTCGCAGCTTACTCTTGTGTCTTTGGAGGTTGCTGTCCTGGCTTTGGTTCATAATTATTGAGCATGAATTTGCTTTCTTTTTTGGAACTGATCTAAAGTAATGAATTAGATTACTATTCTGATGCAGATAATTAATGTGTTTCAAAATTAGTACTGATTTTGATTCTGAGTATTTTATATGGCATTTGGCAATACATAAGCATAGAGACACAGATATCTAATATTGTCAAAATCTAACAGCTTACAGTCACAGATGCATACTGAACACACTCAATCACTTTACTTAATGACAGTAGTAACAGTCTGACCCCTAAAATTTTTCATAAAATAGGGATTTTTACTACACACCTCTAGAAGCAAATGACAACACGCTGATATGTACAATCTACCATTTGGAGCTCATGAGGTTTTTTATTTCCAAGTCACCACTTTCATTTGAAGAGCAAAATTAAATTGTCTTACAGTACCAGATCTGATTTCAGACATATTGTAAACACAGAAAAAAGACCATTAATTCACTTCATGTGTAACAGATAAAAATAAGTCATAAGACCTCACTGTCCTCTAAGCATGGAATCATCTCTTGTTGGGAGATAGAAATCAGTAAATTGACAGAAAGCTTTTGCTATTCCGGTAATACAATCTACTCTTCAGAAATTATTATGAGTTTTTCCATTAACTTCAGAGATTCATATGAATTTTGTATTTCAGTTTATTATGAAGAAAGAAAATACATGATCGGTATGGCTAATAATTTAGCTAAGCAAAGATGATATACATAGAGATGAAATTACAAAGCTTGCACAAGAATGTGCAGGGTAACAACTCTGTAGTCGTAAATGGTGAGTATCGGAAAACTAATATGATCAAAGGTGGGGAGAAATATTCCTTATGGAGTAAGACTTCTCTTCTGAGCTACATAATATTATATTTTGAATAGCTGAAATTTAACCTCTCTCAGTATGTTTAATTATATATTGAAGTGTCCAAGGCCAGGTTGGATGGGCTTTGAGCAACCTGGTCTAGTGGAAGGTGCCCCTGTCCATGGCAGCGGGGTTGGAAGTCAATAATCTTTAAGGTCCCTTACAACTCGAATCGTTCTGAGTTTTCACCAGTTCACGTTAACCACAAAGCAGTAGTGTGCCGTTGCAGCCAAGAAGACCAATGGTATCGTGGGGTGCATTAAGAAGACTGCGGCCAGCAGGTCGAGGGAGGTTCTCTTCCCCCTCTACTCTGCCCTAGGGAGGCTGCATCTGGAGTACTGCGTCCAGTTCTGGGCTCCCCAGTTCAAGCAAGATGAGGAACTACTGAAGAGTATGCAGAGCAGGGCTGTGAAGATGATTAGGGGACTGGAGCATCTGTCCTATGAGGAAAGGCTGAGGGAGCTGGGCTTGTCTAGCCTGAAAAAGAGAAGGCTGAGAGGGGACCTTGTAAATGCCTACGAATATCTTAAGGGTGGGTGTCAAGCGGATGGGGCCAAATTTCACATTCTGTGATTCTGTGAAATGCTTCCCAGTGGTGCCCAGCGACAGGACAAGGGGCAACAGGCTCAAACTGAAGCATAGGAAGTTCCATGTGAACATGAGGAAGAACTTCTTTACTCTGAGGGTGACGGAGCGCTGGAACAGGCTGCCCAGAGAGGTGCTGTGGAATGTCTGTCTCCGGAGACATTCAAAACCCGCCTGGATGAGGTCCTCTGCAGCCTGCTGTAGGAGACCCTGCTTCGGCAGAGGTTTTGGACTAGATGGTCTCCAGAGGTCACTTTCAACCTCTCCCATTCTATGGTTCTGTGATTTAATGATTCTATGAATTTATTTCAAATAAATGAAGATCCATGGTAGTTAAGGAAGCTTTACATATCCATAGGAGACAAAAATGTGATTTATCAGTTAAAAAACCAGCATCATTTTTAAATTGTCTCACTTGTCAATAGAGATTTATCCTTTGTAAAATATAAATCTTTGCCTCACACGCTTAAAATATCTAACTTCCTGAGATGTCTGCTCCTCTCTTTCCCTTGTAATTGCTGAAGACTTTCTGAAAGATAGAAACGTATTCTACCAATGCATATGTGTGCTTTCTAACTGCCAGAAAAAATGTGAAAACCACAAAGTTAACGCAAGCCTACACAGAGAAATCATGACTGACAATTATGCATATGTCATACAAACTCTAAAAGACACTAAAACTTAGCAGAACCAATTAACTATGATCACATATAAATGTAATAGAGAGAAAATAGTAAAGATCATTTTCTTTATGCAGTCCTTAACACTGAAGGCAATACAACTGAAAATAAACTGTTTGTTCTATGAATACATATAAAACTCCATCAAAAAAATCTACCATCATCACCATAAATATGAAAGCATAAGAAGCAGTGCACTATCCTGTGAAGAAAGATAAACAAGGGATACTTTTAGTATGAGAAAGCTGATTAAATATATGCAGTTTATTAAAAAAATATAATCACTCTCTTAAAGTGTGCACAATGCTCAGCACTACGTGTAAAACAAGAAAGCTCAGCTTGATAGAGTTCCATGGAAAAGTTTCTAAATTAAAAGAAAAAGTCGAGATAATCAGAATTTAATTGGATTTTCAAAAAGCTATTAGCAAGGCCACTCACTCAGAAGTTCCTCAGTAAGAAAAAGTGAAAAAAGTGATAACCAGTTAAGGAGTTGGAAGAAGATAAAAAAATGAACTTAGCAACAGAATATTTTTCACTGAACTGATACAAAGACATTTTCATCACTGTTCTTATATACAGAATACAAAAAAATATCAGAGATATATATGTGTACATATATGTACAGATGTAGAAAATGAATTTGTATATTAACTGCAGAAAAGTGCAAATTTAGCATACTACGTAATACACTGAAGCCTTACCAGACAGCAAGAAGTCAAAACTTTTTCAATTTTCCTTAAAGATTCAAGTAAAGAAAGAAAAGAAATCTTAAAACTTTTTTTTTTTTTTAATGAGCTACTTGGTTTACTGAAATTTTCTGGTCACTAACATTTGCAAAATTTAGTCTTTCAAAATTTCCAGAAAAACCTTCCTATTCCTGATAACTCCTATCTGTAAATAAGTGTTCATCGGGAAACTGATTAGCACATAATAGTAAAATTTTTATAGAAGCTTCACCTTTCATAGATTTAACTAGGCTCTGCAAACTAGAAGCTCACTAATAGAGAAGTAATGAGTATGTTTTGGCTATACCTTACTTGAAAAGAGTAAAATGAGATATTTTAGAAATTTAATATTGGCTACTATGAGTTGCAAAGAATAAGAAAAGTTCTTTCAAAAAATAATCTGTTTACATTTGACAGCTGCTGCTGTTCAGAAATGATTTCTGGCTACCACGTGAGTTTATTCAGACAGCTTGTCTCAGTAAATTTTGTTGTTGCTATTGCTCACACTGTAAGCAATGACACATTTCAGAATAATAAAAAACACACAGTAGAGAATTAAAAAAAATATATCTAATTAGCGTACTAAGAGTATATGGAACAGTAAATAAATCCCAATAATCTCAGTGAAATTTTCAAGATTAAGAAGGTATTACATTTTTGTGATAATTAAAAAGGAAAGGATTTCTTTTAATGACCCAATTCAGAGTAATGAACAAAGCTATTTGTCTGTTTTTATATTTTTTTTTATTTTTTTCCTCTCTATGCTCAAGTGTACAAGACTCTGAAGTTAAATAAGGCTGATGCTCCCACTCAGAATAGCATCACTTTTGATGAAGGACAGTTCCTAGAAATCCAGAATCTGCATTTCAAGATGGACACACTTCTCTTAGATAGATGTTTTCATGGATCTGAAGCAAAGTTTCAAAATGTGAACTAAACCAGTGGTCTCCAAAGTGGGATTTGTGCACCCCAGGGGGTGAGCAAGGTAACCCACTTCAGTGCAGGAAGAAAATAGTAGAACTTCCATAGTACATGTATATAACAAATAAATAAATAAACATATACTAGGGAGGTGTGCTAAGAAATTTTTATTGAAACCGGTGCTCGATCAAAAATGTTTGGAGACCACTGAACTAAACATATGACAATGAAGTTCTGTCCCATTCTGTATAAAAGAGATGTCATGAACATAGACACTTTTAATGTAGTTTTAACAACTCATGGAAATTTTTAATAAAATGTTACTTTTAAAAGTAACTTCTTAAAGAAAATAGTACTTTATAGATTTCTTAAAAAATCTAATTGTAGAAATACAATTGTTAATATTTTTAAAACATTGTTGAATATTTTACTAGGAATTCTTTACTGGCATACTTTATGTAAGAAGCAGAGCTAACAGCACCTCCTGTGACTACTGTACAATTAGTCTAAGCTACTATAAACCTGGTTCATTGCCTGTCTAATCACCATTAAGAAGACGGTGACTTACGATCAGACCAATACAGTTTTCAGATACCAAAAGTGCAACTTTAGAGAGAAAATCACTGCGAAGGTGTCCATGAGTTCACTGGTAGCCATGTATTTCCCAGACACACTGAAATTTTTTTACTGTATATTTTCCAATGCTATCATGACTGACATTAATATTTGTAGAAATCTCATATCAAAATGTATTTTAAAATTTGGAAACTGCAAATCCCCTCATAGAATCAATTCAGTAGCTGGATTCAGAGCACACAACACACTAAACCCACTTTTGTTTAAAGGCTGGTCACAGTGGGAAATGAAAAAGATGATTTTGGTAGCACTCTAACTTAAAATTTATCATTTAAGAAAAAAATTACCAGGATTTTACCTTGAAAAACTCTACTGTTAGATAGTGCTTAATAGGAAAAAAATATTGAAAAATAGCAAGTTTGTACTAGTAGAATATGATAGAAAAGGGAGATTCTTTTGGTGGAATACGTTATTTTTTTCTAGGGTAGCTTCTTCTAGGACCAAATCTGAATTAATTCCATCACTGATTCCCATAATTCTCTTGAGATTTCAGGGCATTTGTTTTGGTCTATAGGACACACAAGAACCCTGCATCAACACTGCGTGAAGACCTATTCATTTAGTGCCTCCAAATTGTAACACTTCTTGCAATGTGCCCTCCATACAACAGACAAAGCTCTGCTGATACGAAAAGGAAAGGGATGTTTAGTTGCTAAGGCACAGTTGACTATTACTCTTCAGAAGAAAAACCTGTAATTTGTGAAGAGAAACTGAGTTACCTGAAAGAAAATCTTGAGGTGTAGGCCACAATAGATTAAATGGCGTTCAACTGGTAGAATTTATTCAACACTGTGCAAGTTATGCACAGACTAAATACACTGAACAGAAACACTAATTATATGCAAGTAATTCTCTTGCTTTATATAGATGCTGAACTCAAGAGCTTAATGCCAACATAATGCTCTTTATTCTCATTAGTATCAAGTAAACATGAATTTTAGCTGAGTCACTGAAGAGTGAACAGAACGTTGTTCATTTTCATAAGACTGGAAAACATTACAGTGCCAATATAGAATTGTAATCTGAAAATAAGTAGACTAAGATGTATTTCAGAAAATTCTATCTCTGGAAATTTTTACAATCTCTGCTACTTTCTTAAGTGCTAGACAGAATTAGGTGTGGGTAAGTTTTTCAGAGATTTTGTTTGTTTGTTTGTTTCAAACTTGTATAATTTATATTCCCTATGAATTTTTTGAGATGGAAATTTGAAGACAAGTAACTGTAAAAAAGCAGACATAAATCCTCTTGAATACAAGGGATGAGCCCTTTCTTTAATTACCTATCTACCGATTTGAACAGCTCTTCACTGTTTGTCTCAGTACTTTATATTAGAAAGATTGAATTTTTGTTGAAATTAATTCAGATACAAAATGCTGCAGATGTGATATTTTCAACTGACAATGTCACATTATACTGTCAGTCAAAGACAAAGCTGAAACAGAAAAAGATGGAAAAAACAGAATATCAAAGGACTTAATAAAGTTAAAAAAATAGAGTAGATTTTGAACAAGCTTCCAACATTTTTCTTTTAGGAAAAAACCCTCATTTTTATTAACATAAATTGGGTTATAAATCTGAGATATCACCTCACAGTTGGTACTTAACATCAACCTTTTAGAAAAATGTTATAGCTTTTTAAAGCAAAAGGAAAAGATTTTTTTGGAGAAGTTAACAGTTTTATACCATTCCCAAGAAACTCCAATTAAATGTAGACCAATTTTCTAGTCTGTAGACAGATAAGTACAGCAGAATCTTCCAGCTTTATTGAGGAGAAACAACTATGGCTGTTACTGCTGGTACAGACAGAGCACAGTTTGCAACTTTCTCATGGAATTGAACCCGTAAGTGTTGAAATTCCTTAAGCTACAGTACCCTGTTTAAAGAAGATCTATATTTCAGCTTAGAAAAATTCCACCCAAGTTACCAGACTGTTATGTCGTTCTCTCTATACAAGCATAAATATCTCAAAGGTGGGTGTCAGGAGGATAGGGCCAGACTCTTTTCAGTGGTGCCCAGCGACAGGACAAGGGGCAACGGGCACAAACTGAAGCACAGGAAGTTCCGTCTGAACATGAGGAAGAACTTCTTCCCTCTGAGG
>Ga0065711_1050074_pt1 | contig 10997 bp, 17 predicted proteins | sample Hoacrofraction12_FD_59098 | JGI IMG/M metagenome (GOLD analysis project Ga0065711, IMG submission 59098) | Hoatzin crop microbial communities from Cojedes, Venezuela - Epithelial fraction 12 v2 (version 2) | ecosystem: Host-associated > Birds > Digestive system > Esophagus > Crop | place... | reverse complement strand
AGCCTGTTCCAGTGCTCCGTCACCCTCAGAGGGAAGAAGTTCCTCCTCATGTTCAGACGGAACTTCCTGTGCCTCAGTTTGTGCCCATTGCCCCTTGTCCTGTTGCTGGGCACCACTGAAAAGAGTCTGGCCCCATCCTCCTGACACCCACGCTTAAGATATTTATAAACATTTATAAGGTCCCCTCTCAGCCTTCTCTTCTTCAGGCTAAACAAGCCCAGCTCCCTCAGCTTTTCCTCATAGGAGAGATGCTCCAGTCTCCTCATCATCCTCGTAGCCCTCCGCTGGACTCTCCAGCAGCTCCTCATCTTTCTTGAACTGGGGAGCCCAGAACTAAACACAGCACTCCAGATGGGGCCTCACCAGGGCAGAGCAGAGGGGAGGGAGAACCTCCCTCGACCTGCTGGCCACACTCTTCCCAAAGGGCTTGGAAAGCAGCCGGGGTGCTGTAAAAAGACTCAGCCCATCTATTTATTTAAGATGCGCTGGAGAGATCCTAACACGAAGCTGAATCCCCCCCTGGACCGGAGGAAGGAAGATAAAGGTCCCCACAGCTGGGCTGAGGTTGCTAGAGCCTTCTGCTCTCTTGGCAGCAGCTAGCAGGGCCAGGTGCTCCAAGGTGCAGTGTAACAGCCTGGGCTATTCCGTGCTCAGGATTGAGCGTGCATGCTCAGTTCACCTGTACATACATTTTAAAAGGCTGCTTGATTCTTAGTGCTCCAGCGTTGCCTTGGAGGAGGGAGTCTGGAAGGACAGAGAGGAGTGCAGTGACAAGTCCGTACAAAACTGGCTGTTTCAGCTCAAAACTCCCGGGTAGTGGAGAGCAAGAGATGCGTGAAGTGAAGCTGCGGTGTCAGCCAGGGGATTTTTCTGAGCTTGCTGTTTTTCTCTCTGTAGGTGTTCATCTCGGTGGGGCCACACTGACCATGCTCAGGAGCTTCTGTCTCCAGCTCATGTCCTTGGTTTGGATCCTCTTGGCCCATCACCAGCTTGCCCAAGGTGAGTCTCTGTAGACATGGGTCCTTCTCTCTTACACCATCTTTCCAAACCTGTCCTTATAGCATTGCTGAAGTCCCCTCAGTTCTCTGTACAAAATAGAGCTGGCCTGACCTGGAAGACCAGACAATGCTGCTCAGTCATACGGCACCTGGGAGGTGACTGGTGGCAACCGTAGAGACCCTGGCTTTGGTGCCCATGGGAGTGTCAGTCTCGCTGCTCTGCCTCTCGCAGTCAGGGTGAATGGGTCGGTGAGCTGATGAGACTATTCAAAGGGGCATGGTGAGGGGGAAAGAAGATCGCAAAACCGAATGGCTAATCCTGGATCCCGTGAGACAAAATCCCTTCCCAAAGATTAGTTTGCTCTCCCCTTGCTCTGGATAAGCAGTGAGTTCCCAGAGCCATCTGCCAGGAGATGTAGTTACAAATAGGAAGGATGACAGTACCTAGGCTTGGGCTGCTCCCAGGATGCTGCTCCAGCTCTGCGGGGGCTTGTTTTGGGAGGCTCTTACCCCGAGCGGTGGGACCCGCCGCCTCACTGCAGGAAAAATGCGTGGATGCGGATGGGTGATTTCTGCCCTTGCTTGCCTCCTAGGCAGGGCATCGCACGGTTTGGGGAAAGCCTGAGTGCGCCTCTTGGCACGGGGGCTTTAACCTACCCCAGTCGGGGATGGAGGGTCTCAGTCAGCTAAAAGTGTTCATCTCCTGGGCCTGGCCTGGGACCACGCTGGGCTCCTGGAGAAACCCTGTGCCTCCTGACATGTGCTTTAGCTCCTCTGCCCGTGGAGCTGGAACGAGCCAGCTCCCCTTGGAGCTAAGATGCGGGCAAGTGATGGGGGAGAGGGGAAAGTGGAGATGAAAGGGGACACCTGGCTGGAGAAAGCAGGCCAGCACCAAGCTGGGGATGAGAAGTGGCATGATGAGGCCACGGCTCAGTTACAGCTCCTGCAGCCTTTAAATAAGTAAACAGAACAGGATACCTGGCTCTTTGCGATGCCCAGTCCTGCCCAGTCCTGCCTCCCCACACCAGAGTGGGAGTGCTGGCAGCTGGGTCCTGACAGAGGGCAGGAGCCCTGACCGGACTGCTCTGTGCCCACAGCTGTCCCTGGGAATGAGGACATCCTGGGAGATAAAGAGGATCCGTCCTCGGTCCCTTTGTGCCCCTTGCAGTACCTGGTCCTGAGCTTTCCCACCATGCTTGTCACACGTCCGTGGGACCAAGGTCCCAGGTGGGTCAGGCCCTATTACACAGGTTGCCTTAACGCACGGGCAGCCCCAGCTCTTGCCCAGAAGGGCCCGAAGTCTAAGGGAGGCAGCAGAGAGAGAGCGAGGGGGATGATGAGAGAGCAAGTAGTTTTGAAGCAGTGTCCAATTTGTCCATAAAGGCAGAGTTATCACTGCTTGGGTGACTGCAAAATCCTCATCCCTCATGAGGCATCCAGCCGCTGAAAGGAAGGTCCCCCGCCTTACAGTTCTGGGAAAGGGCAGGCTGAGCGCTTAGGAAGGAAAAAAAAGCTGTGAGCCAGCAGGGCTGCCAGCAGATCTGGAGTCATCCACGGTTTGTGCTTAACCTAACTCCCCCTGTCTCCTGCCTTGTAGGTGATGACTGCAGCGAGCGCTGTAATCTCGCCCATGGCTGCTGTGACCAGGATGGGAAGTGCAGGTACAGCTCGTTCTTGGCTCCCCACTCCTGCTGCCCCTGACCGTAACTGCTCTCCCTCTCTTCATGCTGCATCCCTGGTGCTTGCACCCCTGTCCCAAGCTGAGGCGCCTGGAATCGGCGACTCTGCTGTTTTTTTACCCAGTGGCCTCTGGAGTGGGAGACTGTGATCCATCGGCAGCTTACTGGTCCCCTTCCAGTGGGTCCCCCCCACCGCGCACTGACCAACGTCATTCTGCTGAGCCCTTTTTGTCTAGATGGGAGCGTGGGACAGCCTGGCCATGCCTGGGTGATGGGAGGGAGCCTTCAGGCTCCGATATGGTGAGGAAAGTCATCAGGCAGCAGTGTGGGCTTGGGGCGCAGCCAGCTTTCTTGGCTTACTTGATGTTTGAGATGGGGACGCTCTGTCTGGGAACATGGAAAAGAAGAGCTGCTGATGTGCCTGTAGATGTCTGAGGGCATCAGGGTTCCGTTCTCTGAAGCCTGGGCTGCGGGGTGGATCTCTGGGTGTTTTCACAAAGGGCTCGCCAGCAAGTTGGGGCCACCTCTGTCCCACAGCAGAAGCGTGTGCGTGATCCCTGGCGTCCCGGCTGCAGCGGGTGCCCAGATCCTGCAGGGGCAAAGCTCAGAGCCCGACCCTACCCTTCAGCCTGAGAAGCAGCCACAGGGCTGCCCTGGGCTGCCATGGCCCTGGACACTGCCTCCCGTCCCACCGTAGGGCTGCCCAGAGCCCCCAGCCCGCAGGGCGGCCCCGGGAGCAGCGGGCTGCTACAGACTGGCCTGGACACCGCAAGGGGACAGGCTGCCCGTTCTTCTCCCTGGGGCCCCAGTCCGCAGCACGGCCCCCAGCCTCGCACCACGCCGGGGCCCTTCGTTCCTACCTAATGCAGCAGATGTGGCCTGGCGGTGACCGTAACCGCACGGACTGCTGCACCAGGGAGCGTCCAGCGCTGGGTTTGCTGGGTCCCCAGTTGCAGCTGCGAAGAGCTCGCTTCTCCCTGAGCGCTTTCGGCGGCTGTGGCTGTTCGGGGGAGCTTGGTGCTGTGAAGCCTCGGCCAGAGACACTGCACTTCTCCATGTGGTGGGCAATCCAGCTGCAAGTTTTTCTGGTGGAGGCACACGGCAGTTGCTGCCCCAGATTTCAGGCCTTCAGCAGCTTGGCAGTGGCCCACTGAATTCACCCCCAAGTCAAGGAGACTTGTCTGCTTGCTTGGCCCCCTCCCTGGCAATTTTTGGGTTGGCCATCTCCCTTTTCAGAGGAGGGGAAGAGCTGATGGTGCCTGCAGCCTGTGAGTACCAGGGGGTAGGGGTGCCCACAGCCCTCTGTAAGCTCATGGCTGTCCAGGTATGAATGCATTTTCCCAGACTCTATCAGATAGATGGTATTGTATCCATTCCCATCAAAAAGCCTCTAATTAACATATATACTTCTTCTTTTAACCGTTTTCCTCATCTCTTTGGAACAACTTGCAGTGACTATAGCCTCTCCAGGTGTGAAAGTGCAGCCTTGGACTGGCCTGGCAAAGCTGCAGTCACCGCACATCGCGCTGAAATGAGCCCCAGCCATGAAAATGAACCCCCTTGCTTACTCTAGAGACCATTTTGGCTTTGTCACGTTTAATTTCATGCTGTTTTGAGTATAGCTTTTGCTGTGGCTGGTGCCGCCTCCACTCAGCTCTTGTCTTGTTATCGCTTGCTTTCCTCCTTGGAGCTGGCAGGCCTGATGGAAGCCACTGGAGCAACGCAGCTTGGCTTTACTTCGCCATCGGCACTGCCCCGCTCTTCGAGGGCCAGAAGACTTGTTGTGTGCTGCTGGTTTTCCCATCACACTGCCCTCGCGAGCTGGTTTATAGGTCTATTCCATGTGCCAGCCACGGGCAAGCAAGGGTTTGCAGCTGGATCACGGTGCACTTCAGACGAAAAGTGACACATATTCTAATGCAGAGGGGCATGATGAAACACGCGAGCCTCAGGGGGCTCCTGTCCCTTTACCTCAGGGAGTTCAGGGTTAGGGCTGAGGCTTGTCTCTGCCCATCAGAGTGGCTGTGCGATAGGAGAGGTGCGGGAATTGCTGAGCTAACGCGGTGGCATGTACAGAGTGGTTGGCTGGACAGCAGTGGGATGTGGGCAGTGAAAGTGAAGCTGCTGAGCTCCCTTTCTGCCTCCTCACCCTCCCTGGCTGCAGAAGGCGAGTCTGCTCCTGCTCTATCTGCTCACTTCCTTGCAAAGATGAGATGCCAGTACTGACCTCCTCTGTAGGAGGCAGCCAGCAGGTTCCTGGGGGGCTTTGGGAGGGTTTCCTAGTGCTGCCATATCTGCGGCAAGCCTGCACAGCGAGCTTTTCCGCAGCCCCTGCTTGGGTTTTACCACGCTGCCATGCTCTGTCCTCCTGCAGGTGCGATCCAGGCTGGGAGGGCGAGTACTGTGAGGAGTGTGTACGTATGCCAGGGTGTCTCCACGGGACGTGCCACCAGCCTTGGCAGTGCATCTGTCACAGCGGCTGGGCCGGCAAGTTCTGCGACAAAGGTGAGTGGTGGGCTGGACATCCCAGCCTCTGGTGCTGAGGGCAGAAGCCCAGGACACCCTGCATGGCTGGATGACCCGGCATCGCCAGAAGCCACCCAGGTGATGCCACCTGGGCTGCTCAGGAGGTGGGATGTTGCCTGGCTGCCACAGCAGGGACCCATCCCCATCCTGCAGCGGAGGTCAGGCTGCCAGCACCCGCTCCCTGGCTGCACGGCAAGAGCTGCTGCGACACCGGCCAGCCTCAGGAAATGGAGCAGATGAACTCATTGCCTTTCCCACGCCGCGCTGGGCTCTGGGCAGCACCTCCTGCTTCCCCTGGGGCTTCCTGCCTTTGGCAGTGGCCAGTGGACTCCCTGCCTCCGGCCGCGGAGGCTCCTCTGTGCCATAGAGAGCTCTGCACTGGCTGGCCTGATGCGCGCACAGCGTCTTCACGTCATGCAGATTTGTGGGACTATTTGCTTTCTCTGCACCCCCCAAGTCTACATTTTGCAGACTGTAGCTGGGAGGCACCACACAGGCACTGCACTTCTGTTGCTGCAGGTGCCTGTTGGAGCAGAGGCGGGAGAAGCTCCTGCCGTTTTTCCATCCCCCCCTGCATTTGACGGGCTGTGCTGAGACTGAATTGGCCATGTTGCCTCTCTTTTCTTGCTAATTCCCACCTTTTTCTTTCCCCTCAGACATCCACATCTGCGAACACCAGTCCCCATGCCAGAATGGGGCTCAGTGCATCTACGACCGAGACGGGGAATATTCCTGCCTGTGTTCAGAAGGCTTCCACGGGAAGGACTGTGAGATGAAGACGGGGCCATGTGAGAAGGCAGGGTGAGACACAGCGGTGGGGGCGGCAAGATTACAGACAGCATTAGCTTCAGGTCACACACTGCCAAGCTGTGGCCCAGCTTGGCTCGGTATCTGTGGGATTTCCATGTGCTGGTGGAGTTAAGCCAAAACTACCTTTGGCTTTGGTTTAGCTGTATGCACCGCGCAGTCCTGCTGTGTTGTGACCTGAAGAGATTCCTGTCCCTCGCTGCTGCGGGTGTGATGAGCTGACATGCGTCATGCCTTTGGGGAGCATCAGCAGGGCATGTTTCCTCTTCGGATTGTTTGGCTGAAGACCATCCCTGGTGGGTGGTGGGCCCATGCACAGCCACAGCCTTTGAGGAGGTCCCCTCACCTCTCACTCAGGGAGGTGGAAACTCCTGCCTGGTCTTCTCCCTGAGAATAGCTGCCCCCGGGGAGAGAGCCAGTGCTGGACCTACTGGCCACACGAGCGGCTGTGTGTGTTTTCCTCCCTGGGGTCGGGGAAGCTGCTTGCTTTCCATGGCCATGACCCATCCTTGCTCTCTCCATGCAGGTCTCCATGCAAGAACGGGGGGCAGTGTCAAGACGAAAACGGCTTTGCCAGCAACTTCACCTGCCGGTGCCTCGCTGGCTTCGTGGGGGCTCTCTGTGAGAACGACGTGGACGACTGCCTGATGCGCCCCTGTGCCAACGGTGCCACCTGCCATGATGGGATCAACCGCTTCTCCTGCCAGTGCCAGGTGGGCTTCGAAGGGCGTTTCTGCACCATCAACATCAACGACTGTGCCAGCCAGCCATGCAAAAATGGGGCAAAGTGCTATGACCGCATCAATGACTACGACTGCTTGTGTCCTGACCGTTTCACTGGCAAAACCTGCGAGATCTCCGTCCCTGAGCCCACCTGGGCTCTCCCCTACCACCCTGTGAACCGTGAGAACGTCGGGGGTGTGAAAGGTACCACCAGTGAGATGCCAGGGGTGACACAGCCAGAGCCTGTCAGGACCATGGTCACAGGGCGGCGCGTGGCCAACCACAGCGAGAAGGAGCCGGGGGGAGGGTTGTTGAAAATCTCTGTGAAGGAGGTGGTGACCCAAAGGGACTCAGGGCTGAGCGAAGCCCAGCTGGTGACAGTGCTGGTGTTCGGGGTGCTGACAGCAGTGCTGGTCCTCATCACCATCCTGCTAATGCTGAGGAACTGGCAGAGGGGCCGTCAGAGGTCAAACTGGTGCCAAAGCCCTTCGCAGGCTGCAAGGAAGCTCCAAGACCAAGAGTGTCAGGTGGGCATGCTCAACACCGTCCTGATCGAGCCCAGGAAGACAACGGAGCTGTGAGCTGCGAGGACTCCGAGACGGCCCCTGCCAGGTCGTCGTGCTGGCAGACCCGTCGAACTGCACCCTGAGGAGCCGTGCTAGCACAAGCTGGGAAGCGGGGAAGGGCTCCCAGGGCAGCAAACGCGTCAACGAAACCCCTGGGCGTCAAGCATTGTTGTGATAGCCCTGCCTGGGCCTGAGCCTTCTGCAGCCCAGCACACGCAGGCATCTGAAAGCTGTGTTGGGCCAGCCCCGCGGGGGAGCGGCGACATGCCGCTTGCGGCAGCCCACGCCACGCAGTGCCGGTATCGTCCCACGTGAGCTCTCAGAAACAGGATGGGTAGTGCTGAGGAGGGTACGACCTTCTCGCAAGCCCAAATTCTGCCAGGCCCTTTGTGACTCCTGTGACTACTGGAAGGGGCTTCGTCCTCGTTTCCGCTGGTGTTGGGATGTTTCTTCTGAGGCCTTCAGGACGGTCATGGCTGCACGGGCCTCTCTGCCCCTGTACTGGGTGGGGTGGCTCCTGGCTGTTTCTGGAGGCTGTCGTTTCAGATGCCGTGTCCCTAAGGAACGAGCAAACACCCTTGCTCCCTGGCCTTGTGGTTCTGTGGAGCCAGTTCAAAGAGACTCTGGAGATCACCTGGGGTGTCCTCGTGCCCTTCTTCTGCCCTGTGTGATGCCCCGTCCTCTTGCTGTCAGACTTGGGGTTACAAACACGTTCTGTACTTTCCTCCTGATGATCCAGGGGTCTTCTCCCCCCACTTACCGAGCCGTCCTTTCTGGTCTGGCCACAAACGACCAAGCTCCTTCCCCTCTCCAGCACGCACTTCTGCCTCACCGTTTGCTGCGAAGGAGGAGCATGGCCTGCTCCCCTCTGGGGGTCCTCTGGGCCTGAGCTGGTCCTTCTGATATGCCCTCGCAGGTGAAACTGGAGATGGACAAGGCTGGGGATGTGCTGTGTCTGGTTCAGGAGCAATACGAGATGCAGATCCTTTCCTCTCCCAGTCGCTCCAAGGCAGGCAGCTGGCGCTAACCTTAAATCAGCCGTTGTAGCGCTTCTTGATACAACAAAGGCTGAGCTCCCCACAGTGGACGTGAGGACAGGCTGCCGAGCCTGGGATGACCATAGGAAGCAGATACGATACTGCCCTCTCCGACATTGCTAATGCACAGCCAAGAGGCAGTAGATGGCCAGGTCACTTGCCTTTGTACTAGGTCTGCTCTTGCCTGTGCTGGTCTGGTGTGCAGCAGTCAGCATCTCTGCCAGGGCCAGGGTTTTCCATGCCTCCTCATGGGCGTGGAGGGATAAGCAGTGGGGTACAAAAACTCCCCAACCCAAACCCTACTACTGGCCTGCAGGGCTGCAGAGCTGGGTTCAAGTTGGTGTGAAGAGAGCAGACAGAGGAGTGAGCCCTCAGCCAGGAGGGAGACCTGGGAGATGGGACTGGGTCTTCATCAGAAAGATTATTTTTTTAATACATGGATGGATGATGTACCTTTATCAAATAAAACAAATACAAGCCCAGAAACAGTGTATCGGAGAATCATAAAATAATTTAGGTTGGAAGGGACCTCTGGACACCAACCTCCTGCTCTCAGCAGATCCAATTAGATCAGGTTGCTCACCTCCTTGTTCTGGATGAACATTTTCATCACTTCCCTCAAGAATGCAAACCCAGGTTGTGGCACAGGAGTCGTCATGTCTCATGCCCTGGTTGCAGGGGTGGAGATGGCTCCTGCAGCCTCAGGGGAAGGAAAGGGACCTGCCCCAGGGCAGTGCAGCAAAGGTGCGTACCTGCTAGGTGTTGCCTCAGTGCTGGGGAGAAGGCGAACACCCAAGGCTGAGTCCAAGGGTGCCCATGGGAAGAGCGAGCTGATCCTAAAACTGAAAGCAGCTGTGGGTTTGTGCAGCTGGGAGCAGGGCAGGAAGGGTAGCGAGTTTCCCCGTGGAAAAGCGATCTTGAAATAAACTAGCCTCAGAAGCCTTTAATGTAATCGCATTCTGGCCCTTCAGGGGAAGGCCTTCTCCACTGTAAGAGGAGCAGCAAGGTCCCTGGGTGCAACCTTCTGAGCTGTTTGGAGAGGTCAGTGTCCCCTGAAAAAAGTGGAGAGCAAGTAGGGTTGTCTTTTTGCAGAGAGAGGACCACTCCCGTATCTCACAAGGAAGTCTGTGTCTGAGGGAAAACGGGACAGGGACCTGAATAACAGAGCTTCAGAAGGATGTTTCCACTTTATTTTAAATTGCACATGTGAGACAGAGTCTCAGACTACAAGTCACTGATTCTTCAGTGAGCAGAAAAACCCTCTGTAATCTCAAAGGGGAGCAGTATCCACCACCCAGGCTTGCACGGCTGTAAACACCAGTTCCCATCTTCCCTACTGAAGGAAAGGCCGCAGTGCCATGCTTCTGTCCCTGAGGACACACAATTGCTGTCTGCAAGCAGGAATAACCCCTTCCCTCACCTCAGCAGCTCTGGCCCTGCAGGGACAGGGCTGGTGGCTGAGGCGAGAGGAAAGCCAGGCAGAGAGCCAGGAGGGCTGCCTGGGCTCAGCCCAGGCGGGAGGTCACTGCTGCCCGCTGTGTAGGAGGTGCTGGAACAAGGAGCCATCCTTCTTGCTCAGGTGGGTGGGTGAATCCAGTTCTGCCACTCTCCCAGCTTGCATCACCAGCACACGGTCCGAGTCCAAGATGGTGTTCAGCCTGTGGACAGCAAACGCCAGGACACATGTTGGTGGATCCGAGGAGAAACCCTGGATACTGCTTCATCTGCTGCCAAGGGGTGGCCCAAGAGATGCCTAGCACCAGGATCTGCAGAGCCTCTCCCTGCACCCTCAGGGACACACTGCAGTCCAGCTCCCCAGACTGCCTCCACAAGCCGCCGAAGCGCACCGTCTCCGAGGAGAGCACAGCGATGCCTTCCAGCTGCTGGGCATGGCAGGGCACCAGAAGCGCAGAGGGAAGCTCTGCGGAGGGAGAGCTCAGGGCGCGCCTGATTCTGGGGTTGCACAAGATGTCTCCATTCTCATAGGAGAGCTAGTGAGTTGCCTCTGTTTGCCCCTACGTTTCCTCACCTGCCACCTCCTGAGGGCAGCAGAAATGGACTTGTGCATCAGCTGCCATTCCCCAGCAGTCTGGCACCTTTGCCTGTGCTGCTAAAACCAGCGGATGTTGTAGTTGCCAGGCTGCCAACCGCAGCACCCGTCTGCGCCCATTTCTGCCCAGACTGCGAGCAGGGCAGCAACATCTGGCCCTGGGGAGGGAAGACAGGGCAGCAGGAACGCCTTTGCACAGTTGTGCACTGTTCAGTGCGAAACTACAGCCCTACAAAGCTGCAAGTCACAGGGAAGACACTGCACAGGATTTGAGCAGGTAAAAAGCGTTATGGAGTTCAGGACTCTGGTTACACATTCATCCCCAAGAGTTCCAGGCTGCAGCACTGGAAGTGACCTGGAGGGGCAAGGGACAAGTACTGAGTCACTTCCAGTCCTAGATTTCATAGAATCATTGAACGGTTTGGGTTGGAAGGGACCTTAAAGATCATCTGGTTCCAACCCCCCTAACACGAGCAGGGACATCTCCCACCAGACCAGGTTGCTCAGAGCTCCATCCAACCTGGCCTTGAACACTGCCAGGGAGGGGGCAGCCACAGCTTCTCTGGGCAACCTGTGCCAGTGCCTCACCACCCTCATGGTGAAGAATTTCT
>Ga0065711_1013601_pt1 | contig 10997 bp, 4 predicted proteins | sample Hoacrofraction12_FD_59098 | JGI IMG/M metagenome (GOLD analysis project Ga0065711, IMG submission 59098) | Hoatzin crop microbial communities from Cojedes, Venezuela - Epithelial fraction 12 v2 (version 2) | ecosystem: Host-associated > Birds > Digestive system > Esophagus > Crop | place... | reverse complement strand
GACATAGATGGTAACGACCTCACGCTAACCACCTACTACGACTCGACAAACAAGGTTTATACAACGGCTACTAAGGAGCTGAATAACAAGTACTATACGGCTGAGAGTGGTACGTTTAGGCTTTATTACAAGGAAACAACTGCTCCGAAGGGTTATGTTCTCGACACAGGCTTACACTACGTTGATATAGAGTATAGCAAGAATAAGACTAACTACGTTTATACCGTAAAGGCAACCGATACTCCTGTATCCGACCCCATAAATCTTCTCCTTACAAAGACCGATACAGATAGCACAGCGATAGAGGGCGTTGAGTTTACAGTAAAGTATTACAACTCATCTCTCACAGCAGCACAGACCTCAAGTGCTACTCCTACTAAGACGTGGGTATTTGAGACGGATAGTAACGGAAAGGTTAAGTTTGATAAAGACCATCTTAAGAGCGGAGATAGTTTCTACTACAAGGATAGTGTGCCTGTTATCCCTCTCGGTACAGTCACAATAGAGGAGACAGGTCGTGAAGATGGCTTTGTACTTGATGGAAGATATATAACCGTTAATGACGATACTGTTTACAATACGGCTAAGAGTACGTTTTGGGTAAATCAGGAGAGCAGCGGTAGCAAGAACGCACATCTCTATACAATCCAAAGTGGCTCCGGTACAGATAACATTGTTGAGTATTCATCTTATAACCTCAACATGACCTCAACCAACTATAAGAAACCTACTCTTACATCTTATGCTATTGACGTAAACACCTCTACAAAGGACGTTTACCTCAAGAGTGATACGACTATTAAGGATACCGTTAAGATGGAAAACCTTGTACCTCAGAGGTACTACACCCTTGTTACAACTCTTGTAAGCAAGACTAAGGGTACAACCATAGGTACAAAGATAACTACATTTAAGACAGATGGAACGGCACAGGGAGACCCTGTAAGTAAGACACTTGAACAGACCATATCATTTGATGCGAGCGAGTGGGATGATACAAGCTACGAGGTTTACGGAGACCTTATATGTTATAATACCCTTTACTATGCAACACAGAATAGTAAGGGAACTACTAACATAGATAATCTTAGATATACCGATAATCCGGCATATAAGACAACTCTTGCAAAGACCACAATCGACGGTAAGAGTGGCTCTGACTTCTACTATGATATGTCAACGCTTACAGGACAGGTTACAGACAGCTATGAGGCTGACGAGACTGTTAAACCTGTATATATAGGTTCGGACTATGTAGAGCTGCAAAATCAGATTAAGGAAGTTCTGTCCGGCTCTGGCGTAAAGGTACTTAGAGATACTATCTATGTATATAACCTTACACCTAATACAACCTATACCTTTACTGCAAAGCAGAGGATAAGAACTCTTGCTAACACGGACGATGGCAATTACAAAGATGGCTCAGGCTGGTCGAATGTATATTCCAACGATATAACAGCCGACGCAAGCGGAAATGTAGTTGTAACTCTTGACTACAATATCAATACTGACGACTTTGAGAATTACGAAAAGGGTGTTGCTCTTGTATCGTTTATTCAGGTTACAGATGCGAACAGTCGTGTTGTTGCACAGGAGTATGAAATAACTAATGACAGGCAGACTGTGAGAAGTCCTAAGATTGAAACAACAGCTTGGAACTCAATTACAGGAACTCACCTTGTATTTGGAGGGGAAAACCAGACCATTGTAGATACAGTAGAATATTACAACGCTTGGAAGGGCGAAACCTATACAATGAAGGGTACACTCTATGACGAGGACGGTAACGTGCTTGCAGAGTCAGAGCCGACAGAGTTTGTAGCAGAAGGTACATCGGGTTCAGTAGATGTTTACTTTAAGGATGTTGACCTTTCCGGTTTGCTTGGTAAGGGGCTCTATGTATTTGAGTCTATGTACCACGGCGATTTTGAAATAGCTACACATAATGAGCCGGATGCTCCCAAGCAGAAGGTTTATGTTCCTACGTTTAGTACAGAACTTCTGTCAGACGAAACTCAGACTCATACTCTTGCTGCAAACTCTGTGTCAAACCTTACTGATACTATTAACTACGAGCTCTTTACAAGCGGTACATATACAGTAAAGGGAATACTTTATCAGAGAGATGTAACTTATAGTGAAGATGGAACAACAGAGGTAAGTGCTACTCTTGGCAAACAGCTTGCCGAGGCAAGTAGTGAGTTTACAGTAGAAGTAGATGAGGAGGAAGGCGAAGAGGGGCTTACAGCAGTTAGTGGTACAGCGTCAGTAGTTTATGAAAACTTTGACAGCTCACTTATTGTTGGCGGCTCGGCGGTAGCTTATACCTATATCTATGATGAAAATGGAAACCTTGTAGCAAGTATGGAGGACCTTAATGATGCAGATGAGATAGTAAGAGCTGCATTTATTAAGACAGAACTTACAAATGCAAGTGGTTCCTCATACTTTATCAACACAACAAGTGAAGTAACAATCGACCTTACTGATGATGTCAAGTATTATGGGCTTACTCCGGGCGAGGACTATATAATGCACGGAACTCTTATGGATAAGGAGACAGGTGAGCCTTTTCTTGATAAGAACGGTAATACCGTTGAGAACTCTGTTCCTTTCACAACTCAGACAGTCAACGGAAGTGTTGTGGTGCCTTTCTCATTTACAATCACGGAAGAGAAGTGGGAGACAGGCTTTACACTTGTTGCTTATGAAAAAACAACCAGCGGCCATGATACTGATAGAACAACAAAGGATATTGCTATACATTACAATATTGATGATGTTCCTCAGACACTCTATGGACCCTCGGTACACACATTTGCGTCGAGAGTGGAAAATGGAAATGTTATAGCAGAGAGTGAGGACGCTGAAAACTATGACGAGGCAGATGCAAAGCTCTGTTATGCAAACGGAGAGGTTACTATAACTGATTTCGTTAAGCTCACCAACTTAAAGCCTAACACAGACTATCGTATAGTCGGTGTACTCATGGATACTAAGACAGGTGAAAAGCTACTTGTTAATAGTAAAGAAATAACAGCAGAAACCCCTTATACATCCGCAGCAGCAGAAATACTTACTGACGAGGATGGTAATGAATATGAGGATAATAAGGGTGTAAATGGAGAGACCTCTCTTACATTCACCTTTGATGCAACAGGGCTTGAGGGAAGAACATTTACGTTCTACGAGTATCTGTACTATAACGGCGATGATGAGAACGAGTCAAAGGACACTCCCATAAGCCAGCACACAGAGTTAGATGACAAGTCACAGCAGATTTACTTTGTAGAGGTTAGTACAACTTATACAGATGGAGTTACAAAGACACACGTTTCAAGAGCCGGAGAGAGCGTAACTCACAATGATAAGGTAGAGTACAAAAACCTTGTTGTAGGTAAGGAGTACACGATAGTTGGTACACTCCACTTAAAGAACGAGGACGGTACAGATGCCGGAGAGCTTAAAGACGCTGACGGAAACGTAATTACATCAGAGCCTCATACCTTTACAGCTACTAAGTCAGACGGCTTTGAAACGATTACATTCACCTTTGACGCATCACTTCTTGAAGGCAAGGAAATTGTAGCATTTGAGAAGGTACTGTATAAGGACAGAGTAGTAGGCAGTCACGAGGACATAACAGACGAAGGACAGACAATTAAGTTCCCTTCGATTAGCACAACCGCAAAAGACGGCTTTACACTTGACAATGTTGGTACAGTTACGGAAACGGCAAAGCTGATTGATACAGTAGATTACGACAGCCTTCCTGTCGGAACATATACAATGTACGGTGTTCTGATGGATAAGAAAACAGGCGAGGAGTTCGTTGATAATAACGGCGATATTGTATCAGCAGTTAAGACGTTTGAGATAACAGAGGACAGTACCGATACAAGCGTAGATGTTGAGTTTAGCTTTGACGGTGGCGATTATCTTAAGGGTAAAGACGTTGTAGTTTACGAAACCCTTTATGTAGGAAAGCTCACAAAGGAGAAGATAGAGGGTGACGAGGATACGTCAGATAAGGAAGTAGCAGAGCATAAGGACATAACAGACGAAGGACAGACAGTTCATTATCCTGACGCTCATACAACTCTCAAGGACGTAAAGACTGACAGTCACACAGCACTTGCAGCTGTAAGCGTTACTCTGACAGATGCCGTACACGTTTCAAACCTTATTGTAGGTAAGACTTACACGGTACAGGGTACTCTTCATAAGCAGATAAAGGCTGATGACGGAACAATAACAGACGGTGGAGTTCTTCTCGATGCTAACGGTAACGAGGTAGTATCAGAGCCCGTTGAATACACACCTCAGACAGAGGAGGAGACCGAGGGTTATGTGGATATAACATTTAACTTTGACGGCTCACTTCTTGAGGGAGAGAGTGTAGTGGCATTTGAGGACGTAACACACAATGGTATTACAGTAACAAGTCACAAGGATATAACCGACGAAGAGCAGACGGTTACATTCCCTAAGGCAAGGACTACTGTTAAGGATACGGAAACAGACGACCATATCAGCTATGCTGACGAGAAGGTTACACTTGTTGATACTATTCATTACGAAGGACTTATAGCCGGACAGCAGTACACCGCTTGCGGTACACTTCATGTTAGAAAGGACGGCAAAGATGTAGGAAACCTCTTCGACAATAGCGGTAACTACATACTTGTATGCGTACCTTTCGTACCTAAGTCATCCGACGGTGATGTTGAGGTTGATTTCGAGTTTGATGCAACAGGACTTGAGGATAGCACAGTTGTAGTATTTGAGAGAGTTTATATCGGTACTATTACGAATAAGACTTACGAAGATAACTACGACAATATGATTGCTCGTCACGAGGACATAACGGACGAAGACCAGAGCATACACTTCCCTTCGGCTCATACCAACGCTTATGAAAAGGTAAGTAAGGAAAAGACAGCCGAGGCTAAGAAGATTACGATAGTTGACGAGGTTTCCTACAACAACCTTATCGCTGGTAAGGAGTACACAGTTAAGGGTGAGCTGATGCTGAAATCAACGGGCCAGAGCCTCGGAGTGACAGCAGAGCGTACCTTTACGGCAAAGTCTGAAAGCGGTATGGTTAAGCTTGAATTTGAGGTTGACGCATCGAGTCTTGGTGGAGATAAGGTGGTAGCCTTTGAGAAGGTTTACTACAATGGACAGGTAGTTTGTGTTCACGAGGATATAAACGACGAGGCACAGACAGTTTCAATAACACCTCCTGTTACGGTTACACCGCCTAAGACAAGCGACTATTTACCTCTGATACTTATACTCCTTGCTATTGTCTTTATGACCGCCTTCTCGGTTGCTGCATATAAGAGAGTTACACTTGTAGCAACAGAGAGCGAGGAAATAGTAGAGAGTAACGAAAGTTCAGACGATATACAGAGTTTTGTGGAGAGTTCAAAGGAACTTGCAAGCGATGATGTTGAGTTTGATAAGAGAGAGTAACTTTAGGTTAGTGAGAGAGTTATAAAGACAATCCCCTACCGTTCTGAGAAGGGCGGTAGGGGAGTTTTGTAGGTACACTCCTATATATAGACCACCTTTTTCTCCGAGTGGAGAGAGAGGGGTGGTCTTGCTTTGAGGTTGTTGAGAGTGGGGAGTTTGTCAAAAGGATACTATTGTATTAGAAAGTTATAGAATTGAAAACGGCTCTGTGCTATAATAGTTATGGTGCTACCGAGAGTGGTAGGCGGTTAGGCCCCTTGTGAGAAGGGGGGGTGGTTCTATGGATATAAACACTTTTNTTGCTGTGATGAGTCTTATATTTAGTGCGATGTCCTTTGGTTATACGTTCCACAATGATACTAAAAAATAACCGCCCAGCCTCGCAAACTGACGGTTATTTTTTTGCTTGATGATTTTTAGGGGCTAACCGTTTATCCGGTGGCACCTTTTTGTAGTTAGAGTATATCATATATACCGAGTGTTTGCAAATCAGTATATCCGAAAACTTGGCTATTTTGCTTGTATTTGGAGGATAGCGAGAGTACAATATGTCAACTACCCACCACCTAAAAGGTAGTGGGCTTGAAAAAGCCCATAGTTGATTAGCCTAAGTTCTTCGAGAACTACGTTATCTAAGAATATATAGTCACCCGTGGACGTTATACCTAATCTACGGCTCTGAGGTAAGCGATTAAACAATTCTGAGGGGTAGGAATAGTGTTGCTTACAAAAACCTTAGAATAACATTGGCGAAGGTATTTAACTGAACTTTTAGATTTTCTAAGAGATAAGATTTGCTCTTAACTGAGCGGAAAGGAGTGCCTTATGGTATATGTTTTAGATATAAACGGAAACCCTCTTATGCCTACCACAAGGCACGGTAAAGTAAGACGTTTACTGAAAGACGGCAAGGCTAAAGTGGTAAAGAGGACTCCGTTTACAATACAGCTTTTGTATAGTAGCACGACCTATACAGAAAATCTTACTCTTGGTGTTGATGCCGGAAGTAAGACCATAGGATTGTCTGTTTCTTCTAAAACAAAAGAATATTTTTCGGCAAAGGTAACTTTGCGGAGCGACATAACTAAGCTACTCGCTACTCGTAGAGAGTGTCGCAGAACAAGGCGTAATTATAAAACAAGGTATAGGCAGCCGAGGTTTAATAACCGTGTTAAGTCTAAACATAAGGGTTGGCTTACACCGACTATTGAAAACAAGATAAATACACATCTTGCTATGGTGGATAAGGTTTGCAAGATTTTGCCTATATCAGAGATTGTAGTCGAAACAGCATCTTTTGATATTCAGAAGATTAAGGCTATACAGGAAAACAAATCATTACCAGAAGGAACTGATTATCAGCAAGGCGACCAACTCGGTTTCTGGAACGTAAGAGAATACGTCCTTTTTAGAGATAATCATACTTGTCAATGCTGTAAAGGTAAATCTAAGGATAAAATTCTCAACGTACATCATATAGAAAGCCGTAAAACAGGCGGTGATGCACCTGATAACCTTATAACGCTTTGTGAAACCTGTCACAAAGGCTATCATAACGGGACGGTTAAACTACCTAAGACTATTAAACGAGGCATGAGTTTTCGTGATGCGACCTTTATGGGAATAATGCGTTGGNCTTTTTATAACAGGCTTAAAGAAAAATATCCNAATGTTCGTATGACCTACNGATACATTACAAAAAGTACGAGAATAGAGAACAATTTACCTAAAGACCATAATATAGACGCTCTATGTATAGCTAATCACCCCTAAAGACAGAATTATCTAATGAGGTTTTTCTATATAAAAAGGTTAGATGCTACAATAGACAAATACATAAGTCTAATCTCTTAAAGGGTGGTATTCGTAAAAATAATCAGGCACCGTCTGAGGTAAAGGGTTTTAGGCTTAACGATAAGGTAAAACTATTAGACGGTACTGAGGGCTTTGTTCACGGCAGACGTTCAAGCGGATATTTTGTAATTAAAAATATAGATAACAAAACAATACACAATAGTTATAAGTGGAGTAATTTAGAGTTTTTAGAACACAGCAATAGTTTATTAGTAGAAAGGAGGATAGCCGTTCCTCCCACCATCTAAAGATAGTGGGTTTCCACGGCTAATAATATTTATGAAGAAAATTTGAAAAGCACAAGATGTGGTTGACAAAAGAATATCAATCTAATATATTGTAGTTAGAAAGATACTAATTTCTTAGTACATATATTATTTTGAAAGGAGTTTGAGATTATGAACAATAAGATGAGAAAGATAATACAGATTATATGTGCTATCGTATTTGTACTTTGTATGATGGTGATAGGCTATGTAACTATAACAGGTAAGTGGACTAACAAGACCACAACGATAGCCGAGGTTACGGACGGTACTTTAGTTGTCGAGGCAGATACTACCGTTACGGAGGAAACTACGACCGAGGAAGATGTCACAACCGAGGAAGTAACTTCCGAAGAAGAAACTACCACCGAGGAAGATGCTGCTATCGAGGACGAAACCTTAACCGAGGAAGAAAATACAACTAAGGAAGTTATCTCCGATGATACAGACAACGATAAGTCTAAGAACAAGTCAAAGTCTAAGGAAAAGACCACGGAAAAGGCGGAGGTGAAGACTGAGGCTACAACACAAGCGGTTGCAAAGACCGAAACTACTACTCAAGTGACAACTCAGGCAACGACTGAGGCTACTACACAAGCCGCTAAGAAGGAGACCACTACTCAGGCAACAACTGAAACTACGACACAGACAACTACTGAGGCGACAACACAAGCAACTACTGAGGCTACCACACAAGCCGCTAAGAAGGAGACCACTACTCAGTCAACAACCGAGACTACAACACAGGCGACAACTCAGGCAACGACTGAGGCGACAACGGAGTGTCAGCACGTTTGGGAAGACCTTATTTTTTATCAGGATGCAGAGGTAATAGGGCTTGTGTGTCGTTATTGTGGCGGTTGTGTTGTTGGTGATGGTACATCAAAAAACCAAGTGACTAAGGGCTATATTGGTGATTGCACCTGTGAGGGCGGGTCAGGTTCTTATGGAACAGGGCTGATTGGCTATTATCCTGATAATATCGTTTATGGCAAAAAATGTACTAAATGCAGTGAAGAAGTCATATATTAGTATTCCTTTCCTTAGAATAAATCTAATATATCATAAACTTACATAAAAGTCAATATCTCACAAGGAAAATTTTGGAATTATGAACAATAAGATGAGAAAGATAATACAAATTATATGTGCTATCGTATTTGTACTTTGTATGATAGTGATAGGCTATATAACTATAACAGGTAAGTGGACCAACAAAAATATCACCTCTACGGTGGCTAATACTTCTGACATTGATTATGTTGCAGAGGTCGATACTACTGAGGATGATACATTATCTGATAAGGAGACTTCTATAACAGAGGGAACTTCTGAAATAAAGGATACTTCTGAATTAGAAGATAATTCTGAGAAAACCTCTACTGAGGAGGTTACTACCGAGGACGAAACCTTAACCGAAGAAGATGTCACAACCGAGGAGGTCATCTCCGATGATACAGACAACGATAAATCTAAGGATAAGTCAAAGTCTAAGGAAAAGACCACGGAAAAGGCAGAGGTTACTACCGAGGCGACAACTCAGGCGGTTGCAAAGACCGAAACTACTACTCAGACAAAGAAAGAAACTACAACTCAAGCGACAACACAGGCAACTACTGAGGCTACCACACAAGCCGCTAAGAAGGAGACCACTACTCAGGTAACAACTGAAACTACGACACAGACAACTACTGAGGCGACAACACAAGCGGCAACACAGACTACTACTGAGGCTACTACACAGGCCACTAAGAAGGAGACCACTACTCAGGCAACAACCGAGGCTACAACACAAGCGACTACTCAGGCAACTACTGAGGCAACGACTGAGGTGACAACGGAAAAACAGCTCACCACGGCAGACGGAGCGGCTTATTGCAAGGTTTACGGTCATACTTGGGAAACAGTAGTAGTAAAAAATGATGTATCTGTAACAGGTGATGTTTGCCGTACTTGTGGAGGTTGTGTAGTTGGTAATGGCTATTATAAAAATCAAGTCACGAAGGGTTACATAGGCGACTGCACTTGTGATTGGGGTTCCTCATTCAATTCTGGCTCAATAGGTTATTATACCCAAGTTTTCACCGTGCAAACCTGTTCGGTATGCGGTGTAGAGGGTGATTTAACTGAAACCATTGAATAGATATTTCCTTTCTTTAAGATAAATCTAATATACTACAAACATACATAAAAGTCAATATCTCACAAGGAAAATTTTGGGAATTATGAACAATAAGATGAGAAAGATAATACAGATTATATGTGCTATCGTATTTATGCTTTGTATAATAGTGATAGGTTATGTAACTATAACAGGTAAGTGGACTAATAAAAATACCACCTCTACGGTGGCTGATACTTCTACTTATGATATCAATTATGTTGCAGAGGTTAATACTTCTGAGGAAAACACTTCTTCTGATGAAGAGACCTCTACAACAAAAGACATTTCGGAGAAAAAAAACATCCGAAGAGATTTCTACGGAGGAAGTTACAACAGAGGAAGAGCCTTCTGAGGTAGAGGATACTACTGAGAGGGGTGATTCGTCTAATGGGAAGTCAGAGAAGGATAAGGAGAGTGAGTTAAAGACAACTTCTACTAAGACTACTACTGAGGTGGCGACTCAGGCTGCTAAGAAGGAGACGACTACTCAGAGTACCACTAAGGCTACTACCGAGGCGACGACACAAGCTACTACTCAGGCCGCTACTGAGGCGACGACACAGACGGTTACAAAGACCGAAACTACTACTCAAACAAAGAAAGAAACTACAACACAGGCGACCACTGAGGCTACAACTCAGGCAACTACTGAGGCTACAACTGAGACTACAACGCAGGCAACGACTGAGGCAACGACTGAGACTACAACTCAAGCAACGACTGAGGCAACGACTGAGACTACAACTCAAGCAACGACTGAGGTAACTACTGAGGCTACGACACAGGCGACAACGGAGTGTCAGCACATTTGGGAAGACTTGATTTATACTTATGACAGCGAAGAAATAGGTATGGTATGTCATAAATGCTATAAAGAGGCAGCAAACGACCGTGGACAATTTGCATACGGCTATTCTGCTGGATTGAAAAGTTATATAGGACAATGTGATTGTAGCCCAAATGGATATTCTGGTTCTTATGGAACAGGGCTTGTTGGCTATACAGAGGAACATATTGTTTATGGCAAAAAATGTACTAAGTGTGGAGCAGAAGTCATATATTAGTATTCCTTTCTTTAGGTTGACACTCCCCCTATGCTAAAGCATAGGGGATTCTAAAGAAGTTTGCTTATTAACTAAGCCTTATTCTTTGTGGACTTGCCAAGAGCCCTTTACACAGTTCCTCATAATTAAGGTTCTGCTTACATTTACGCATTATGTTAGCACTTCCATTTA
>Ga0065711_1012884_pt1 | contig 10997 bp, 4 predicted proteins | sample Hoacrofraction12_FD_59098 | JGI IMG/M metagenome (GOLD analysis project Ga0065711, IMG submission 59098) | Hoatzin crop microbial communities from Cojedes, Venezuela - Epithelial fraction 12 v2 (version 2) | ecosystem: Host-associated > Birds > Digestive system > Esophagus > Crop | place... | reverse complement strand
CTCCGAGCCGCCGATCCGCCCGCGGGCCGGGGTCTTCCCCCCCCTCTGAGAGAGCAGAGCGACCGGGTTGCGCTTCCCTTTCCTAGGCGTTACCTCAGCGGGGCGGGCGTCGCGGGGAGGGGTAACCGGTAACGGGTGAGGCGGCTCCCGCCTCAGGGCCTTGCCTTGTGCCGTTGCAGCTCTCGTCGCGCTGTCCTTCAGCGGAGCCATCGGGCTGACGTTCCTCATGCTGGGCTGCGCCCTGGAGTATTACGGGTGAGCGGGCTTCGCTTCCACAGCTTCCCCTTCTCCATATCTGTTAATTGAGGCGTTGATCGCACTTAATTGAGCTGTCTGGCTCTGGTTATTTTCCAGCAGTCGCCTGCTTTCTGGCTCTTAACCCGCGGGGGTTTGTTGTAATTAAATGCCGCCTCCTCAGGCGGTTTTTAAATATCCCTTAAAAAAAAATGACTGAAACCAGCCCTACGCTCAGGAAAAGCGGTGCCATCTTGCTAAGCAGTCAGTTTTAACCTCGCACAATCCTTTCCCTTGCTTCCCTCTTGTTTTAAACAACCCTCCTGCTGCAAGGCTCCAGCTGGGCTGGCTGTTACACTTAAAAATCCAGATGAAGCCGATGAGAGCGCTCACAGAGATGAGCGTGCAAGGGTGTGCCTTCGCGTTCGGCTTGTTTATGCTCCGGGATCCCTCTAATTTGGGAAGGCGCTGGGTTCCCATCCTGCTTGGCTGCCCAGGGAGGTTGTGGAGTCTCCTTCTCTGGAGATATTCCAGACCCGCCTGGACGCGGTGCTGTGCAACCGGCTCTGGGTGACCCTGCTTAGGCAGGGGGTTGGGCTGGGTGACCCACAGAGGTCCCTGCCAACCCCGACCATGCTGGGATTCAGTTTCCTGTTCCCTGTGTGGTGACTTGTTGCTGTGAGGCGGTGGTGTGAGCTGAATCGGCAAGGCGGTGCGAGTGTAAAATAAATTAACACTGGGTCGTCGTGGGAGAGTGGGTCCTGCCCTACGTGAGGCCGTATGAGCGCTTGTGCCAGCACGCGGGGAAAGCGAGGTGGGCTCGCCCCTTTGGGTGGCAGCTTGTGGTTAAATCACCTAATCCACTTTGCAAACCAGCAAGTAGGATTACAGCTGTTGCAATGACTTTTTCTAAACCGAAGATGCTTTTTATTGAAGCGTCCGCCTAAACTGATTATGCATTTCCTTTTTCCCCCTCCCCAGTGTGTACTGGCCTCTGTTTGTCTTAATATTTTACTTCATCTGCCCCATTCCCCACTTCATTGCAAAAAGAGTAAGTGATGACAGCGATGCAGCCAGCAGTGCCTGCAGGGAATTGGCTTATTTCTTCACGACTGGAATTGTTGTTTCTGCCTTTGGATTTCCTATAATCCTTGCACGAGTTGAAGCGGTGAGTTCTGCTTGCTGATTTTTGTTGTAAGTTACCGGTTACTGAGGATAACCTTGAAGTGTGCTGTTGCTGCTTGTAAATCCCGTCTTTAAGTTCATTATTGTGGTGTTTCTACATTCTGAAAATAATCACTCTGCTGGAATTTTGCTGGTCAGTGCTGCTTTTTGACCTAAACAAAGGACTTGCATGACTGAAAAGTTTTTAGCTCTTTTTTTTTTTCCAGATTTGTTTTGGTCCAATACAAGATATTATCTCTTCCTAGATCTTGTGCCTCTCTGTTTCATCAACTTTTGCACCGCTTCTTGCGCCACCTTCCTTATTTTTATCTCAGGATGTCTGCTTTCTCCATTTAGGATGCTGAAAACTTGGTGACTGGAGTGTGTTATCAGTTAAAAGATAAAAGGCCAAACTTCCAGAGCTGCTCTTCTGGTTTTCAAAGCATTTCCCAAGCTCATGCTTTGTTCCCTCAAAGTCTGAGGAAATTCTGCTAGCTTCTTTTCTCTTTGCTTTCTGAACTGCTCTTCAGTGGTGAGATTTTGTCACATTTCTTTGCAAAGCCAAGAACTCTTTCGTCCTGTCTCCCAAACTACCCAATGGTGTTTTTCTGTGTTGCATTGGTTTTCCCCTCCTGTCTTTCAGTTTCGCTTAAAACTTGTGTGCTTAGTTTTAATTTATTTGTACTGCACAGTTTCCCTGACGATGCATTTTTGTTTTCAAGTTGTGGACCTGGCAGTAGGCAGAACCAGAAGTGACCACGAGGGGGAACTTTCATTCGTAGCGATGTCTTTTGAGAGAAAATGTGCTTATTTGAGTAAACGTAGTTGGGCAGGTCGTTAAAGAAAGCTGTTTGCCTTTAAGACCACGTACTGTTATCCATGCTTGTTACTGGCATTTATTTGAAAGGCAATCTTTTATTTTGCTGCATAGCAATTAAAGGAGAGCACTAGTTTAACCAGAGTTTTTCTGTGACTTAGGTATGTTGTAGTGATTTGTACGGTAAGGTAATTATTTTGTTCTAGAACATAGCATTATTAGCCTGTCTGTTGAAGTGTTGTACAAATAACTGGCCTGAACCTATCTTGTAAGAACTGCTTTGATTGTTTCATTTCCTTGTATTTCAGATCAAATGGGGAGCCTGTGGTCTGGTGCTGGCTGGGAATGCAGTCATTTTCCTTACTATTTTAGGCTTTTTTCTTGTGTTTGGTAGAGGAGATGACTTTAGCTGGGAACAGTGGTAGGACGTCGCTCTGATGCTGGTAATATTTTACAGCGTGTGTCGCCATATGTATACTCTGTGTGTGCGTATGTGTACATATTATAATATGTGTGTGTCTGCACGCTGAGGTGTATGTACGTGCATATGCATGTGGTTTTACATTATCAGATCATAACATGCTTTTTAAAAATGCATTCAGCCAAAGGGAGAAGGCCCTTGTGAGAGCTGTCTTACTGCATTCAGTAAAAGCTGAAATCACTGTTGTGAATTTGTCCCCAAATAAGTTTACAAAATGTAAGCTGGTTTACTATTTTTTTCACTATGTATCCATTAACTTTTGTTTTAGTCACGGTAGTATCATTAACACCTGTGATACTGGTCAGCATGCCTGTTGTTTTTTTTTTTAACCATGTAGGCTAATAAAATAGGCCAATATAGAGATTATCCTACTTGGTATTGTTCAACTTGATCAATCTTTCTGCTTGGTCTAGGGATGAACGAGTACTTGCTTTTCATTTGAGTAACTGTAATTTTAATGTTTTTTCTTGATAACATGAAAACAAACATAGGTTATGCCAACTCTTTTACCACCTAATGAAAGAAGAAGAAAATAACCGTGGTTAGAAATCCTTCCTTCCACTTACCGTGTTCATTTAAAAAATAATTTCCCTCCCCCTGCCCCCAAATACTCAGGCTTTGTCCCTATTCAGCTTAACAACTGTGGATATATTTGGGGAATAATATGCTTTAATGTCTCTTTAATGCTTCATGCTGACATTACTTCTCTTACGAAGGTTCACAAAAGAAGGAACTACACTCAGGACACTTACAATCACAATGTAGTCTGCAACTCTATATTCTTGTGTGTGAAATGCCTAAATTGCAAAGAAGTGGGTGTTCTGCTGGGTAGGACTTGGTATCTACTCAGTTCTCGTTGCTTTTAAAACATACTTATTCAACTACTATTTTTTTGTCTGTAAGAAGAGATTGTTATATTAAAACACTATATTTTTAAATGGCATTATCCTAGTAAACATTCATGTAATCGCACTTGCAGAAGTAAACTTTATTGCTGTTTTGACTTGCCGAATCCTGCAAATTGTGGAGGCGTGTAGTTTTCTAAAAGTGCATACTGATACAGCCCTAACTCTAGAAGACATTTCAGTACCCTGCAAAGGGATAAAGGAATAGACAGTTTCTTATTTCGTAGAAAAATGGCCACAAAAAGGTTTCTGCTCTGTGAAGTAAGAAGCAGAATTCCTGCGTAGGGCATCTTTTACTCTTGCAAGTTCTTTAGACTAGCAGAATGCAAATGAGTGTTTATAATTGTGTGAGCTAGTTCATAGCTGGCTGCCATCACTCAGTGTAGCTATGAGGGATATTCTATAAGGAGGTACTAGAATCCACCCTACAAGGTGTGTCAGTGTCACCAGCACGGTGCTTTTTGCCCCCTAAGTTGCATGGAACTACTTATGCTGCTCCCCAGACTCTCTCAAGACTCATGTACTGCGAAAGGGTGTCCTGTGGATTGCTGTGCAGAGCAAGGGTTTAAAAATCAATGAACGTTACATGAGCGCTCTGATACTGGGTCTTTTGTTCATGCTTAGTGCCCTAGAAGGGTACAGAAATCACTCTGTGGTCCAAGTAATGTAGTATCACTTAAATAGGAATGGAATACCAGGTTTCTGGAAGGTCAATTACATGTTTTAAATCTAAATGTCAGATGTGTATAAGGTGAGCAGTTCAGTGCTGAGGAATGCTGAGTATCTGTATTTTATACTGTAGTGTGTCTAGGATCTCATTCTTGTAAAAGAAGAATTAACATTAAACGACAGCTTTCTTCTGGATGTTAATGCTTCATCAAAGACACAGCAGAAATATACTTGTAAAGATGCTGTGCATAAACAAGTTCTCTAACAGCGTCTTCTTCCTGACTTTAGGTGAAATCTGTTGCACCCTACTGATTTGTAAAGCACTGCTGTGGTTGTTATCTGTTCTAATTATGAGCCAGGTTGGTTAGAGTAATCATACATTCCGTGTATAAGTCCTGCTTTGATTTTTGAAGAAGCTTTTTTTCCTATACCATGGCATTTTTTGTTCAAATCAGTGAAGTAAAAGAGCAACAATAAGACACATTTTAAGTGCCTGATCCCGTAGATGCCTAAAGTCATTGCTAACAGTTCTATTTAACTCCTGTTAAAGTACTGATGTCCTTGCAGGGTTATGTTTTTGAGTATTTTACTTCTTAGAAGTTATGTACCGAAGGCTGCAATAGAAGTCTACAAACCTACTCAGTTACTGATGAAATTTTGCTTTCAAAACAGTGGCATGAAAAACATCTGAGACGAATTTTTCTTTAACTTTGAGAATCAGTATTTGTAGCGTCTGTTCTAGATCTACTGGCAAATAGTGTGCTGGGGGCAGACAGGGATACAGGCAGTAAACGCATGACAATCTAGAATGAAAGGGAGGACCAGAAAGTGCAGTCCTGAAGAGAGGCTGCTGCTTGGACATCGTTCTGTTGTACTGTGTTTCCTTTGGCATTACTGTGGTTGGTGGGTACCTCGTGAAGTGGCAGGTGAATGTGGAATGGAGAAAGTCAGTGCTCTTTTTGTCCGCTTTTGAAGCGGCTACGTACACTAATCCTTAATGTGAACTTCATGCAGTTTTCACCGTGGACTTTTATTTTAAAATGTTTAACTTTAAAAATTATGTTTAACAGTGTTTAAATCGTGGAAATCTTCCTTGACCTGTTTAAAAGTAAATTTGCTTGAATGAGTCTTCGATATCAAATTGTCAAGAGTAAAAAAAAAAAAAAAAGCCAGTGCTTTTTTTTATCAAGAGCTTCACTCATTCACACAAACCTGGTGCTTTGATGGCCAGTACTGGGCATACTGTCACTATCTACCAGTAGCAATTTACTGTGGTTTCTCTGAAATTGTTTTCCTATGTGGAAGTGAATACTGTGTATCCAAAGTGCCTTAACTTCAATACTGTGCTGATTTTGTGAGTGCATATACGTGGCAATAGCACTGTGTTTCGTAATCAGCTGAAAATCTGTTACTGCATTTTTATAAAGCTTCCTTGTCAACTAACCATGTTTTCTGTAATTCGGAATAAAGTGCAGCTTTTGTAACTTTTGTAAACACTATTTTTATTTTCTGTGGTTGCCAGGTTCTTGAGATGATGAAGTATTAAAACATGGAAATTTAGACATATTCTACTTTTCTTTTTGAATTGTTTAATAAAACTGACTTTTTGAATTGTCTAATAAACATATCTGATGCTTAAGTATTTGTCTGTCTTAAATTTCAAGAGGTGACAACACTCGTGTGTGAGAGGAAAGATCAGAGAAAACACATCCAGTGGTGCTTTCGTAATGGTGTAAATGGTATAATGAACAAATTTTGGAAGCCGTAATCTAATTGCAGTAGGTGGAATTACTATTAGGACATGCATTAGCACACATTGGAGAGGCTGCGTTCAAGTACGCAGGTAAATTATCATCACTTACCTCTTATGTACATGGTAAATCTTTTTAAAGGCGTTCAAAAAAAGATGGTGTGTAAGGTCAGACTTGACCTCTTCCACTTTCCTGGCTTCAAAAGAGGCAAGAGTAAGACTCCTCTGCTCTGTCAGCACTGATGGGTGGGCATGCAGGGGGCATCAAAGCTCGCTTTCTTTCCTGGGTCAATACTCCTGTAGTTAAGTTGATGACTATATTAAGTGTGTGACTTTGATCCCACCCATGCTTGTGAAAATGAAGCTGCTCAGTTATTTTAATCAATTTGTGGAAGCACCCACCATCAGGAGAAGGCGGCTGTAGCGTCCGTGTTCTGAATAGCTGATCCCTTCTGTTTACAGCAATGGTTTGAGCAACTAAGCTTCGGAGAAGGTAAGGATGTTTGCACTTTGAATCAGTTAGCTGCTGGCTTTGCCCCGTTTTGCAAAATGAATGTTTGGGATTGCTGTTCCGTGCTGCCTAGCCCAACTCATGCTTTGCGTATAGAGTAACTTCAGGCTCTAGGCTTGGTTCCTCAGCTCCTGCATTTACCCCGGTTCTGGATTTGCTAGTATTAGCTGTATGGTATAACTTTTATTTGCTATCCCTCCCACCCTTGTTCTTGTAGATGCTTGTTTTTGTAGTTAACAGGGCTGTTCCCTATCAACATATGCTTAGCTGGAGGGAAAAAAAAAATAAAATACGCATCAGGGTCAGGAGTGGGGGGTATGGGTCACAGTCTTGCACTGGTTTTGTTGTCTCATTGGTCCTTTAAGAAAGCTGGTGACCTTCCTAACTAGGTAAGACCTTGGGTAACTTTCTAAAAACTTTAAACAGACTTTAATCCCCATAAAATGAATGTAAGCTCATTAATTCCCGGGAGTTAACCAAACAAACTTGTCCTAGTAAGCCACATGTAGATTTTTATTGAAACTGAAAATTATGTAAAGCTCTAAAATTATCTCTATAACGCTGATCTCTGTTGTTAACGCAGCATGACTTCTAGGATACTGCATCATTTACTCTGCAGGGATTGTTTCTGATCTCTGGTAACGGATGAAAAGACTATTTCATTAAGCTGGATGCACACCAGGTACTAATGACTAATTGATTTGTTTAAGTGGCCCCTGCAAATACATGACCAGTATGTACTAGAGGGCTTAACAGGGAGGTGTCTCTTGATGGAATATTTAAGGCAGCATTGACTGGTGAGTTGTGATTTATATTTTAAAGATCAGCTGGACACTCTTAGAAACATTTTCTCCAATGGCCTGTTCATATATTTATCTCATTTTATTGTTTTGCTTTTGTTCTTTGTGTTGAGGTTTATTTCAGCTGTATCTCTGCATTATTTTCAAAAATTGGTTACAGTTGTTTATACCCCGTGACTACCACTTCAGCTGGAGGTGCTTCACTTTGTTGTGGTTTGGTGGTTTTTTTTGGAACTACTACTTGCCATAGACTAGTTGAAGATTTTAACAAATCTTCTGGACACTACTTCTTTCTGATGGCTCATTTTAAATGGGCTGGTTGATTGTTCCCTGCTTCCTCCTGAGGGTAATCATCCCTTGGCTGCCTGTGCAGATGGCTTTCTTCCTGCTGGCCCCCAACACTTGGAGGTCCTTATGGCCATCTATGAGGCAGATACTGCTGGGGAGAGCACAAGGATTATGAAAACATACGATTTCCCCCCAGGAAATCCTTAGATGATAAGGGGAAGATTATTAAACAAAGCCATGGGTTTACTCTCACTTTGAAAACAAAGTCATTTATGTATAATGAAAATAATTATGGAATATTGCATGTAATGTAGTCTTGATTTGGAGTCTTTACATGTGGGGAAGACTTCTTCCTGTGAAACGTGCTTGTAACATTGGTGTCTATTAGAATGAAGAGGTTGAAGTATGTAGTTACAGCGATCCTCCCAGGTGTTGAGATCTGAAACCCTGATATTTTCTTTGTTGGCTGTTTGCTGACAGCTGAACTGGCCTTCAGGGGCGGAAGTTGCCTGTCTTGTGTTGTATTTTTAATTGCATGTTTTCCTGGGGAATGCGTATGAAATTAACTGCTCACTTTTGTGGATTTTAAAAAAACAAAGCACACACACACACACACAAACCCCCCCAAAATGATTTTCAAGCTTGAGTTGTATATAGTTCATTCGAAACACTTAAGTGGAGAATCGAGTGCTGAGGCTCAAACAGAGCTTGAGGCAAAAAGGGATGTTGATGTCTCCTGGTGGGTTCAGGAGGTCAGCTGAGGCTATCGATGTCTGTGAATTTTGGTTTTATCATCTGCCTTGAGCTTCATTTGCTACTATACTGGCTAAGGTTCTTTTATTTTCTTGGTCAGTGTGAATAAATGACAGATGCTGCTTGGATGGTTTTGGTTGCTTGAAGATTTGGGGAGAAGTTAACCGGTATTTATCATGCTTTACAAAGCATGTGCTTGGAATCAGAGGATTGATTGTGACCTTTACATGTTTTGCTTGCCCGTTGTGGTAACTTTGATCTGGGCTTGTGATTTTGTTATTCATTTAATTCCTGCCTAAGACTGGTATTTCACAATATAATAGGAGCCTTTGTTACCAGTCTTCCATCCTAAAAAGAAAAAGCCTTTACACATCACAGACACAAAAGCTGCAATAGTTGTAACTTACTGGCAACTGATGAAGTTCTCCACTTCTGAAGCTGGTGGGAATTTGCTGTTGGGGTCAGTGGGGTGGGGAAGGAGGGGTGAAAGAGGCCTAATCCTGCCAGATGCTGAAACCCTTTGTGTCTGAGGGCAATCTGTGAGCGTGCCCATGAGTCCCGCCGATGCACAGCCTGCCTGTCTTGTCCAAGGGGCTGTTTCTTCTGGCTGCATTACGTAGGATTCGGGGCTGATGTTGGCTGCAAAGATCCGTGTGTCTGTACTTCAACAGAGGACACTTCACTCCGGGAGAGGATTTAACAGCTTGTCCATGTTTCTAGCAGTGTGGCTCAGTGTCACCCTGCATGGCTAATCTTTGTTGGGTGTTCTGGTTTTTTATAACTGAATAGATGAATTGCAATGAGATGTTAGGATGTTTTAAACAACTCTGTGATGATAAAACAATTTCCCATATAATGCGTCTTGAAAGAGAACTCTGCTCTTAGTTTAATTTTAAAGTATTAAGAAATGCAGAATATTTCTCATATGCACCCATAAAGTAAATGTTACCTTTTGAGTCAGATAATACAAAATAATATACCTTAGGCAGTCCAGAGCTTGCTATCTCTTCTATTAATTTCTTCAAAGAAGATTGCATTCTTAACAAATGTTTTTCTGTGTAATTAAAATATATTAGTTTACAAGCATCTTTTAATAGCTAGACAGATACTCAGTAGAAACAATTTCAAAATGTGCAGTCTTTCTGGTAGTCTCATAAGTGAGCAATGTGCAAAGTTAATTAGGATTCAGCCAATATCCTCAGTTAGGATTCAGATTATTCAGATCCCTTTAGACAGGTAAAGATTGATGCAGGTGTCTCTCTGTTCCTCTCCTCTTTTACAGTGGTTGTACCCCATCATTAGTCTGTTCTTCATCTTTCGTCAGTCCTTTTCCCCCAGGGCCCAGCCCTGCACAGAAGGTCCCGGGTCCAAATTGGTGTGGAGCTGCAGCTATACCCAGACTCCAGCCCTCATCCCAACTCCTGGGGTTGCTCGGAAAGCCCTCGGATCCCTTACCTAACCCTAGCCCATGCTGAGGCCTTGGGGTTCCCCTCCCTGCTCCACACGTGCCTTTAGCTACACTTCCCTTAAAAACCAACCAAGCAAAACCAGCCCAAAGCAACCCTCCCCCAGGTGCTGGCAGTTCCAGGTTCTCTGGAATAAGAGAGTGAATTTTAAACTCCTACAGTCAGTAACTGCAACCAGTTCTTGCTTCCCTGCCCTGATGGGACTCATGAGAAGCTGAGCCGAAAGCAAGTCACGTTCAGAACAACTTCACACACACCGATTTGTGGACAGCATTAACAAGAAGGAAAGAGGGGCAGGTCAGTGGCAGTTTAGAAAGAACTGTGTCATAAAACACTAATTGGTTCTGGATCTGAATTGATGCCTCTGACTTCCGACTTCTAATTGCTCAAAACTTGTGTTTGACAGAGAACGGCTAAAAATACTCGATGCTCTTCTGAAGGACTCGCTTTCTCAGATGCATCAAGAAACCATTTTGAGATGACAGTTTCTTTAACCGGAGAGCAACAGCTTGGGCAATTATAGTTCCTCTGAGTGTCATTGTCTTGATTATCCTTGCCCCCATTTTCCCTCACTTACCTTTAGTGTCTTTGCTATTAAAGCTAGGATTTGTTGTATAACTTGCTATAGCAACATGTATATATATAAAAAAAGCAATTATCTTTTTTTAGCACATCGTCGTTTAAGGAAAGATTTGAATTTGCACTTTGTAACCACAACACTGGCTAACTTTTAAAACCAAGGTGGATGCTTGGCCTGGAATTTGAGAGCTGCACAACAGTTTGTGTTGAGGTGCTGAATGCTAGCTCCTGTGGTAGTCACTTTTCTGTCGAAGGTATTGATGACCCAGAGGGCTTGGGTAGAAGGACAAAGTTCATTCCCCAGAAGGTCCCTTGAGATGTAATGAGGGTTATCCAGAGCTTCTTTTTAGATGTGGTAAGACTAAGCAGGACAGATGTAGGGTGGCCTTGAGATCGAGTCCTTATTTTCAGATAAATTAGCATATGCTTTTAAAGAATGTGCTTTTTGAGCATCATGTATTAATCACAGAATCACAGAATAGTAGGGGTTGGAAGGGACCTCTGTGGGTCATCTAGTCCAACCCTCCTGCCGAAGCAGGGTCACCTACAGCAGGCTGCACAGGACCTTGTCCAGGCGGGG
>Ga0065711_1011744_pt1 | contig 10997 bp, 7 predicted proteins | sample Hoacrofraction12_FD_59098 | JGI IMG/M metagenome (GOLD analysis project Ga0065711, IMG submission 59098) | Hoatzin crop microbial communities from Cojedes, Venezuela - Epithelial fraction 12 v2 (version 2) | ecosystem: Host-associated > Birds > Digestive system > Esophagus > Crop | place... | reverse complement strand
AATTTGGAAACAGTATTTCAATCAGATCTACCTTGTGCTCAGATGTTCTTAAAAAACTAAAAACTACCTCATCACGTTTCCAGTTAACTTAAGAAAAACATTTCCAGCTAACTTCAGAAAAACAGGGGAGGTCCCAGATGACTGGAGGATCGCCAGTGCAACACCCATCTACAAGAAGGGCCGGAAGGAGTATCCTGGGAACTGCAGGCCTGTCAGCCTGACCTCGGTGCCAGGCAAGATTATGGAGCGACTCATCCTGAGTGCACTCACCGGGCATGTGAAGGACAACCAGGGGATCAGGCCCAGCCAGCATGGGTTCACGAAAGGCAGGTCCTGCTTGACCAACCTGAGCTCCCTCTATGACCAGGTGACCCGACTAGTGGATGAAAGTAAGTCTGAGGAGGTCATCTACCTGGACATTAGTAAGGCCTTTGACGCTGTTCCCCACAGTATCCTCCTGGAGAAACCGGCTGCCCATGGTTTGGATGGGTGTACTCTTTGCTGGATAAAGAACTGGCTGAATGGCTGAGCACAGAGAGTGGTGATGAATGGACAGGATGAGAGGCAGTGGCCTCAAGTTGCATCAGAGAAGGTTTAGATGAGATATTAGGAAAAATTTCTTCACTGAAAGAGTAGTCAGGCACTGGAACAGGCTGCCTAAGGAAGTGGTGGAGTCCTCATCCCTGGAGGTGTTTAAAAAAATGTGTAGATGTGACACCTGGGGATATGGTTTAGTAGGCATGGTGGTGTTGGGTGGATAGTTGGACTCGATGATCTTAGAGGTCTTTTCCAACTTACGATTCTATGATTCTAGTTTCAGTAGAACCTGATTCATTATATCATCTCACCCTCTGAAAAAGAGCCAAAGTTGCAATACCTAACTCACTTGAAACAGGAAACTGAGTTAATTTTGTATTACTAATTCTTTAGTAAGTCAACAGCAACTAAATTATGGATGTCATTTTTTACCTGACAACTGATAACTGCATAATGTAATTAACAACACCTTGTGCTGTTTGTTCTCTTTGGGAAAGCCTTTTGGGAAGGATCAGAAGTGATGAGTTTGCATTAAGCTCATTCTGATTAATTAACCAAGCCAAAACAATACCAGAAGTATGAGGACAGAACACAACTACTGAAGAACACATTTAAAGAAGTATTTTCCCTGTACATTTTCTTAAATATTTAAATAATACAGTCATTTTAATTGTCTTAAGACAACTGCTGGAACAAAAGTTAACTACTCATCAACTAACACCAATAGGTCAAACTCTTCTTGGCCTTGATGACAAGAAATGGAATCAATGGTATTTATATTATCACGCACTTTCTTTTCAATTCTAGCACACTTTGCTACATATCTGAAACCTTTAAACAAAAAGCACTTCGCACACTACAGTAAGATTAACTTAAAACATGACAAGTTACTGTTTCTCCAACAATATCAGTGCTGGAGACAGTAAAACTGCAGCTTTATGATGTAGGCCAGTTACGCTAGAAGTCGTGCTGTTTAGTAACCCATAAGGTCATCTAGAGATGTATATTTTGATGTTAAATGAACACAGGCATATTGAATTAGCAGACAACTATCATACTTCATGATTCTATTCCCTCCAACTTTCTTGTTTCTTCAGCATGGAGAGAGCACTAGTATTCTGTGACACTGCAGAAAGCAGGTACTTTGCCTTTACTTCATAGTAAGTTCTCCTTAATGTCACAAGGTCACTCCAGACATTACAGACTGAGTCTCCTTGGGAATAGCTCAGCATCCTGCTCAACTATGGGAGTAAAAGCTTCCATATGCCAACTTTAAAATGACAGGAGAGCTGTGAATAAAAAGAACACGGGGGACACGATAACAACAAAACCCCAGGATCAGTAGAACAGCACAGTGTAGCTGTTGGAGTAATCACCTCCAGTCTTTTAAAGTCCATGGATGGTTTAAGTGCATTTTGAATAGGTGAAAGCAGAACAGAAGAAAGTCCTCCTAGGATCACTTCGTTTAGAAAACTAATGTACCAGGAAACCAGATGAAGGACACTGAATCCTTTATGTGCTAATATTTAAACCCTGGAATGCTTCTTAACAGTCTCTTTAGAAAAAAAAAACAAACCCACAAGAAGTGTTCCAAATCCAGCAGAAGACAAACTCAATACAATCATCCTTGGTAGTCTATTACACAAACAAGGTAACTATTTGGGGTTTTTCACTTAAAAAAAAAAAAAAAACAACAAACCAAAGCCAGCAATTTTTCTGTGTCATAGACTATTTGGAAAATTGAGGGACTACTTACTCAAGTCAAGAACATCATCTGTCTTTATCAGATCTTCCTCCCTTGTGAGTGGTAACTGAGTTTCTGGCTCATCTCGCAAGTACAGTGACAGTGAACGGAGCATAAAGAAAACTCTGATTGCCTTGAAAAATTAAAAAAAGAATATTAAAATACTGCTGCACTCAGTACTACATATTTTAACAGACTCTTACAAATGCATACTTGCTTTTACAGCCCCCCAAGTTTGCTAGCATGCAGTAAATGTACTTTTTAAATTGAGAAAGTAGAATGTCAAGGTAGTTAAAAAGCATATGTAAAAAGTTGAAACATGCAATTTACTTTCAGTGAAGTAGAAGCAGCAGAGCTTTTATCTCACTGGCACACTTACACAGATTGTGACTGACAAGCACACGCTTACACGAGCTGTTTAAGCAATAACAACAATCTTGGAATTCTTTTTTTTTTAATCATTATTTTAAGACTCATTGTATTCACAATACCTCTACTCCACAGACAACTACACAACCAACCTTCAGAGACTCTCACATTTTGAAGTTAACACAGTAATAACTTTTCTGGCTGAGTCTAGCTAAGATGTCTACAAGTCTGAGAGAAAACAGTGGGGATTTCTGAGTTTTAATTTGCTGTGTTCATCAAAACTAACTACATTCAATAGAGCATTCTTGAAGAACTTCATCTATATTCTCTGAAGGTCTACATCATGGCATAACGTTCTTAAAGCTGCACCAGTCCCAAGGAACTTTCAACAGCTGTTCTGTGAAGTTAATATTTTTTTGTTTTGATTTAGATATGAAAGACATATGATATGCAAAGACTAGATAAAGTGCCACATTTTCGAAGGCAACATTCACAACCTTCTGTGACTACAAGAATTGTATTTTCAGTATAGCAAATGAAAAATCAGTTTTTATTACTTCTGTTGTTTTGGTTTTTAGAAGAGTTTCCTACACAGTAATTCTGTGGCATACTGTAAATTAACTGCTGCGTTACAGTAAAAGCATCTAATTCATGGAACAGCTGCAGTGCCCAGGAACTCCCAGACTGCAGGAAGTATCACGGAAAACACGTCTCAGCTGCTTTAAGGAAAAACCCTTCACCCCTCTATTTTTAAAAATACATGGCTCTCGTGAACCAGAAACGTGAGTGCTCAGCCAGCTATCATACTGGTGGTGCTTTCAGAAACTTCTGGCAGAACTGGGATGGAGAGAGGGAAGTCATACACCTGGCTCTTCCATGAATTGACACTGAAGCAGGTGAATTTGGTATGCTGTTGAAATCTAACAGGGCAATATCATTATTTGGAGCAACGAATATCAAGGGTATCTAACAAAAATACAATAGTGACATTACCTTACGACCAAGAGCAGAATCACTTTACAATGGGAGATGATCTCTCCCATTTAGGCAGATTGCATTCTAATGTATTGTGATTTACTAAAATTAAATAGGATTACTATAAAGCCACTTTACTACCAGATGTTTCAAGAAGAATTCATGGTATTGGGTTTAAAAGTTTCCAAATTCAGTCAAGAACAGTAACATCCTTGCATTTTTGGTAACCCAAAAGTCAAACCCAACAGTTCTGGGTTTTTTTAATTCAGAGGGCAGTCATCACTCAGCCTGCTTTCACTTATTTTCCCTTCAATTCTCTTTCCCTCCTAGAGAAAGCATTTGTTCTCCTTGCACACATTCCCTATAAAGCTACTGTCACTGACCTTCAAACATGTAAACACATTTACTGCAGAATACTCTACAGGAGTAAGAAATAAAACTAGAACTTAAGACTTTGCTAGAAAAAAAAACACAATCAAGAACATCAGATGAAAAGGGAACTACACTGCACTTCATACAACACCAGTAGCCCTCAGTTTGCTAGCAATATCAATATAAAGCGAAAAGCATGTGATTTGTGACTTCCTATAACATTTTATTAGACCTCAGTAAAACAGCAGAGCAGTTCAGTGGCCTAGAATTTTTTTCAGCTGACTTCCGTTTTCTTGGTAAAGCAGGAAGAAATACGAATTGCTATCTAAACTAAAGAACTACACATTATGATGACATACACTTTGTGCTGATTCCTTGTGTTATATACACATACCAAGTGCAAAGAAATAGTTATTTGCAGGGAAATCTACAGTGTCTTATTATATTCCCATGAAATAGCATTCTCACAGGTAGTTCAAAACCTTCTCTCAAAGTCTTTGCTTGCTATGTACTCCAAGGTGCAGAGACCCATAGTGTTCATTGCTTCCCACATAAGCGTGTAAATGAGTTTGCGTTATTCTAGGCGACTGGTAAGCAGTACCATCCTTAGGACCATAGAAATCAGAAGGAAGAGATGCAACCAACAAGCAGTAACTGGACTATCAACAATTCAAAAGAGCATCGGATTCTGGGCAGAAGGCTTGATCGAGCAGCAGTAACTAGTTTCAGAAAGCAACCTCACAACTTCTGGTCATTTTAATGTTTTCAGTCAGAGGGGTTGGCTGGCCAGATTTGGGAGACGTGCCTTTGATAACCTGAGAGATATCTTATTTCTGAAAGTTCCTCCTAAAGTTGTTAAGAGGAAAAGAATTGCCACTCAAAGGGACTTTCTATAGCAAAAGAAGAAGCAAGAGTCTAAAAAGCTCTGATCTCTAACAGCTAAGAACTCATGATATAATCAAAGTACGGGACTTCTTCACTTGATAGTGAAATAAAACTTGAGAACTTTTTTAAAATGCCATCGCATGTTCAGTATTGAATCACTATCCATTTGAAACTGTCAGCAAAAAGGACCTCCCGCAGGTTAAGCACCAGCAGCAATGCCGCAAGATACACCTGAAGTTCAGCGGACTGTGAGGGCAACTCAGCGTAAGAGAGGCAGCCTAGCTGGAGGAAAGTAGCACAGGAATTCTAAGAAATTCTGGAACTTCTAGAGCAATGGGATCGGGGAAGGAGGACCAACAAGGAAGCATCTGGGAGTTCTTGCTGATGAGAAAGATCCTTCCATCCCAAAGAATTTACAGGAATATTTGTATTGATTTTTGAATTTCCTCCAACCGAAGTTAAGCTATTCCTTATTTAGCACATGAAGAACCATGGAGCAGTCAGTTTCCACTACTGCATATTTCTTCGTATCATTCTGTCAAATGCCTCAGAGAGAATTCTAGGAAGCATTTTTGCTTTCTAAGAACAATACTTTTCAAGATAATTCACTGTACTTTATCAAACTCAACTTGCTGTGATAACGGAAGTTGTGTGGCTTATTATAAGTAATGAAAACAAAGATTTCAGAAGATTCCTGGAAATACATTTTTTCTTCAAGAGTACTTGAATATACTTACATATACTTTTGCATATATGCAAAGCTATCCGAAGAACAGCACTTTTCAAATAATAAAGCTGTGCAGTAATACATCTTTAAGACTTACTGGCATCGCAAGGCTTACAGGACACTGCCATATAAGGGCCAAGAACCCGTTATCACAAGAATGCTGACAACGGTGTTGTTATTCAGGTCAGTATCACCCCTACAGATTGTGTCAGTCACAAAAATAGGTATTTGTTATTTTTCTCCTCACTCTCCAGATCTCCATCATTAATTACTTTGGCAAGATGAACACCCTCGAGCAGAATCGTATTTTTTGCTATACCTAGAAACATAAGCAATATGAAGGCAGCCAGCCTTCCAGTGGAGATTTTAGGAATATTACAAAAGATAGACTGAGATATCAGATCATGAAAGGAAACTGATAGTATATTAATGAATGTTATCAAAATGCCTTCTTCTGTAGATGTCTAAAAAATAAAAGCCGAGTGCAAGAGCATATTGAATTGATCAGACACAAGAAATCGCAGAGAAAAAATTTCTTCACTGGGACGGGTAAATATTCTATACTCTACAAACAGGTCTGTCTTCATCAAGCGTATGATCTTACGGATGAAGCCTCCAGTCAAGCAGCTTTCAAGGAAAAATGTTTCTATGTCTAGAATTTTTCAAAGCCTTTGGCATCATTCTGTCGTGAATGAATGTAAGAAGAACAGTCTTACTCACTCTTCGTGTTCTTTCCACATCCCCACAAGGCAATCTTTTCACAAAATCAATACCGGTCAGTGGCGTCCCCGTTGGAGGCAACAAGATCGAGGCATCCATCATCAAGTACTCTACATTCATGGGTTTAATCTATAAAGATATTTTAACATTGATTACTATACAGAACAATAAGCATTTACATCTTTACTTTTAAATAGAACTCATGGTTGCATATTTTAAGAGGAAGGAACTGTTACAGAGTTCTGAGAATTTCTGATACCATCCGCCTTCTTTTAAGCTCCTTACATGCACCCTCTATTTTCTATTTGATCATCGTTCCCTAACACATTGTTGAAGTTTCCACATCAAAAAAAACACTGAAAAAAAACTCTGAAAGATTACAGAAGAAAAGCTATTTCATGAGTATTAAAAACCGTAGTCTGTCAGGTTTAAGTTTTTACTCAAATTTGTAATTACTTCAGTCACAAGAAAAAGTTGCCCATATCTTTTTCTCTCCAGAAAGAACTCTCTAGTCTCTGATAATGCCGTAACGTTCACACTAGACAATTCCCTTCAATCTTGACACTAACAGAGTCTCTCCCTTACATGGTTGCTTATTTTCATGAATAAATAATATCTGAAATATCTATCCATCCATCCGTACCTTTGGCAATTTCATCCAAGTTCTATTATACACACACACACACACTGGAGCCATGAGCTTCTTTTTGCCAGAAAGCCAGCTGGAATGGCTAAAACATAAAAACCCCTTCCCACAGCTTGTATGATATTCTGCACAGAAGAAAAATGAAGTCATGCAGGCATTCCAGAACAGCCAGATGGAACTGGAAGCACTCCTGGCCCCTTTGCCATGGTTAGATACCATCAAAGAAACAGACTGAAACAAGGTCCAGAATTTTCACAGTGCAGTCTTGAACTGCTGCCTTGCACACACACAAACTCAAAAATAGTCTTTAGCCAATTTTTCTGATCTCAGAACAATTAATCTTCAGCGTCTAACACACTGGATCAACAAATTCAAAAAAAATTTCTAACCAGTAAATAACTGCTTCAGATGCAATTCACCAGAGTGTACACTGATTTAAACAGAATTTTACATCATAGAGGTGAAGAAAGTTAAAAAAGAAGACTCGCTGCTGAAAGCAAAAATATGGACTACAGTGTCCAGTTTGCTTGCTCCTCTGAACTTGTTCCCGTCTATCGCTCATGAAGACACAACTTTTTCCCTTCTTTTTCTTTCAGACAGAGCAGGTATACTTCTGCCTTTGGACAAGCTCTATACCATGCTGTTTACACAACTCATCTGACAAGAGAACATCAGTGTTACTTACCATTTAAATCAGCCTGCTCAGCAAGTCATTTGCATAGCTAGGCAAATAAATATGCTTTAAGGAAAACAAGGTTCAAGTTCCATGGTGTAGCGCTGTCTTTTACAATAAATACAAAAAAATGCAGTCTCAGAAATAGAGACACAACAGAAAAATCTACATGTATACTGAAGTTGCAACATAAAAGTGATGCTAGTATCAGTGCCCCTTCTCAAACTAAAGTACAGCGATATTTAACTACTAAAAAATTGTTTCAGTGAATAGTTCCATTATTTAGGCTTGTAAGATACGTGCAAGATGCGTCCCCTATTAAAAGACTCTTTGCAACACACCAACTGTAGATGGAGCTTTTTCAAAAAGACAACTGGTGGCTGCTCTTTAAATCCCTGTACTACTGTGCTAAAAAAACCCCTGTAACGGACTACGCAGAGTATTTTTATCCAAATTCTAACCTAAGAATTGAAACAGATAATGAGTTTTAAAGCATGTTTACAGGTTAAACATGAACTGTCTGAGATGAACCGTAGCAATCTGTTAGAACTTCCAGAGCCAGCCCTGTGGCACAGGCAGTGCCTCTCCTAGAGGAGACAAAGTCCTCGGCATTTGCTCCCTACAACCTGGCTCTCTACTGGTAAGTAAAGTGGCATCACTCAAAACTGAAACCTTGCTGGGCTTCAGAAAGATACAGGAAGATACTCACATTGTTTAACAACTTGGAAAAAAAAAATGAATCCAATGTCTCACTTCCCAGGATAAAGTAATGTTTGTATACTCATTTTCAGAAAGTAATGGGCTTCATTAAATAAAGAGCTGTGCCACCCACATTTTGTTACTCTACTCCTGGCAGTAAAGACACCAGCACACTCCGCAGTTCTCCGCGAGCAGCTGTTCTTGCTCCCGCGCTGGGTCTGGGTTTGGGGGTTTGGCAGGGCGGGAGGGGCGTCACTTACTGTCATACTCCGGTATTCATCTTCAAACATATCCAGAAAGATCTCTTCTCCCTTTCAAAAAAAGGGATACGGACACATCATGAACGCTGATGGCTACGGAACCATGCTTGTTTGGTTTTCATTACGAACTGGGTGTTTTGTCCAGGAGCTGGCAGCAGGGCTGCGGGGCTGCCCTACGCCGGACACAGCCAGCTCCAGCCACCTGCTGCAGGGCACGGCCGAGCCCCAGCCACACTGACCGCATCTCCGGGCAAACACGCGTATGGAAGGGAGCCCGTGGAGAGGCCCGCGGTGGAGCAGACAGCCACAGCGCTGCATCGGAGTGGGCGCACAAGCCCCGAAGGAGCTGCAGCCTGCGGAGCACCCACACCGCAGCAGGTTCCTTTCCTGAAGGCTGTAGCCCATGGAGGAGAGCACCCACGCCAGCGTGAGGAGCAAGATGCAGCAGAGACAGACTGTTACAGACTGACCCCCAGTCCCCATTTCCCACCCCCTCTGCACCGCTCAGCATGGGGGGAAGGCAGAGGAGTCCGGAATGAAGGAGCAAAGCTGAGCCTGGGAAAAGGGAGGACCAGTGGGAAGGTGGTGTTTTAATTCATCTGTCTGTCTCACTAGCTAAATTTATTTATTTGGCAATAGATCAAATTTTGTGAAGTTGGGTCTGTTTTGCCTGTGACGGTAATTGGTAAGTGATCTCCCTGCCTTTAGCCTGACCTCTGGATTTCTTCATCTTCTATTCTCCCTCCATCCCGTGGAGGGAGAGCAGCTGGGTGGACGTCTGGCAGCCAGGTAAGGTCAACCACCACAAGCTACTGATCTTTTGTAAGCCACATTGAGAAAACGTTCTTCACGAGAATTTTAACAAAAACAGGAAGAGATTTTTCAGACACTTGAAATCTGTCATGGATTTCCTGCTCCTTATATAGAAGTTCACGCCTGGGGCTAAAAAAATTATTTCTCTCATTGTTTACAGTTTAAAAAAAACAGGCAATAAAAGCTGCAGAAGTCTCCAATAAGAAAAAAGGATTAAGTAAAAAATTAGATCATCATTTCAGATAAAAAAAATAGAAAGCAATGCCAAAAAGCAACACATTCCATATTAGCATCACAGATAAAATCCCAGAAATGCTGGGGCACTACAAAGAGGCCGAGCTGCAGACTTGATTCTAAGTCCACATTATATAAAGGACTTTTTTCTTACAGCATTTTGCATATATACCTTATAGAAACGACGAAGGAGATGAACGCTTTCTTCCCTTGCACCCTAGAAAAGATAAAATAACTGTGTTTCAGGCAGTAAATACACCATTTACTCAAAAGTCACATTTAAAACCCACCCAAAAACTTAGACAGACACATTAAACTGTCTATTAATATTCCCATACTCCTAGCCTGCAGCCCAGAATTTGATAGAACAGTTCTTGAACTTATGAAAATACAGCTTATGTGAGCTTGTTAGCTTCAAAAGCACTTTTCTTCACACTGTTGAGATGGATGACATACAAATTTCGGAGAAAAAACGAAACATAGCTCTGCTTGGGAAGCCGAGTTTAAACAACAAGATAACAGCGAAGCTGAGAACAGAACATGGGGTATTGATTCTTTAGGTTCACTGCACAGAGCCACCAATAGACAGATGTTCTAGAAGCTCAAATTTCACATTTATGCTTACTGCAATCAGAAATCAAAGAAATTTATTCAACTATACTACAAGACTCAGAGAGAAGTAATGCTGTCACTGGTAAGTTGAAAGAAAATACTTACCTCAAGGCAAGCAAGGTGAACATCTTTTATGATGCTGTGATTTTTAGAAAACACAAGCTGCTTCAGTAGCAGGCAGCCAAGTTCTAAAGTTGCCAAACGGATTTTTCCATCTATGAAAAGAAAATTTCAATATACAGAACAGTGGCAGCTGAAGTAGTTCTCATTACCTAATGTTCTTAAATGTTTCTGCTGTTCTCTGCAACTGTCACAAACTCTCCTCCTCTGTCCTACACACCCTGTCTGACAAGGACAGCGCTGCTGCTGGCTTACAGCGCTAATGGCTATTCAACACAAAAAAGAACTGGAAGAGTAATTTCAAGCAGAAGAAAATTTAAAGCAGAACCATGCAATAAGAAGGCAACAAGATTAATACTACTAGAAAAGACGCCGAAAACAATGCTTTTATCCATCTGAAGCACGGGCTGCATTACACTAAAATTACAATAGAATCGCCGACGTTCGGCATGGACAGAGTTACAACCTGAAAGGAAGTTTTCTACATAGCATACTAATAAGGCATAGCTTTTCCTTAAAAAAAGTCCAAAGGATTCAGACACAGCCTGGATGCAAGAATCTAGAAGAATGCATTGAGATTTTAAGCTTAGTTTCAGGAGGATTTAATAAAA
>Ga0065711_1050078_pt1 | contig 10998 bp, 8 predicted proteins | sample Hoacrofraction12_FD_59098 | JGI IMG/M metagenome (GOLD analysis project Ga0065711, IMG submission 59098) | Hoatzin crop microbial communities from Cojedes, Venezuela - Epithelial fraction 12 v2 (version 2) | ecosystem: Host-associated > Birds > Digestive system > Esophagus > Crop | place... | reverse complement strand
TTTTTTTTTTTTTTTTTTTTTTTTTTTTAAAAAAAAAGATAATATACATTTCAAAGAAAGGTATTACTTGTGTAAATACTGTCCTAAGGAAATGTGTCTCTAGCCTCACAGACTGACAAATTCTAGAAATTATAATGAAATTCTTCAATTCTACTTCAGCCAAGATCATTCATTATTTCATTTTGTCTTGGCTAGCCTAATGCAGTAATCTCTTTCACGGTTTCTTAAAATTCCATCTTTCTAATACAGACACCTTAAATATACATAGTTCTTACCCATCTCCAAGACAATTCTTATTCTTCTTCAACACCACATTGATAATAGTTTTTGTTCTAGCAATCCTGAAAATAACAGCTTCCTAACTGTCTCAAAAGTACATTAGTTGTTTTTTCTACCTTCTTATTTGCCCAAACCCCTTTTTGTTCTTTACTATGGTAATCCTGTTACTGGTTATATCTGATGTCCCATCCTTTTGAAACAGCTTTTGCATGCTTCCATATCTCACGGCTTCTAAATTTTATAAACCCATGCATAGTGTTTCATCTCCTATTTGTAATGAAGAAGGCAGAAAATTCTAAGCCTAATGTTAAGGGAAATATTCTTCTCCTTTTCCTGGAAAGACATCAGGACTGTGTATCTGTATGAAGTGCAGGAGTTCACCTGTGTTACAGTACAGATTGCAACAGTGGAAATAATCTGATTACATTATCTTAATACATTTCAGATACATTTGGGAATTAGCCAGTGTAGGCACAGGTTAGTATTAAAACTAAGAACCCGTACAACTGTTTACAAAATCAGGGGTTTATCTTAGTGTTGCAGAAATTAATATACACTTGCAATAATAAAATCGAAAAAAATACATCTACCAGTTCAAATAGGTCTGCATTATGAAAGTCATGAACTAGGATTGTGTATTACTAATAATCAGAGCTATTGCTGAATGTATTTGTAGATTTATTCTATCATGTTGAGTATAACTGTAAACACACAATGTCATTCGAGACAGTAGCTTAAGATAAAGATTTCATAATGGATATTATAATCGCATTATAGCGTATTGCACAGAATGACTGGAGACATAAACAGGAATGTTAACTGAAACTGGGCTCCAAGATACTACAATATACCAGTAATTCAAGCATTTATTCTTCATACATAGTGTGAAATTCCTTTTTATGAACCAAAACTTTTCTTTAGAAGTTTTAAGATCCTAGTGCAAAGGATCTTAAATCTCTATATGAGATTCTCCTGTGTGCCTTGATAAGTGCAGTAATTTTTTTGATACTGGAAAAAAGAGTATATTTCACAAATGCCTAAATGCAGCTCTAATTCATATACATGTAAGTAACTGTCATTTTAATTTAACGGCAGAAGAACAAAGCTTTCTTGTACATGGTAGAAATATTTGCAAAATCAAGATATTGCAGAAAGAACAGTTTCTATTTTGGCATCAGCATCATTCGACTTGGTTGCTGGCATGCAATGACAACTGCTTCTCATCTTTCCTGGAATATGGAGACAGTGTCCATATAATGTATGTAATGTGTGTCATGTGATGCAAAAGTTCATCATGTGCCGATGAAGAGCACATAAGACTTGTAGATCTAAGTCTATGGACTTCTAAAGTATTACATGGAAACAGCTAGTTTTCCCACAGACATCCACTTTTGATCTATCTGTTCTATTATTACAGAAGACAGTAGCAAAAGCTAGTTAAAGACTAGTTTAGATTTTGCTATTATTTAAGAAAAATAAAAAGAAACGGTCTAAAACAGTGTGCTTTCTGTATTTTTTCTCTTTGACAGTGACAGGAGAGATCCTTTGAGCATCTTAGGCTTAGAGCAAATTCACTGGGCAGAGTCTGTCAATTGCTTAGATTTATCTCCAAGATTTCCAGAGCTGACCTACTGCGGTTTCTCAATCATGTCACCCATAAAGGCCCCCAAGAATAGCCTTTTGTAGATCTGCTCAATAGTAAGGCTCTGTAGCTCAAAATCACCAAATGTCTGTAAAAAACTAAAGCTGGGAATTGCCATTTCCACCTTCCTGGTCAAATGAGTGACAACAATTACTGTACTGTTGTAACTCCCTTAAACAGCTTCAGCACAATGGCTCAACACATATTTAGCCCTGTTTAACATGACTGGAGCCCACACAGGAAGTCTAGTCACAATCTTCTTAAAAGTGCTTTTGGACATCAGCAAATGGTGGTTCTTCAGAGGCTCAAGACTCTGTCAAACCTTCATGTAATCTTACTATGAAAAAAAAAATCTGTCATTTTAGCTCCAGAAATATCTTCCTCCCAATTGCCACACTCTCACTTCAAACCAGAAATGGTTACAAAATGTGAAAAATAATAATAAAAAAACCCAATTTTCTTCACTCGTCACATTCTTACGAACTGCTTTGGCTGAACTAACATAATCACCAGACACAACAACAGTTACATAATAGATCATTTCAGCTTAAATAATAAAATCTAGCAGAGTTCATATGTCTTATAACAGAAACTGTTACTCAACCTTAACTATAGGCATTGCTCTCACCTCTGACCAGAATATATTAAAAAATCCCAAACTTCTGAAAGCTAGTATTTTCTTCCAGTTAGCAGAATTAATTGCATAATTAATTCAGAGAGTTATCAGCAGTCTAACCTACCACTTGCAAACTGCAATTTCTAACTTTTAATATACTACTTCTTATGTTCTGTTCTCAGTACTACACCCACTTTTCCAGCAAGGAGAACAGCAAAATAAGATTACATGCTACTTCATAAACAGTTACTGAATCATGGAACATAAACTAGCAATATATATGTAAATGTATTGTCTAAGTAGCAAAGCCAATGTATTCAAAACACAAAATATGCGTTTGGTTGAAAACTTTCAGTAGAAATTGTTTTTCAGAAATAAATGCAGTTTCTTCATATGCAAGTGTGTTTGTGTGTTTTTTTGTTATAGGGGGGTGAGGCAGGTGGTTGAGCAGGAAACATTCTTCCTCCTCACTTTTCCACTACACAGGAATACCTTAACTTACACTCAACTATTTAAAAAACATTTTGACTACCAATCTGAACAGCAATTCTTGCAAACAAGAGGTTTGATGTTGAATCAGAGGTGCATGATTTCATTATTTCCTAATTGAAACTTCATACCTACTAGACACATTACTGACAATTTCGTTTTGATTCAGAAAAAAATACAAAAATTTAGATTCTTTTTCTATCTGTTGGTCTATCTAAGGGGAAAAGGAAGACACCCTGAAACAAAGAAAACTAACCTGTACATAAAGACAATGAAGTACAGTTAGATCCTGTGCTGTTGTCTTAATAATTTCTGATTCAGTACTGAAAGGTTAGACTTCAGAAGTTTAATAAAAATTTCACTTACTAGTAAACAAAAATCTCTTCGAAATGAACAGATTTTAATCAGATTTACCTAAAACTGACTTGTATCTCCAAGTCACTGAAGTAGCCCATCACTGGGCAATGAAACAGTAGCAATGCCATCGTACTGTATTCTGGATTGCCCTGTGGTCTACTGTGGTTCACTAAGCCATTCTCTCAAAACAGTAGCACAATCATAAATATATTGCTGTGCTTGTAAAATTACTTGTCTATAAAACTGATTTGGAGTCAAAGATCAGAAGCGCTCCCCATGAAATCAGATGACATTACAATGTCTTACAGGCACCACGATGATTGCCACCAGACAGGAGAATCTTTTTGCCATGAATATGAGGACGGATGACCCTCAGACTTCCCTGCCACTTGATATATGTGTATTTCAGTGTTGATGTTCTAAAACACTGGCCAGCACAAGGAAATACTAACATAGAATTGTAGCATTATATCATCATTTAGACTGGAGAAGACCTCTAAGTTCATTGAACATGTCTGTTTCTTTCCACTTTGACTAGTCAAAAAGAGAAATGCCAAGAAATCCTTTTTCTGTTCTTCTGTTCACTATGTACCAGGCAGGGTCTGTGAGCCAAGCATGTCCGTAGCAGCCCACAGCCACAGGGAACACCAGTTCAAAGTCTGGCTGCTCCCTTCACAAGTCCCAGCAATGCCCGAGATGGCACAGCTGCCCTCAGTCCCTGCCTGCTCCTGAGGACAGGAACCACTTATGCGGGCAAGGGACACCAGCGGGTTAGAATATGCTGGAGTATTCTTCTGTACAAGTAAATTAAGCAAGCACTGGAGAAGACCCCAGATACAAAGAGAACTGAGCTAACTATGGCATTACAGAGGCAGGTGCTCTGAGCCAAGCATCACAAAAGCTGCAAGTACCAAAAAAACATCTGGCTGGATATTCTTCCAAGTCCTAACTATTGTAATATAAAAATATTTTCCTCTACATGTTTGCACCAATAAGTACTTCAATTCATATGTTCTACAGGGAGGATTTATCTGCGAAATTCTTAACTATAGACAAAAAAAGATAGTGATGCAGTCAACAGGTGAGGTAGATTAAAAAATCCTAGCACCTAACATGATTTTAAAAGCACTGCTCCTTTTTTACCGATTACTTCTTATACTTTCCCCATGTGGTACAGCCCTTGAAAAAATGAAATTTTCACTAATAATTTAGGAACTTTTAAGTAAAATAGCAGACTTCAGAGAAAATATAAAGGACATTTGTTTTTAATTTGTTATTCTACTTCTGCCTGGGAGTATGTGCAAGCAGCTACATGAATCATTTCTAATTTCAAGGCCTTGAAATCCACCCTGAGGACTCGTCAGAAAGAAAGGATCTTCAGAGTCAAAAGAAGACAATATTTAAAACACAGCAACATTGTGGGCTGTCATCTGGCAACAGCTGTTAGTTTTATTATTAATTGAAAAAGAATCAAGAAGAAAAAAATCTTATTAGATTTTGGCAAGCAGCCTAATGCAGTGCTTGATGATTGCAGTAGATACCCCACAACTAATGCTTGTGGAGGTCAGAGCATTCCTAAAGTCTTGCCAGGGAGTCTTTATTCAAAGGAGGACAAAATTCCTGCAAAGTCAGATTAAATTTTTCACCTCTTGTATGGTTCACTGATCAAGACAAATACAGTCAATTCCATCTATTTTGCTGTTCATTTCAACAGAAGATAGGCAGTAATGGGTATCTGACACATAAGCCAGTGAAAAATTACTATTCCTGGAGGCCACTCCTATGAAAAATAAGAAATTAATTGCTCCTCATATCTTCAAAGAACAATACAACCTGAGAGAAGCACATGGATGGTAAATATGTATCATCCTCTCTTCAAGCCACACTACAAAGTCACAGCCTAATCATCTGTGTTTAGATTTGCATTTTTTGAATAATTCATTTTGCATGTGCTCTTTTCTGAAAAGAAACAACTCCAGAAATGGGTGTTTCAAAAGTTTTTAAAATTATCAGAAGTTTATTGTATGTGCATTTGTTTCCCGCATTTCAGCAGACCAGATTAAAAAAAAAATCCACTTGCAAGATCTTTATCATGGAAATACTCCCGGGCAAAAAGAAGGTTCTACCTGAAGATGAGTGGAAAGACAGAATTTGCAAGAATGATGAATATACAATAGTTATGTCAAGAAATAATGCTTTAAAAACAATTACACAAGCCAAATTCAGTTGTACTACTCATGTACTTCATATTACATTGCACTCACTCTTAGTTTCCTGACTTAATCTGATATCAGGAGGACAAGGAGATTGTGTCTCAAAATCAAGTAAACAAATCTACATGTTTTCTGTACTTTAATGTACAACTAGGTTAAAATTATTAACATTAGTGTAGTGTAACAATACACTACCATGTTCAGAAAACAATGTATTTTTCCAATATTTTGTTTCACCTTCTTTCATCTTGTGTGCTGGTTTACAGATGAAATTTTTACATTAGCAATGTATATAACTATAAATAATCGTCATCACAGCGACTGCATAAAATAATTGGCAGACGCATCTTACAGCATTTTGCAATGCATTGTATCATTTTTATTACCTTAGCATACCTTGCAACTGTTGTTTTATCACAGCATTGTGAAACTCTTGCAGAACATGCCACATTACACAAATTTGACATTAGAAGCAAAATTTTTGGAGTAATTTTAAAAAAAATTACATAGTACTTTATGTAATTTTTTTCAGAATCAGAAGATGCAATTGTCAACATCATTGACTATCCCTTGACCATAATATCACACCTGAACCAAATCTAATCTATTTAATAAAACAGAGGCTTATATAAAATGCCCAGAAGGGCCATTATATGGAAGTACAAAGTTCATTAAAAAACTAACAGGATAAGTTTTGCTTGCTTTTCCTAGTCTAAAGCAGGGGTTTTTTTAGTTTTCTTCCAAAGTACAAAGTAAGCTAGATATTTACCATAAAGACATTCACTTTGAAAATGGAGGCTTCCTCTTTATGGCAGAGAAGGATACTGTATTTAAGTAAATGCAAAGCATTAAATAAGTAAACATACTCATATGTTCTTTCAGTGATTCAGTTACTTTTACAGATCATTATGGCTCAGATGATTAATCCATTTCCCTATGGCATTAACATTTTATTAGAACTGATTACAAATGGATTAAAGCCAAGACGTGGGAAATACATTCAAGTGAAAGGACCTTTATTGTGTTGCTGGTCCTTGCCATTTCTTGTTGAAGACAAAAACATAGAGAAAATCTCATCATAAGAACAGATTTCTCAGGAAGAAGCAGCCTTAGCTGATAAGTCCCTCATTTTATTTTCATCTTCCATTCCAGTAAAGTGAATTCTAACTCACATGGTGGTTAGATATATAGAGAATTGTTGCATTTTCTTCCTGAACATTTTTAGATGCAATCTATTGATCTAAAATGTATTTCTTGAAAGAACAGTTCGGGAGAGAGAAAACCCTCATTTAATCTACCCTCTTCCCTTAGGACTGCTCCCATGATGGTTATATCTGCTTCTGGGACTGCAAGTGCTTTACTAAATTCCAGGAAGGCTTCTACTTTCACACCTTCTCTAATGTTACAGATGGAATTGAATTTTTCCTTGCAAGCATCCTAAGAATATTTTCGAAATACGATGTAACAAAAATACTGAGAATTTTATGGACCAGCTAGGGAAAAACAAAGACGAACAGCATCTTTAGAATATTTTAATATTGTAATCATGACCACAAATATTATGAGAAATTTCATGCATTAATCCTGAAATGTATTCAGAGAGAAAAACATGACAAATCTAAGTGGAAAGAAAACAAAATACTTCCTTGGGGACCTAAATTAAAGACTGCAGACTGGGCTGTACTCCTCTGCAATGGGTAACAAATAGAGCTAAGCTTCTGCCTCTTCTAGTGTGACAATTTTCAATGTCAGGCTTTGTCTAATGTTCAAAATATTGCATAAGATATATACTGGCTGGGAATTTGAAAACTTTTTTTTGCTTGAGGGATGGGTTTTGCTCATGGTTCTAAAAATGTTAAGAAAAACATCCATCTTACAGATCTTTGTTGACAACACCAGTTGCAACAGTGTCAGGGCACCGCAGGGGCTGGCAGCTCCCTAGGGCCAGGTGCCAGGGGCTCCCTGGGTGGGTGATGGCAGGGCCTGGCAGTCTCGACCTGTCCCACCCCCAGTCAGGAGCAGGGCAGCCAGGGCACCCGGGCAGGCCCAGCCCCAGGCATTGGGCACCTCCCTGGGGACAGGGACCTCTCTCAGCAGGGTCCATGGTCAGGCAGAAAAAGGCTGTGGGGAGCTGGTGACTGGTCCTGCTGCAGCATCTCTGGGGCAGGGGCTGATGGCCCCTTTGGACTGACATAGGGTCCTGGGCTGTGGGCGGGGGGCAGGGGTCCTGTTAGTGGACTCCAAATCCTGACAAGCAGAATGGCAAGTCTTTATGGAAATTTGGAAAGAGTGAATAAAGACAAAGCCTTTGATTTGATAACATCTCTGTCTGCTTTTGTCATGTATACATTCCAGTTCCAGATATGCTGGTGGACAAATGCTGATTAATCTGACCCTCAGAAAAAAAGATCTAATTCCTACTATCTTTTGCTAAGTCACAGAATACATGTGTAAGCAAAGGTATGTAAAAAGAAACTAGTGCTGAACAGTAAATTTGCTGGTTATTGTGTTTGATCAGAGCCTATCTGCAATCTTAAAGACCAGACAAAGCCCACTGTACTGTCTCTGCTGCTGCTCTAGGGCTTGACAAAGTTGGCAAGGGAATGAAAATGCACTCCGGGGCAAGTTCAGAAAAGATGGACATCACCTAAGGGAAACCAGGAAAACTTATTGTCAGGCTTTGCTTTCTGCATTCACACAGGCAGTGACACTGTGAGGGCTGCAAAGTCGAATATCAAAAGTAGGAGAAATGCTGACATACAGCTTGTAATGGTCAAATTTCCTGTGTAGATCACAGGTTTGGTGGTGGTTTCTGCAGGTAGTTTCTTTTTCTCTTTCTATTCAGGCAACAACTGAACTACAGAGGTTCCCCAAATGTCATCTTTGTTGTTATCCTATTTTAAAATTGGTGTAAAATTGATTCATAAATGCCTTGTTCTTGTTTGATGTTCTGTATGGTTTACTACAAGACTTTATCAGCAAGTTATTCAGATTGTAACTGAAAATGTATGCATTGTTCAAACAGATGAAGACTGGTGGGAAACCAGCTGCATGCATATTTATTGATCTAATGTAGATTATGCATTAATTCTGAGAGCAGCCACGTTTTTAAATCACAGGACCTTTGTGCATTATAAAAATCTGTGTTTATATGCAACTATTAGAAGATACAGAATCCTCAAACATTTCTATATGCCTAATTTTCTTTTCAGATGTCTACCACTACTGGTCTTTTCCCCACCTCCAGTGTGAATTAAATGTAATTTCTCAAAATATGAAAGGCAAAAATGTGAACTTTCTCCATCTTATTGTTAAAGCAATAGCATTATTAACACAATTGTAAAAACCTCATAAAATAGAGACACAAGAAGTTAAGCCATATAATAACCAGTGTGTCTCCAACCATAAGCAAGAATCTTAGCACTACCAAACTGGCAGATAACATAGCTCCCGGAATAGTACCTGAATTTTGCTCCATCTCATCTTCATTTGCACTGCAAAGTTTCATTGCCATCCTTTAACTGCATTTCTGAAACTACTACCCTCAACAACACCAATACCCACAACAGCTTGTGAAAGGGAAAATTAAATTGGAAAAAGGAATGTGGATCAAGAAGCAGAGCTATGTGTGTATTAGGGCACCTCTACAAAGTTCAACTTAATGCTTTGCTCTACATTTTCATTTCAGTCCCCCAGCCAAAAATTTAAGGGGAGAAAAAAAAAGAAGATTCGATGTCCCAGTAATTCTTTCTTGTAGAACCAGAGATGCCAGCAGTAATCTATTGTCTAGAAAAAGGACACCTGTAAGCACAATTAAAGGCAATAAAATCACTGCTTAATTCCACAACAATAAAGACTGATCTGTAAAAGTATTGCTAACTTGTGGACTGGTCCTTAGGGGCAGAGTCTTTAAAGAGCCTAGTGCATTAATCTTCTGAGTCAGTGTATTGGGTCTCATCCCAGTTGAGCTAAAAATTATAGTAATGTATTTGTGGTTTTAGGTTGAAATCTTATTCATTCCCTTTCCCTGAAGTTATATACATTTTATCAAACATGCAACTTCCACACTTTTTCTTGGATGGAACGTTAGCCTTGCTTGCTCAAAAACAAAGAACTTAGAATTAATAATTCATGTATGCCTTATGAAAAGTTCAAAGACAGAACAGACAGAAACACCTGTTCACAGAAGTAGTCCTGTTCTGGAAAATGGACAACTTGCAGACACTTGCAATGGAATGCTTTGCTCACACCGAGATCTTTAACTTTTGTAAGAGACACTGCATAGTATTTTAGACCTTCAGAAAACAGCAAGCTCTTTACTATCCTCAGTACATCTGAAAAGATGTGAATGACTAGAAGTATGGAAAACCAAGCTTAATAAGTATTAACATTAGGAACTTTTTCCAATGTCCCATATAAGGTAAAAGCAAAACCTGGCAATGGTGAGCAGATAGCAGTTTTACACCTAAGAGAAAGACTGTAAAGGATGCAACAACAGAATCCAGACTATATGATCATGTATATCTCACTGATTTCATATCAGGCCTTTAAATCTGGTAGAACAAATAAACATAGTGCTTCACCAGTGTACTGGTCTTGGCTCAGATAAAATTAATTTTCTTCATAATGGCTACTATGGTGCTGTGCTTTGGATTTGTCCTCAAAGCAGTGTTGATAATACAGGGATGTTTGAGCCTTGCTGAGCAGTGCTTACACAGCACCCAGGTCTTTTCTGCTTCTCATGCTGCCCCATCAGCAAGTAGGCTGGGGGTACACAAGAAGCTGGGATAAGACACAGCCAGGACAGCTGACCCCAGCTGACCACAGGGACATCCCACATGATACAACATCACACTCAGCAACAAAAGCTGGGGGAAGAAGGAGGAAGAGGGGGAGTTCAGAGCTACAGCACTTCTCTTCCCAAGCAGCCATTACACATGGTAGACCCCTGCTTTCCTGAGATGGCTGAACATCTGCCTGTTGATAGGAAGTGCTGAATGAATTCCTTATTTTGCTTTGCTTGAATGCACAGTCTTTGTTTTCCCTAATTAACTGTGTTTATTTCAACCCATGAGTTTTCTCACTTTTATCCTTACCATTCTCTCCTCCATCCTATTGTGGGGGGAGTGAGTGAGCAGCTGTGTGGGGCTTAGACATCTACTGGGGTTAGCCCAAAACAACAGGCATTATGTTGTAGGTGTAAAAATGTATCTTTGTATTTACAGATGAAAAGTTAAAAAAAAAAAAAGGTGTCTACCAACAGCAGGAAAGCAGTTACCACATTGCAATAGTCCTGGTTAGGAAGCCAAGAGGATAATATGATCTGGGAACATCCCAATTGCCAATTAGAGGTTACAGAAGCATGTGCCTTTTTTTTTTTCTTTTTTTTTTTTTTTTTTTTT
>Ga0065711_1050077_pt1 | contig 10998 bp, 11 predicted proteins | sample Hoacrofraction12_FD_59098 | JGI IMG/M metagenome (GOLD analysis project Ga0065711, IMG submission 59098) | Hoatzin crop microbial communities from Cojedes, Venezuela - Epithelial fraction 12 v2 (version 2) | ecosystem: Host-associated > Birds > Digestive system > Esophagus > Crop | place... | reverse complement strand
ATCCATAAGAGTCAAGCCAGTGAGAAATATCAAAACAACCAGCAGGTGGATCTGACTGCCAAGATTGAAGTGGCTCAGGTGGATTTGGACTGGCAACACAGGCATGAATTTTTTCTAGCTCCACGGGTTTCTTATTTTCATCAACAACATAGACAGCATGATCAAGCGCACCCTCAGCAAGTCTGCAGATCACACTAAGCTGATTTGAGCAATTGACATGCCAGAAGGACGTGATGTCATCCAGATGGACCTGGACAAGCTGGAGAGGTGGACCTGTGTGAACATCATGACGTTCAATATGGCCAAGTGCAAGGTCCTGCACATTGGTGGCGGTTGGCGGGGGCAACCCCTGATATCAGTACAGGCTGGGACATGAAGGGATTTAGAACAGCCTGCCAAGAAGGACTTGGGGGTACTGGTGCATGAAAAGCTGGACATGAGCCAACAACATGCACTTACAACCCAGAAGGCCAAATTTCTCCTTGGCTGCATCAAAAGTGGTGTGGCCAGCAGATGGAGGGAGGGGATTCTGCTGCTCTACTCCGCTCTAGTCAGACCTCACCTGGAGTCCTGCATCCAGCTCTGGAGCCCCCAGCACAAGAAGGACATGGAGCTGTTAGGGCAGGTCCAGAGGAGGGCCATGAAAATGACCCGAGGGCTGGAGCACCTCTCCTATGAGGACAGGTGGAGAGAGTTGAGGTTGTTCAGCCTGGAGACGAGAAGGCTGTTGGGACACCTTATAGCAGCCTTTCAGTATTAAAGAGGGCCTGTAGGAAAGACAGGGGCAATCTTTTTACCAAGGCCTGTTGTGACAGGACAAGGAGTAATGGTTTTAAACTAAGGGGGGGTAGATTTAGACTAGATGTAAGGGAGAAATTTTTTACCATGAGGGTGATGAAACACTGGAACAGGTTGCCCAGAGAGACAGTGGAGGCCCCGTACCTAGAAACATTCAAGGTCAGACTGGACAGGGCTCCAAGCAACCTGATTTAGTTAAAGATGTCCCTGCTTACTGCATGGGGGTTGGGCTAGATCATAGAATCTTAAAATGCTTTGGGCTGGAAGGGACCTTTAGAGGTCATCTGACCTGAGCATGACATAAATGGTATGGTATAAGGGGTGGGTAACGTCCTGGTTTTGGCTGGGACAGAGTTAATTTTCCTCTCAGTAGCTGCTGTTTTTGATTTAGTAGGAGAAGAATGTTGCTAACACTGATGGTTTTGATCTTAGCTAAGAAATCAAGGACTTTCTCTAGTCCCGTATTCAGCTAATGAGCAGATGTGCAGGAGCTGGGAGGGAGCACAGTCGGACTGCTAGCCCAAGTCGGCCAATGGAAATATTCCATACCACAGACATTATGCTGAGTTTATAAACAGGGGTTGGATGGTGAGCAGGGATCTCTTTCTGTTTTCTGTGATTTCCAATCTTCTCTAGTCCAGGAGTTCAAATTTTTACAGTTCTGTCTTTTGGGGGAGTTTTGTGAAATTCATGAAATCCGCACGTTCCATAATCACTGCTCAGGGACTGCCTGCAAATCAGTCATCAGATGGTGAGAAAATTGTATTCTATATAGTTTGTTTTGCATAGTCAGTCGTAGTAGTAGTGGTACTAGCATTTCCTTTGGTTTTTTATTAAACTGTCTTTATCTCAGTACACAAGTTTTACCTTTTCCCATTTCCACTCCCCATCCTGCTGCGGGGGGAACAGGAGGACTGAGTCAGTGGCTGTTTAGTGCTTACATGCCGACTGCCAGTTTTAAAACACATCGAGAGCGCAGGACTCTGCCTTCAACAGCAGTGGTAGAAGATGCTATTGAAAAAGAGCATATGCACTTTGCTATTATCTTCAGTCTGTTTTTCTCATACTCTCTCATGGACCTTTTGCCCATGAATTTATCCTGTCCCTTTTTCGCCTAGCTGACATATCATTTCTAGTCATTCACCTCCTAGTCTGAGTGCATGCTCCTACTTACAGGATCAGAATCACAGAATGGTAAGGGTTGGAAGGGACCTCTGTGGGTCATCTAGTCCAATTCCCCTGCCGAAGCAGGGTCACATACAGCAGGCTGCACAAGACCTCATTCAGGTGGGTTTTGAATATCTCCGGAAAACAAGATTCCACAACACCTCTGGGCAGCCTGTTCCAGTGTTATGTCTCCCACAAAGAAAAGAAGTTTTTGCTCATGTTCAGATAGAACTTCTTATGCTGCAGTTTGTGCACATTGTCCCTTGTCCTGTCGCTGGGCACCACTGAAGAGTCTGGCCCCATCCTCTTGACACCCACCCTTAAGATATTTATGAGATCCCTTCTCAGCCTTCTCTTCCTCAGGCTAAACAAGCCCAGCTCCCTCAGCCTTTCCTCATAGGACAGACGCTCCAGTCCCCTCATCATCTTTGTAGCCCTTCACTGGATTCTCTCCAGCAGCTCCTCATCTTTCTTGAAGTGGGGAGCCCAGAACTGGATGCAGTAGTCCAGATGGGGCCTCAATAGCGCAGAGCAGAGGGGAAGGAGAACCTCCCTTGACCTGATGGCCACGCTCCTCCTAATGCATCCCAGTATCCCACTAGCCTTCTTGGCAGGAAGGGCATACTGCTGGCTCATGGTCAACCTGTTGTCCACCAGCACTCCCAGGTCCTTCTCCGCAGAGCTGCTCTCCAGCAGGTCCGCCCCAAGCCTGTACTGATGCATGGGGTTGTTCCTCCCCAGGTGCAGGACCCTGCACTTGCCCTTGCTGAACTTCAGGTTTCTCTGCACCCAACTCTCCAGCTTGTCCAGGTCTCAGTGCATGGCAGCACAGCCTTCTGGTGCATCAGCCTCTCCTCCCAGCTTTATATCATCAGCAAACTTGCTGAGGGTACACTCTATCCTTTCATGCCAGTCATTGAGGAATAAGTTGAACAAGACTGGGCCAAGTACTGAGCCCTGGGGAACGCCACTAGCTGCAGGCCTCCAACTAGACCCTGCACCACTGATCACAACCCTCTGAGTTCCCACATTCAGCCAGTTCTCAACCCACTTTGCTGTCCACTAATCTAGCCCACACTTCCTGAGCTTCCCTAGGAGGATGTTACGGGAGACAGTGTCAAAGCCTTGCTGAAGTCAAGGTAGACAACATCCACGGCTCTCCCCTCATCTACCCAGCTAGTTATGCCATCATAGAAGGCTATCAAATTGGTCAAGCATGATTTCCTCTCGGTGAATCCATGCTGACTACTCCTGAGAACACTTGCTTAGAGATGACATCCAGAATGAGCTGTTCCATCACCTTTCCCAGGATAGAAAGTGAGGCTGACCAGCTCCTCCTTCTTGCCCTTTTTGAAGACTGGAGTGACACTGGCTTTCCTCCAGTCCTCGGACACCTCTCCTGTCCTCCAAGACCTTTCAAAGATGCTGGAGAGCAGCTTAGCAACAACAGCTCCCTCAGCACTCACGGGTGCATTCCATCAGGGCCCATGCATTTGTGCAATGTTCAGTTTGCTTAAACGATTTCTAACCCCTTCCTCCTCATCCAAGGGAAGGGACTGGGATTCCTGAGGGTCAGCCTTAGCACTGAAGACTGAAGCAAAGAAGGCATTCAGTAGCTCTGCCTTCTCTGTATCATCTGTCACAAGGACACCCACTTCATTCAGTGGCAACCACACATTTTCCCTAGTCTTCCATTTGCTAGTGATGTAGTTGAAGAAGCCCTTCTTGTTGTCTTTGACTTCCCTTGCCAGATTTAATTCCAAGTGGACCTTGGCCTTACTTGTTGTTTCCCTGCATACTCTGACAAAGTTCCTGTATTCCTCCCAAGTGTTTTGTCCCTCTTTCCACATTCTTTAGACCTTTATTTCCCATTTGAGTTTTACTAGAAGCTCCTTGCTCACCTATGCAGGTCTCCTACCTCCTTTGCTAGATTTCTTACTCATGGGGATGAACCGATCCTGAGCACGGAGAAAGCGACGCTTAAATAGTGACCAGCTCTCTTGGAGCCCCTACTGTCTAGAGACCTAACCCATGGGATTCCTCTAAGTAGGTCCTTGAAGAGGCCAAAGTTAGCTCTCCTGAAGTCCAAAGTTGTGATCCTACTTATTGCCCTGCTTCCTCCACAGAGGTTCCTGAGCTCCACCTTCTCATGGTCACTGCAGCCAAGGCTGCCCCCAACCTCCACATCCCCAGCCAGTCCCTGTTCATTTGTCAGTACAAGGTCCAGCAGCACACCTCTCGTTGTTGGCTCTTCCACCATCTTTGTCAAAAAATTATCATCAATGCTTCCGGACTGTGCATGCCTTACAATGTAGTGTGATATAGTGAACAGCAGTATATGATCCACCTTATGTAACACTTTGATAATTTTGTAAATCTTAATCATATACTTTCTCAGCCTTCCCATATTTAAACTGAAGTCCTAACATTTTTAGTCACTGCCCCTAAGGCAGATTCCCTATCCCTTTGATCATTTCAGCTCCCTTTGCTTGCTCTTTCTCTAGTTCTACTATTTTCTTCTTGAGATGAAGAAATCAGAACTGCTCAAAATACTCCAGCAGTGGGCTTATTAAGGCTTTATGCAGCATCCCAGATCACCAGATTTCTCATGTTAAAAAAAGTCTTAACTGCAGTCTGAAGCTTACAGAATATCCTGAAAACATGGGACACGTAAAAAGTCGGATTTCTTTGGCATGAACTCTGTCAGTTCTGTGTATTTCTACAGCAAAATTCTTTGCCCTTACAGCACAGTGTAGTCAGGATTCAAACACGCTTAACAATGATTAAGATTTACAGCACGGAAGAGGAAAAAATCTTTTGCCCTAAAAAAAGGACAATGAAATCTAATAATTTCTTTCAGTGAGCATAACATGCTAATAATAACTGAGCAGTACGAGCTATGCAGCTGTGTGAAATCATGAATAACATGAAGAGAAGCTGAATTTCACTTAACAGGAAGCATTCCTTTCCCCTTGACCAAATCAGGTCCTTTCCCCAGCTTCAGCAATTAAAAGCAAAACCCTAAGGTAACAATTTACACCAACTGCTTCTGGCACTTTGAAAGGTGTTTTTGTTTGCATATTCTCGCAGTCTGCATGAGAACACCCCATGCAATAATTATAAACAGTGAGAATAGAAAATTGTTTCAGAATATTTGTTTTGCATTTAATTCTTTGGCACTTCTGGAAACTCGCTACTCTGAAAAATGCATTTGGCTCAAAGAACATCAGAAGAAAGGAAAAGTTTTCCGGATTTTAATTTATGAATTATAGTTCAGCTTCATCTTCTTTCTGACACATGGTTTAAATTCTATACCTGAAGAACTATGAGAATAGTTATTGTCTCTAAATTCCCCTAACATTTTTATGTCAGCTCCATTCAGCTGGCTTATTGTTTAATCTCTTGAGGAATAGGTTTAAGACGTTTCTTCTTGCATTAAGACAATAGAAAGAGATTAAAAAAATATGCTTTCATACTCTGGTTTTGCCTGTTTCAGAAACAGTGAAATACAATATTAATACTTTTCTGAGTTTTATCACTTACAGATTCACATTATAATCTTCCTTAGTGCTTGCTGCAATGGACTGCATCTTATACAAGAAAACAGTAGTTAAAGTTTTCCTACAGATTATTCAGGTGTGTTGGCTTTAACAAATATTGCACTGAGGTACATTTAAATGGGTTTAAAATGTTTTTTTTACTTCTATCAAGTAATGATTTTCTAATAGTCTGTCCACCAGGTTCTGACTTAGTGACAACTAAATCTAACATTAATCTCTTCTTACTTTTATAGGACTGAATGCAAAGGAATACAATTACTAAAAAATACATACCCTCATATCTTTTTCAAATGCAAGTATTTAATATATTTGCAATTAAATTTGTTTTCTTTAGTGGAAATTGCAAAGAATATTGTTGGGGAAGGGACCACTTTGTTTACATTTTTTGTGGGCAAAGCTCCACTATTAAGAGCTGAACTCATGAGTCACCAGAAGTAATTTCCCAGTCTTTATCAGTCCAATAGCACTAAATAGCTGGACTGCTGAAGCAATTTCTGTTCCTGTCAGCTCTGCAGGCTACAGGGTTCAAAACCAGCGAAAGTCTTCCAAGCAACATCTGGACCTCTAACTTTCCTGACATGAGACATCTTCCTTTTTTTTCACCAGCGTAAATATTCTGGTGGTCATCTCCAGCCACAATCTGGAAAAACATTCCCATACTGTAGTAATACCTGTCAAAGAAACCTGTTCCTGTTAAAATACAAACATTCGCATCCTATATTCTGAATAGGATACATTTAGTGTGTTTTCTAGAGTATGTGATGTTGAAGTTAAAAAGGCCTTATGAATTTTGTCTTTGAAGACTTCCTAGTGCTACTGTTTTCTGGCCCAATACTGTTACAAAAAGATCTTTCCACATTGTGAAAAGAGCCAGAAAAGATAAATATATCAAAAGTTGCTTGACTATTTTTTTTTAAATTCTGATTGAAATTACCAGTTAAAATGTGAGGAGATGTAGTTCTCATTTCCCTTATACATTGACCCATTGTAACTTAAAAAGAGTCCTTAAATGTCTTGTCTTGGAAGTTATACTCACCTAATTATACTTTGCATGTTGTTTTTCGTCAGCAGGCCGCTGGTTACCCATTAGAGCCCTCATTTTCATGATGAATCACAATTGGCCAAACCAGTAATATAAATGCAATGTATGTTCTACCCTCCCTCTTTATGATTAATTCTACTAGTGGTAGAAATTTGCATGAATGAATGTCAGTGTGTTTTCTGCCCTGAACATTTCCTGCTGGCTTCAATTCAGCCCTGCTGACATTTATTACAAATAATAGCTAAATATTCTTGATTTAATGGCTGTAGTGGCCCCATGTCTGAAGGTGATGTCTGTAATAAAAGCAGATGAGACAAGCTTGTAAAAAATACTAATCAGGTTGTGTTTGCACACATAATGCAGAGGCCTCGAAGACATATCAGCAAAATGGAACGACAGTTTTTAAAATGCAGCTGCTGGAAGTCAGGAGTTCAAGAACATATCATCACCTGCATTATTCTTTGTCCCTTTCCATTCTTTTACCACCTGTTTAAAGCACCTGTGACAACAGTGAGAAGACCATAGCCAAAAGGGTCAAAGTTTCAGTTCTGATTCTCTTTAGAAAAATAACAATGAATACCATAAATCACAGTGTACTCACACCTAATGTCATCACTAATTCTTCTACCAGAAGAGCACAAGGAATTAGAGAGACTTGTCACCATAGCATTACACCCACATCTCTAGAGTTGTGTTTAGCTTATGTTAATTTGAATCATGCTAAAAAGGGGCATTCCTCCCCACCATGTCCCCCGAATGTCAATAAGTAGTAGTCTTTAAACAGGGCCAAAAACATGTTGCCTGCCAGAAGCACAGAAGAGACAAGAGAAATAATAGCTGAAGAACAGAAGTTTTGCAAGATGGACACATGTACATAATGGAAAAGACTGAAGAAAACATAAAAATAAGGATACTATACAGGTCTAGTAATGAAGATGTAGGCAAAGAATTTTCCCCTTGACCTGGGAATAAACGGCTGCAATGCTCCAGGGACGGCAACAGTTAACAGGGTCACTACAGGTTTTAATCAGCAGCAATACCGTCTTCTTCAGAATATTCTGGAAGAGATCCTACAACATCCAAATTAAAATTGGTAAGGCCATTGCCTATAAGGCCCTGAGCAAAAAAAAATCATACTAATCATGCCGTTCAGACATGCCTCAGAGCACTGTATCCTTTGCCTTCCCTTTGTATAATCACCATGCAAATGGCTTAAGGAGCATTTTTCTCCATTACCTTCCCAAGCACTGGAGGTGACGCTGACCGACCTGTAGTTCCCCAGATGCTCATTCTTGCCCTTCTTGAATACAGGACTGACATTTGCTTTCTTCTAGTCTTCAGAAACCTCTCTCTAATGCCATGACCTTTCAAAAATAATCAAGACTGGCCTTGCAATAACATCAGACATCTCCTTCAGTACTTGTGGGTGCAAATCATCACACCCATGGACTTACATATGTCTGATTTCTTTAAACATCCCCTAATATGTTCCCCCTCCACTGAGAGGAAGTCTTCCATGCTCCAGAATTTCACTCAGGTCTTAGGGGCCTGGGATTCCAGAAGGATGGTCCTTACCAGTAAAGACTGAGACAAAGAAGACATTCAGAACCTCATCTTTCTCTGTGTCACTTGTCAACAGCACTCCCATCCCATTCAGAGTGGGCCCATGCTTTTCTTACTGTTGCCTTTGCTTGATAGCCTACTGGTTGGGATGGACCTTTCTTGACCTTGGAGGTAGCAAATCTTGAAAGTCAACCAGCTCTCCTGGACTCATCGCTTCTCCAGGAATGTATTCCATGGGTTTCTCCCTGAAGAGGACAAAGTCTGCTCTCCTGAAATGCAGGGCAGTGGCCTGGCTTTTTGCCCTGTTCCCTCCTCATAAGATCATGAACGCCATCATCTTATGGTCACTGCAGTCAAGACTGCCCCTGACTTTCACGTCTGTGACCAATTCTTCCTTGTTTGTAAGTAACAACTCCAGCAGAGCATCATATCTTGTTGGCTTCTCAATCACCCATGAAAGGAAGTTGTCATCAATGCACTCTAGAAAATCTCCAAAATTGCTTGAACCCTTCTGTGTTGTCCCTCCAGCAGGTATCAGGGTGGTTATAGTCCCCCACAGGGACCACGGCCTGGGAATGTGATGTTCCTTCCAGTCATGTGAAGAAGGCCTGATCTACTACTTCTTCCTTGTCAGGAGGTCAATAGCATACACCCGCTGCAACAGAAACCATGTCGATCTGCCTGCTAATTTTCAACCGACAAGCTCTCAGCTGCGTCGTTACCCATCCCCAGGCAGAGCTCCATGCACTCCAGCTGCTTTTTCATGTAAAGAGAAACTCCTCCTTCCCACCTTCATGCTCTGTCTTTCCTAAGGAGGCTGTATCCATCCATCACAGCACAGTTGTGCGAGCTGTCCCACCACACTTCCTTGATCCCTGTAAGGTCATAGCAGTGTGACTCCACACAGACTTCTAACTCCTGCAGCTTGTATTAGTGTAGAAGCATTTCAGAGAGGCGCCCAAGCATGCTAATTCCCCAGTACAGGCTTACAGGTCTATGCTCAAAGAAATTGCTCTTCAGCTCTGTTTTGTTGCTCACTATGTCCCTTCTGCTCCCATCACCCCAGGCCCTTGACTTTCTTACTCCATCCACAACTTCCTTGGTTATCTTTTGAGGAATCACTCCATCTCCAGTGGTTTCTAGCTTAAATCTCTCCCTGCCCAGTTAACCACACTGTAAATCATCAAAGCTATGCAACTGTACTGATTGAGCAAACATATGGGACAAGGGGTCTGACACACAGAAGCAATTAAATTAGACATGAATCTGGCTACAGTCTTTTCATCTAGAGTTATGCAAGAGAACACCATGTATCATTGCTTACTGTGAATAAATTAGACAATAATATTTTAGATCTACCCTCAGCCTAGGCTGGTTATTGTCATATCATGGTTTGGTTATGAATAGCAAAACATTTATCAACATTTATCAGTAATCAGCAGTGCCTACAACAAAGTGCTTACTAGAAAGTGTAGCTTAAAAATAAATTCACAAAGGAACAAAGAGCTGTGTTCAAATGCCCTTTTTTTATCTTCTGTTTTACAATGAGGAGATTTAAGAAGAGAGAGATACTTCATCTGATTCTATAAGCATAAATAATAGGAATCCATGCATATTTTAAAGCTTTTTCAAAACAACAGAATCCAACAAACGTGTCTATAAATCAGATATGTACAACAGCTAGTATTACTTAACCGTTATTTCTCATATACTGTTCATGTGAAAATACTTGTGTATCTTTCCTCTTCCTTTACCAACTCGCAAATTCACAGCAATGCTTACTACGCTCTTAATTCATTTACAATCTGAACCAGGAAAGGCTTGTGTACCAATAATTTCTGTGGCAGATAAGAACTCTTAGGAGCAAGATTTGTTTTATCTATATTTATCTCCTGTCTAAGGCTCCTCTGTTTTGTTTCGACAGGCACCAAATAAGGAATGTCCACATCAGAGATTTTAATTACTTGAAATCCTTTTTTTATTGATTACAGAGAGTAAAGCAGCTCTTTGTGTTAACCTTTCAAAGTGTCAATTTAATTTATGAATACAGTGATTTTTTTAGCTCTATTGCTATGGATGATGTGTATTGCGTTATACTACTGTTATAAAAAGTGTGTTTTAATTGTATACCAAAATCTGCTTGGAACAAAGAATTGCCATAATTCATGAGAACTGCTCCACCGCTTATAGACAGTCTATGCAGATCAGGAAATAAACTTAAAGATTTTGTTGGAGCAATGTATATTGTAATTGTCCAGACTGTATTGCCAGCCCCCCTCAATCAAATTCTGCATGGACCTTAAATTTTCATATAGCAGACGCCTGAACAGAAGACAGTAGCTGCACATAAAAACATTCCTGCTGACCTGGATACCCTTAGACAGAATAGAAGCACTATACATGGCTAACAAAGTTTAACAAGAATTGCATAAAGCATCATATCCTTGCTTTTCTTCAGAAGGGAAGCAACACTCCAAAGAAGGTACAGTAAGGAAGCTCTTCAGCCCAGCCACACATGGGCTAAAGAGTAGGACTGGCTTTGAGGAAGACGTGACTCTACATCTACAAATGCTGCAGTAGAGGCAATTCTTCACTTTCAGATCAGGAAGATACTAGCAGTGTCCCACCACCTCTGTAAATGGTTTCACATCATTCCCACTTCATCAGCAAAGAGTGACCTGTGACTTACTGGACACTCATTAATTTCCCATTACATAATTACAGAATCACAGAATCACAGAATAGTAGGGGTTGGAAGGGATCTCTGTGGGTCATCTAGTCCAATCCTCCTGCTGAAGCAGGGTCACCTACAGCAGGCTGCACAGGACCTTGTCCAGGCGGGTCTTGAATATCTCCAGAGAAGGAGAT
>Ga0065711_1011156_pt1 | contig 10998 bp, 4 predicted proteins | sample Hoacrofraction12_FD_59098 | JGI IMG/M metagenome (GOLD analysis project Ga0065711, IMG submission 59098) | Hoatzin crop microbial communities from Cojedes, Venezuela - Epithelial fraction 12 v2 (version 2) | ecosystem: Host-associated > Birds > Digestive system > Esophagus > Crop | place... | reverse complement strand
CTTTTTTCAGATTAATTAATTTTAATTAAATGAATTACAATAAGAGTAAATGGTAATTCATCTACAACTCTGTGACAATGCAAACGATTATGCAAAGAAGTCTATGAGGACTTCATTGTCATGTAACACATGACATATACACAAAAGAACACATTAAAATAAACCTTGTCTGTAACAGGAAATTTTGTTGCTCTAAGAGTTGTGATACATGTAAGGAGAAATCATGCTACACCAGTGTACAAGGATTTATACAGGTACGTGTCTTCCAGTCTGTGAGGTGAAATAACCTAAATCAGTGTAATATCCAACACATTTACTAGCAGGCCTATAGCAGTAAAAATACACAGACTAGTACATCTTATGTGGACTAACATTGTTTTACAGCTTTCACCCTATAAGCCAGGCCTGAAACACTGCTTTTTTCTGGTGATCTTCTATCAGCAATCAAAAGGAGGGCTTCTTCATTATTTTTCAACATATTCCATAAGTGCTGTACATTAAATATATATATGTACTGAAGAAGAAAAAATGGTAGGAATTTTCTTGCATGGTGTTTTAGGATAACTTTTTAGAATATCATGTTCCAGTTCCTGCCTTTCACCATGTCACACCTGCTTATGCCATTTATGACATGTTACACTACGCAACCATAATGCAAAGTGACTTATCTAGTGTAACACAAAGTGAGGCATTAACAAATGTATAAATAGCTTTGGGAGGGAATCAGATTTAGCAAGGAAACTTTTATTACATCAGACAGTTCAGATTTTGATAGACTTTTAGTCAGTTTGCAACAGAAGTCTAGAAGTTTGCATTATTCAGTGCAATTTAATATGAATTACAAGATGAAAAATGTAAAGAGACATGCTGGTAAAACTCTGTGCCAGAATATGCTAAAGAAACACAGGAGCTGTATTTATGGACATTACATATCAAATTCAAGGAACAGAAAGGACCCAGTATCTAGAGACTCCTGTCATTTAACAGATCATGGCCCAATGCTGAAAACACTTCAGCCTATGAATAATTTCACATATTAACAGTTAAAAAAATATACATCAGCTATTCTGTTAATGTTAAAGAGACTAAGCAGGTGCATGCACTAACCTGTGCGGACAATGCATAATTAGCCTCTCAGGCTTTCTATTATCTAACATTTTTTCCCCTTTAATTTTCAGAAAAGCACCTTTAGTAATTAGGAAAATAAAGTAAAATTTTAAAGTATGGAGATATATGAAAAGATGCTGAATTATGTAAGAACTATTGTACAGGAATATGGTTTGGCTCAATCAAATGAATATTCATAGTTACATGGTTACTTTAATTTTTTATTTGTAACAAGTAATAATCAGAAAATTAAAGAAAGCTTCTTCACCACATTACTAGAGTAAATAGTTGTAAAAAAGTTTGCACCAAAAGTTTCACCCAATATGTTCTCTTCAAAAAATACACATGGTTGACAGAAAGAGTAAAACTTCCTGTGAAAAATACTTTAGAAAAATAGCTATATTTAAGCGGAATAAAATCTTGATGAAGAACCTTCTTACCTTATTTACCTCATTACGATAAGATAAATACAGAAATACTATACCTTATTACTTCCATGGCATAACTGGAAACTATCTAGACAACATGTACATACGGATACAACATTAATATAAGCAAACTTTACATTGCTGCCCTGTGATTTAAGACTTTTTTATTGTCTACGCTAGTACTTCCTTTACGTAGTTTTGGATGAAGAATACCTAATACTTGCAGAGCTCTTCCTTGATTAATCCAATATACTTTACAGGAAAACATAAATTCTGTTGGTAAATGTACAGGAAGCCAGCATGCCCTATTCAGATCTGAATTCTGAAGTATTTTAAATTTATGTAACATGACAGCGGTATTTCCATCTACTGAAAATTACACATATATTTCTGCAATGAACCGCTCAAAAGTGACTCACAACAGTGAAGAAGTGGTAGAACATGTGCACTTAGCACAATTCTGGCATTGTACTTTTTGAAACGCATGATATTTCAAACAGGGGAACATTTCTGTACTCATTACCAGAGCTTGCTTTTTGCAACGGGATTGCACACATGTAAATGCCAACATAGACTGGAATATAGATTAACACTGGAACACAGATTAGCGATAACAGGATAATAAAAAAGAATAGACTTGACTATTCCTTGTACCTAGAAATATTTTGGGTTTAGCTGTATATTTATGGTTTAGCAAATAGAAATTAACTTCAGAAAGTCCAACCCTCCTCTTGAAAAGAGGGGATTAGCTTTATTACAGCAGAGTAATTTATCTGATCTCAGCACTTCATAGATATGCAATACAATAGAGAATCATACCGCATGAAAGTAAAGCACACCTTTTTTCTAACAAAAAATTAATGATAAATTAATTTTAATGTAGTCTAATGCTTGTTTCTTTTTTTAGGTTCATGGGATTAGTTGACTGTCTCTGGCATACATGACAGAGTTGAGATATATGAGACAATAACTTATTTCCAAAGAGTCAGAATAAATGAGTTGATTAGCAGATCTGAGTGTGAAATGGCTTTCCAATTGCTGAAAATTTTCAAGACGTTAGAAAATAATTACTGCAAAAAGGATGAAAAACAAAAATTGCATATATTTATATGAGCCAACCCCTCAAGAAGACTTGACTGCAGAGCAGTTAAAACATAGGATTGGTTTCTGTATATTTCAATTTTGTTAATTTTGACTTTTTTTGCTCTACCACATACAAAATAAATCTACCTTTCAAATCTTAAAATGGAGATTTTGGTCATATTTGAAATATTGCTGAAATAACTAATTATGTAAAATTTTGAGAGCAAAATGCATTGTGGCTTACACTTTCCATAAATTTGCAAAAGTTACAGTTTTGACAAACAAATATCACCTGAAAAAAACAAACCAATGAACTAAACAAAACTGTTGAAATACTTCCGACCAATTCTGTTGATCCATTCCCTTCTGTTGGAGAATTTTTTTCACACTCAGATTCCTCCCACATTCTTCCGCACTGCAGAATCTCTCCAAGTAAAGCCATTCTTTGATGTAATGGGGAAAACAATTTTTCTTAGGAAGTTCCTTAAACATCTTTTTCCAGTCATTCAGGCTGCCAAATCATTCTCATAGGAAAAATGTTGTTATACTTTCAGGCTTTTGAGGGCAGAACTCAAGAGATCCTGCTTGCTACAGTAAACTACTGTAAACATGACAAAGCTCATCCTGTAACAGTTAGATCCTTTTTATCTGTAAGACATGAAATACCTTCTAGATAGTCATTTCATACTATCAATTTTTAATTACAGATTGCATAGGCTTCAAACAGGGACTTCTAGTTCCCACAAAGTGGCTCTAGGTGATCCTGTTACAGCAAGAAAAACACTGAAGAGTAACGTGAAGCTCCATCGTTTCCCAGATCCATCCCCTGCCCATTTCTGATGAGCTGCATCGGAAGGAAGTAAAATTTAAATGCGCAACCCAGTTTTGCCTAAAAAGAATGATTTCTATTTATTTCCTTTAATTTCTAATTACATAGGCAAAAATAGTGATGGACCTCCAGAATTCCTGAAATTGAAGTAAGCAATATACAATTCCTAACCGCAGAAATCATCTTGGATTCATCTGATGACAGCGTGGAGTCATTCATTTTTCTTTGAAGCAATGACCTGAGAGACCCACACTAGGAAAGAAGTTGTCCGATTTTCCTTTTCTTGGGAGAGTAAAAGACACTTACAGAGGGTCATTCAGATTTCAGATGGACATCAAGGAGCACAGATGACAACATGACAAGTATGGTCCCAATTAAATAAAACCTGCTTTTTACGAGAAGATTCAGTGTTGAGGTTCACTGGCAGGATGGTGACAACAGTAAAGACTCTTCTAGCTCTGAAGATGGGGCTGCAGTAGCCAGAAAGAACAAATGTTAGGGGCTGATGCACTTTAAACCACCAGAAATGTGAGGAAAAAAAATGTGGCAGAATTCACACAGGAATACTAATCTATTGTTTTGCGGATATATTTTTTATCTCAGTCTGGAGGAAGGGGGTAATTAAGTGTCCTCATGGTTTATGCTAGTGGAGAAAGAGGGCTGATTAAATTATGGCTGTGTGCTTCTGTTAGAGGCAGAGGCACAAAGCCAGCGGGAAAATTATCAAACCAAAACACAACAAATCTGAAAAGCTATGATACTACTGTATAGGCATTTCTGGCATGGAGGGAGTGAAGAGAGCATCCTTGGCACTGCCTGGGAAGAGCTTAAGAACCACATGGAGGGGAGAGGCTTCTTGGTTTTGTTCCTGCTGTGTTGGCAGAAATAGGATTTTGTCTGGAATTTCTGTAAATAGACATGGTTTCATTCAAAAGCAGCTACTTCTGATCATTATTTTTCATCCTCGTGGAAATAATCCCTGAGACCCTGAATTCTGTAATTGTAGTGTCAAAGAAGGTAAAATGTCTTCCTATTCATGTCTGCATAATGACACAGACGTTCATATACTTCACATTTTATTGAAACCGCTACATTTTAACCGTAATATATTTTAATCTGTAATTTGAGAAGTAGAACAAAAATGGGATTACTGAATCATTTCCTCTGTAAAATTTAAACCCCTTTTACTGTTACTTTTTAAAGCACAGTAAGGCACTATACTGTAACCTTTAGATTTCTTTAACACATTCAAATGGGAATTGGAAACATTTTCATAGCTGCACATGCTATTAAACACTAACCCAATATTACAGCTATGTATACAAGTAGCAAGAGTACAGAGAATAAATTTTTATGTGCTTTTTTCTGAAGAGGATGAGAGTAAGAAACAATTTGTTGTTTAGGCACAGATTTCATATTTTTAAAGTAGATTTGCTCACAATTCTTTATTTAAAACTCTTAACAATAAAAATACAATGCTGTATTAATGCCATTTCCCTGTTTCCACAACTGTACTATTTTACTTAGCGTTTCTTTGAAATACTCTAAAGTGAACAGATTCACAGACACAAATATATGCAGCAACACTTGGTTAGTTATTGCCCTTCCTTGATCTAGCACAGGTAATAGGGCAAGATGAATGATTTTTTAAAGTCTAGTACTATTACACTGCCAAAAGCATCATATGCTGTAGTAAGGTGAGTACTGAGGAGAAATTATGCTAAAGCTCAACAAATGTAGTTCAGCAGTAATACAAATTTGATGTAGAGCTCTGACTCTAAAGCTAAAAGCAGGTTATGTTTCTGATTTTGAAACATACTGGAATAGTACAAGACTCATTTTATTTCCTGTTTCAACATATTCCCTTGAAGTGGAAAAATCACTTGGTGCACTGTCCAAAACTTTGGACACCTATACCTTTGTTTGCTAAGAGGCTGAAAAGGTAGTGCAGGTCACAAAATGAACTGTTTATTCCCCATGAAATCTTTGATGATTTAGGGAAAACACGACCCCATCCTCCCCCAAATCTCCCAAAAGACCACCTCAAATCACAGATACTCCAAGATGCTTGGTAACAGGCACAGCTCAAACTTAAGCACTGCAAGTGTTATCTGTCCCCCATCTGTTTTGCTGCCTCGTGGGAATTCCCGAGCAAACGCAACCCGTCTGATGCCGCCTGATGCTGCCAAATGAGAAGACTGGCATGGAGGACTGCTGCATGCCACTGCAGACAAATGCTATTCATCTGTGGCTTGGCTCCACACCTGTGGTGGCATTCATGTAGCATGATTAATATTACTGACTACAAATCCAGTGATTTAGTCTAGGTAAGGTGGAAAAGTGCAAAGCTCTGTGTCAGTTCACTGGTGTGGTTGACCAAAAGCTATCCCTGGCAGAACGTGCCCTGCTTTGTGCTGGAAGTGTTCTGGTGGTGCTGTTGCACTTTGCTGGAAAAGCTCTGATTTCCAACTAAATGAGAATGCTTTACTAGGCATTTTTCATTCATGGTAATAGTAGGAGAGAAATCAATAACACATTCACAGATGATCCCCAGCAGCTCTCCTTCTTCCTATTCTAAAAAAAAAAAGTATATTAAAATGTGCTAAGGAGTTCCTTAGTCTGGATAACTTCATTATCTCACATTAGTCCCAATTACAGAAGGTTTAAAAGGTGAACAAAGCCCAGTCTTCCAAGCCACAGAAATCCTGTATTTCAGTTTATGTCAGGGATGGTGACCACCTCACATCACTGCATTTTTAAGCCACATCTACCTTGAGGAAGTTGTATAGTCTTATCTTAGTAACAGTACTTGCTGTCTATGCTGCTACTCAACTGAAGTAAGGGTAAGGTAAACCTTAGGCTCTGCCCCAATGTTAAGCTTGTGAGTGGGTGTATGTAGACACCACAAATTATAGTGTCCATACTAATATGTGAACTTCTGTTGGTTAAAAAATGTTGTCTTGGTAAGGATAGGACTTATTCTCCCTTCCTGTTTCCCCGTTATTGCTGTTTTCTCATTGTGGTGGTTCTCTCTTATAGTCCATCTTCTTTAAGCATGCTGGACATCACTACACAACCCGCCGACTCTTCTTCCGAGCGCCATTGCAAAAGAAATGTTACCACCTTTCTGTTTTGCACAGAAACTGAGTTTTGCTAATTATCACTGTGTCCTCATCTGTGAGAGGTTTATTCTTCTTTTTGAACAAAGCAAATATAGGTGACTCTGCTCACCTCAGATAATGATTCATAGTTTTCTCTGCTTTCAGCGTATAGACAGATGTGCACTGCTACAGCAGAGAGATTGTGCTATAATTCTTCTCTTTTCTACAATTTTATCCCAGAGTATAATGTACTGCTATTCTTCTTTATATCTGTTGTAGCATCTAGAAATCCCAGTTGTTTATGAACTTTCATTCTACAGGGTGTTTTATAGCCCCCTAGTAAGAGATCCCAGTCCTCAGAAGCTGAAAATCTTATTGGTCAAGGGAAAGTTGTATCCCCTTTTATAAAAGCAGAACTAAGTTACAAAGCACCTAAGTAAGTGACTTCCTAATACAATCCTTGAGAACCAGGATAGGCAGGGGCCTCTAAACTTGGTTTATTAATCAATAAACATCTTTCACTTTGTAAGAAAAGTCATCTTGTGTGGTCTGGTAACTTGAGGTGTCTGGATTTACAGATTTTCCAGCTGATGGTTCCAAGTGTGAGAAATGAGATTTGTTCCCTTCCAGTGGTAAAATACACAGTTCATGCCTACAGGGATGGGTGAAGTAACTTCTTACCTGGCATAAAGCCATTTGTGCAGCAGGCACAAAGGAAGAAACTGAGAAGACTTGAAAAAATTTCAAGAACTGTGACATGGTAAGAAAAAGAGTGGCAACAGGGGAGTGAATGGAGAGACCCAGAGGACATGGTGCCAGACGCACAGGCATAGCCTCTAGCCGTGAATGCGCCCGGGTCACCCAGTATCAGGCAGCAGCATACCCTGTGCCCTGATGGAAAAAGAGGAAGCCGTGCCCTTGCAGCTATGGGACACAGGTGTTTCCCTCTTGGTGCAAGGGCAGAGGTGGAACCGTGCAGGCAGCGGGGTGGACACTGCACTTGCCAATGAAAAGAACTGTCTTGTACATTTTTATTTTTTTTTCCAGAAAAAAACAAAGTCTATGCTTAAACCCATTATAAGAAATTCTTTTAAACTCTTTGGGATTTCTTTTGCTAAAGAAGATAATTCATTTATATAGAATCTTCTTGAAAATAGTTATATCTCTGATACTTTCCATCTGGAGTAAAAAGGAGTTGAAAAAGTAATTTTATCCACGCATGGTGACTCAGCAGAGCGGCTGGTAGCACACACTGTCTGGAGGCCAGCCTCCTCCTCCTCTCTGGCTGCACAGGAGCCTCGGGAGGCAGCTACCCCCCGTGCCAGGAGGAAGGCTGGGGCTGTGCTGCGGGAAGCCAGGCTGCCTCTTACCACTGCTCACCATGGCTGGAGGGCCACCAGCCTCCAGATGGGTGCTCTGGAGGGAGCAGGGTCCTCCCGTGATTGGCTGGCAGGATCAGATGCCCCGCCCACAGTACCCAGAAGTACCTCAGGGCAGGAAGCCCCACCTACTAGAGACTCACGGGTGCCATGTATGACATCATAACCCATGTGTTCTCGTACTGCTCTGCCATTGGCCGTTTGCTGTTTGCACACCCACATGACCTATGAGCACGCTCTGGTTGGCTGCCCCATTCCTTGGCACTGGGAATTTCTCCTATCTGAAGATACGCTGCTTTAAACACAATATTTATTTGCCTTCGTCTATATAAATATGTACAGAAAGATGTGTACAAAGGCACATAAATATGTATTTTTTTAATTTAGAGATAGATACACCTTGTACATGTGTTATATATATGTCTTATAGCAAATATGTATNGGGGGATGCCACCGAGCAGACCCTGCGGTGCCNCTGAGGCAGCCTCGGGGCTCTGCTCGGGGCNATGGAGGCCCCTCAAAGTGGAAATCCNGGGAAGACGCCAACAGCAGCGGAACGTGTGTGAGGTCAGTAAGGAAACGGGAAGCTTTGCATTAGTCTTGTCACATTGGTGCCTCGGGACGGTGTTTTCCTTTATCTGGGTACTGAGGTGTCACAAACCTGCAAAATGGAATTTTCTCATTGGGCTGGCAGATATCGCTGCTCCCAAGCTTTCTCCAGTCTTTCAGGGTGCAAGACAAGTAGACGAGGCACGCAGAGTCATATGGAACACATTTGAACTATTTATTTGCTTTACTTTTGTGCAGACTCTGATATCCGGAGCTGGATGCTATGTCAGGGCTATTATGGAGGACAACAACCCTAACCAATACAAAGGCCTGCCTAAGTTGCTCTTTAGTGACTGAATCTGTCTTTGAACATACTTATTAGCAGGTTTTCATGATCATTCTAATTACTCTGAAGCAGCTTTCCAAATTATTTAATTAGTCTGATGATAAAATATTGGAACAGTTTCTTTTTTCACATTATGAAATATTATTTCTCCAGCTGTTGCTAACAGAATGTGAGACCGAAGATACAAACCTTGTGTATTTTCTGAAGTTGTGTTTCAGTGTTTAACATTGTATGAGACAAGCTCCAGGATGGAATCATGCAGAAAATAAATTTCTTCTTACTAATATGAAATCATTACCAATGTTTGCCTGATTCTTGCACAGCTCAGTTTTCCTTGACTTTCTCAAAAAAACAGATTTTACAGATTTTTGAAACTGAATTTTATATTATCTATCTGGCATTGAATGCTATGCTGCTAATCTCAGAAGAGAGTCAGTTGCTGCTTCCAATTATAAATGTGGCATTTGAACCTGGATCAAAATCTACATCTGATGTCAAATGACATCTCTGTTATAGCCAACACTTTTCTGATTAGCCAGGGAAGTAGCTCCTGATAATATGCAGCAGGAGCATTGGTAAAGGCGTATTATAATTCAGGGAAAGATTATTTAGAACATTAATTAAAAGTAAAATAAATATTTTTTTCCATTACTCAACAGATTTCTTTCTATCTGTTCTGTCAATAGCAATTGTATCTTCCCCTTCCTGTCAAACTTCTTTTTTTTCCAGTTTTTCTTGGACAAGAAGGGATAATGAAAAGCGAGTAATGTACAATAGGAAAGCAAGGAGGCACATCATAAACTCATAAGAATACAATAAAAAAGGTATTTATGAAGACATTCTCAGACAGAATTTATAGACAAAATGATTGCATAGAAGGAAATGAATTGCAATATTCATTTGTAATTCTGCATCAAAAAAATGGAAAATTTACCATAGTATGCTGCTGTATTTTGAGGAGCAATGTGACATGTCTGGTGACTTTTGAGAAGAAAATTTATCAATATCTATAGGCAGCTATCATTTTTTGCCAGCAGGTACTGAAGTGCCTATAAAGTACTAGGAAATAGAAGCCTGGGAATCTTGTAGGGCTATGGACAATTATGGGAAAACTGTTTATATTGATAAGAGTGGAGACAGAATGTACATGGATGCAAAATGCCATCAGGAGAAAGGCTATAAAAATTAGATGTGTTGCTGAGGCCTCCAATAGCAGGTTGACAAGATCCTAGCACACATCTGCCTTCTCTGAACAAACAGGTATGAAGCAGATAATGACTAAATCATAACGACTCACAGCAGTGGGACAAGGTAGAAAGATTAATCACCATCAGCTCCTGAAGGGTACAATGAGACATATCCAAAACCAGCACGATTCTAAGAAGAAACTGGTAGGTGTGGAGAGGGGCTCAGAAATCGATGCTCCTGGTCCTCCCCAGCACAGGAGGAGGTTTTGGCAGAAGCAGGACCTGCTGTGGGGCAGACAGGGACTGGCAAAGCCCCAGCAGCCTGGGGAGGCACTCTGCTTTCTGCTACCCCACGACGGCCTCCACCAGCCTCTCTAATAACTCCTGCCCACCTACTGAGACATGTCTTGTCCCTCCTCTCTCAGTCTGCTGCCGAGTTTTGAAGCTCTCTACAAGGTCATCATTGGCTCAAGGGTACGGAAACTTGTGTAGCACCAGGCTGTACCCCGTAAGGATCTCACAGGTGCTGTAAGCTCCCCCTAGCCAAGGGCAGCCACCTTCCCTCCATGTGAAATTTCCCTGGAAGTGCAGTTTCTGATTCATGGGTCCATCAGCTTGTTCTTTGGGTTCACGTGGTCTCTTCTGGGGGTCCTCTTGGGGTTTTCCTTACTGTCCCCATGCACATTCTTCTGCTGTTGTCATTTTGCCCTGGGTTTCCACTTTGGCAGACCATGTTCCCCATGCTGGGCAGCACGGAGCAGAGCCCTGAGGCTCCCCCAGGAGCACCATTTGGTCTTGTGGGGCACGGGCTGGTGGGAGCCTCTCAGGGCTGGGCTCAGCTGTGCCCTGGCCCAGGGTTGACCCTTGCTGGCCTCCTGGGACAGGTCCGTAGACCTGGGTCATTTTTCACAGAATCACAGAATCACAGAATCACAGAATGGTAGGTGTTGGAAGGGACCTCTGTGGGTCATCTAGTCCAACCCCCCTGC
>Ga0065711_1009482_pt1 | contig 10998 bp, 8 predicted proteins | sample Hoacrofraction12_FD_59098 | JGI IMG/M metagenome (GOLD analysis project Ga0065711, IMG submission 59098) | Hoatzin crop microbial communities from Cojedes, Venezuela - Epithelial fraction 12 v2 (version 2) | ecosystem: Host-associated > Birds > Digestive system > Esophagus > Crop | place... | reverse complement strand
CAGAATAGTAGGAGTTGGAAGGGACCTCTGTGGGTCATCTAGTCCAACCCCCCTGCCGAAGCAGGGTCACCTACAGCAGGCTGCACAGGACCTTGGCCAGGCGGGTCTTGAATATCTCCAGAGAAGGAGACTCCACCACCTCCCTGGGCAGCCTGTTCCAGTGCTCAGTCACCCTCAGAGGGAAGGAGTTCTTCCTCATGTTCAGATGGAACTTCCTGTGCCTCAGTTTGTGAATGAGTATGTAGTCCTTTTACAAACATACAAAGGTTGCCTATGTTTTTTAAAGCATTTAAGAAAAAAAGAAACTTTAACAACATTCTCTGTGTTATTAGAGCATATTAATTTCTGGTTTCTTCTGAGTGCTCCTGGCCTACACGGGCACTGAGCATACTACCGAGCAGTGAATAACCTCTATGAAGAGGAGATGTTGGAGGGAGGTGTGCGTTACAGAACTTTCTGTGCCTGGGGGTGAGGGAAGAGGAGCAGAAGATGACTTGGTTCAAGGCTTTTCTCCTCTCAGCCTTCAGCTGAGAGCATCCCTGGGTCTTCCAGAGGAAAGAAAAAGTATAGGCTTACCCTGCTTGTCTGAAATGGGGCAGGGTCAATGGTGCCTGCTCTTCTTAGCCTCGGTTAGTGCCCATAGTACCATGAGTGCAGTTTTGGGGTGTAAAAATAAGGAAAAGAAGAAATGAGGTAGATGATTCTCACTTAATGTGACCAGAAGACGGTCAGAAATAAGCGTGTATCACATCAGCGTGATCTCTTTTTTTCTCCAGTGGATGCCTAGTAGCTCCTTTTTCCTCGCGGTGGGCAGCCGTGGCTCCCGGCAGTGCAGTGCAGTGTGACCGCAGGGAGGTGCACCCTGCATGGGGACGTGTCCCCTTCCTGGTCCCCTGGCGCCGCCTCGCTCGCTCACAGGGACAGAAACTAACAGAGTGGAATTACTGTGTTTTAAAAATACAGAGCTTTAGGAATCTTTGTTGTCCTGGACGTTGACATTTTCAGAATCAAACTTTGTTATTCCTGATAACCGAGACGCCGGGAATTTTATTATGCTAACTGTATATACATATTTGTGCTTATACCGTATATACACCTAAATGTAACACAGTTTGAAAAACAAAATAGGGAAATTGTTGTAATGAAATAATTTGAGATTCTCTTGTAATTACTTGATGCCAGTAATTAGAAAGGGCTATTAGGAAAAAAAATAGTATCATAAGATTTGCAGGAGTTTTTTAAGAGTTTACAGTGGTCAGCCTGTATGATTTTGGATGAAAGCAACACAATCTCTGATGGTGAAGAATTCTCTTATAGGTTAATTAAGTACTATCTCTACCAGCTGAGGCCTTTTTAATGCTTCAGTAATTATCTAGACTGAAGTCAATGGGTGGGCAACATGCGGGTGAGAGACCATTGGTACTTGATAAATGCAGTCTGGATAGGATCCCCACAGACTAAGCCTGAACCATTTTATGAAAAATACATTGTATGTTTTGCATATGTCACAATACCTGATGATATAAAATATAATTTAGACCGACCTGAACTCCCTGCATTCTCTGTTCATTGTATCCCATGGTGAGTCAGATAGCTTTGTGTTTACCCTAGGAGCACTCGAATCATTTTTTCCAAACATTTCTTGCAAACGTATGAAATCATTCTGAAGCAGGAGGAGGAAAAGGTTTCTTAAATCATGCCAGATCTGTNAACCGGCAAAGGGTTAATCTGCCCTCAGGAGCTGCTATGTGACTAAGTCCTGCTGGGTGAGCCAGGGTTTCCAGCCAATGAGGCTCAGCCCGACAATACAAGGCATCTATCTTGTGTTTCTTACGCGTTGTCAGTTATTGGAGTTTTTCTGAACTGGAATTACGCTCCTGCTCCTTTCATACTCTCCTGCCGAGTCTTAAATAATTGTATTCCACACCAAAGTCAGAAAATAACAGCACAATGGTGTGCATTTATCCCTGAAAATTTTCCTTTGGACAACTTTGAGTAGTGCGTAGAAAGATCTCTCTTGCACCGAAGCTAGAAAACTTTTAAAAGATGAGATTTCCCAAAGAACTTAAGAGTAGCACATGCCTTGGTTCGCTTTCAGTCCTTCGGAAAGCCTTCTCCTGCGTCTCTGTTCTCACCTGTGCACGCAGCCTTCAGCTCGTTTGCTTGTGTAGAAAGAGTGGCTGAACGGCTCAGCCTTAAGCTGTTCCTTCCTGCCGAAGATATTTCAAGAAGCCACTATTGATTTTCTCTGTGTCCTGATTAAACTCTCTGTTTATCTATTACTCTTCTTAAGGCCACTCAAGGCTCGAGGACTGAAGCATGAATTCTTTAATTTCTCCTTTAGAAGAGCCAGGTGTGTTTTCTCAAAGCCTCGCAGCTCAAGCAAAGCCTCTGTGGTTGCGGCAATATATTTGTATGGAAGAGGTGGCACTTCTGAGGGGTTGTTTTTTGTTGTTTTTTCTTTTTTCCTGGGGGAGATCCACCCACAGTCCCTTTGAAGGCTACTGATAAGATGGGGGAGAGACTAAGCTTGGCCTGTAAAAACACTACTTAGGAATCTCTGCTTTGGCTGTTGGGTTCTGATAGGAAGCAAGAGAGTGGAGTGGTATTTGTCAACATGTCGTTCAGTTCTCAATAAGTTTTACACTTCCCTTAGATCTTTATGCCTCATTTTTTCCAGTGAGTTGCTGCCTGATAATTTGTGTTGGCAAAGCTCTTGGCCTTTCTTACATGCCTGTGCAGTCCTGCTTCCAAGTGACACAATGTTCTGCATTGTTCAACTAGCAGAATAGGCTTGAGTATTAGTGGTGTGCACTTGTGGTCTTAGCAAGTCTTTTTTTAAGAAATAATATAAAATAAATTAGCAAGTTTTAGGCAAATTTAGGAATCCAGCAAGTAGAACTTTAACTTTTTAAAGTCTTTAAATAACATGTATTCGCTAACTTGTTGTTTAGTTTAGTCATTTAGGACCTGGTTGTAGATAACATGATGCTGTACTTTTTAAGTAGAATTCCAACACATTTGTCAGAATTGGGAGTATGCCCATGCCTCGTTATTATTATTAAACCTCCTTTGGGTTGTGGCTTACTTTCCCCATCCATCAATCTTGATAATTCTTAGAAGAAGTTGGGCCACAACCTGATCTTGTCCCGTATCCTTTGGGATACTTCATGCAAAAGACAGAATGGATGGATACAGCAAGGGCAAGATCTCGGAGCCATTTTTGCAAAGGAAGGAGGTTCCTTTCACACATTCTGCTTTACTTGTTTCCATCTAAAGACTGCTGAAGTCTGTTCTTCTGATAGGCTGCTAAGAATACATGGAAGATTAGTGTCCCGTGAATGAGAAGCCTGTTCTTGAAGACATTTGCCCAAAACTGTGGATGGATTAAAACGAATGTTTTTTCAGTGTGATGGCAAGGTCTGTGCAGAATTGTTCAGTCAGAAGGCGGCTCAAGATATCAAAATGAAGAGTTTTGGTCTGGTTTATGCAAAACAAATTTGATAGCTTTATAGACCTGTCAAGCCTGATATGCTGCATTACATGCTTAGAGACGACCTTGCATGTCCTCCACTATATGTGGCACAAAAGGTCCCAGAAGAGGAAAAAATTCATGATACTGCAGAAACCCTGGGGCAATATGCTATTGACCACCACCATCTCCAACTGCACCCCAGCTCTGTAAGTCCTCTTCAGTTAAAGCATGTGTGTCAGTCACGATTCCCTGAGCATCGCCATAATACAACTGGACATTCAGTCTCTTCTGTGGCTCGATATGGGAGTCTTGCAGACAGAGGGTATGGGAATTTGCAGATGTATTTAATCATATGAGACTAGCTTAATCAAGCAGGTTGAAACCATGCAGATTTTTCTTTGTAGACTTAAATTGCAGAAGTCAAGCAGAATTTGAGGAATGCACCAAAGAACAATTTGATGGGTGTATTCTGGTAGAGTTTGAAAACCAGAAAACATCCTTCAAGCATTTTAGACTGGACATCATTCATTCATGCTTCCACTGCTTGTTCTGAATGCAAGGGGAGTCCAGTCCAGCCTGATTTTTTGCTGAGATCTTGTCTACGTTTGAATGTTATGTTGTTATAACAACACAGAGTGAGAAAGTGATCTTTCCTTTTTGAAGGAATTGTACCTGCAGGAGCCCAATCCTGGACAGTTATTGTAGCGTAAAAGGGATATGCAGAATCCCTTACCTGCTCAGCAGTAGTTATGCTATGCTAACCTGTATGCTTGTAAAGCTGACCCTGTTAGCAAAGTTCACTTTTCAGGCTACATCAATAAAGTTACAGTGGTAACAATATCCCTGAGAGGATGTGTGCCCTCAGTTATTTCACACAGTATCGATGGCACACATCCTACAAAATAAAAGGGATGCCAGTTTGTCAAATAAATACCTGTTTCTGGGTAATCGTACCTCATTCACAGGAAAAATTCATGCAGGCTGTTCCCCAGACTGTGCCCAAACAGAAAGCACATCTGCACAATAAAACAAAGGTGTGATTGTACAGTGTGTTAGGGCGACAGACAGAGTAGGGGTGTTGGCACGATGACCATCATTACCAGCAGATTTCAGGTGGTGTCACCACATTATCTTTGCTGTCATTACCTCTGCTAGCCAGGTAGCTATGCCAGCACATTTTCCAGTCTCTTCTTCATTTTACTGTCTAAGATGCCCACGAATTGGCTGTTGAACTGTTCATTCAGTGTTAGGTGTCAGTTTGGGAACTAGCTAAGCAGAAATTGGATTATCATGAGTACATATGTCAAGCTGCCGAGCCGTGGATCTATTGCAGGTTACAGTGATGGCATGATGCAATCCAGTCTGCATCAGGCATTATGTGACCAGAGCTCCGCGCGAGTGTGGTTCGGCTGTCGCCGGCCCCTGGGGTTCCTCTGTACGGGTCGTCCCTGCAGCAGTGCGGGAGCACGAGCCCGAAATGCCGCTGAAGTCCATCTTAAGTTAAATCGGGCTGAAGCAGGGTTTAGTCTTTGTTAGGGTGCATGTCTGCGCTAAGCTGTAGATCCAGTTGTTGCTCGGTAACTTTGGTCTTCTGTTGGACGAAAGTCACTAAGGCTAACTTTTCGCTAAGAGTTTAAGCTGCCATTAGTGGACCTCTAGAAATACTGTTGTCCCAGGTTGTGTTCTGGTTACAGCTAGGGTTGTAAGTTGTCTGTGTTTGGAATTCCATTTATTCTGCATTTTCTAATGTTATTTATTTACACATTGTGAGACACCTTTCAGGATATCAGAACATCAGGAAATACTCTCCTTTTCTTAGGTGACTTTCTTCTTTTTGCCCTCCCTGAAAAAAGGCAGAAACAAAACAGTCACTCAAATAGCCTTTTGGAATCTCTATTTTATTTTTAATAGAGCTCTGTGCTCTTTTGCCTTCAGCCGACCATGGGAACATATTCAGCATATAGGAAACTTTATTGTTAGAAGTAGTATTCTCTGCAGTTTAATATTCAATATTTCTACTTGCTCTTCTGCTCTTTCCTACATCTTGCTTCTACTTACGTTTTATAGATCTCCCAGTCCTCATTCTCCCTGGATTATATAATGCAATGCGTCAGTGCCATGCATGGCACTCCAGTTACCTCAGCATTTCCATTATAACTCAATGTTTTGAGGGATTTATAGGCTAGCAGTAAAAATCTCTTTCTTGGCTAAACCTTGAAACAGCAGTTTCTGGTCATTTAAAAAGAAAACAAAATGAAACCACCTTTTTTTTCCCCCTCACTTGTATTTTTTTCTGGCAACCATTTAGCAGTGGTGTTTGCACTGCAGAATCCTCCTACACAGTAAGTGTAGATTCAGTATGTAGCCAACTTTTAATGTAATAATGCTTTTTCTTTTTGTATCCTTCAAAAAAGCATGTCATCCCCTCTTTAGGCACATGATGTCATTGCCTCTTTGCCAACCTTTCTGGAGCCTACAGCAGTGAGCCTCTGGGGCCTCAGAGAGGTGTGGTTTGGCCTCTGTTTTCCTTTATTTGCAACGTGGATGAGTTTTATGGTGTATTAAGAAAATATTTATCCTTCTTTGTCTCAAGGCCCAATAACTTACTATCTCTTTCTGTGTCACGGAGCTACAAGTTTATCACAATCCAAAAAGACATTCACTATATATGAATATCTAGAATATCAGGGCTATTACCAAAAACAAATTTGGAAAGGATATTAAATCTCATGTTTTAACACTTAAGTGATTTGCTGTTAGAGAACAGGCTATTAGAGGACCTGTGTGTGAGTTATACTTTGCCAATTGTTAGGGATTCCTGTATTTTCCTTAGAAAGATCTAGTAGCAGTCACTTTTAGAAATGGGTTGCTGAACCAGATGCACTTCCAGTTTTGTCGTATAGGGCAGTTCTTTTCCCCTGGCTCCAGGCCAAAGGAGTGTGTAAGACGCAGTACAGATTCTAAGAAACGTGGTCGTGTGCTTAAATTTGTGGAGATTAATTGTTTTTGTAGTATTTAAGTTGAGCAATCAGCTTTAAAGACATCTTTACAAATACGTATCCACTGATTAAAACAGACAAAAAGCCTTTATCGGTAAGTGACTCGCAGACTGGTTGCATGCCCAAGTTCTGGGTCTGGGGCTTACTAACGCTACTTTTCCCATCTAAAATAAAATACTGCTCTGCACTGAATAGTCGTTCACCAGTTGCTGTTATATTTCAGGCCTGAAGTAATTCTTCCTGTTACGTGCAAATTCCTGCTTCAGTCATTGCGAGCTGTGCATAGTAGCATATAGCAGTCAGGAAAAAAAACCCACTTTTTGCCTTAATTTCACTGTACCTCATGTTTTTCCATGCCATTTGTCCCATTTCGTGACAGTCATTTTACTGGTTTATTTTCTTCAGGGCCATTCTTGCTTAGGATTGATACCCATTTCCTCAGGACTCCGTGGAGTTTTAAATATTCAGCCATTCTCTTATGACCCAGTGGTTTTCTTCCCCAGAATCTTTTGACATCATTCATGTGCTTAAGACACGAGGAAAACATCCTACAATACTAAAAAAACACATGTAGTGAAGGGGGATTCAGGTTTTCAGATTTGAAACCCTGTATCACCATTGGGGGGGGGTAGGAAAAAACCCCTTCAAGGCAGACAAGTACTGTTTCATATTAACATCTATTCTCAATGAAGAGGTAAAAATCAAAGCCCCTGTGTGTGAGGCAGGGTTAGTGAACTGCCAGTGATTCTCCCAGCAACTGACACAAAGGAATCTGTGAGTATCAAAGCTGAGGCAGCAAGCTTAGTGTCAGCTCTTGCCTAGGGAGTAGAAGAAAACATCACTTTGTCTCTGCTTTCACTGCTTAAACACACATATCATTCACTAGTAACCATTTACTCTGCTGTCAAAACTGTTTCAAGAGAGTGCTACATTTGATTAATAGTAAAATGCATGGGGGGGGAAAAAAAAAGGTCCGCTTCCCCTGCAGTATGTTTTGGAGAATTTTTGCATGTACTTCTTAATTTTTCCATCCTATAAATATACCTGAAATATTCCAGGAGTACTCTGTTGCTTCTAGTAAAGTAATTTTTATTAGAGAGCCCAGTGCACTCATCCTAATTCTAGTTAATGCGCTCTCTCTCTTGGTGAAGCGTATTATGGCATCCTCAGCCTCTTGTACTAACGAAAAAGTGACCAGCACAAACACGTGTGCAGTACATGATTCATAGAGCTGCTTTCTGAATTGTCCAGTGGGTAATTGCAGTACAAAAACCAGAGAAACAGATGTAGACCCTAAACCTTGGCTGTAAATTTTTCTTTTATGATTATGGGTTTCAAATGTGCTATGTCACACTGACAAATATACAGTAACACCAGAGGAAATAGATTTCTGACTTGAACTTCTCCTTTTTATTTCACTTGTGGCTAAGAATATGTTTATTGTGAAGTTCTGCCATCACAGTCTGAGAGAAAACAGATCAAAGTGGTGATGTGAAATCACGATTTCTCTGCACCAATAAAGTGGAAGATACTGGGCAGTTCTTGCCTACTTGCACCTCTTTGGGAGCTGGGTAGGCATTTAAAATATGTGGCAATACTTAGAGTTCCATTACATTTGAAGTAGAGGGCTATTAGTTAGCACAATAATTATGGTTAGTCCTGATCTAAATTAGAAAATACCCACTGTTTGATGCATGTAGCTTCTCCTGATGCTCTGTTTAAGAAAAACAAGTATCATGCTATTTCAGAGTGCAATATGAGATACATAAATTACTGTATTGTAGAAATAGTATGTGAGCAAACTGTTCAGCTATTTGAAGAATTTGTTAATTACATATGGTTTTAGTAATAAGCCATAAGCATTAGCACAACTATTATTCGTAATAAAACATGATGAGCTACCTGGCTCATTTAGATACAGTGAGAAAAAGCGATCTTTTTCAATTCATACGCAGTTAAGCGTGGCTTCCTGACATTTGCTTTCAGAAGTTGCCAGTCTACATTTGGAGGTACAGTGGGCAGGTTTTATTTTTAAATATGGTATTATAAGACTGCTAATGAAATAAACATAACTGTATTTCTGTTGGTCTGATTTTGTTTATTTTAATTCACATGGGCAATATGTTTTTCTTGGCAGATGCTTAAACTGTTCCTAGAGCCTTGGTCCACACAAAATGCCATTTTCTTCCTAAATTGGAGACTGACAAAACATACTGTGTTTTGTATCATCCTTTCCAGTTATTTTTGTGGCGACGCATTACATGTTCCAAACTTCTTGGGCATTCTGTGTCATCTGGTTAAAAAATACTGTCTCTTAATTTAGCTTTGCTACTCCAAATTGTAGCGACGTAGCCAGCTTTGATTTTAGAAAAAAAATTAGTCAGTTTTCCACTTGCCTTTTTAATGCAGCAAACGCTGCTTGCTGTGCTGATGTGGTTTAAACCAGCCTTCCCCAAAGGATGGCTTTTTCGATAAACGTGCGCTGAGAATAATTTTTGGATTACAGAGTGTCAGGGGCTTCTTCAGCTGGAGGAGTCCGGCCTGGGGGAGGACACCCCAATGGACTGAGAAAGTCCTTAAAAAATCCTGAAACAGATGCTGTTAAACTCCAGCATTTGTAGCTCCTCTGCCTGGAGGGAAGACGGGAAGAGCGGCTGCCTGCCGCAGGGACAGCCAGAGCGCTCCCGTCGGAGGGGAAGGAGGCGAAGAAAAGCTTTTGTTTTTATCCCTTCAAAAGGATTCGCTTCCAGATTGCAGCGGGTCTTTTTGCTGGCCTCCGGTTTTCAACGTGGGTAGATCAGTTTCAGGGAACAAGCGTGAGTGCTGTGTGTGGGGTTTTGTTTTGGTTTGCGTTTTGTTTGGGTTTTTTTTTAAATTCTTGAACCTGTGTGAAAAGTTTTGTTAATACGATCTGCAGGCATTGTCAGAGAGCTTTCGGTTCATCAAAGGACTTTTTGTGGAGAGGGGACACGGCATCCATTAAAGCGGCCGCGCAGGTCCCCAACTGCATCCCTCCCCAGCATCTCTTTATGGCTGCCGGTTGTGTGCCATGTCAGCGCACAGCGTCCCCCGCTCCGCCCGGCTCCCATCCTGGGCTTTTCAAGAAATGGGCAGCAATTGTGGGTTTCATTTTCCAGTTTCCGAGCCCGAGTTAGCTTTGGGGTGGGAAGCGGGGCTCCTCCGTGCCTGGGGAAACTTGGCTTCCTCGCTTCGAAAGAACGTGTGCACGTGGTCACCGAGCTCCTCTCCTTCCCCGTGGGGCAGAGGGAGTGTTTCCACGATGCTGTTCTTCATTTTTAAAGCGTCCGTAGGAATAAGGATGGGTGGAGGCCCTGATGGGGTCTCTCTCTGTGAGCCAGACTTTGTGGAAGGTGGCCGTTTGCCTGCGGAGAGGGCTCCCTGCTGGCTGGGCCCAAATGGTGGCCTGGCCGCAGACCTGGCGAGGCCTCGACGCCCGCTCCTGCCGGGAGGGAGGCAGGGAGGGCTGCCCGCAGCGTGGTTTCCCGGAGACCTTAGTGGGCGTCTGGGTGGGCAGCCCCTTGCCTTCACAATAGCGGCCGGGGGTGCCCGCCCCGGGGAGGGGGTCGCCGCAGCCCCCTTTCCTGGCGCCCTAGGGTGGGGGTCCCGCTCCTCATGGACCTGCTCGTGGCCTTCCCCCCCGAGGAGCTGGGGCTCGTTAGCCCTCTGAAAGCTGATCCAGCCCCTTCGGGGCCATGCCAGAGCCGCGGCCCCTCGCTGCTAATCAGAGACAGGCAGGGCCCGGCGGAGGAAAGCGGCTGCGCGGCTGCCTCCCGCCCCGGGGCCGGGTGCCTGCCAAATCCGACCCGGCGGGGAGCGCTGGGCGGCGTGGCGGGGCGCTGCGGCAGCCATAGGAGGCCTCCGTGTGACTTAGGGGCGAGGGTGGTGGGGAGAGACGGGAGCTGCCGCGCACCCCCACACGCTCCCGTCGGGCCCCGAGGTCCGCCATCTCTGTCGGCGGTGCCGAGCGGGCGTCCCCGCTGGCGTGTGCGGGGCTGGGTGCGGGTGAGGCGGCTCCGCACCCGGCCCCGCCGCCCCAGAAGCTGGGGGGAATTTAAAAACCCTCCGTTCTGTGCAACTGTCTCGATTCCCACCCTCTTCGTCGTTGCCTTTTTTTTTAAAAAAAACACCCAACTTTATTATTTTGGGTCTTTTTGCAAGTTGGCCTCCCCGTCCCGCACCCGCTCCGCGGCAGCGGGGCGACTCCGGCGGGGCCGGGGCCGGGGCTAGCGCCTGCCCGGCCGGCTCGGTGCCCGCTGCCCGCCGCCCCGCCCGCTCTCCGCGGGGCTGCCGGGAGCCGCGAAAGGCGTGTGAGAATCCTGGGAGCCGGTGATGTCAGACCGCTCGGGTCATTTGAAGGTTAGCAGCCTGGGAAGGGTTCACGGAAAGTTCACTCGCATATATTAGGCAATTCAATCCTTCATTCCCTGTGACACAAGTAGTAGGAAGTGAGCTGCTGGGAGGCAGGAGGATCTATTCGCGGCCGAGGGGGGATCCCGAGCGCCC
>Ga0065711_1050076_pt1 | contig 10999 bp, 3 predicted proteins | sample Hoacrofraction12_FD_59098 | JGI IMG/M metagenome (GOLD analysis project Ga0065711, IMG submission 59098) | Hoatzin crop microbial communities from Cojedes, Venezuela - Epithelial fraction 12 v2 (version 2) | ecosystem: Host-associated > Birds > Digestive system > Esophagus > Crop | place... | reverse complement strand
CCTGTGCAGCCTGCTGTAGGTGACCCTGCTTCGGCGGGGGGGTTGGACTAGATGACCCACAGAGGTCCCTTCCAACCCCTACTATTCTGTGATTCTGTGATTCTGTGATTCTGTGACTTTTGCTGTTGGAAATAGACAGTGCCCGTTTAAACACACACTTTAATCGGCTTTTCTTTTGTGCAGTGGTGACGCAATTTTTCCTGTTGAGTTTGTCCCTACAGTAAACAGAGAACTCCAAAGCCAGTAATACTATCATGTGCCTCAAAGATTAAGACATGGACTCTGAAAATATGTTTTATATGTTATTGTGTCTTAAACATTACTCGTCAGATGAGTACAGCTCCAAAGAGTGAAGTGTTTTTACTACACGTAAAACTTATTAAGAGATGAGTCTATTGTAGATTGCAAAAGAAATGTTCCTTGGTTTATTTTTACGCTAGTCTAGGCAGCCATCTCTTTCCTCTCTCGATGCTTAGGGCCTGTCATTAAGTTTTGGTACATATTATTATACAGTTGCTTTTTATTATTTTTGTTTGTTCTGGTGTCCACTCGGTGAAAGCTTTGTTACGGTACATGTATTGAGGATCATCAGAGCAAGAAGCATTTTATGTTAGTCTTTTTGCCTATTTGACTCTCTTCTAGTGCTTCTTATTCTGTAAAGCAGCCTTTAAATACTGCACTAGAATATGTTTATGGTATAAAATACAGATTTTTTTTTAATATATTCTCTCTGCTAAGCATTGCTAAAGGTAAAAAAGTCATGAGCCTGATTGAAATTATTGGTTATTCCTAAAAGAAACCTTAAGTGTGACTAACCCAGGTTTGTTTCTTAATTATTTTTCTTTTCAGAATTGGTAAAGGATTTCAAGGTGTCATGAAAAGGTGGGGATTTAAAGGCCAGCCTGCCAGCCATGGCCAGACAAAAACTCACAGACGTCCTGGAGCAATATCTACCAATGTGAGGATTCTTATTTCTCCTTATTTCGTGTTTAAACTTTCTTCAGTATTTTTAGAACTGCTTAGTAAAAATGAGCAATTTCACAATACATGTTACCATGTACTCTGTGCTAGCAGAGAATCCCAGCTGTTTCAAAGGAAGTTTAGAAACCTGTATAATGAGAAATGCAGATAGCTGTTCTCTTATGCCTCAGTTTATGAATATTCTATATTGATGGTAACTGAGCAAACATGTTTTAGCTGGGAAAATGGTGGTATTTTGTAGTACAGCTGAGAGAAATAGTCTTAATGCTTCAAAGAGAGTTCTAAGAGTCTTTTATCACAACATTTATAAATTGGAAAGGATTTACTCGTTAATTTATACTGCAGATATTGTACTATTGGAACCCTAGTTACTTTTATCACTCTGCCTGACTTGTGTAGCTGCTTTATGAGCTCTTTCATTCCCAGAATATTTGTTGGCTTCGTAGCATTTTTAAGCACAGTAAAGAGTAATATTTTTAAGTTTCAAACTATGAACAATATTCGTTTAAAAGCTCTTTGGAACACATGCATTTAAAACTTTGTCCCTATAAAGGCTGCACAACGTTTAGGCTGAACTAAGAGGATTTTTGCAAACTGGCTTTGTTAGACAGAATTAAGACCCAACTGAGTGACAGGACAGAGCTGTCGGAACTGTCACAGTATGGAACTGTCGGAACTATCTTGGGATATAATTGCTTCTTTTTGAAAATACCTTATAGCATTTGATGAAGTAAACTTTTTTTTTTCCCAAAATGCATCTCTTACAAGTATTAAAGAGAATAATAAAAGCAAAAAGACATCAGGCAACAAAGTTAGAGTAATTGAGACTGCAAAAGCAAAGAGTGCTGATTTATAGTCTTTCATTTCAACTGGAAAATGAATTTACACCTGGCACTGTTTTTTCTGCAGACTGGAAGAACGTAAATATTTGAACACACAACACTTTGTTTTAGCAGATGGTATTCATCGTTACAGAAGAACCCCTCTTTACTTTTCTTTAAATTAGAATTTCCTAAGCAATAACACTGCATATAATTTCACAAAGTATATAGAATGTGAAATCCTATTGGAACTAGGTATGATGAAAAGGAAACAAGGTGAAAGGATGCAACAGGGGAAAAACAATGCCTTGATTTTTATTTTCCGGACTAGTGTTGACCACCGCAAATATTTTAGTAATCCAGCCTTCTTTAGTACAGAATCATACCCTGAGAATTTTGTTGCAGTTGATTTCATGAAACCATGACTTTCACACAAGTTTTAAAAAAATAAACATTATTAATGAGTAACAGTGTTTCAGGAGACTGAGACAAATAGCTGTATAATATGGTAGAACTGAAGATTATTGCACTTATTCCTGCCTTTTCTTTGCCACCTTTCTTCTCCAGGTTATACCCAGCCAAACAAAAATGGGATACAGACACTAAATTATAGCAGGGAATGTAATTAAAAGTTCTGTTCTTCAATAGATGTGTTAAAAAATCGTTTTAACATCAGTATAAAACTCATGGATTAGGGAGAGGGGAGAAGCTACAACATGTCTTAATTTTGAGCTCTGTGGTAGCATCCACAAGTAGTTTAGGTAAGTTTGCCGGTTGCTGAGGTCTGTGGTGCAGGTGAGTTTTGTGTTGACAGGGGTTTTAGAAAAAAACAGGTTTCTTTTTTTCACCAAGTGAAAACATGGAATGAGTGAAGATTTTGCTCTGAATCTAGACACATATTAAGCAAAGCTAGAATCCCTTTGTTAATACAACAGTATTTATAGGAATTTTATGACTGAGGTCAAGTATTTCAGATAATATACCTAACCTTCAGCAGGCAGTATTTAAAATGGCAATCAATATTACATGTTTTCAATATCAGGTATTTTCAACATTGAAAATACCAGCATATTTTCTTTCCTGCTTTTCTTGAGTTTGTAGATGTGCCTCTTGCAGTTACGTGATTTTTTGGCCCTGTTTTTATCTAGAAAGCTGCCAAAGTTTATCGTGGAAAGAAAATGCCTGGTAAAATGGGTAACATCTATAGGACATCTTTTGGATTAAAGGTGAGTTCTGAGTGCAGTAGAGTGTGTATAAGGTGGTTGCATTGCCAAGCAGTGGACTTAGCGGTGTAGCCTTGTGTTGGTTGTACTGTCTGTCGTTTCTGTCAGAATCCAGACAGGTGCATCTTGAAGTGAGCAAGCTGGAAAGACAAGAGCAGCAAATGCGTGCTTCTGTCTTCTTGTGGCTTACAAATAAATTATCTGAACTCCCTTGGCGTATGTGCAGTCCCTGGGAACTGGGATTTCAGGTGGTACTTCCACATCCGATGTGTTTTTCACTGTGTCCCTTGACTTCTGCCTTTGAAGTGGGAAAACAACCAGGCTTTTGGTGACCTTCAGCTAATGTTTCTGTGCCTATTCCACTTGTTCAAACCCAGCCCAAGCCTGAGTTGTTTGAAGTCATAACTTTATCATGGTCCTTCACTTTCATGTGCAAAAAGGGGGTTGTAGATTCTGTCTAGATACTGCTGTGTATGTAGCAGCAGCAGTTGCTGGGCTGTTGCAGCGGCTGTTCTCTGCCTCTGAAGGCAACCTCTGCAGTTCACACAAAAAGCGTGTTAGCCTGTAGTTTGCAATAAAGAGCGCTGCTGCTGCTCTCTGCTAACTAAAACTAACGTTTTGTAACAGAAAATGTGTGTGTTCAGTTGAGCACCTCATAGAATTAAGAAATTAACAAATGATGGCCGTAACATTTTCATGAGCATAGTTGTTACAGTTTGTCACCTGTGATGTTTATCAACAGCAGTTGCTGTTAGAGGGAAAAGAGACTTGGGAGCTTCGGTCGGCGTTATGCTGAGTGAGACTGCTTTACCAAGTATAGCCTGATCACAAGTCCTTTAAAACTGTTTTAAAAAACACCTGCATTAGAAAGCTGTGCACTCAGAGTAGCATGTGACTGAATTTTGTGACAACTTTATGCCTGTGCAGAACATTCTTCTTCCCCAGAGTACCACCTCCAGTTAATCTGTTTGTGCTTTGCTGGACTACTGTTTGTAAAACTGGGAATAATCTCTACAATGAGCTCAATGTCTGGTTTTTTTTCTGTCTCCTAGGTGTGGAGGATCAACACAAAACATGATATTATTTATGTAAATGGGTCTGTTCCCGGCCACACAAATTGTCTGGTGAAGGTAGGTTTGCTAGTTTCAGCTTACTGGTATTAGTGACTCCTGAGCTCTCTCCAAGTCTCTGCTTACAAAAGGAAAAATACTGGTTGAATGCAATCTTCTTTTCTTCAGAGTCCTATCTTGTACTGTTGAATTAAAGGGCAGTAGGATCAGTTCTGTAAAAGAGAGTGATTAATAGGGGCGGTGGGGCACCAGTTACTCTAAGCAGCTCATTCTTAGGTTTGCACTGGGCTTGTGCACCCACACAGCCTGTGATAAACCAACACAGTCGCTCTAACCCTGTGGTGTGTGTGTCAGGGCTAGGTCCATCCCCTTTTAACACTAATCTGAGTCAATAGCGCGGTGGTGGGTGTCCAAAATATTATTTAAGGGCTTTAGTCATGAACAGAAATAAACAGCAAGCAGTGCTTTAAAGGTTATTCAAAGCATTCCCATACAGTGTAGCAGTTACCTTTCCAAGGAGCAGTTGAGGTACAGAAGGAGACAGCTGAAGTTCACAATAATGATATGAGTTCCCTTTGCAATCAGTATAAATATGTCAGTGTTACTTTCTGCGGCATTCTACAGAAGTAATTTCAAATTTTATGGAGATTGTTTCAGGATTGTCTATGAAAAACAATGAGGAGTCTAATATGTGTTCTTACAATGTAAATAATCCACAGCAAAGCAAGAAAAGTACTTTTAAGGATTATTTTCAAAATAGCCTTTTCTTTCTATTTAGGTGTATTCTACACATCTGCAAGCACAGATTGCTTGGAGGAGGTTGATTCCTTTCTGACTTAATAGGTTACAGCGTATCAAGCATCTTTATTATGAATGATTATAAAGATCTAGTTGTACGTACACCTATATATCTGATCACAGAATCACAGAATGTTAGGGGTTGGAAGGGACCTCTGGGGATCATCTAGTCCAACCCCCCTGCCGAAGCAGGGCCACCTAGAGCAGGTTGTACAGGAACTTGTCCAGGTGGGTTTTGAATACCTCCAGAGAAGGAGGCTCCACAACCCCTCTGGGCCACTTGTTCCAGTGCTCCGTCACCCTCAGAGTAAAGAAGTTTAAAATCCTCATAACTGTTGTAGGGATTTAAATGATCCCGTTCTTGAGAAGTTACAGAGTGCGTAAAGTTCAGATGTTTTCAACTAGTTTACTTTGTTCTTGTCATGTTTTACTGTAGGCATCCAGTTTTTGTTATGTATTTCCTAGTTGTGGCGCCAAACTCCACAGTTACTTGGCATTAAGTAAAGCAATCCTAGCTTTCAAACAGGTATTTTACACACAGAAAAAGGAAGTTTGTTGTTGTGTTTCTCTCATTGGAAATAAGGCCTTTTTTAATGAGTGAGGTATCTCTAAAGTGGTTGGTTGTAATGTCCAGCCCAAGCCTGCAGAATACATTACAGATTTATCTCCCAAGATAGTGAAAACCAGTTAACAGATGCCCAGAAGAAGCAGTTTTCAGGATAATTTCTGCAAGATTACTGGGTATGACATCAGTGACATAGAATTAAGACTGTAGTTTGACTGGCTTTTCATCCATACCTTTTCTTCAACTGTGTTGTAAGTATGTTTTCTAATCCTGAGCCATGAATCTGATTGCTGTATGTTAGTCTGAGGTTTAATTGTGAATTTGTTGTAGGATGTTATTTTTAAATTACAGCATATGCATGCAAGCAGTATAATACAGCTGAAAAATGAGTAACATTTGATGCCCAGACTTTATGGGTCTTAATAGTACTCTTAAGCAAGAGGTAATTGTTGCAAAAGGTTGTACATCTTGTTCCCCTAGTCGTGCTGTTAAAACACACGCTTACATGGTTCAGTAGCAGCTGCATGCACTCATCTCGGATGTTGTATCTGCAAGGATACAACATTTGATGAAGCCACTGAGATTCTGAATACAGTGCTTATTTCTAAGAGCTCATAACTTTTATTCTAACTAGACTTAGTAAATTAATTTTTTTATTTCTGATTTTAAGTGAGCTAAGAAAACAAACATTTATTAAACATCTGTAATATAAACTGTTTTTAAAATCAAAGCTATGTGTGTTAATACTGCACATTCTTATGTACACCATGAAGATCTCATTTAAACAAATCAATGTCCCCTTGCTAATCAGGTACTGCACGCTTCCACTTGGAGAAAAACCTCCAGGAAGTGTTAAGTGCTTCTTTCATGATTGGGTCACTTCCACCGTTTTCTTCCGCCTTCTCTTTTTCATTACCCAGACATAACTCTTGCCTAGGCTGGAAAGCATCCCCGTTACCACCTTGGATTTACTGGTTTTGTTCTGAAAGCAGTTCTGCTGTTAGCTTAACAGGATCCTTGAGGCAGCAGTACTGCCATAGTCAGCACCCTAGTTAACAGGAGACTGCTGGGCCAACCCGTCTGAGCATATGCAGTAAAACAACCGCGTTGACACCTGTGATGTGAAGAGAATAATGGACTTTGATTGCCACGGCAGTCTGCTGCATACGATTAAATGTTTGCCATGTCCAGGGGTGACTTCAGTTCGCTCGCCATGGATGATGACTGGAACTTTATCCTAAGACCAAAAGTTAAAATGGCTCCATTATGGTTTGGGGTTTTTTTTGAGTAAACTTTATCTGTCATTATTAACTAAGTGGCAGAAGGCACTTTTTTGACTGCTTTACTAAGTCTTGTACATGATGTCTGCAAGATGCAGCAGAATCTGTATTAGTTGTATTTGGAAGCTACCCATGTATGAAAATGTTTTAAGTCATAGTTACCTGCAATTTAGAAGTCCAGGTAGCTTGAAGTATGAGTTTTGGCATACACATTTCAGAATTGCAGCTAATTCCAGTATTAGAAATGAGGATTGAGGACCCATGGGAAGAATGAGGGATTTCATCCCTTAGAGCTCTATGATTAACATAATACAGTATTTGAAAGATCTGGATCAAAGTGTTCCACACTAAGACTTTTATGACTGTTAGTAATAAATAACCCTGTTTTGAGATGAAGTTACAGTAGTAGCTATTATTACTATTAGGAAATAGATTTTAAAAAATTGTTTCCACTCACATATTTGGTGTTTGGAGGGAGTATGCAGTCAGCAACAGTTCACTCCAGTTCTTCGAGCTGGTGAATCCATTTTGTGTTTTTCTTCCATAAGCCGCAGGCATTACATATATTAATTAAAAAAATCTTCCCTTATATTTTCAAGTACAACTCTGAGGAGTAGAAAAAGTTTTAATTAAAAAAGCATGCAAAGCAATACTATTCAGTATGTGTTCTCTAATTTGTGAGGTTTTTCTTCCATTTAATCTTGCTGCACTAATCTGTAGTGTTTTTAGCTTGATTCTTAGGCCTTTCTTCCAGGGTGATTTCTTATTAGCATATAGACTTCAACATTCTATACGTTGCTGTGTATTTGTTTGGATCCGTAGTTGGGGGGAGAAATTATGGGATATTCATGTTAGTAGTTACTGTTCATTCCACTAAATACCTGCCTATAATTAGGTAGGACTAATGTCTAGCGGATGTGGATCCATCTGTCGTTCAGCTCAAAAAGTGCACTGTCACGTAATACTTTTCTCTTGTGTGTGTCTCTAAGAGGAAGGCATTGGTGTTCAATACACACTCCATGTTGCTTGGTAACCATTAAAACCACAGTGCACCTTTAAGCATATATTTATCTTGTATGTTCTGTATTTTTGGAAACTTAGTGCATCAGCACTGTATCCAGACCGAGATTAAGCACTTGCATTTTTGAAGTTTCATTTTCAGCAGAAAAAGTACACAATAGTAGGATTGATGGATTCCTGGTTTAATTAGAAATCAGTTTTCATTTGAAAACACACTGAAGCATGCAGGTAAATAACTGACATAAGTAATGTTTCTAGCCAACTGGAAAACTAATCAAAAAAGCTTACTTTAGCATAGATTTCTTTCTCAATGACAAGGTCTAATAAAATTAAGAAACTTTAGCACTATGCTAGAATGTATGGATTTTTTTTCTTACGAGAGTAACATCACAGAGTAAGCATCTGTAAGTTATATTGTGTTGTGCCTGTTGAGATAGCCTACCTCAGGTACTACCTGTTTCTGTTGGTGTATCTTCTTAGATTCCAGGGCCTAGAGTTACCATCCCTGGTGTTAATCCCCTAGGAAAAAAAGCTAATGTTGTTTTCCTTTTGGAAGCTTATGACTCAGTTTCTCAAGTATATTATCAAAAAGTTCTCAGTTCTGTCATTCAAGAGAGAAGCACAAGACTAACTCCCTTTTTAAATAGATGCTTTATAATGGAGGGGATACTGTAATATAGTTTATTATAATACAGGATATTATAGTTTACGTTTGATAATGTTTTATACGTGTCCAAATTTTAAGGCATCTGATTTTCTTAGGACATTCGATGCTGATCACTTTGAATAATATATCACTTGTGGTGAAAGCAGAAATTCTGTCAAATCTATGTAACCCATAGAGAGGTCTGTAGTAGTTTGCATCCCACTTATTTTGTGTCACACTTGCCAATATTACTGTGTGCTGAGCTCAGATTAGGGACATGCAGGAATAGTGTCATGCTTGACTTTTTTCACATGCCTGGTCTGGTATGTTGGGCTGCATGATAAGAGTTGTGTGGAGCAGTTTTTTTGGTTGTTTTTTTTTAAAGACAAAATAGAAGGCTGGTCAGAAATGGATATAGTTCTTGAATTCAGTTTTCTGTCTAGCTTCAAAAATAGCATGGAAGCTGAGCTAGGTAAGGTGTAATACCCAAAGAGATAATTTCTAGCATTCTGTATATTTAAACACAATTTTCTGTTTAGCAAACAACTTTGATTTTTTGCTGTGGTTGCTAACACAGCCTGAAGCCCTGTTGTACTACAAATGTGAGTTGTGACTTAAGCATCAAGTTTTGATGCCTGTTTAAGGCCATATTAAGTATTTTGTGCTGGCAGATTTCTGAATTTGTGTTTGTTTATACTACCTATTATGCTGTCGGTATATGGGACATGCATATGTGCAGTTTATAAGTGTCTGAAAAACCCTCTATGACTGTTTTAAAAGTTTAGTGACAAAATACTGACCAGCTCCAATTGCAGCTTTCTCTAGTGTTTTTCTCAATAAAAAAACTTCACAGAGAATATACCGTAGTGTATATGCTACTATATACACTATCTATGTACAGTATAGTGTACTATAATATACAGCAGTATTAATGTAGTAGTTAAGCAAGCCATGTGTTTATGTTGTGTTGAGTTATATAGTGAGTGCTTTTGTGGTTTGTAATAAGTAGTTGGGCTCTCAGCCCAATTCCTTCTGTAGGTGAGAGCTAAATTGACAGGATTTTAGTAATACAGAGCATGAAAACTTACTGTGATGTCATGAGGGGGGAGGGGTCCTCTTTTTTATTTCATTTTTCTTTCTTTTGTTTTTCTTTCACTAATATATTGAATGGCATCAGTGCTATCCATTGTGATAACATTGGGTTTACATTAGGAGGAAACCTGTTTAAAATACTCGTTTAAAGTTTAATGATGTCATGTCTAAGATTTTGAGTTGTAGACATCATTTTTTTCTTAGGGCCTAAAAGCAGTAATGAGAGAAGTTTGTACATTAATTATTTGTACAGCCTTGCTGTAAAAGGTTACCAAAGCAATTGCTTATAGAATGCAAAAAATATTTTGTGAACTTCAAGTGATTGGGAAGGAAGTAAGTGGAATGTTACTTGGTACAATTTTATATTCATTGCAGTGAGGTGTTGTTTTCGTAGAATATGTTGTTTTCAATATCTCAAGTTTTGGAGCCTTGGGTTGGTGAGGAATAAGGTGAAAGACATTCAGTGGCAGTTTTTTCCTTTATTAGGGATGTTCTCGGAAGGTTACTTGGGAGAACAGGAGGAGCTCTACTGTACACACACGTTCTTGTCTATGTACACGCTTACACAGACAAGTGTAAACTGCTGCTACATACCATTTAGCTCCCTTATAATACTGTGAAATTACTGTGCAGGGATTTGAAGTAACACATACAGAAAACCTTTGGTATGCTGCATCCTTCATAAATGTAAAGGAAGTAATTCTCTTTGGAGGACAGATAAATCATTCCATATTTTAAGTTGCTTCGAGGTACTTTCAGATGTAAAATAAAACTGAGTTCTTCCTTTTGATAGGAATAACAATAATACCTGTCTAATAACTTTTGAAACTTAGAAGGGAGAAAGAGGCATGTTCGTTCAGTTTGGTAGTGATGCCCTAAGATGGTGCTTCAGGAGTAGAGCTTGAATTGCATTTGAAAGCAGTGAATGTATAAAAAGATGGAAAAAGAGCAGTAGTTTTCACCAAGTCAAAGAAATACTGTGTCAATTACACCAATCAAAAGGAAAAGGGTATCATAAGGAAATAATTTTAACATCAGATATGGCTTGTGCTTCTGGGACCTGTCAAGCTTCTGAGGAGCTTGGAAGGGGAAAAATGAAACAGTATTGTACTCCTCTGCAAGCAGCAGTGGTCTGTTGAAAATGTTTCATAAGAATTCTCCTTATCACACAAGAGGCACTATCTGCAAAATGCCACTTGACATTAGTATGTAAAATGCAGTGTTAAGGCTGAACGGAAAGCTTACATTTATTTAGGTAAACTAACAGAGGACAAAAATTAGGCTTTTGGGTTTGCCTTCAGTTAAGAGCAGATGTCTTACTTCTAAGTCCTATGATAAGAAGTTTTTTTTAGAAAAGGAAAAAAAAATTTAATTCCTGTCGCTTTCCAGGTGTCCAAAACTGCCTGTAGTGACACAGCCTGTATGTAACAGCACGTTATTTCATTGTGAGAATAATCCAAAATAACAAAAAAGTAGACATGAGAAACATTTTAATAAGATAGA
>Ga0065711_1050075_pt1 | contig 11000 bp, 7 predicted proteins | sample Hoacrofraction12_FD_59098 | JGI IMG/M metagenome (GOLD analysis project Ga0065711, IMG submission 59098) | Hoatzin crop microbial communities from Cojedes, Venezuela - Epithelial fraction 12 v2 (version 2) | ecosystem: Host-associated > Birds > Digestive system > Esophagus > Crop | place... | reverse complement strand
TCTCCCCCCGGTGGTTCCTGCCCGGAGGGAGAGGGGCATGGCGGGGGTGGGATGCGAACGCCGGCGCCACCTGGAGGTGGACGCGTGCGGCAGAGCGGTGCGGCCCGACGGGGAGAGGACATCTTACGGCCTGCTCTGCCTTGAGGGGGGGGGAGCGCTTGGCGGTCGCTGCGCTGTCCCCGTAGCCCAGCCGGGCCCGCAGCCGGCTCCGTGCGGCAGGACCAGCCGGCCCCTGCTCGCAGGCGGTGCCGGCAGCCGCCCAGCCCCCGTTTCCCTGGCGCGCCCGCGGGCGCTGGTCGTGTTATGAGGCGTTAAAGATCAGGCTGCAGCACTCGAAAGCGACCGCAGTTCTTCTTTCAGATTTTCTCGCTCCGGGAGCGTCACCGTGCTAGTTCATTCTGCCGCCCAGACGAGACCGTTCTGGGTTCCACGGCGGGCAGGGGCTGCAGGTTTGCTCGGGATTCAGCCCGCAGAAATACTCGAGAGTGCGGACGCGACTGTGAAGCGCAGATGGAAGTCAGACAGGGCTGATGGCCGCCTGCCTCAGCCCGGGCACCGACACGCTGCAGACGCGGCCTTCCCGCTCCGCGTTTAAAAGCTCCAGGCGCTGGTCACCGGCGGCTGAATTTGGGCTAATTCTAAAACGGGCAAGGCGGTGATGGGTGTAGACAGAGAATGCCAGAGTGATCGCAGCAGCGAGCCCTTCCGTCTGCAAGTCACAATTTCGTGTCTTGCATGGGAATTCAGGCTTTTCTATGCGTAGCGTAGCGAAACTATGGGGTTAGGGTTTTTTTCCCAAATCTCAAAAAACTCTTATTTGTGTGAGTATTGTTTTTAATCTAAGAATTTTACTTTGTCTGAAAGTCATCATAGCTATCTACATCCTTTTTTGGCTCTTGTGCAAGCTCTTCAGTGGGTGTTACGAGTGCAAATAAAACCCGAGTTCAGTTACAGTCACTGGAGAAAGTCCTGTGGACTTCACTGGAGCCATGGTTGCACTTGCTTCACGTAAGAATAATCTCGGCGAATCTGGTGCAGAGTTAACGAAAAAAATTGACTCAAGACTATTTAACATCCTATTACTATAAAAATAAATCTAAATCTCACAGTTTAAAGCAGTAATATGATTATTTTTGTTGTTCTCTTAAAGAAAGATGCTCTGGTTCCTGTTATCTCTTTTTTCTCTTTGGCAAATAATTGCATTTTTTTCTCCTTTCTTTCTCAGAGGGCATAGAACAATGGATTTTCCTTCATTGGCTTTGAGGGGTTTTTTTTGTCATAAACATCACTGATAATGCGAATGTCGTCAGCACTCTTCTGGGAAGTACAACCTAATTAGTTAAACTGCTGGCTGGACGACTACTTTTGCAAGCAGCCAAACAAACATACTGGAAGATGGGAATGATCAGTGGGCTAATACTTTTTTTTTAAAACACTCTCAGCGCAATAGTTTACTTCAAATGTAGAACAGAATACTCCCAAACCAACACAAAACATTTTCAAGGTAGAAATTGATTGTTGTGCCTCTCAGTGCCTGATCAAGCAGTTCTGATTTTGTTGTTGTTGCTGTTGATCATACCAAATAGAGAAGAGGATGACTCTGAAATAGTGAATTTGCCTGTGAGCGTTATAAGGGCAGCAGCAGCATTTATACATGCCTCGATGCCTTATTTTTGCAGCCTTACGTGTCCAGAGCATCTTGACTCCTGTGTCTGGCAGATACGGCGGGCATGCAGCCATTAGCTCGCAGTACGTCCTGATTTCTTTCGTGGTTTGTTCCATGTGTCCAGTCCAAAGTGCATTCTGTGTCTCTTCTTCCGAGGTCAGCGGTCTGCGATGTGAGAGGCCCAGATTCCCTCCCTGGCTGTGGCGTAAAGCAAGTCATGTCTCCAACCATGGATCATCGTGTCTGTCTCGTTTGTTTCTCCCACCAGTGTTCTGTTCTGAGTAAATAAAGTGTAAAATAAGCTTGTCTTACTTGAGTAACATTTCATAAATCATACTTGGATAAGTAGCAAAAAATATGTTATTCGTTTTCTCTAGAAAATTGCACCTGTAAGTGGAAATGAAAGGGTTTCTCAAAAAAACAGAAGCACTTTAATTATTTAATTTTGGCAATACCCTTGTCTTGTACAAGCAAGTGCTCTTGAGCACAAGAGATGAATAACCCACGGATGGATGAGCGTAATCCATTCATTTGTGCGTGAAGCCAAAGTCATTCAAAATCCAAATGACATCAAAAGTCCAAGTGATGATCAGAAGTATATCTGACAGTATACTATAGGGAGCCAAAATAACACAGCAAATGCTTTAACAAATTGACTGACTCAGTCCTTTCATCTCCAGCTTCTGTGATTTTATATTTGAGCCCTCCTGTTGGCTGAAAATGGTCAAAAGCAATGGGCAATTGTGTATTAAGTGTGTGCCTGAGGAAGTATCAGATGAAGATGAATGGATGTAAATTCCCCAGTTGACTAGCGAGGCTTTTTTTTTTTTTTGCAGTTATTTGAGCATTTTCACGGGGTGCTCTGTTTAGTGTCTCTTGTAGAAAAAAGGAGAATTTTGGGTAGCCTGTCTGTGGTGCAAGTTATTCTACTCTTTGGCACTGTGCATTTCTTTAATAGTAATCTGCCTTTTATGAATTTAAGCTAACTAGGCATAGTCTTATGCAGTTCTCTAGGTTTACAGAAAAATCCTTACATCGCATTTTTGCTAACCAAGTAGACACTGCACTGTTGCCACTCGGTATTACTACAAATACTTGGCTTACCGTTTTTCATTTTAAGCGCATTTCACCCCACATACTGTGATATTACAGAAAAAAGATAACATGTTTGTATACATACACATGCACAAATGTCTATGACTAATAAGTGTCTTTATTTGCCAGGTATGTGAAATGAGCAGCGAAGAGGGTTTCGTTTCTGATATCAAATAACCAACTACAGTTTGCTGCTGATGGTTTTAGAAGAAAGAATGAAGTAACTTACTAAGAAAACTGACGTGTTTCCTAGTCAGAAGTTGCTGCCTTAAGGATGCAGAAAGGTTAATGTTAACGTAAAGAATATTTGAAAAGAAATGTGTCTTCAAAACTAGCACACCCCTTTCCTCCAGGGCTCCTCCTCTAGGTGATTTTGCAGTGGTTCTTCAGGGGGTTGTAAATTTTGGGAAAGGAGCGTCCTCCTCTGTGCCTTCTACAGAGTAACTCGAGTTCAGGTGCTTAACAAATAACGCACATTCTTGCTGAGGCACTTGAGTGTCATGGCCAGCAATCTTTATCTAACGTTAGTGATCTCCGAGGAAACACGATAGCTCCTCATGGGTTTTGGCGGGTACGTAGGCAACAGAAAAAGCAGCCAATGCACAGAATTGATGACCGAGCGGCTGGTCTCATTAAGTCAGATTGTACCCTGATTTACTTACTCTGAAACCTTAATGGTCTCAGTGAGGTTAGAATTCACTGTGTGTACCATCAGCCTAACTCTGAAAGCAGAAAATTTGCACTGCCATCAAGCAGATGTAGTTCTTCCTAATGAACTAACTAATGGAGGAAAAAAATAGAAAGTAATGCTAAGCTTGTGTCTGCTGGCACTTGGTTCAGGAAATGATACAGAAGTCTTCCTGAAGTAACAGTAGGCCTGTGTCTCACAAAAGCTGGAGAAAGACCAATTGCACGGGACAGCCTGCGTTTTGACCTGCACCAAGAACACGTGCCAAGTCCTCGTTATGTAGCAGAAGTATGAAGAGTAAAGTCTCACACACTCTACATATGGAAATGAAGGCAATACTGTAAACTGGTAAGTGCCATAGGGCTGGACTGCTGATTCACCACAGCCAAAAACTCTAGAAAATATGGGGGGGTTTTTCCCTGCAAAAATACTTCTTCTGAAAAAGAGGACAAAAATTGTGACCGTTAACCTATTATTTGTGATTTGATGATGCTTTATTCAGGTTGGCCACATGTCTTTGTGGATTGTAGTTTATTGACACAATCAACTGAAATGGCTCTTCTGGAGCCATTACAATTTGTTGTGTTAGTGCAGCTGAAAACACTTCAGCGTACCACGTGTCACGCTTTGTCAAGTTAACAGTTGATGTTTCCAAATCAGGATTAGGAACAGTGCTGATGCAGTGCAATGCAGCAATTGCTTGTGCAACATAAGCATTCATGAAAAGGGACACGCTCTGCTGAAGTAAAGAAGCACTACGTATTGTTATTTGTCAGGTGTCCCAGCAGTTTATTTACCCTAAAGCGTCAAGTGGTCCATCCCTTTGGTATCGGAGGTCACTTACAAATAAAGGAAGAACGGCGCGCTCATAGAAATGCTCACGAAACACCAGTCTGTTTTAACAAGCCAATAATCTTCAGAAACTATATTAAACTCTTAGCAAGAGGGAAACAGATTAAGAGACATATCAAAGGAGATGCAAGAAATGCATGGCAAATCAGAGAGGTAGAGCCAGCTGCATGGCTGCTGGCAGTGACACAACCAGGAGTTCACCTCACCAGACAGCCGCTTTGGTCCCTCCCTCTACCCAGTAAATTCACACTGGGACAGCAAGGAAGCTGAAACTGAGCTTTACGGTCTTATTCTCTGATTTGTGTATGTGATAGGCCTGGGTGTGAACAACTCCAGAATTGTTACATCCATGCTGGAATGGACAAATGGATAGTGAACCTGTGCATGAACAAAAGGGACACCTTGTTGAGGACAGAAAACAGCAATATGAAGAAACTGTGATTTTCAATTACTGCCAGTTACTGTCAGATTTGTAGAACTGCCGAATGGAGATAAAGATACTGATATGGAAGAATGCATATCTGTTATTTCCAAAATCGCTGAAAAGGAGGAGACTGAATTTTTCTTTGACTGAGGAAAATTGAGAAATGCTCACTGGAAAGCTGTGAAAATTCTTTAAAACATCAAATAATTCTTCAAGCCTGGCTTCCTAATGTTAATCATCCTGAATTCATGTGTAGACATCTAAATAGAATTTTTCAGAAGGAAAAGAAAGCTGGTGAAGGGTCTACACAACAAGTCTTTTGAGGAGCGGCTGAGGGCACTCCAGTTGTTTGATCTGGACAAAAGGAGGCCGAGGGGAGACCTTCTTGCTCTCTACAACTGCCTGAAAGGAGGTTGTAGAGAGGTGGGCATCTGTCTCTTTTCCCAAGTAAGGACCAGAGGAAACAGCCTCAAGTTGCACCGGGGGATGTTTAGCTTGTGTATTAGAAAAAACATCTTCACCGGAAGGGTTATCGAGCACTGGAACAGGCTGCCCAGGGAAGCGGTGGAGTCACCGTCCCCGGAGGTATTTAAGAGACGGGTAGAGGCGGCACTTAGGGACATGGTTTGGTGGTGGACTTGGCAGTGTAAGCCTTACAGTTGGGCTCAGTGATCTGGAAGGTCGTTTCCAACCTAAATGATTCTATGAAAATAGTCCACACATTGGAATAACACTGAGCCAGAGAAGCAGCAGCATTTCTCAAATGGTGAAGCAAATGTCAGTGATATATCCTTATAAAATACAGCACAGTAAAAGCCAGGAGGATTGCTCTGAGAGTCCATACTCTGAGCTTGCAGGTGCAGCAGGAGGGAGGAATTGTGCAGCAAGGCTGATTATGTACCGTACCTCCTCCCAGCGTCAGCAGACCTGCAGATTCATCTCCGAGTAAAGACAAGGTGCCAAACACACAGCAGGGGAGATGCGTGCTCCGGGTCTGGGGGAGAAAGGGAGAGGCAGCACCGAGAGACAAGGTGCTCTCCAGGCCTCATGCTAGTCCCAGCTACCAGGCCCACCACTTTGCTAAGCTGGGACAGAGAGGTGACAGTGCCGGCGATGAGGAGGCAGACCTCTGGCAGAGGGATTTGGGGAGACAGCGGTGATGGGATATACTTAACAGCAAAGAAGCACCGCTTTAGGGGTAAAGCAAGGCTGATCTTTCACTGATCTCTTCCCAGGTTAATCCTGCTTATGATTTAAACAGTCATTTAAATGGCTAAGGTTATCAGATTTAGGAAAGCACAATAATGTTCTGGCTATTATACAAATGGATTTTAAGCAGCATCTAAGTAACACAAGGTCATGCAGATATCCAAATGATCCTCTGTTAATTTAGAGTATTACGTGAACTTAAAGGATAAGATTAATCTCAACAGGAGACTGACTTAAACCAAAAAGTATACAAACAAACCTTTCACCAGCAATGCGAGGATGCGATCCTAGACTTCTCTTTGGCCTTGAACCACTTCAGATTAATTGGTTTGGAGCCAAAGGAGGTGCATAATATAACATCACAATTTATATTTAGGAAAACTCATTAGAAATGAAAAAGTTATGTAACTCCTCAGAGAAACCAAAAGAAATATAGGACAAATTATACTCAAACACTGCAGTTAGGTTTTTTTTTAAAGCTACCCTGCTGTTAAAATAATTTGTTAGGACAAAACCCTACATAGCATGGGGAAAAAAAAAAGCTTTTACTGTAATTAGAAACTCATCAGGTTAATGGGGCAATTTTTCAAAGGCTGTCATTCAAGTTTTTGCACATGGCATTGATCTTGCTGTATTTCTGTTTCCAAACAGAACTTGTCCAGAGAGGAAAAAAAAGCAGTAGGGTATTTTCTAATGTACATGTAAATTTAGACCTGTGTATCTTCATGTCTGTGCTTTTGCATTCAATTTGTACTTGTGACAGAATTCCAAGAAGATTGCACTTTCACTCCAATATCCACTGACCAAAATCACCAAAAGCAGCAAGTGATTCTGGGGTATCTCAGTCTTCAGAAGGGAAAGTGAAACCAAAGGGAAGGGAGCCAGCTCCTCCAGACCCACTCTTGACCTGAGCATTTAAAATCTGAGGCATGGGAAATTAATAATCACTTTTGATAATTTAGGTCAGCACTTTAAAAAGGTGTTCACTATTTATATATATGATGAGAAGAAATGCTGAAATGAATGGAAAAGGAAGCAGCATAATGGGAAAAGTTTTCCAAAACAGCCTAAACCTGCAGGGCTTTCGTTTATTGATTATGGCAATTTTCATATGTGTTGTTTTGTGGCTCCTAAATATGCTTCTTATTTACAAATATATCTAAATGTTGAAAGACAAAGAGAGGGGGATGCACAAAACATCTGCTCGCTCCAGATGACTAACAAGTGAAAAATCAGAGGGAGCCTGCAAAGCAAGTCATGAATGAGCCAGCTACCGTTACTGAAAGGATGAATTATTCCTTTTAAGAAGTAATGAATTGTTAGAATTAGGCACCTAGACTGCAGCAGCTCTCCACTGTAAGTTTGGGGTGTTTTTTTTTAATAAAGCTTTAAATACAGTACACTGAAAAGCAGCTGCAAACAGATGTTAGTAAACAGCAAGCTGTGGTGCTTACTATTATATTCCTATTTTTCAGGGTGGGTGGAGCAAGGAAATTAAGTGAATGGAATCGTTTCAGTAGGGAGGGACCTACAACGAGCATCCAGTTCAGCTGCCTGACCAGAAGCTAAAGCATGTTATGAAGGGCATTGTCCAAATGCCTCTTAAACGCTGATAGGCCTGGGGCATCGACCCCCTCTCTGGGAAGCCTGTCCCAGGGTTTGACCAACCTCTCGGTACAGAAGTGCCTCTTGGTGTCCAGTCTGAAGCTCCCTTGGCACAGCTCTGAACCATTCCCACAAGAAACAGAGTAGCTCAATGAATGAAGAAAACCTGTGTAACTAATTAACTGATATCAGAAAGGTACTTGACTTAAAAATGTATTGCTATGAACATATAATATTATTAGGTTTATATCCTGGATGGAAAGGGGTTTACGCGTGCAAGTCTTGCCTGTTACTAAGACCCGTAAAAGCAAAACCTCATTCACAGCTTTCGTGCACTGCATATCACAAGCATTTGTAAGATCAGAGCTTTATCACGGCTTTAAAAGAGCAGAGTTTTTCCTATCCTGGTAACGCATTTTGCATTGCTTTAAACTGACAATCCATGCAAAAGAAGATACTTTGAAAAACGATGACAAAAAGATGTAGCAAGCAGTATCAGTAGTAACTTCAAAGAAATAGTATTAACCCTGCAGGGTCTGGTTGCCACGGGAATAATTCCTGCTCTACTAGCTGAAAAAATGAAAACCAAAAGCAGCTATATCCAAGATGGCACAGATGTTGACTCGCACAGGATTACTGGTACTTTACAGCAAGAGATCTAAGAACTTAAAAAACCCTAATTGTATTATGTAAAATATGCAGCATTGTCACCACTATATTTGAATTACTTATTTTCTGTTACTTTAGGAAACTGCAACCGAGAGCATTAAGCACCCTGGATGCCAAGAAATCCAAACCCAGTACTTACAAATTTTAAATCAATCAAATCTCTAAGCGTAGTGCGCATTTGAAAAACAATCAGTCAAAATGCAAATGCAGCGAGAAACAAAATAAAAATGGCAAGTGAGAAACAATTCCAGAAAGACAGGGTTCCCACTGAGTGCTGAAGTACAGCAGCTGAGATGTGCCAAACACACTCAGGACTCTCCATAAATCGGGTTCTTGAATCAGCGTCTTCAATCAGAACGGGCAGTAAAGACAACCAGCTGCCTTGTGGGAACAGAAGGGGAGCAAGGGCTCCTTGAATGCTCGGCTAAGGGCAGGCTTTGGAGAGCAAATGTTAGATTCCTTTGCCTGAGGAGAATATAAGCAACTGTACCAAGCAGCTTCCAAAAATACTTTACATCTTCAGAGCACTGGACAAAGATGAACTAACAATTCCTTGCTCCATTTCACATTATAGGCAAAGCTGAATTCCAGAAGAAAAGCAAGTCAAGCCTGAGGCTTGAGAGAGAGAGAAAAGCATGATTTTCAAGAGTGTTGGGATGGCCAAGTTAATTCACAGTAGTAGTTCAGTGACAATCTCCAGGTTATAATCCCTTCAAAGCAGTCCATAGTAGTGCATTTTAATACCTTCCCAACTGCCTGACTGCATTTTGCTCAGCTGAACTTGATCCAGCTGGCTCTTAACAAAAAAAGAATTTGCAGATAGTCATCAGATCATAAAGCAACAGCTCACCGGACACAGAGAGGAGCAGATGGATATTTTTGTCGTTTCCCAGTAGTCTGTTCTTGTTTTTGTCTATCTCCAATTATCGTACATAGATGTCGACTACTAGAAGGTCAAAAATAAGCGTTGCATAAGGAAATATTCGGCAAAGACAAGGAAGTATCTCTCACCTCTACTAAAGGAGGACATCAGCCATTCAAGAGCTGTCCTGTCGGCTCTGCCAATCTAGCCCTCCTGTGCAGCTACGGATATTATGAAACATCCCAGAAGTAGCAGCAGCAGGGACTGGTTGCCTTCTCCCCACTGCAGGGGAATAACTTTTCATCTGTATAGACATCTTTTCTTAAACTATATCATATTAAGCTTCAGTAAGTCTAAGCCTCTAATACGTGCTTTTGGGGAAAAAAAAGTCATCTTAATTTGCAGGGGCTTTTAATTACTTTCTTACTCATGACATTTTTCTAGAGGACCAGCATATTAACTCATGGAATTTCAGGGAAAGTTTAAGTCTTTTTTTAACAGATCTTAATTACAAAACTGCCTATTAGTAAAGCAACTGACAGTCATTTCTGGTAGAGACAAGTACTTAAAATACTTACAATAAACAAGCGTAGTACTTGCGGTTATCAGCAGCTGCGTGCTCAGGATCCTAACATAGAAAGCAATATGCTCCGAGAGCAACTGACACGTGAATGAACACATTGACATTTAGTAAGATTCGCTTGGAAGAATACTACTGAACAGAGCTGAAAATGCCATAGCAGCAAAACCCCCGTGGAAGCCCGAGGGAGGTGCACAGCCTCTTTCAGTTCGGGCAGTCTGGTGTTTTTCTGGCAGAGGCACAGGTAGTAACGACATGGCAGTACCTGCGATAGTGAGAACAGCCCTCACCACAAATGGTAAAGCCATGAAATGTGGTTGGGTACTAAAGCTAAAGTACTGAAAAGGTCATACTATTTGACTCATAACACTTTATAGATACTTTTATTGCTGCCAGACCTGTAAGCAGGTTTAAAACCAATGGTAGTCTTTGATCTACATCTATTAGCAACCTGTACAGCGAAAATCACAAAGCCAAATATTACAAATCCGTATCAAGACATCCTTGGAAATTACATGGATGGACTAAAATCCATACTTTTCAATTTACTATTAGATTTTAGGTTTTGTACATTTTTTTTTTAAGAGAATATTTACTTCCTCATAAAGGAACCACTTTGTATTCTTTTTTCTTGATTTTTGACCTATTTTCCTCCCATTTTGAGAAGAGTACAGCTAAGCAACTTCAGTCTTGCAGTTCCCAAACACTCATACTTTAATTATTCTGAACACAGACAACTTTTCACTGTTTATGCTTTGACCGGTTCCTCTGCTCCCTGCCCTTTCAGTTTGATTACGTGGAGCTGTGAAACATCTTCGGGTCCTTGCCAGAAGAAGCCGAGATGTTTGTTCTGCAGGGAGAATTAGTGGGAAACGGCTTCCTCAGTCAGCAGGCGAGTCGGCAGGTGGGCATCGTACAATCGAAGGAACACGGAATCATTCAGGTTGGAAGGGACCTCTCAGATCATCAGGTCCAACCGTCAACCCAATGCCACCGTGCCCGCTAAACCATGTCCCGACGTGCAATATCTACAGGGTTTTTGAATGTCTCCAGGGATGGTGATCCAACCACCTCCCTGGGAAGCCTGTTCCAGCGCTTGATAACCCTTTCGGTGAAGACAATTTTCCTGATATCCGGGCTAAACCTCCCCTGGCGCAGCTTGCGGACGGCAACAGGCGGTTACCGGCGAGTTTGAAGCGGCGTAGCGTTGACTACGCAGCGTGCCGAGCATCCTTTGCCGTTACGTGGGAGAACTAAGGCTGCGTTTCGGAAACGGCCTCCGGCAGCGGCCGAGGCCCCCGGGGCAACCCCGCTGGCGCGCCCCGGCGGCCAAGGAGCCCGGCCCGGCCC
>Ga0065711_1012448_pt1 | contig 11000 bp, 9 predicted proteins | sample Hoacrofraction12_FD_59098 | JGI IMG/M metagenome (GOLD analysis project Ga0065711, IMG submission 59098) | Hoatzin crop microbial communities from Cojedes, Venezuela - Epithelial fraction 12 v2 (version 2) | ecosystem: Host-associated > Birds > Digestive system > Esophagus > Crop | place... | reverse complement strand
AGCGCGTCCCCCGGCGGCCGGGCCGCTCCCCGCCCGCGCAGCTCCGCTGTTCCCGCGGCCCCTCCCTGGGAGCCTCCTCGGAGACCCGCTCCTGCTGCGGCCGGCCCGGCGTCGCCGGCGTCCCCAGAGCCCGGTGACCGGTTCCTGCTGCTGCTCGGGACGGAGCGAAGCCGTGCATCGCTCCCGAAACGCGCCAGCCGCCCGAGGAAACGAGAGCGCCGTTCTGTGTGAAAAGCATCCCGGTGCTGAGCGTCCAGCATGGCTGCTGCCCCCGCCGCGGCACACCCGGCTGCGGGGCACCACGCGTGGCCACCCCCTCCCCCGGGACAGCATCAGGCGATCTAGCGTTGGGTGGGGTCAGGAAGGGTTTCCCGATGTTTAGGCTGAGTTCTCACGTTCTACTTCAATCTCTTTATCTGCTGTTTACGTAGGCAAATCATAACAGCATAAATCATAAATACAATACGGCATTATTAATATTTCCTCCTGTGGGTTTCCAGCTACCAAATATTTAGTCTTATGGCTAATGCTTGGTTAAAACCCAAGAAATGAATCAGCTCTCATTTTTATCACCGCTAGCTGTAGGGCAGGAGGGAAGGACTTGAAGGATGTGGTTTTGAACCATTATTTCACTTTGCATTGAAATTTCTCATGCTGGTTTCTAGTTTTCAACCATTGCTGGGCAGCAGAAAGTAATCTGGTATTTTTTGGCTTACATGCTCCCCCTGAAAAACACAAACCAAACCAATCAAACAAAAAGAAAATAAAAGAATCAAGGCACAGCTAGAACCCACTACCAATCTGACATAACATAATCACTCATTTCGCTCTACACCTAGAATTCGTAACCAGGCGCCACTGTCTGTCTGATCAGACCCGAGTTACACAACCTTCATTACAAGGCAACCTTCACGACAAGAATGCATTTGCAGTGTGCTCCTTGCACAAGTAAATATACGAAACCTGTGAGGTCTGAACAGCTCATTCCAAAAAGGAACAGCTGCTTCCCTAAGGGTCAGCCCCGTTTTTAGGTGTTGGTATAAATATCCTGCCAAATACTCTCAGGCCGACCTCTGATGCTAAGGCACACTCCCCCCAATCATTGCTTTGTGCAGCCAGAGCTCGGTTGCTCGGCCCACGCCTCTGTCCAAGAGGCTGAAGGACAGGCTTGGGCCGGGGGCCATTGCTCTGTCATGCAGGGCAAGTGCTCAGGCAGACCCCAGGGTTGCCGAGAGCAGCCCTGCCCAGGGACTGCTCAGGTTTTGAATAAAAGCCTGAGTGTGTTAAGCGAAGCCACGTGGTGGCCAAAAGAGACCGTGCTTCATAAAGCACAACCTGCAATTCGCTTGTGTTACAGCACAGCAGGGAAAGAGTGAGTGCAGCCTTCCCGCACCTGACTTCCATCTGCCTCAGTCGGTGCCACGGCCTGGGTATACTCTCTTCTGCCTTTCTTTTCAGAAGCAGCCTGTAGTGCGAGTTGTAAGGCTTATGTTGCATGCTAATGCATCAAAACATTAACCACCAGCTTTTTACAGGTCTGTTAGCAAGGTAAGGCACAAAGATCTCGGCATGAGGGAGTAAGGGTTTAAGTACTATGCCAGAAGACATGCTTACACATTATCAATGCAAAGTTGTTTTAAAATCACCATTAACCCAGCTAGTTATGGTTGTACATATGCGACAATGTTAAATTTACTAGTCATATGCTCTGACCTCTTTTTTGCATCCAAGAGCAGCTGGCTCCAACGACAAAACTTACCCCGAGTTGTGCAAGCTAGGAGAGTGCCTGCTGCCTTACAAGGGCCAAAACACCCTTAGAGTGGAGTGACACATCCCAGAGCCCTGTCTGCCATCAGAGATCCGGCAAAACGTAACATGGGTCATCAAGAACAGCAAGGGAAAGCATCAAAGTCACAGCTTTAAGACTGCTACGCTGAACAAAACATGTCTGCCAAGACAACACAAGGAGATGAGAGCCTGCTGCCAGATTACGGGAGTTGGCCGGTGTACTCACTTGGTGCTCACATGAGATGTGTTTCCTCTTTGTAACGGCTCTCCCAGCCACCGTCCAAGTTTTCAGGAGTCAGAACTCCTGCAATCTATTTCCTCCTCTGCTGCTGCCTCATTTAACCTCTGTCTGGCTTCAAGCCCCCTTTCCCTCCTCCTGTTCCCCCCAAAATACAAGAGCAAGGTAGCAATCGCCTCCCAGGGAGTTCTGAGCTTTAATCCCTGGTTGCAAAATGACCCAAGGGTCTCAGCTCTCCCCAGCACAGTAAGAACATCTTAATTTATTAGAAACTATTACAGACTTGTGATACATAGTGTTGCTGTATTCCTATGCCCAGAGTAACAGCTGATGTCATTTCCCAGTGCCTTTCTCGTGTAGCAGGGAGTGATCTGGAAGTAGGTCAGTAGTACAGAGTGTTAGCCTGAGCTGCTGAGATTTGGGAACAAAACTGTTCCGTTTCTCTCTGGTGGAGTGGTTTAGCATACACTGTGGGAAGTTATCTTTGAGCCTGCTGTTATAAATCTGCATATCCAACATCTCATTGCCATGATGAATCTGTGAATGGGGAAGCCTGAGACGGTAACACACAGGTAAGTTGCTGCAGGGCTTATTCACACACTGTCTTTGCTCTGATTCCCCAGATGTCTGTACCCACTGAGAGAAAAGCTGCCCAGCAACCACATGGGGAGATGTTGTAGAAGACGTATACCAGGTTTAGAAACTACTGACAGCTAAATCAAAGCAGTTTGCACGCTATGATCTCTTGAAGATCACCAAAATGCTTTTTAAAAGAAAACATTTGCCCTGCGTGGCTTGAGCTGATCAGTGGAGTCTTTTCAAAATCCCCTTTCCCCCTCTCCCTTGCTTCGAGCCCAGCTGGAGGCAGAGAGCTTACCACGTTAGACTCTGCTTCAGATTTTAGACAATACAGCACAGGCCCGGTTCTCCGGCTTTACACCCTTCACCATCATTCACACAGCTGCAAAACATCACTTTTTATTACATCAAGGGCACAAGCGACACCTGGTGAAGAAGCAGGCTGGGGGAGGGAGCAGTAGCTTCTCAGGAGGCAAACTTTAAAGCCATTAACTGTCCCGGTGGAGGCACAGCCGTGAGCCATCCTCAGCCTGTGGCCATGGGCTGTGCTGGCATTTCCAGGCTAACTCTGAGGCTTCCCTCTGACACGCTGCCGGGCGGGTGGGACGGGGCAGCGAGCTGCCCAGGGCTGCTGGAAGAGATACTTCACCCCAGCCACCTCCCCGACACACCACAGAATGGCCCCGTTTTTCCCAGTAAGAAGCACCCAGCACCTCTGAAGGCTGACTGCATGTACATCTCTATCAGCAGCATTTTCCCAATCCAATGAGGCCCTCATTTCGGTAGCGGTGCCCACAGACACCAGACCCAGGGCCGGCTGCCCCTGAGGTGACCGTGCCCGCAGTGCCCTCCCCTCACTCCACACAAACTCTTGCAAAAAATAGCCTTGAACCTAAACAGGTTGTCACTTACTAGGTTATTTTTTCTACAAATAAAGACCAGAGAAGAGGCCAGCAACTCTGGCAGCTCAAACAGGAGAAGACAAAAAAAAAATTACCTCAGTGTTGGTTGAGGGGGCCTCGCAGGCACCGGCGTGTCCTCTGCCTTCCCGCCCACACAGAGCCTGTTTCCCCTGCGTTGGCGATGTGGGGAGTCCTGGCCCAAGGGTCTCCTTTAGTCCCCACCGCCCACACACACCACCCCGGTGACAGACCCCAGCTGGTTTCCCACCCCCTGGTCCCTTGTGGGCCGATTTTGCTGTCCCACTTCTAGGAGCACTTGTCCAAGCACACCTGGAGCCATGGTCACTCCCGGGGGCTTGGCAACAGGCAGCTGCCACCAGTCCGCCCGCTGCAGAGCTGTCCCTCGGGCCTCTCCAGGCACAGGCGAGCAGGGGAAAGCCCTTGCCTTCAGTGTAACCGAGACCCTCTCCTCCGCAGTGCCCCGTGGGCAGGACCAGGGGCAATCAGGGCCAGCCGGCAAGGTCAGACCCAGCACCAGCACCAGGACCTGCCAAGGACGCAGCTGCGGGCTGTGCCCTCCCCACGGCAGCTTACAGCTCCTCAGGAAAGGAGCCAGAGCACACGCTCATTAGCCACACGGGTGGGCAAATAATTATATTGAAGCCAGGTTGAAAAGCTGGCTCCAAATCCTGCAAACAGCTCACAGCTGGAGTTCCCATCAATTGAGCAGGGGAGCGCTGTGGCTGGAGAGATTAACAGGTGGGTCCTGTGGAACTCCGGCATTACGTATCCCGCAAAGCTCCTGGACACACAACGTACCTGAGGCTGTCAGAAAAGGCACGTACTGAAACAAACTCATTCCCTAGTGACATCCACGTAACTCGGCCAAAGCCAACGAGGTTGGCGTTTGGGCAGGCGAGCGCAGAACTGTGCAATCCTTCTCTAAATGAAGTACAGAAACAGAGGCGGGCACACACTGCACGTGCCAGGGATCCAGGGTAAAGAGGGACGTTGAATCAGTCACCCACGGCAGACAGCTTTTTAGTCATGCAGGGAAAGCAAATAATTTATTTACATATGTGATTGTACATACAGCTACCTGAAAGAATCCACATTAGCAAGGACAGCTTTACTGTCCCCGGAAAGTATTTCAAGAAAATACAGAGAAAATCGTGTAATGGCACATTGCAACAGTACTGACATCACTTCACTTGTGTTGTAAATTACAGAACAAGATTAAAAATAGTAATATGCCACTCTTGCTGACTGCTTATTTCAGTTGGTTTTTTTCAGTAACAATGGAGCCAGTGGATTTTGCTCATTTTCATATCAAGCAGCTTTTGAAGTAAAAAATAAAACCACCTCCTTGTTTCTAAGGCAGCTTTATAATCTGTCAAGTGGGTGCCAAATTCAGTTTAAAAAGTTCTGCTCCATCAGGATGGAACATACTATTTTATAGATCAAAACTTTGTGTTTTGGGAGATTTATGGGATATTGATGATTTCTTTCTTGTGATTTACCACAATTTATTATCTCACCGTGTCCAGAGGCTGGTGAGTGGAATATTGATAAACTGCAAGGTGCAGGAGAGGGAACAATTCAAGCATCTCACCAGAGGAGGGGGTCAACACTCCAGAAATGAAAGCACCAGCTCAGGAAGAGGTTGGTGGGAAGGAAGGACAAATTCAAGGACCAGGTCCCCGGTTGCCAGAGTTACAGATGGCCCAGGCTCACAACACATCTATTTAGCTTCCCACGTGCTGCAAGAGAGTGCTGGGCTACAGACCCCAAGGGAAGTTTATTCTGCAGTTGCCAAAATGTGAGACACCCAGTTTCTCACATCTGCAAGAGGAACCTCTCCAGTCATGCAGATCCAGGGTCTGTCCAGAGGAAAAGCTGCCAGAGAAGCAAGGGAGGGAACAGAAGTAGTAATACAAAGCATTTTACCCTCTCTAAGAAGGAGGTTCTGTGAATTGGTAATGCTATTTCTCTTTCCATTTCAATGAGCAAAGTAAATCGCTCTCCCACTCCCACAAAAATCATCCTAAAACTGAAGTTAACCTGAAATGGGCAATGCATTCAAATGAGATTTTGGTTTGATGTCCATTTCAAGTATAAAAAGAAGCAAACTGGATTTACTGTGAATAAAAACTATAATGGACAAGTCAGGACCATGAGATTTAGTTAGGTAATTTATTATTTTGAATTAACTGAAACCAAAAAGTGGATAGAATTGGTCTCATAATGATACTAGAACAATAAATGTGGGGAGTGTGTGTGTGACATTGCCTTACAAAAAAGACCAGCCATCTGACACAACATTTCTAGCAGAAAACAAAGAACTGCTAATTATATTAAATTTCATTTGCTACATAGTTTAGACCATGAGCTAGTGCTTCTAAAAAAACCTGTACAAAATGAGTATTTTTTACATCTCAGAGGCACATGAATACAAATCTGATCTATTTCATATATACACATGTACATTACATGAAAACCAGAGATAAAGATCAAATGAAATAATGTATATAAAAGGTGCCTAAAACAGGAGATAAAATGTGAAAATAAGATGTATCCTCACAACAGAGAAGTAAAAGGCACAAAAATATGTAACCATGCAAAAAATGTAAGTACAAACTGTGCAACAAAGCAAAACAAATGGCTCCCACAACTGATTTTACAGTAATTCTGAAAACATCTCACTATTTAAACTCATTGTCAGTGCAACATTTACTGTGCTGTAGCACACTAAAGTGTTCACATGATACAAAATAATGAAATTCATGGTTCCCCTTCTGACTTCCTTTCTCCAAAGCCAGAATGGCTTAGCTACGGATAACGTATTAAATAAAATGAGGCTGATGTTGGGTAGTGTGAGAAGATCACTGCTCCAGCTGCCTGGGTGGAAGAGTAACGGCAGCCCTCCTGCACCCCTTACTGCCTGTGCGTTGAACGTGTGTCTGCCAGAACACCTCCGCGCTCTGCGCCAGGGCAAAACGGGCTGTACGGGGCTTTGCCAGGGCGAACGGCACTCTGCTGAGAACAGCGATGCAAAAGCTGGCAGCTCAGATGTCACAGTCGCACCACTAACAACACCTACACAAAAAAGACATACAGACTCTAGGGGTAGGTGTCTAAACTGTACCACAGAAGTCCATGTTTGTTAACATATGTTTTCATGAGGTTTAAAGTCTAAGTAAAAAGTAATCTCACTCCAATTATATGTTTGAATAGGTACTACTCTCACAGTTAAACAACACTTTGAGACTTAAGCCAGTAAACTGAAGAAAGTAAGTTTCAGGAACGCAGTGTAGCACTGTCAGCTGGCTCCGTGCTGTGACAAGCTATGGTACAGGGACCCTAGTTGCAGAGGTGTCTATCTCAGTGGGCTGCTGTCATTACCTATAAGGTACGCTTGCTAGGCTAAACTAGCAGGGCTGTGCCTTGCAAACAGCATGTAAGTACAGCATGCGATTGCATAGCCATACAGAATCAGTGCAAGCCTTACGGAGACATCCCAGTGCTGCCTCACCTGGATGGACTTCAGGCTTATTCACCCTAGGTGCCTGCATATCACGAGAATCAGCTGTGACACTTTGTCACGTAGCAGGGACACAACTTGTCTTCAGCACCACACAAGAGGCATGGACAGGACTGGCCTGGTATAAAGCTACGGCTAAAATTCTTCCTGTCAGTAGCTAAAGCTGTACTGAAGCCAAGAACATTGTGTTTGTCCCTCCCATCTGCTCAAAGCGGCCGCCCCAAGGCACTCAGGTACTCTGACAGCGGACACAGTGGCTGGGGCCAAGACTAAGAGTGTAAATGCCAACAGACAATACACTGGGGAAGAATCCCATACAGAAACGACTCTCTTGCACATCACAGCAACTCCCAGTGTATTATGCAGGATTACAGGATTCAGACAAAACACACAACTGCAATCCTTATCAAAGTCTAAGGGCGCATGCAGAGTTTCACTCAATAAGAAACCCACACATGCCACATGCTTCAACAGCAAACTGCTCCTAGAATTGAAAAATTTGGCTTGAGAAAACAACCTTGAAGATGCTGTGAAGGAACAAAATGCCAGCAACTGTTGAGCTATAGCCATTAAAATCAGCTGTGTTATATGACCTGTCCTGCCTTCTTGACAGTGTTCCTTGAGTAACAACTGATATAACAAGAATACGAGCACTGCTACTTACACCAGAACCAATCCAGGAACTGCTCGGTTAAAGTTTGAGTCAAGTTTTCACTCAAATCTATATAGGCCAAGCCACTGATTTGGCAAGTGTTTCATCAGCTGCTACTTCCTTCCTTCCTTGGAAAAAGTCCCTCAGACCACACCATACAGTATTTGTTTTAAGAGAAAAACCACTGTATATTCACTGCCATTAAAAAAGAAAAAAAGCACTTATTTGTAAATTCTAGATCTTAGGCTCATCACATGTCACTAGCACTATGATGCAGAGACCGCTGAACAGTGACTCCTGTAGCAGGCTGCAATGTACGTTTATATATTAGCTTCCAAGCCCTTAATTACTAGCCAGATCAGGGAGCCTAAATACTGTAGGCCAAGATCCTCTCTGGAGAGTTAATGCAGTTCTACCGAAGTAGATGGAGCATTGCTGCATTCAGACAGCAAAATATTTGTTACTACATGTATCTCTGAGAATTAATAATGCTGTGTTCAAAAATGTATTGGAATTTTTTTTTGAGACTTGCTAGAAACATGTGTATTAAAAACTTAAAAATAGATGGGATGGTTACAGCTTGTTACTGTTGCACTTCAAAACATGACAAATTCTCAAACAGCTTGAGTTTTTAATAGAAGTTAGTCAAAAAGCTGAAAAATACTCTTTTGATATCAAGGTAGTTTTGAATCAGCATCACACTTTGAAACCAGAAACAGGCAGCAGCTGAAGACTGACGTCTGGAGGGAAGTGTCCAATACCAGAAAAATCTTGAGAAACTGCATTTTAGGTACTCTTAAGTGCAAGTCTTGAAAGAGGTATTTTTTCTGCTGTAGCTTGTATGTGGGATTAGCCTGATGCAGGGCAGCTTCTAGCCAGAAGCAAGTCTTTTTTTTCACTGTACAAAAATACCTGCAGTGGTTTGGAACTGGTCTGACCAGAATATCATTTAGCTTTTCAGAATCTACAGTAGAATGAACTCAGGAGCAGATCAAGATACAGTACCTAAGATTGTGTTTGCATCCCCGAGGGTTAAATGAGAAGCACAGTTCAGACACAGGAATGTTTACTGCATTTGAGTATTGTTAGAATGAGATGATGCCACATTTCTGAAGTTATTTACCCAGGGAAGTGCAGCCATTGCTCCACCGACAGCAACAGGGACACAGAGGCAAACTGTACTTCCCCAGCTGGCTTGTGAGCACAAAGGACGCCCACAACAAAGAAATAAGAGATTTATCAGAGAATTGACACTGAAACCGGTGCCTCCCTATCTCCCACATCACCTGTCTCTTCTGCCAATGTGTCTGTCTGACACTTGATCAAAATATGCACTGTCTGCAATGTCGATATCAGATTGCTCTTCTCCTGCCCCAGTGACCCATCAAGTGATCCCTTATTACCCAGTTACTTCCATGTCATAAGATGTGATGACTTTTCCGGGATAGAAGGGTTCTCCAAGGCTTGGATTGCAAGACAAGTTGGTTTAATATCTGTAGTTACTCAGTCCAAGAATGCAATTGCTAATTAGTATTTTTAGAGGTGGATACCTTACAGGAAAATGTATCTGCCAGTGAAACGCCCCTCCCACCTCCAACTCACATGATTTATTAAACACAGCAAGTATCCTGACATGTATTTGACCAATAACAGAAAGCAGTACGGCACCAAGGGCCCCAGAGGACTAGAAGTATAACTCCTTTGTGCAATAAAACAGTTACAAACATCACCAACATGGCGGCAAGACAACTCTTCAAATGCAAACACTGGAACAAGGAAGAGCTTCTAAATGCCACAGCAGCTGGGTACAGAGCTGAACAAGAAGTCCCAGAAGTCTTTAGAAGATCCACTGCTTAACACCCTTGATTTGACTACTGCTTTCAGGATTTCAGGCAGATTTAGCAACTATTTGTCACTATATTAGTGACTATTCACCTCTTACATATAATAACCTGCACAAAAATTTGGCTATCACTATATTCATTTCTTCTTCTGTTCATATCCACAGGCTCTAGTCTCAGCGAAGTAAGTCAGGCTCTCTGCTTACCAAATGCTCAGCATAATTTTCAGCAAAATAGTCCTCAACATTTGCTGACGTTCTACCCTAATGGGAATGGGTTTTTGACTATTAAAATTCTGAATCCAAGTCCAGTTTACTTAAAAACATTTAGGAGAAAACATTCAGTCACCAGTCTGATCTCCAACAGCTTCACTCTTATTTAAATCCACTGCATGAGAGCAGGCAGAAGTGTAACTCCGCAAACCCCGTCAGCCCCAGTCGCAGGGCTGCTGGCTCACCCAGCCCTGGCACAGCAGGTTAGCAAGCGTCACCTGACAATGTGAAACAGTTCTCTGTGGCCTACAAAAAGAGCAAAGTCCTTGGCACAACCCACAGACAGCACCATGCAGAGGGAAATGCCATCGCTAAAGTGCAGGTGAAGAGTCCTGTAGGTAGGGAGCTGTAGGTAGCACCAAGCTGGCTTAGCTGTTCCTCTCCTACCTTCTGGGTGGCACGTCCAGAAGCAGCAGCAGGCGGGAAAGGTGCATGCAGGGGTGTCCATGGTGTTCCACCTGCTTCTCCACAAACAGAAGCTGCTGCAATCTAGCACAGGACATTTTATACCATCGCCAGGTGGCAAATGAGTGGTCTTCAAATCCCTTCCTCCAGATTACCCTAGAGCCTCAGGAAACCAGCCCCGAGACACCACTGTTCGGACAAGACTGTACCATTTTTCCCAGAGCACCGAAGTCCTCCAGACATCTTTGTGTGCTGGCGTGCTGTATCCCATCGGTATTCCTCTGGTCCCTTTCACTTTCCAGTTACTTTACACCTGCCTAATGCAGATATATAGAAACAAATTGTTTATATTTTCTTGCCTTCAAGGAAGCCTGATTTCAGTAGTCCCCCCCTCTTCCCATCACTCCAGTAACACAATCACTGAAGGCAAGAGCACAGAGATTGCAGAAAAATATATATATATTTACATCCATAACTGAATACATATTTTACGTATTCATCTTCAAGAAAAATGCATCACATACACACCAAAATACATCAAGAGAATACTAGGGGCAAGACACTGCCAACAGCAAGAAATACACAGAAAAGCACAGTCATTGCTACTGTAACATTCTTCTGGGGAGTGTATTCAACAGAGGAAACATCTCTATGCATCATTCGGGAAAGCCAGATACTTGGGCCTATTTTTCTGTGCCAGCTGGTGTGAATTAAAAGTGTGAAGTATTTACTTTAAGAAAAGTGCATGGAATAAAATCTTTTTTTTTTTTTTTTTTTTTTTT
>Ga0065711_1011902_pt1 | contig 11001 bp, 14 predicted proteins | sample Hoacrofraction12_FD_59098 | JGI IMG/M metagenome (GOLD analysis project Ga0065711, IMG submission 59098) | Hoatzin crop microbial communities from Cojedes, Venezuela - Epithelial fraction 12 v2 (version 2) | ecosystem: Host-associated > Birds > Digestive system > Esophagus > Crop | place... | reverse complement strand
TCTCTGGAAATATTCAAGACCCGCCTGGACAAGGTCCTGTGCAGCCTGCTGTAGGTGACCCTGCTTAGTCAGGGGGGTTGGACTAGATGACCCACAGAGGTCCCTTCCAACCCCGAATATTCTGTGATTCTGTGATCAACAATGACTTCTGCTGCCCGTGCAGCCAAAGAGCCCCACGCAACTCGAGGAGAGCACGGGCCGGTGTTTTTTATTTTAAGCAAGAAGAAACTAATGCCAATTACTCTCTGGAAATCCCATCTTCATTCCTGAGCCTTTCCATCTTGCTCTCATCCCAGAGAAGGGTTTGCAAGCTCATCTCAGGGAAGTATCTGCCCTGGTGATTAAAAGAGGTCTCCAGCGTCAGGGAGGACACCGGGCTGGAGATATTTTGGTGCTGTTGGTAAAAGCTGAGGACACCCTGGAGCATCACCTGACTCCAGGAGCTGAGGGCTGGAGAGGAGAAACCCAGTGATGGTGGGTCTCCCAGAAAAGCGAGGAGAGCTGACAGCACGACCAGCTTCAGGCACGGAGGGTAGATAGAGGAGCTGGTGAGCAGCCACAGCTTGTGGGCAGGGAGGAGAGAGGAGAGGGAGCCGGCCAGCGGCCCTGCTGCCGCGGGAGGCACGGGCTGGGGACGGAGCTGCCGCAGAGCAGCCCATGGAGCTGCCCCTGCCGCGGGGCCACGACGGCGGGAAGCAAAGGGGGAGAAAAAGAACATTTCCTGGTGTCGGATTCAGCTGGAAAGGAGCCTGCCTTGAATTGACTTCACATGGTACAAAGCAGCAACGGCTCGAAAACAGATTGAAAAATGTGGTCTGCTCAAGGCCAGCGCTTCATGTGACGAAGCTACAAGATGGACGTGTTATATTTCGCAACGTCTGCTTCTACGTGGTGCTCTTGGCACGGCAGCCGGTCCTTTCCTCGGAGGAGGCTCTAACCCCCGTCCCCAGTTACATCCCCACCCATCCACTGGTGCAGGGGGAACGCTGCAAACTGGATCCACCACCCCAGGCAGCCCTCTGCCAAAACCAGGCACACAGTGGGAATCTGCACACCGAGCCGAGAACCCGGCTCCCGAGTCCCTCTCGCCGGGGATGCAGCAGCACGCTTCCAGCCCGGGTCCACCTACATACGGCTCGACACGAGCCCCATCGACCTGCGAGGCCTCCGGGACGAAGCAGCCTCTTGTTGCACGCCGCGGTTAGCAAAGCACAGCCTCTGCCATCGCTGGGGCCTCCCGCAGTCCTTTCATCACAGCAACGGCACCAACCATGAGTGAAACCACGCTGAGAACACCAGCGCCGTGGCAAGAGGCTTTGGAGAGCGCCTCGAGCGTGCCCCCGGCTTTCTGAAGAGAGCCGAGGTCTCCCTGCTGTGAAAAACCAGCAACGACTCCAAACTGGGAAAGCACAAGCAGCGCTAAAAAGCTGGGGAAGAGGGACTGGGGGCAATCTAAAGCCGAGGCAAAGTGGGTCCTTGCGAAGGGTCTGTAGCTCCAGCGAAGGAGCTGGCTAAGCTGGCCTCTCCTGCGAGCAGCCTGCGTGTGCTGGGCTCTGGGGAGCGCGGGCAGGACCAGACTCCCCTGGGGTGTGAGGGCAGCAGACCCCAGCCCACAGGAGAAGCCCCTGGCCGCAGGGATCTGCTCCTCCATCCGTGGCTGCCAGCTCGGCTGGGTGGGCACGCAGGACCGAACGCCGCAAACCCAGGCTGGGCACCACGGCTATTGTAGGAAAGGGCGGTGCAAGATCCCAACCCCTCCCGGAAGCAGCAAGAACGAAGGCAGAGTTTCAAATCATGGCAGAAATGTTAAAATTCCTCTCGGACAAAGAAGCCAACAGCCCTTGTCATCCCCCGGCGCTGCTTATCTCTGCTGCTCACTTGTTTCTTCTGGGATGGAAATAAATGGGCTGCATCAGGGAGCAGCTCCGTCTCCAGAGAAGGCGAGGAGCAGGAACGCCACGGCCAGTGCCGGGCCACACGATGCCTCTGCTGCGCTCCCTAATAAAGGATTTGCATGCATTTGCGCACACATTAACACACAAGATTGGGAATCCCTCAGAAAGCAATTGTCTGCCCAGCTCGGATGGGATGTGTGAAAGCAAAGGGGCAATTCCCTTCCCGCTCGGCTTAAGACATACACAGCAGCCTGATTTTTTTCCAGCATCGTGCCATCGTTCTGATTGCAATGAGGCCTTTGGGTCAGCCATCAGTCAGTAAATCACAAGGCTTTCAGAAACGGGAGAGGCTGAGGATTTGGGGCAGCTCACGCGACCCCTGAGCCTCTTAGCAAGGGCGTCTTGATATCCCTGCCTGTTCTCTCCTCCCCTCATTTGAGAGCTAATGAGGCATCTTCCCACCCTGAGCGAGCTCCAGCTACACAGACCCATTTCTCCAGACCCCACAGGCAAGGCAAACATTTATCTAAACTGAAAAATTGACGTAGTCTTTCACCAACACAAGGAGAGCCTGGTGGCTCTTCTGCAGTACAGGCACCACTCTCCCATTTCACAAAAGGGGAAGCCGAGGTGTGGCAGTACCCATACCCACAGGCAGCACCCAGTCGTGGCTTCCCCATCAACACCCTGAACATCAGCTTCTCCAGAGGAGCCCCAAGCTTTTGTGCTCAAAACAGACACTTGGAGCTGAAGCTCTGCCTCCATTTCCAGTTCCTCTAACACCATATTTTGAACCAAACTCTCCCAGTAGCTCAACTAGCTGCTGCCCATGGCCCCAGGTCCCACGGACCTCAGCAACAAAGCGTCACCTTTCTGGACAAAACATTTCTGCAACTTCACAGCTCTTCCAGAGTCACTTCAGCTGGAAAAAGAACTACCAGTGGAATGAATTGCAAAGACCTTGTGCTACCTGGGTTGAAAAGGAAGCTCAGTGAAAGCTTTTATCTGCCAGACTGGGGTGCAGAATCACAGAATGGTCGGGGTTGGAAGGGACCTCTGGGGGTCATCTAGTCCAACCCCCCTGCCGAAGCAGGGTCACCTACAGCAGGCTGCACAGGGCCTTGTCCAGGCGGGTCTTGCATATCTCCAGAGAAGGAGACTCCACAGCCTCTCTGGGCAGCCTGTTCCAGTGCTCCGTCATCCTCAAAAGTGAAGAAGTTCTTCCTCATATTCAGCTGGAACTTCCTATGCTTCATTTTGTGTCCATTGCCCCTTGAAGGGGCAATGAGCACAAACCAGAAGGCCAGAATGAGCCAGAAGGCTAAAGGAGGTGAATTAGACATGGGCATCTACAATAGCAGCAATTCAATGTCTGAAGACAAGGTGCCCTTGCTGGTCTGCAAAGGATGGCCAAGGGAGGACAATGCTCACTTGATCCAAGATGCTGTAGGAACAGTTGGCTTAAAAGATCAACATTAGGTGGGAACAACAGAGCAGGTAGCACAGTAATGCCAAGAAGCCCAGGAAGAGAGAAATAACCCAGCAACTAAATTACTACTATAGATGCAATTCCCCCCAGTCTCAGTGCCCATAGGGGAGCACGTGTAGCTGTACATCTCCGGAAAGGTCTGCAGTAGGTGGGGAAACACTGAGAGGATGGAAGAGTTGCAACTCAGACTCTTCTCCATCTTCCCCATCCATCTTCTCTTCTCTACCCACTTGATCTATTCGAGGCAAGCCAGATTTTCAGTGTTGCTTTATTTTTAATCCCCTCTGACCTCCACAGCGCCAACAACAGCAATTGCAAAGGTATCCAGGGTGCCGCTGAGGCTTTCATTACAAACCCCATTTCCACTCCTGGAAAAATTCTCCTCTCTGCCTGAAGTTGTCCATGTTTGGTCTCAGACTGGATACCAATTTTATTTTTAAGACTGTAAAAATCCTTTACCATCGCAAGAGTTATTCTTGCTTAATTAAGAAAAAGAAGAAAAAGACAAACTATTCTCTATTGCCAGCTGCAGCCAAATATAAGCAAAAGCAGTCTCTGAGGATTTTCCAGTTGGTCTGCCTTCACAGTGAAGCAGGATCATCAATTTAAGCAGCGGTTGGAACATCTGCCTGTGGGTCCCCACCACCCTTGTCCCCAAACCACTGCTTCCCTGCGGCACGGCCTGGGGCAGCCTCCACGCTGCTTCCAGTTCTTCTCTCTGTGGTCTTCGGCACCACGTGGCAGACAACAACCATCAGCGCACAAGGCTGTGCTCCTCCCAGACGAGGCCAAGAAAAGAGGACAAAACATGACACAACGTACAAACCCCCAAATCCCTCCTCTGGGCTGCCTTGGTGCCCTCGTAGGCAAACCAGGCACCAGGACCACAGCCCCAAGCCATGGCCAGACCTCTCAGCACCACTGCAGCACGAATTAAAACATGCCCAACCTTTCCAAACTGTGGCCAAATCACGGCAGGGGAGCTGGGGTGCATCACAGGTCATTCTGGGGAGCCCAGGTTCTCTGCGGTGAACGCAGGTCCCCGCTCAGGCTCCAGTTCCTCCTCGTGAGCTGGGGAAGAGCCCCAGGGTGCGTAAACACCCTCCTGACCTGAACCACACTGCCAGGCTGCTCCCGGGAGCTGCAACCCCTGACACGAACTGTGAAAATTCTGATGCATAAAGATGAGATGTTTAAATTAAGGGATATTAATAACTTGGCAGATCTCAGGAGAACTCTCTATTTGGAGCTCTCAAGCCGTTTGGCAGAAGATGCAACATTTTTTTTTTGTAATAGAGGTTAGACAGAGGTGGGCAAAGTGCTATACCCATGTGAGCTGTAGATCAAACAAAGGGGAGAGAGAGAAGGGGAAAGGTAAGGTGCTGTGAGCCCCAACCTATTGCCCAGCCATGCTACCAGGAGAAAATGTGTCCAGCAAGCTGTTCTGTCACATCCAGGACGATGGAGGCAGCCTGCCAGCTCACAGGCTCACCACTCATCTCAACATATTTATGTCAGGTTTTTTTTTTTCCCCTCCTTGAAGGGGAACGACAACAATCACATATTTTTTCCTGGTCATGGAGGAGAAATGCAAACCCCTGGTTTCCAAGCTGAAGAGAAGAACACGCTCAACAACAACAATAACAAGCCTGAAGCTGATGGGCAAACCATGCTGAAGCCAATCTCATGATTTTGGAAGGCAGTGGAGCCACGGGACGGGCAGACCCAGGAGCTGTGGACAACCGAGAGGCGTTTGGTGTCCCCCGTGGCAGGACAACCTCAAGTCCCTGAGAACCCACGGGGTCCCTGGCCGGCACGGATGGGGCAGGGGAGGCAGCGGATGGAGCAGGCAGCAGCAGGACCCCGGCCAAACCCCCTCCAGGCTGAGTTCAGCAGCGCTCGCCACCTGAGAGCCAACGCGCGTCTGGGCTGCAAAGCCCCTGTCCTACCCCACAGGTTACCTTGTCAGGCTTTTAATTACACCATTCAGTGGCTTTTCAGCCTAACACAATGCAGAGCTGTATCACAGGGGGCTTCTTTCTGCTTCTTAACTGAGGGCAGAAAATTGCCTCCAAGGCTCGAGTTCTAGCAAGGTTTAAGCTCTACCCCTCGATCCAAACCCAGCTCTCCACAAAGAAGCCTGGCTCTGTTCAGCACGTGGGGCCTCACCGTCTTCTCAAGTCTGCATAACCCTGGTCCTTTTGCAGGCAGTATTGATCTTCCTGCCCACCCTTTCCCCCCACCCCGTTCCAGGCGTGCAGCCCACCTCTCCAGCGCCGGGCTGGGACAGACAGGCTCTGCCGAGCGGGTTCGCAGTAATCGGCCCTGGGGCTGTAAGTGCTATTTTAAGGGACTTTGCCAGCTTGCGTTTGCAGCATGACAAGCAGAAACCACGGGAAGCAGTAAACACACTGCGATTCGAGCACCTCCCAGGCCCTATGTCCTAAGGGAAAAAACCCGGCTGATAGGCAAAACACTCGGAAACAGGGCGAGCTAGGCTGAAAATTGTAATTATTTCAAAACTTGAGGCTGAGACGGCATCCCCTGAGACAGGCAGTACTGACCGGCTCGTGAAAGCAATCCCTGCCAGCCGCATCTGTGTACGTGCAGGCTAAGCCCGAGCGAGTCTGCCAACAGCAAGTGCGCAAGGCTGGGTCATTTCGTTAAGCTGAATCTGGCTGGTAGAAAACACGCAACGGGAGAAGATTAACATAAGAAGCAAAATATAATCTTGTTAGCTGCAGATAGTTTTACTTTACAAATCTTTTATCGCAGGCTCAAGCCGGCACCCTTATAAACACAACGCAGCAATGTGCGACATGTAAGTGCTCCCACAGTAGGTGGAATAACAGCGGAATAAGTCAGATAAGTTACAGGATAAGAGAGCTAAAACTGAAAGGATGACTCTTCATCTGGTGCGAATAATTATTTTGGCATTATTCTGTCCAGCACTAATCCTCAACAGCTCGAAAAGATTCAATCAGTGTTTAGCACTGCCAAGGAATCATGACTACAAAACACAGAGTAACTGGATTAAAATCTTTCCACGGTCACAGGTCACGTCTGTGTCACATCTGCTTAAAATATTCCTTCAAGAAACAGAAAAAAGGAAAGGAAATTTGACTTGAAAAGACTGCATTGAAAAACATAACCCCCAGGTTGCGGTTGTAGGGTGGTTTATACTTAGGCATTCTGGCATGAAAAAGAAGGACGCAGAAAGATTATTACTTCAAAACTCTCTGTCCTCAGGAAGGCAAAACCACCAGAATAAACATCTGAACAGTAATGTCCTCATCCACACCATCAGCCTGCTCGCAGTCTGCTCAGAAAATGCCCAGACAACTCAGCCTCTGGAAGCTGCAGTTACCAGAGCAATAAAATCAACACTGTGAGATGAGGATTTTTTTATACTTATTCCTATTTAGAGCCAGCTGAGCCTTCCTAGTTATTTTTAAAATGAAAAACCCATTTCAGTGGCATCAGCGTTTCCCCCCGACTTCCTGCAGCTGCAGAAATGCAATTTAACAATTAACCTTCCACATCCACAAACAACGAGAACGCCAAAGGGTGGGGAAAACAGCGCAGCCCCCCATAGCTCACCACCACCAGCACGCTGAGCAAAGTTAGCAGGCAGCGACGTGCATCCACAGAACGCTGCTTATTCCTCCTCCTCCTCCTCCTCCCTGCTACTTTCCATCCCTCCTAAAAATGCACGACGACTTCGAAGTCGCTGGCAAAACGCAGTTTCTTACCTGTTCCCACCGACGACGGCAGCGCAGGAGGGTGGAATCCAGCGGGTCGCCCAGCCGCCCTAGTCGTGCCAGCCGCCGTCGGGCTGGTGGGCTGCTCCCGGGGCCAGCCCAAGCTCCGCAGTGCCATAAAGCCTCCCACCGCCCCGACAGACGCAGCCAGGGGCTGCCGCCGGAGCCGTTCAGAGGCGCCACGCACCGCCCGCGGCACGTCCGCCAAGGAAACCCGCCGGGGAGAAACGTGCCATCCCTGCCCCGCGTCTTCGGCTCGCGCTTCAGTCAACTGGCTCCGAAATCCGGCTCCGGAGGGTGCCCCCCATCCAAAGGAATCCAGCAGCTTCCCCCTCAAACCCGCCTTTCGCTAAGTGACCCTTCGAGGTGGCGGGAGGATGTCCAATTTGCTCTCCGAGCGCGAGGCATTAACGAGGAGAGACGCAGCCCGTGGAGAATAACCGCCGGCGCGGGAGCGGCGCGGGGCTCTGCTGTTGCATTGCTGTCCTCTCCTGCATGCTAATGAGCAATGATGTCAGCAAGCCAAAGCCACCGCATCCGGACCGCGCGCCGCGGCCCCGGCCACCCGCCCCGTTATTTACATGGAAATCAGCCCGCTCTCAGAAATCAATAAATCCTGTAGGCAGCTTAGGGAAAGCGAGGGGGGGGGGAAGGAAAAAAAAATAAAAATCCTTCTCACTGGCTCGCATGTGCGTGTTTCGAAGAGTTGGCTCCGCACCAGCAGCCAAATTGAACGGTGTGAAGACACTAATTACCCTTCCCCAACGATCATCTCATTTGACGCTGACCGAATCTCAACTTGCTGTCAAACTTCAGGCACCGCTTCACAGCTACGCGGGCTATTAAAGCAACGATCCGCTGGCTCTGAGCAACGTATCGTTCTTCTCCTGGCTTTCAGTGCCCTCTTAATTATTTTCTGCAGTCATCTGCTATGATTCCCCACTGGTTTTTAGATGGAGCATGTTTGTGCACCAGCAGGGCTAAATATTCTAGGAAACACAAGTTATTAGCATGGCATTTTGGTTACTGCATATTTTAACCCACCTTCTTTCATACAGCCCTGAGAGATGTACGATCCACACCTTTTACGTGCACCTCAGGTGAGTACCGCCAGCCCCAGGAACACGCCACCGCAACGGGGATGCCGAAGCCTCCTTCCCCCAGGTCTCCCCCCGCAAGAAAAGAAAAGAAAACACAGAGAAGGAGCTGCCAAATCTGTTCTGCTGCTCTTAAAGCCGGTTGCCTGGGAATGAGGTGGTCACAAATGAATCTCTGCTTCAAGTCAACTGGAGAGGAGCATTTTGCATTTGAAAAAAAGTGAGTGAAATTCAGAAACCTAGTTTCCGTGGGCTCAGAAAAAATACAAGAAAGCACATTAAACCTGCCCAACACGTAGTGCTTTTGTAGCACACTCCTGACTTTTGGGGCCCGGCTCTGGATTTCAGAGCCCCTCATTTTGGCAATATCAGCTATGTTTACAGAACACAGAAGGACGCAGAAACTACAGCTGCGAGTCTTTCTGCAGCCTCAAACGCCTTAAATTATTATTATTAAGGCTCATAAATTGGTTTCATTATATGGAATTACACTCAAAATCTCAAGGGCAAGATCTTCAGCTGGGACAAACCAGCCCAGCTCGCCCTCGGAGCTGCCCCAGCTCACCCCGGCCAAGAGGGTTTTCCCCCCCTTTTCTTTTGTTTTTTTTAATTAAATCTGCAGCTGGAAGTCCAAGAGTTGAGCACCAACCCTGTTACCACACCCAGCCGGGTCAGACCTTCCGTTCACGGAGGAAGGAGCAGCATCACCTCCACTTCTGCTGGGGACGGCCGCAGCACTGCGGAGGGTCCCCTCCAACTACACAGAGCAACAGAAGTTGTAGGAAAAAACTCCCCTTACCCTTTAGCTTCCTAAACTGGCACATTTTTCCCCCTCCAGCTTGCATCGGCGCTGCGGGCGGGCTGTCAGCTCGCCTCTCCATGGCTAACACGCCACGGCCCCACAGTGATGTATTTTTCCCTCTTAAATTCAGAACATGTTAATTACAATCCAAAGGAAATGAGACAAAACTGAATTGGGCAAAAGCAAATAAAGAAGCCTGCTTATAAACCGATAATGCTGAGCAGAAATGCTGCAGAGCAGAAATTACCCGTGTTTACCGTAATAATCTTCCCTGGAAATGTATTGCTAAAAGCACGCCGCAGTGGCTTGGGACTCCAAGCAGCACAAAGAATATGTACCGCTCCTTACGGTAGGACCTGCAGGCACTAATTTTCGCTGAACACACCAGTAAAATGTCTGACTTTATCTGCATTAACTTTCAAGGAGCAAAGGCCCCTTAGCTATAAACACTTGCGAGCAAAGTGTCTATTAATGCCCCAAGTGCCACTTGAGCAGGATTGCCAGCCGGCCCCGCGCACGGAGGAAAGCCTGACAGGGCACGAGCCTGACTGTCCAACCCCGCTTCTTGTACAACGCACTCTGTGTAACTCCATCTACAGCAGCTCCAGTCAGCCAGCACCAGCCTGACACGATCCCACCACCATGTTGGTGTCATCCCCACGCAACCAAGCATCCTACAGCAAAGCTGAACTCTGCTTGGCTGCCTTGGCCAACTGGATTATCCCCAAGAAAGGGATCACACCAGAAATGGCAAACTTTTATGTATAAGTTGATCCACAAAGATAAAACAGGAGAGAGAACCACGCGCTGATACAAAAGATCAGTGAGACCAACACTTCCAACATCTCAGCTGCATGGCTAGCTATGAGCAGAAGAGCTTTGGGTCTCCAAACAGCGTGAATAATTGCCATCACTCCTGGCAAACTCCTCGTTCCAATGCTTGCAACCCTAAATATCCACAAAATCTAATGAACAGGCTCTTCTGTGACAAGAAAACAGATTAGAAGCTGCCATGTTTGGACACACAACTGTCTCAGGAAGGTGGAAATGAGCCTTCCTGCTTTGAAAGAAGCCGGTTCATTGGCAACTGCTCCACATCAACGTTACCTACTGCAAGGCTTGTGAAAAGGTCATGTGTTGGAATAACTCGAGAATGCACACAAGATTTCTTGACAGATTCTGCACGTTATGCAGGTGAAATGGGTGTTTCATTAAGCAGCAAGGAGAATACCGAGCCGGTGGAGCACATTATCAAAGGTCACGTGAAGGACTTGCACCATTATGAGGATGGATGCTGACAACTGCCAGCAATGAAGCAAATGACCAGAAGTAAAACCTTAGCTACTGAAATAAAGAAAGATTGAGAGCAGGAAGCCATTGCTGAGAAAAAAAGAGGTGTGAGATGGACAATTCTGCTTGCCTTTCTGCCCTTCGCTGTTAGTTGTAAGGACAAAGACCCAAACCCAGTCAATGTTAAACTTTCTGCCATTTGCACAAACTCACCCATCCCTACGGCTAATTAGACAAATCACCCTAAGAGCCCTTGTTTTGCAAACGCTGTATTTTATCACCTCGGTGTATCGACCGGCCGTCAGTCAATAGGGCCAATGTGACGCCGCTGACTCTGCCGATGACAACGAGCTACACGGCACGGCCACGCGCAGCGACAGCAGGCTGGCGTCCCCGAGGTCAGCGGGCCACTAACCTGATGAATGTCAGATCAAGTTGCCTTTCTGAATTATTTAGCGAGCATCCTCTGCCGCAGCTTGCTGGGGCAGCGCACAGCACTGCTACCTCAGGATGCCACAGAAGCTCCAGCCTCCCGAAATGCTGCTCATGGGGACGAGGGCTGTCCCCTGCGCTGCGTGCACCACGAGCCTGCCCGGGCTCGGTGGGATGGCAGGTCCCCGTCACCGAGCCCGTCCTGGCTCACAGCGACAGGCACGGTACCAGATTA
>Ga0065711_1011502_pt1 | contig 11001 bp, 16 predicted proteins | sample Hoacrofraction12_FD_59098 | JGI IMG/M metagenome (GOLD analysis project Ga0065711, IMG submission 59098) | Hoatzin crop microbial communities from Cojedes, Venezuela - Epithelial fraction 12 v2 (version 2) | ecosystem: Host-associated > Birds > Digestive system > Esophagus > Crop | place... | reverse complement strand
CCAGGCTGCCCAGGGAGGCTGTGGAGTCTCCTTCTCTGGAGATATTCCAGCCCCGCCTGGACACGGTGCTGTGCAGCCTGCTCTGGGTGACCCTGCTTGGGCAGGGGGCTGGACTGGGTGACCCACAGAGGGCCCTGCCAACCCCTACTATTCTGTGATTCTGTGATTCTGTGAACTGTGCCCACCTCCCAAACGTGTGAAGAACCTCCAGAGCAGCCCTCAAACACCACCAGCCATGGAACAGGGAAAAAGGCTGCATCACAACACGCATCGTGGAAGCCCTGAACTCAAAAGCAACCGCAGAAAACCTAACACACAGGGCAACACACAAGGTGGAGACACACAGACACGTGCCACCGAAGGCCACCCTTACTGTGCCAAAGCCGGGAACGTCGAGCGTGTAGTCGGACTGCTGACGGAGCCAGTCGAGGAGACTCTTGTTGGGGACAGCCTTCTCTGCTTGGCCGCCTGCAGCTGGGACTGGCTGTGGAGTTGAGGTAGCAGCAACCGGCCCGTCGGGGAGGGGACTGTTGTGGGGGGGCTGCGGCTGGTCTTCCTGAACATCCTGACGCGGGGAGGAGCAGGGAGAGCCTGTCATCAGCACATGGCGACGCATGCGCACCAAGAGAAGCAGAGCTCCCACAGCAGGTCGCCTTCCCCCCTACACAGATTAAATCCACACGTTCCTTAAACCACCACCCAGCACCGCATCGCACGTCCACTCAGTCCCCAGCACTGGTGGCACGGAGTGCAGAGAGAGCTGGGAGACGCTTCTGAGCTCACCTGGAAACACCCTAATCACCAGGAGGACCAACTTCCCCCCAGATCACTTCTAAAAGTGGTCTAGAGGGACTGGTCTCGCTCCCAGAGCCCTGTTCTTCTCTGAGTGGATCCCAGGGTAGGAGAAAGGGTGGAGCAGGCTCTCAGCCACAGCACCAAAGCCGTTGAGGACCTTTCCTCATGTTCTCTAACCCCAGACACCCTCTGACGTGGGACACCTGCTTCTGAGAACGCTTAGCAGGACTCCAACACTCCAGGCAGCATGCTGCAGGCCAGAGGGAAAACGTCCCTTCCTTCCTGGAGCAGTGTCCGCTCCTGCCTGCCCCAGCACAAACCAAGCTGTCCTGGAGGAGGTCATGCATGGTCCTGGGCAGCAGAACTTCTTGGGGAGAGCCAGACCAGGAGGCCAGTCATGCTGACTCTATCGGGGCCATGCAAAAGCGGGGAGCATCAACCCACCTGCATCCTGGTTGGAAGAGGCCTCTCCTTCAAGAAGATGAGGTCCATCCCTTCCACATTTTTTCTCCTGCCCCGTCTCCTCCTCATGGCAGCATCGTCTCTTCGGAAGCTGCCGTTTACAATCTGTCCCGTGACAGGATGGATTAACCCTGCCTGGAGGATGCCAGACAAGTCCATGCCCAGAGAGCCCTGAAGGGTGTTCACGGTCCCCAGTTTGGGCATGTTTGTGTTCAGGGAGAAGGGAGAGGCGTTCCCGGGGGACCCATCAGAGGCTCTGGACAAGTCCACCGCCGCGTCGCGCCAGCCGTTCAGCACAATGGGTGCATGAACATGGGTTGCTGCGAGCTGCTCCAAGCTCCTCTGTTTGGCATCTCTCTCCATCTCGAACTCATAGGGCCTCCTGTGCTTCCGCTCGTCCTTTGCAAAGGCCGGGCTCAGGAAACCTTCCTGTGGGTATCAAAGTCGCGGAGAGGGTTACGGCTGCTCGCGCTGCCCAGGGACCACAGCACTTCACGCCAACGCCGAGCTAACGGCCAGGCTCCTCTGCCCCTCCACAGGAGCCCTGAAGGCTGCCCTTTCTCTGGGCACATCACCCCTCTCTTTCCCTGTCTGGGGATGGCGCAGGAGCACCCTCACACACTGCAGTCTCCCAGGGTACTATAACCCTGGGCAGCGGGGCTGGGGTCCCAGGCCAGCGGCTTCTGTCTCTGCACCGTGTCCAACAGCACGAGGAGATGAGAGGGAGCCGGTGACTGACGGGGCAGTGCCCTCTCCTGCACCCTTTCCTTCCGGAGGCCAGAGCAGGGTCCGCTTTTGCCCCTGGCCAGGCCGGGTGCCCCAGTGCTGACTCTGGAAGCACCTCCACAGCCCCAGAAGCTGCGGAGCTGCTGCAGAGCAGCCGCTGTCCCAGGAGGGGAGCAGAGAGCACGGGGAGCTCACCGGGAGCCCTCACCGGAGGGGACCAAGTGGCTTAAGCCACGTGTTCTACACCACAAGTGGCACCAAGAGGCAGTGCAAACCCTGGCCCCGCTCGGGAAACTCCTGAGCACTTCTGGGCAACGCTTCACCCCAGAGTCCCACGCCTGCTGCTGCTCGAGGGCCCCCCTCACCTTTTGTACCTGCGAGATTAACACCCCGTTGCTGAAGCTGGGGTTGGGGGCTTCGGACTCGGCAAAGCTGCTCCTGCTGCCGGCACTGCTGGCTACCGCTGGCGCCGTCAGCAGGCTGTGCGTCTCCAGCTGCTGGCTGGAGGAAGGCCACTTGCCCTTCAGGACGGCGTGGCAGATGTTGTCGATGCGGTTGATGATCACACGGTCCTGCGAACAGCATTGGACAGGGGCAGGCTGGGACCGGAACGACTGACCTGTGCACTTCGCCGCAGGATTAGAGACAAACCCAGCCCCCGCGACCCCAGCTCGGCGCGGATCTGCTCTGGGGCAGGTGTGACCACGGCACGGGTGCCTGGGAACAGCACCCCGGCTAAAGCACCCGCGTGAGCCGCGTGCGGAGGACCAGGAGGCAGAGCCAGGGCTGTGTGGGCCACTGCTGGTCAGGACTACGCAGTAACGCTTGCGATGCGGTCAGTGCTAATTCTCAACTCACCTTAGGCCACTCCGAGAAGGAGTAAAGCGTCTTCTCCTGCAGCAGCTGGGCTATGGTCGGTGCCCGGGCATCCTGAAGGTCATTGATGTCCCCAGGCAGGACAGAAGCAGAACTCTTGCTCTCCTCCTCCAAGTACTTCTCTGGACCATCTGAGAAAGGGACAGAGAGCAGAGCCCATCACCGCCCTGCCTCTCTCGAGGCCGGAGCAACTCCTCCCACCCTCCCTGCCCAGCACCCAGCTGGCTCCAGAAGGGTCCCATCTCCCAACCAGCCACCAAGAAGCGCAGCAGCCTGGGTCACGGCAGGCAGCCCACGCTGCTCAGGAAGGGCCAGCGCTCCCCTGGGCTGCGGCTGGGGGGCTTGTAGCGCGGCGGCCCCCATCCCTGACCATCTCCAGACCCCAGGCGGGCGAGGAGGAAGGCTCCAGAAGGAGCTGCTCGCCAGGCAGGGACCCGTGCCAGGAAGGGAAGGGCGTCCTGCGTTCCCCGGCATGCTCATGGCAGAAGCGCGGCTGGGGCTCGGAGTGGGGGGTTCTGGCCAGCCCTGCTGCCAAACACAGCCACCGACCCTTTGCTCCCCCATCACAGCAGCTAGGGAGGCTGCTTGGGGGGCTGGGCAGCCCCCAGGCCCTGCAGGGAGGACAGCAGGTCCCTCCCAGCCCAGCCGCAGGAGGCAGCTCTCAGGACCGTACCTTGGCTCTGGCTGCTGCTGGCTTTCTCCCCCTCATCTCTGTGCTCACGCTCTTCTTGCTTCACCCCCTGGGGCTCGGGGTGCGGGGCCTCTCTGCAGCCCGCCTGCCGCTCAGCCCCTCGGCCCCAGGCCTGCGCCCCGGCGCAGGGGGGCTCTGCCCTGGGGGTCCCCAGCAGAGGTGCAGGCAGGCTGAACGCCGGGCTGGCAGCCTGGCCCGGCGAGTGCCGCAGGGTGCTCTCCTCATCCAGGCCACGGTCCTCCCTGCTCCCCGGCCCGGGGTCCCCCAGCCCCTCGGGTGTCCCCAGCCCCAGGGACTCTCTCTCACCATTCATGTCTTCTGGGCAAGTGCCCTCAGGTGTGGGGACACCAGAGCTCTGCTCCTCACCCCCCATGTCATTAGCCTCAGGGTCACAACCAGCCCTGGTCCTGAGACCACCCAAGCCTTCCACAACATCTGCTGCTGCCTCAGAATTATCATCGTCTTCTTCTTCCTCCTCATCTTCCTCGCTGTGGCTCTGACTTGGCCCTGACTTGGCCTCCATTCCTTTCTCCTGCAGCAGACTGATGAACCTCTGCTCAGGAGGAACCTTTATTTCATAGTTATGAAGACCAGGACTGTAGAGCCCCATGTTTATGACCCCTTCCACGGCACCGCGCTCAGGCAGCACCGGTGCGGGGCCAGTGAGGTCTCCCTTCGGCTGCAAGGCTTCGCAGAGCCCTGCTGGGACGCTCCGTGAAGGGTCGCTTTCGGGGGGAGAAGGCGAAGGCTCAGCTTCCTTGCTCTGACTGTCCATTTCGTCACAGCCCACCGCCAAACCCTCTAGGAAGGGGGTCTCTCTCACGGCATCCGCATCGCAGCTGGACGGGTCCTCGTCCCCCTCCAGCTTGCCCTCAGAGAGTTTAGCAACGCCGCTTCCAGCGTCTGTGCAACTTGGGCTGTCTCGGGCAAGGGAGCTTTGCTCGCTGTTGCAGGCCTTCTCGTCGTACATCATGCACACCAGCGAGTCCGGCAGCGAGCTCTCGTCGTAGTTACTGGAAATGATGTCCCGGACTTTAGACATGAACGTCTCACAGTTCGCATCCGGCGGGCTGCCCCCAGCCTGGGACATGGCGCTGTCTACGCTTTCGAGCTTCATCTGACTCTCGGCTTCATTCTCCAGGGACTCGCAAGTCCGGCCCACCTGGCTGTACAGAGGGGAACTGTAGAGTTTGGAGTTAGTCTGGTAAAGGCAGCACAGGGTCTGTGGGCCCGGGAGCCCCGTTCTTTTATGCTGGGCATAGTTCCTGTACGCATCTAAAAAAGACAGCTGGGGGTCATTCATGATGTAGTAGTCAGTGCGGTTCAGGCCGTGCTTGGCGGTGCCGATCAGCAGGTCCCGATCGTGTTTGCCACACTCCCACCACACCGGCAGGTACAGGCTCGGCCGGCACAGCTTGAGCCGCTCGTGGAGCTGCGGACACTTGAGCACCTGCTCGCGCACCTTTCGCAGAAGCTCGATACGGTAGAGGGTTCTGGCAGCACGTTCCTCCGTGATGGGCTCCACATAGATGTCAGGGTCTGGGGGACCTACAGCAGGGACAGAGAAGCCAAGGCCCCGTTATATGGATTGGTGACAGTTACTCAGAGGCAGAGATGAGCAAGGCGAGTTTCAGCTCTCACTCAGACTGCAGCTGAGGTGGGGGGAGTGCTTGCAGCCACCGTTGAGGCTTCTTTTCCCGGTCTCACCACCTTCCATTCACTTGCCACCAAACGGACACACAGGAGTAAACTCCCTCGACCTTCTCAGCTGGACCGAGCGCGGCACTCGGCTACAGAGGATTCCAGAGTCTCAGCTGAGCTCTGCTCCACCAGCACCAGCAGTGCTGGAGCTGCCTGGACCTGCTGGTGGAGCGGCTCCCGGGGGTCGGAGCCTCCGGTGGCCCTTCGGCAGCTTCCCAGGGAAGGGAGTCCCTCAACTCGTGCAGCTCTTTTGATGAGGAACACCTACCTAAGGCATTAACACACGCATCCAAGGAACCATGCCTGAGACCAGACCTCCTGACAGGTCTGACGACAAATCCTTTCTGCTGCTGTTAGAAGCCAATTGCTTTGTGCTTAAATAGCCCCCAGGCAGCTTTTCATCTGCCATGTCCTGCACGGGGCCAATGCACTGGGGCTCTGCAGGGCACTCTGAGAAAACGGGTGCCCTGTGTGTTGGCCAGGCTTCCCAAGCCTCCCGCGGTGGGTTCAGACTCCCTTCATCCGTAGCAGAGCTCTCCAGTCAGCCACACCACAGCACGGGCACTGCGTGGACTCTGCCCAGCGCCAGCAGAGAGATGCTTGGAAAGACAGCAGCGACACGGATCGCCCAGACAGCCCCGAGCTCCAGCGCGGAGGAGATGTGATCTGCTGCTTCCCCGCTTCTCCTCCCTCGCATCTAGAGGTGGCTGTCTCGGATAAAACTGGTTGGGATCTCATGGGAGAGCTCCGTGAGACCTGTGGGAGCAGGGGCTGGAGCCCAGAGGCTGTCCTACCTTCCCATCGCGCCGGGGAGGTGCCACATGGTGGGGACAAGGCAGCCAGAAATGCACGCGGCTTCTGCAAGCCCACAGCCTGCCTGGCATCTTGCTGCCTCCAGCTGTCCCTGAAACTCCTCTCTTGCTCTCCTGCTCCACAACAGCAGTGGGGACATTTCTGACCTATGGCTACATGGACCTACCGTTACCCCTCCCGTAGGCCATGCAGTTTCCACTCACCATCCTCTTTCCACAGTGGGAGACCACAGACGTTCTTGCACATGGCCACGAAGCTGTAGAAATACTTCTCCAGGCTCTCATCTGTCTTCTTCTCCAGTCGAGAGATGGCTCGGAACTGGGCCCAGTCAAAGATCTTTTTCTCCTGGTCGTAGATAACCCCAAACGAGGAGACAGTGCGGTAGAAATCTGCCTGCTCCCTCCTGGTCCACCTGTAGGGCAGGGAGGAGGCAGGAACACCACTGAGACCCATGCTGGTCCCAGCACGGGCAAGGCACCAGGCAGGGAGGCTCAGAAGGGGACTACCTAGTTACTGCCCACCAGTCTGGCGGTGAGAGTCTGGGGGGAGCTGTCAGGAGGGGCACACCGGGACATTGCCACAACCGGAGGTCCCCTGCCTTACGGCGCGTGGTGAGGAGCAGCGAAGGCCATGCGCCCTCTGGCTCTCGGCTCACTGCTGAAAAACACTCTCAGCTGTTTGAAAAAACACTCAGTGCAGCTCCCGGCTGTGCTGCCGACGGGGCGCGGGCTCCAGCAGCTCCCATGGAGGCACAAAGCTCCCTCCCCTGCTCGCCTCCCGCTTGCCTCGCCACCTCCATGGAAGAAACTCTCTGTACCAGGACTTAGGAAGGAAGGTCCTGGAGGCACAGCTCTCACCCAGCCTGCTCCAGAGGGAAACCGGGACTGCGGTTCATTGCCGTAAGGCTCCCAGTAACAAACACCACCCACGGTGCTGACTCCTGTGGGCTCCTGGGTGCCAGGGGTGGGTGTCAGCCCCTCCGCACCGAAGGAAAGCAGCCGTGGCGATGGGGGGTTCAGTGACAGCACTGCTACAGCACAACCTGCACTCTGGCTTGGACCCTCTGAGCTTTCACCTCGTCGGGATCGCTCAAAGGAATGACCCAGGACGGAGATGGTGGAGAGCACCCTGGGCAAATCCAGCCCCGGGCAAACAGAGCGCGGACAAACAGGCCACAGAGAAGAGACCAGGGGGCAAACTGCAGGGCAAGTGCGGGGGCAGGCGACGGCAGAGGAAGGTGAGTGCAGCCGGACGGAGAAAGTTTAAAGTCAAATCTCAGCTCCTCTGAACTGCAGCTGTGAGCCAGCACCAGCAAGCAGCTGGGACACGTCAAGAGAGAGCAGACAGGGTGACAGCACCCACAGCGCTCCCCAAGTGACCAAAATACACCTAGACCAGCACTACCACCCCTGCTCCCAGGGGCTGTCAGCCCTCTGCAGTGATACTTCACTCCAGAAAGGAGAATAACAAGAAGAAAGTTAATTAAAAGATCAATGAACCAAACCAAGGAGTATCCAACAGGGAGTTTGCTGGAAGGCCTCAAACTAAAGGCTGGTGAGAAACTGCCTGGGACACTCCTATAAGGAGACCCAAAATAAAAAAGCCCACAGAATTAAAGAGCAGGGAACACCAGGCTGCTGTGGTGTCCACAGCACAACCACTGACACCCCCAGTCAGAGAGGGGACAGCACAACTGGAAGAGGTCCACAGGAACGGGGGAGGGAAGATCGGTGGGCTGGAGCAGCTTCCATACCAGGAGGCCGTGAAGAGAGAGCACCAGGCAGCACGGACACCGAGCGGTTACGTGGGTTCCTGCAACGGGGACAGGTTCCCAGGAGATGAAGCCATGGAGGACTGTGTGGAATTATTAGTAAAATTAAGGTTTTACATCTGAAAATTAAGGTTTATATGAAAAACGTAGCGTTGTTCACCCATTGAGGAAAAGCATGAAATCCAGAGGATCTCTGGATGGGACCCAGCTGCAGCAGGCAGGCGAGGAACCCACTCACACAGCAGCTCCCTGCACCACACCACAGAGGACGGAGCGGGGTGGAGACTCCGTGGCCCTGCTCCGTGATGATACAGCAGGAAGAGATGCTCCTCTAGAACTGATCAGCAGCTCACCCGGCCCCCTGAGCCAACAGGTTTTCAAAACCTTGCCAAAGTGCTATCCTCTCGTGAACTTTGCTCCTTTTAATATCATTTTAACACCAAAACACACCTCCATCCTGAAGGCTCCCCGCCTCCGAGGTGCGACCACCCCTCTTCGAGTGTGCGCCCTTGATTTTTCGTAAACTCCACCTTCAAACGTGAAGCGAGAGAATTTTACACCAATCGTGACAAAAGGTGTGTGTGACTGCAGTCACTCCAACTCCACCTTAAAGGTAGAAAGGATATGAAAATAGCCAGGGAAATGGGGGATTTTGGGAGAAGAAGAAGAGAACACGGTGAGGAAGTCACGGGAAACCCCACCTCAGATGCCTCCGCCTACCGGGACCAGCCGAGGGGCTGAGCCTGGCTTCTCCCCCCTGGGGACGCCTGGGGTGAGACTCAAACTGAGCGCTTTTCTCAGGAATCTGAGAAATCTCTCCAGAGAGTCACTCCCTAACGTTTATAGCCAGGCTGTATTATTTATCACCTTTTCACGCTTTTTATATCTGCACGTGCTTCCTGCAGACAGTCACTACCACCAGCAATTCAGAAAACCTCTCTACCTGCTGCACAAATCAAACTGCCCTGTTTCAGCACCCAGTTGTCCCAGTTTCTCACTGAACACGACCAAACGTGGCCGTGCCAGTTCCTGAGCGCGACTGGACTGAAGGTGCAGGCTGCTATGAGAGTACCCAGAATGGTGGCAGTTTAATGTCCACATTAAACGTGGCTGGACTGGTAGTGGCAAACTGGAGATCACCCAGGATTTAAACCTGGCCGCACCCAGCCTCTCACTCCGGTGAAGAGCGTTAGAACGCAAGGGGTTTATTTTCTGCCAAACTAACGCGACAGAACGCTGGCCACGGAGAGGCCCCGCTGCTCGGGAAGCCCCGGGGCTGCGCGCTGGGGACTGGCCGTGATGGAGGGAGCATCACCCTGCTGCACACCCTCCCCGGCTTCTGCAGAGCCACGCAGGGTGCCGGGACGGTCCCGCCGTCCTTCCACTGACTGGCACATAGACAGAACGGGAGCAGCCGTAGTCAGGATGTGCGGCCGCTGGGCTGCCGAGCCCACGAGCAGGGGCCAACGCAGCGGCGTCACAGCCATGAGGGTCACAGAGGCTTCACGCGTGGGCTGTGACGGCGCTCGGCCGTCACCCTCGCCCACGACGCGTCCCCAGTGCGCGACACCGCTCAGCAGCACCCGCTCTGGGGGCTGGGGGGCGATCCCTGGCCCGGCAGACGCTGCGTTTGACCCTGAAGGGCTGGCCCCTCTCTTCCTTTCACCGCGTCACCAGCTGCTGCCCGCAGACAACCGTGGAGGCTGCTCCCCGGCCACAAGGCTCCCTCAGCGCTGGGAGCAGCGTTCCCTGCACAGCAAGGAACCCCACGCTCTGTCCTGCGGGCAGCTGGCTGCCCGGACAGCCGTGGCGACATCTACCTGGATAAACCCAAGGCAGCAAGGACTTCAACTGGTCTGAATCAGCTTTGGAAATAACCCCCTGCTGCATTACCTTCTCTGCATTTCTTTGTTCACCGAGTCCATCTCAGAGGCTCTCCTGAACATCTCGTCCTGCAGCCAGTATCCATGGTTACCAGGCACCAGCATCTCGGCGCGGGGAAGCAGCTCTTTGCGGTTGCAGCGCTGGTAGACGGTGACGAGCCTCCGCAGCCTGGCTGTGAGGGCAGATGAGACAGGCCAGCAGGATCTGTCTGAGTCGGAGCCATCCTGGGCTTCAAACATCAGCAAGGACATTAGTATTTAATGCACACTCAAAGCCACAGGTTCCCGTGTCCCTCCGGCTAGCTCCCAGAGCTCCGTGCCACCTTCCCCCTCCCATGAGGGACACTGGGGATCACAGTCATGACCGGGGGGGCTGTGTTGGCCATCCCTGGGCCTCCGCACCCCAAAAGCCGCTGGCTCACAGCCTCACAACGTCTTGAGCTTCCTTCAGAGAGAGCCCAGAGGCAGAGATCGGGGTAGGAATGACGGCTGCGGGCCAGGCCACGCACAGGAGAGGACTGCAGCTCCCTGCTCAGCAGTGGGGCCAGCCAGGCCACGGCATCCACCAGCACCGTGCACTGCAGAGACCCTGCACGCTCATCTCGCGCAGGCAACTGCACGGACAAGGGCAGGCTAATGGCTTGTGGTCACCCCCGGCCGGCTTGGGCTCCAAACACTCTTTTTCGGAACCGCAGCTGCCCTGCCACCCATCCCTGGGTCACAGGTGACTGCACAGGAGGGCCCCTGACAGGAGCCTGCCCCGGCTAAGCTGCCTCCCCCACTAACACCCAGCAGCGCGTCCCCCCAACCCAGCAGCGCGTCCCCCCAACCCAGCGGCCGTGCCACACCGGCCCCTGGGCAGCCGCCACGCCGCGGGAGATACGGCCTCACCTGCCGCTGCCTCGTCCCGCTTCTCACCGGCTTCGCCCACCCCAGCAGCCACGACGTCCTGCAGAAGGAAGCCATCAGAGAGGGCTCCCCAGCCCTGCACAGAGCCCACATCCCCGCACCCCGCCCGGCCCCGACAGGGTACGGGGTGGCAGGACGGGCAGTTGCGGGCTGCCCTCAGCTCACGGGCTCGGCGCAGCACGGGCAGGGGAGGTGACGGCTCAGAGGGACAGCGCTGCCCGTCTTGGGCCTGGAGGGGACGTCCACCACAGTGACAGAGGCTGTGGTGTCACCGCCCGGGACCGGAGCAGGGCGACAGCCTCCACTGCTCAGACGAACCCACACCCTCCCGTGCTGCCTCGTTCACTGCTCTCTCCCCCAGGGCCATTCCTTTT
>Ga0065711_1011111_pt1 | contig 11002 bp, 8 predicted proteins | sample Hoacrofraction12_FD_59098 | JGI IMG/M metagenome (GOLD analysis project Ga0065711, IMG submission 59098) | Hoatzin crop microbial communities from Cojedes, Venezuela - Epithelial fraction 12 v2 (version 2) | ecosystem: Host-associated > Birds > Digestive system > Esophagus > Crop | place... | reverse complement strand
AACAAGTTAAAAGATAAACAACACAGATAAAGAAATAAGAATGAGTTTAAAACTGTCCTTTTCAAATCAGGAATGAGAATTCTGTTTGTCTACAGCAACCAAGTAATAATTTACTGGTGAATAAGAGACATGGGAAAGTTAGAAAAGAATCATATTTTACAAATCTCCATCAGAACAAGCAAACAGACCTTTACACGCCATTAGTCTTTCTGTAATAAGATAGCAATGCAGTAAGTGAATAGTGTCAGCATCATAATCAGCTCTTTTCACACATGGTTTAAAGCAGGTAGATAAAGTTACAATCTCACTGTTCAGTGGGTACTAGAGATTCTATTCTTTTACTATGTATGCAACCCAGGTGGATGGTTAATATCTTGAAAGAGGTCCCAAAAGAGTAAGCAAAACGAAATTATGGGGGATAGAATTACAGTCCTATGTCCCACAAGTAAAATTGATATTTATTTAGTTTTTTTAAAATATATTTATTGCCTTTCATAAAAACTCGGAAGTAAAAACCAGACCTCAATAGACTCAAATGATCACACTGGGAAGATATGCAGATATTGCACACAACTATAATGTCATAACAGAACTTACGCTGTGTGTGCAAGCACATAGAAAGGAGTCAGTAATAAGGAAATTCCTTAGTGATACAAAGAAAACAACAGCAATCGCAATGTTAGTCTGCTGCATTTTAAGTGAGTGAAGAGGAGGTAAGGTTGGTTCTTGACCATACTCCACATTTTATGCTGTACAGGAGCTCACAAACACGGATTGAGAAAGATGATCCCTAGTTTGTAATGGCTCTCAGATCCCTGGGTACTTCACATCACCCCACGAGTTCTGCCTCCCATAAAGGTAAGCTTTGTTGACACCAGGTTTCAAATCTGTTGAATCAAGTTATGTTATATAGTGGAAACACACAGCTATCATCTTCATCCTAAAAGTTCAAATAGTCTCTTGGACAGCCTGAGTCCAAACCAAGCAGCAACCTTACTACAAATATCCTAAGATGGTTGCAGAAGTGTCTGTGACCCAGAGAGGGTAGGTGCTAGTCTGAGACATTTGTTACAACTTATTTTAATGAAGGCATATATATCTGCCATCCATACTCAGTCACATTTCTGGAGATCTGTCTTCCACATGAAGGAATATGCCATGAATGTAAATGCTGCAAACCCCCCTTTTTTTCCTCCTACCCATAAAATCTGTGTATTTAGTTTCAAACAATTGTCCTCCAGTTATGAAATTATTTTTATCAATAATAAGACGTCAGAAAACCGGACCAAAAGAATGACTGTCATACCACACAGGGCAAAGAACCCTTGTTTAGTCTTTGTGTTGCTGATGCTGAAAGTCCAAGCTGCCAGCTGACCGCTAAAAAGCATCTATGGGACAACCAATACTTAAGTAGCTCCACAGCCAAAGGACTTTGCAGTTGCTCATTCTATGTTCCCTTCCAGGGAAGGATGTTCATCATTAACTAGGAATTTGTTTAGATTCTGATACTCTCATAGACACATTTGAAAAATAGACATCTCATGGTCAATAGTGTGAATTGCTATATGACAGTTCACTAAAAGAGGTTACACTAATATCAGTAATATTACACTGTAATTTTACTTTGCATTTGGAAAGCTCACAACAACTTACAGTTATTTTGGTTGATGATGTCTTTTCATTCTACAGCAATTCAATTACTTCAGACTACATGCCCACTTAACTTTTAGAAGATAAATACATTTCCCTCTATCTAACTTACTCCCTGTGAACTTGCTCAGGAATGGAAGGTCTGATATTATGAGGCAGTTATATAGGCTACAATCTGTGATTCCAAGGTGATTATCTTCAGTGTCTGGAATACAGTACATTTCCAAGAGAAAGGACAATGTTTCACTACAAAAGACAATGGCTATTTTGGCAAAGAGTGATATCAGTTGCTCATGATTACGTTCTGTGAATTAGTAAAGAGCAAGAGTCAAACTGAAAGGTTTTAGGTTGAGATTCCCTTAGGATGCCCAGAACATCAAAGTCTCATGATGCCTGTGAAAGCTTCCCAAATGCCTGTAATGAATGTTAGCCCTCTGCAGCAAGTGGGAAGTTCTCAATTTACAAAGCCTCTCTCATTGACAGCTAAAGCAAGTTAGCACCATAGGAAGCATCTAGGATTGGGTTTGGCATCTTCCTAGGCAGCCAAAAGAAAGATTTCTTTGTCTAATCATATCCTCTCAGCAGCATTTAAGGTCCAAGCCTTTTCATACAAACAAGTTTATCAGCAAACCCTTGTCATCACTCATGAAAAAAAGAAAAAAAAAAGGAAAATAGTTCAGACCACTAAAACACCTAGCACAGCATTTTGTCTCTACCGCTGACAAGTGAAAGAGCTGCTTAGGGAGAGAGCACAAGCCAAGGCTTCTCACCTTCCCTTCTCCCACCCACTTCAGCTTATTCCCTGAATAATCCCCCGCATTGACCATCACAGAGATAGGGACACTAGAGTGTACTTTTGTCTACGCCCTTTAGTATCTGTCTATGGGCCTACTTCCCATGAAGTTGTCTTTTTTAAAAATTTTTTTTAAATTTGATAATATCTACATTCACAAGCTCTTACGGCAAAAAAATCTAAATTTGTCACTCTGTTAGAAAGTACTTTCATCTGTTTAAAGCCAGTCTCCTCCTAATTTCAAATGTCACGCAGTTCCAGTACTACAGGATTTGGTGAATGACAGCTCTGCCCTACGATTTTGAAATTTCACTCCTCTTTTCCACTAGTCTTCTGCTCAAAATGACTAATCCCTGCCATGCTGGCCCTCAAAGACAGCTGCTTCCCCTTCATCAATGGAGTGGCCTCTCTGTTCCTCTACTACCCATCCTAGGGTGTGGAAACCAGACCTGCACACACTGCCAAGATTTGGGTCCACCAAAGTTGCACATCTCAGCAAAATATAGAGCAGATATTCTCTGTCTTGTTCTCAATAGCTTTCCTGATGACGCCCAACATTTTAACAGCTTTTTTTGGCTGGTGCTGCCACACACTAAGCTGATGAGATCAGGGAATTTTTGATGATGACTCTGAGACTTTAGCTAGTGCAGCCCTGTCAAAAGTCACGTTGAACTCTCCCAGAGTGACACGCATGAGATAGCTCTGTAAGTGGAATTGCAGTCTGTGTTCTCTTTGGCTCCGGTTTCCATCGCCAGATGAACGAATTCAAATGAAAATGTGATACCTGACACATTACTGTTGCCAAGGAAGGTAGCTGCAGTGCCACCTGCCTTTGTGTCCTGCCTAGAACTAGCAAGAGACACCATACAAGTATGGCAAAAAGATAAAACAAAGTACTTCAAGACTAGCAACAACAGCCAGGCAGATCTTGATGATGCAGGCTTAAGAGTCTATGACAGACCTTTTGGCATCAGCTTTCTACGCATTTTCCTATTTGAAATACTGAGCACAGCTCATCTATTAATATATCACATAGTATATATTTTACTAGTTTTAAAGTTACCACCTGTAGTGATTGAGTATATGATACTATTTCAGATTTCAATACTGTAAAACCTTTTCAGTGTTTTATTTTCAAAATGAAGTTAATAAAACTAAAGCACTTATGTTTAAAAGCTGTGTCTTCTGATTGTCTGTCAGGCTGACTTGAGTATTCACTTTGGATCATTCTAAAATGCCAACAGTACGGCATTTCTCCCTTCCTCCCATACTATTTAGTGTCACTTCCTTGCTTGCTGTTAATGCTTTTTCTTCATTATGAACAGAATGCCAAGAAAGCTTAATGCTTTTTGCTAGAGCAAAAAAAAAAAAAAATTCATGTTTTTGAAAGGTCACTGTTTATAGCATGATGAAAAGTTCTGACAATCCAATCAGTAGCAAACTGAACCTGTCTAAAAAATCCAATTCAATGTATCTATATAGCATGCATTACCAACACATTCAATTATTTAACTTTCTTCCAGAATGGCTGAACTTCTAATAAAGCAAAGTCAGATCCTCATTCCAGCAATTAACAGAGGATTAGCTACCCCCTACCTGAGGCTCATCGAAAAGTACGACAAGGTTGGAAAAGCCATCCACCAGCTGAGCTGAATTAAGAAAGTTGGTCTTTGTAAGCAGGTTAAGATGCTAAGATGCATTGGCTATGGGAAGAAAGCTGACAACGAGGAGCAGGAGTGAATTCTAAGTTGAAAAGAACAGAACAGAAATCTCTAGGTAGTACAGATGGGTCTTCGGCAGGAGAACCAAGGTTAGCAGAAAGTATAGACTGGTTTCGCACAGCCATGTGAAAGAAAATTGAAGCCCTGAGAAAAAGAGTCTGGGCATGGTGCCATGCCTTCTTGAGCTCAGAGGGCAGGCTGCCAGCCTATACTTCTAAGTCCCAACAGATTTCTCCTGACAGCATCTATGTGAAAGAGGAGTATTAATTCTCTCGTTTCAAGAAGGCACAATCTTACTGTCCTCAGGGTTAGAATAAAGGCTGTAGGGAAATACGATTAGGAACTTATATTATACTCAGTTCTGATTATAGTTTCCTATTTAAATTACGTCTCTCAGGATGTATGATCTGGGGGGGTTTCACAGGAAGCTTTTTATCGTGGAGGGAGAGGGAAGATGGAGGAAGAAGTCTCCTGAGTGTTTTGCCACACAATCTTCAGAGAGAAAAACTGGCATTGCTTTTGATTTGTCTATTTGGGAAAAAAAAAAATAAAAGTATTGTTTTCTACTGCATTATTTCAGCTACAGAACTAGACTGCCCACCTTCTTTATCTACAAACTTCTATCCTTTTATTTTTTCACAATATTTACAGACAGTTTGTGCAGCAGAAAATAAATTCAGTGCCCTAAGAAAACAAAAGAAGGACAAGGGAGAATAAAAAAACTGCACATATGAAAAGAATGTTTTACAAAATAAAATTAGTCTTCACCATCAACAACAAAAAAAGTATCTTACAAAATAACTTTATCCCTCTCATACCTCCAGATCAACATAAAGCACTGACGAATAACCTCAGTGGGTACTTGATCTCTGCAGCTGCCCTGCTGTGGCATTGCCAGTTCCTCAGAGAGGCAAAATCCCCCCCTCCAGAGGCACTGATCAACTTACACAGTAGCTGATTCAGCTGTCCCAATTTCTGAATATCTTACACAATAGCTAGAAGTACTTATTTTTGCTTTATCTACAGTTAAAACAATCAGGACCAGGGCTCACAGAATCACAGAACTGTGGAATGGTTTGGGTTGGAAACGACCTTTAAAGATCGTCTAGAGCAACCCTCCTGCCAGGGACAGGGACACCTTCCAAGAGACCAGGTTGCTCAAAGCCCCGTCCAACCTGGCCTTGAACACTGCCAGGGAGGGGGCAGCCACAGCTTCTCTGGGCAACCTGTGCCAGTGCCTCATCACCCTCCCTGTAAAGAATTTCTTCCTTATATCTAATCTAGATCTACCCTCTTTCAGTTTAAAACCACTGCCCCTTATCCTGTCACTACAGGCCTTGGTAAAAAGTCTCTCTCCATCGTGCTTATAACCTCCCTTTATATATTGAATGGCTTCTATAAGGTCTCCCTGCAGCCTTCTCTTCTCCAGGCTGAACAGCCCCAACTCTCTCAGCCTTTCCTCATAGGAGAGGTGCTCCGGCCCTCGGATCATTTTTGTAGCCCTCCTCTGGACCTGCTCCACCAAGTCCATGTCTTTCCTGTGCTGCGGGCTCCAGAGCTGGACGCAGGACTCCAGGTGGGGTCTCACCAGAGTGGAGTAGAGGGGCAGAATCACCTCCCTCGACCTGCTGATCATGCTGCTTTTGATGCAGCCCAGGATACGGTTGGTTTTCTGGGCTGTGAGCATGTATTGCTGGGTCATGTCCAAAGTAGTAGAAAGAATGCATAGGATTTGGAAAAGTTTGTGCAGTTTTAAAAATAACAGCAACAATAATTTTCATAAACACTCTCCCATGAAATGATTGTGGGTTTCCAGATCCTATTTAGGTACAGAAGGAATGGACTATATTGCCTTTCTGCATCTGAAAGAGTTACAACGTAGTCCAAATAAATTTAAATGCTCAAAGTAACCATAACTTTCAGTCTCAGCAGTCAAGTGTGTGTGTCAACAACACCTATGAACATTTCAGTTAACCTTAAGGTTATTATTATAACTTATTACATAGACAGAAAGCAGCCAAAAGTTCCTCTGTTAGAGAGAAATAACCCTAGCAATTCTGCTCAACACCACAAAGAAAACTACCTAATCAAAAAGAAATACCAGCTTACTTATTAGTACACACCACTAAGAAGTATATATGTATTCTGTAGTGACAACTTCTCACCAATGACCTACACTACAAGCAATGACCTGTTCTATTGAATAGAACATATTTCAGCTGACACAGCTATGTCCACAGCCTGTAGTGTTTAATATTTGTAAAAAAACTTTGTTCACATACAAACACCTAATTTGCATGGAAGTCTTCAAGTCCTATATGATTTTTCGTAGACAGAAATTCAGCCAAGCAATTATGTGGAACACGTCAGGGGTTTAAGAGCAAAGGCAGTACCTCACAGCACTTTAAAAATGAGAAGTGAAGTCTGTTATAGTTAATAGAAATGGTAAAGGGAAGATGCAATCAGCATGTAATTAAACCAGTTGAAGTTCATACAGGATTAGAGTCAAGAGTCCTGATTTGGCAAAGGCACGTCCTGCAATCTTTCTAATGCCAAATAATCCAGGTCACACCCTCTGCACCATTCACCGAGAACACAAAATCCCCTAATGCTCCGTTCAGCGAAGCGTCAGGAAGGCTGGAAAACCAGGTCAAACGCTAGCTTCTGCCCTGCCGAAGCGCTCTCCGGGACCTTTCCACATAGATGTTGGTGTGCTCTTGGAAAAGCTATTGTAGCATTTATTCTCACCAGCCTTGAAAGGGAACTGTGACTTTCCCACAGATAACCAGGTACTAAATGTTTATGTAGAAGTGGAAAACAGTTAAAACCTCAGCTTCACTGCTAACTACAGGCACTGCAAATGCGTAAGAAGATACCCCTAAAGGACACCAAATTTGCGTTAGTGTTTTCGGTTTTTTAAACAAAACAAGCAAGGTTATTGTAACACTGAACATGGGGACCAATTTACTTGTCTTTTTGATCCATTGGAGTCCATCCCCCTTCATGTTTGCAATACATAAAGTTCCCTAGCACAGGGGGGAAAACAAAAAAATGATGCTGTTAATCAGTAAATACCACAAATACCGGTACTGAAAGGTCAGCAGATCAGTGCCCTCCAGCCACTACTCATGCAGCTCAATGCATAAACTATCAGCAGATGATCTTGACAGTCTTCAGGTCACCCGATTCTTGAAAGGCAAGGCCAGAAACTAGGAGCAAAAACCTCCTGCGGGTGCTCTGGTCTCAACAGGTAGGGAACCAGTACCGCAGGATGCATCATGGAGCATCGTGGACTGTAGGAAGAACCACCAAACAGTGTCACAGCTGTGATTCAGTCACAGGATCAGAGACTCTGTGCTTTGACACCCTTTTCACCACCAGGGAGGAGGCAAACTCTTTGCTATATCTGTGCTCTCATTTCCACCACCTAACCTATCATATGAGCTGCTCTTCAGCTTTATTCATTTTACTGTAGTGCAGTACAAAAAAAAATAAATTTAGCAGGAACATCCAACTAATGGATCTAAGTGGCACATATTGGCACATAAGCTTTTGCAATATAGTTATGTCAATTAATTAAATCAACTGCTAATGTGATCCCTCAAGAAACAGACATTAACTGCAGGCAATGCAGTTTGTCTGAAAAGCTTACGAAAATACAGCCTTAACCAAACGGACGCACGGAAGAATGACGGAGGAAATGAGCTGTCTCAAAAGAGGACTGAAGCTAGACCATAGAAACCACTGGCAATTGCGCAGGGAAGAGTGGTGGCTGGCACAAGTGATTTACCAAATGAATGGCTACATGTTCCTGAAACCTACAGAGAAGCTGCCAAGGCAACTTTTACACTCAAGGAGGAGCCAGATGTCCCAAAAGGGCCGGGAAGAGACTGTCACCAAACCCAAAGAAGACACGAAGGGCATTAGTGACTAACAACTCTCCCAGAACTGCTCAGTGGATACCAGAAAAGACATTCCCTAGGTAAAGCCAAAAAGCTTTTCAGCCTTCCCCAAACTCCCTCCAAGTTCTGCCCTGTGCCCCTTGCCCACAACAGTCAGCTCTGATCAGACCACGAGTGGCTAGATGGCTCCAAGAAAAAGAATGATGGAGACCGGGGCGCAGGTACAGTTCTCATCCATGGTCCCAGCTGGGTGTCCCATCCTGCACTTAGGAATAAATTGAAAATTGCCTTCAATCCCAAAAAAAATGCTCTTGACATTTTTGAACACTGAAAAGAGAGATGCTCAAATAACATAATTTGCATTAAAATATTCCTAAAGAGATGAACTCACATTTCTAAGAAAGGAAGAAGTGAAACCAAAGAACAGGAACAATTTACCTCAGAAACTTAAGCAGCAGCAAGTCTGTATCTCAGTGTAAACGAATCCAAAGGGTACTGGTACTTGTGAGCACTGGNAGCTATTGCAGAAGACTACACATCAAATGCACAGAAGCAGTCTACAATACTGGAAAAAAACCCAAAGATGACAAAAAAGGGAGAGACACCAAAGACTGGGAATTTAGCAAGAGACCCCTGACCCAAAACTGAAGAGGAAATATGAAAAAAAAAGCCACCTGAAGTCAGAAGATGGTAACAAAGGGTAAATACAAAGTGCCAGAATGCTGTTATCATTCTAGAAGTCAACGGGCTGAAATCAAAGGCTGAGATGGTACTCCTTCTACAAAAAAAACTCATGGCTAGACTTTATCTTTGCCTCCCTTCTCTGTACACCAAAAAATAAAACCCACTGAAAATGCACAGACTGAGTTTATAAGAAATAACAACTTGTACGCAAGTAAGGACTTTTAGCAAATGCGATGTTGCCTTACAACACAGAAGAAAGTGTTTTTGTTATTACATAAGGCTACATATCCAGTGAGGTTACAACCCTTTGAAAATATTTCAGCTTATACAGCTATATTATTCAGAGGAATTAGTGCTTGATAAGGCTCCCCTTGCACTGAACGTGCTCCCACTCTTTATCACCCCTGGGCTGAGGCAAGCCGTGGGTGCTGCGGAGGGAGCTGGGCTCTCCCCACTGCTCCCAGTGCTCCCTTGTTGGCACAAGGGATTGCGTGGAGCAAGGTGAGACCAACCTCAAATGCAGAGTGGATAAGAAAAGAGACCAGGACAAGACAACACCAGTGCTGAGGTCTGTATAAAAGAAAGCAAATGGACATTTACTCAAAATGTCGCTTCCATCCTGTTGAATCTTGCAAAGTGTACAGATCAGGATTTTCTGGACTGTGTATGTAGTTACCTACTGGGGTAAAGACAGCACGTGTTTCCACACAGTCATTACTCCCGTCCCTGGGAGTTTTATCAGAAGGACTGGTATGAAGATCAGTTACACGTTGCAGGGCTGCACACACCCAAAAGTGGTCCAGAGAGAAGAAAATTTCCAGTGCCATTCGGTGTCTAGCCCCCCTGCTTACATAGAGTGGATGCCTGCAGGCATTTCTCCTAACCTGCATCCTTCTGTTTCTGCGCATTTGTGCTGTTCCAGGCTTATCTCTGAGCACCGCGCTGCGACTGAGGGAGCTGCCAGCAAGGAAGGGGACACTAACGCTGCTTCCAAGGCATATGGCACTCACCACTCCAGACAGCACTTATGATGGTGCAAGACTGGATACATGCTTCTGCCAGAATGGGCCCTTGTCACCAGCTGCTTCAGGGGCCAGGAAGAGGGGTACCGCTACTTTGACAGTTTTTTCCACTCACGGAAGGGGATAGAAAGCCATCTTGGCTTGCCCACTCTGGGCGGCTAACCTAAGTAATTTTGTTTTACAGGAGACAAAAGCTGAAGGTGAAGTAATACACTTTACTGAGAAATAAAACCCACTTGATCTAGGGCATGCTTCTGGCCTCCTGAAGAGGTACTTCTTCCTTCCTTGCCCCAAAAGCTCGTTTCTTAGCCACATCTGTCTCGCTAAGAACTTGGGCTTTAAAAACTGCTTCCAAGGATTTTGGAAGTGACCCACCGCCTGAAGCGGCACAGAGGCTGCGCAGTATTCCACACGGTGGGACAGTTACCAAGCTCTGCTCACAGCCCCTGGGAAGCAGGCTTTCAAACCGACACCCCTTGGAATAGATGCTCCTTTGCTTTCACATCAGCAACAAATCCGCACACTCGGCACCACACGCGCCAAAAGCAAGAAAGCCAAAGCAGTAGGTGGAAAACCGAGCCTCTTCTGAAAGCGCCTTCCCTCAAAGGTAACATTGCCACTATTTCAGCTACACGCCTGGTCCCATCCAGGCCAGCCCTGCCACCGGCACAGCTCGAGGCGATGCACCGGTGGGCTGGGCCACCCAGGGGGCAGAAGCTTCGAGGGTGGCAACTTGGGCTCTGCAAAGTCTGTGCGGGGTACCCTTATGCGGCCGGTCTCGTGCACTGCGTGCAGCTAAAACGGCCAGCGACGAACGAAGAAAGACACTTCACGCATATATGGTGTCCAACACAAACTAGCTCCTGGCTGATATTATTTCTTTTTGTATCTGTTTAACCTTGATCCACCTAGGTTTGCTCAATCAATCTGGGGATTCTGTTCACATCTCTAAATGACAAAAATGAACAATCACTTGAGATGCAGCTGCTCGCCATCACGTAAACCAAGATATTTAGTCAGAGCTTAACACTTGCAGGGAAATGCTGGAAAATATGGAACTGCAGGACTTCAAGATGTTACTGTGTCACGGAAGAGCTTTATTCCTGTCTTTAAAACTCAAAATCCGCAAAGGTTCAGTGTTCAGCCAACACTCGCCTTATGTTTGTCTTCACCTTATCATTCCATCCCAATACAAAAAGCATCGGTCAGTAATCTCTTTGCCAATAATTT
>Ga0065711_1050073_pt1 | contig 11003 bp, 4 predicted proteins | sample Hoacrofraction12_FD_59098 | JGI IMG/M metagenome (GOLD analysis project Ga0065711, IMG submission 59098) | Hoatzin crop microbial communities from Cojedes, Venezuela - Epithelial fraction 12 v2 (version 2) | ecosystem: Host-associated > Birds > Digestive system > Esophagus > Crop | place... | reverse complement strand
CCCCCCCCCGGGCTGTGCCCCTTCCTGGATTCCGGTGAAAATTAACCCTGTTCTGGCCAAACCCAGGACAGAAACTTTAGCTGAACATCCCCTTAGCAGGGCCAACACACAACACTTGGTACCTAATTCGCCAATATTCCACTGCTGCCATTTTGCTTTTGTTGTTTTGAGTATTAAGTATCAAAACAAAATGGAAATATCTTAGTTTAAAAACTAACCAACCCATACACCAAGGAACAAACAGCTTTTTATATATAGGAGACTAGCTTCACTGAAATGCATTAGGCTGTTCCAGTAGTTCTGTTATCAGAGACATAATCCATTCTCTGGTACAACTTAGGAAATTTAGATATGCATAAAGCTAGCTTTGATTATAAAGCACTAGAATGGAGCTGAGCTGTGACAGCCACCTGAAATCTTATCCACATTGTCTCACCTGTTTTGTTTGATGTACTACAACTTCAGTTCCAGTGCAACTTCTCAAAGCAGCCCAGTGTTTTAAAACTTGTGCACTTTCACAGAAGAGAAGGATGTGCTTTTCTTCAGTTTCTCTGGCAAAGGTAACAGCTGTGGCAGGACAAAATAATGACTCCAGTGACAAGTCAATTTTTTCCTCCAAGTGTTTGCAAGTGTAGGGAACAGCAACTGACGACCATGTACACCCTGAGCAGACCTACATTATGATAAAGCAGCTCTCCTCTATTAGATTAGTATTGTAGAGATAAGAACCATTAAAAACCTTACAGTTCCACATTAGCGAATAATTTCTTTGACAATAATTGTCACAGACAAAATTTCCTTATAGATTTTGGAGGTTTCTTCTAAAACAAAACAGACTCCAAGATGCTTAGTAATCCTGAGCTAAAAGGATTTAAATATTTAATCTCAAAGGGATGTTTCCAAGTTCCAGGCTAAAATAGTTTATAAAGGTCATAAAAATTAATTTATCTTGCTGACTGAAGCTTTTTAAATGCACCCCAAATTACAAAGGCATCACTGCTGGAGCCTTTAGGCCAATGGTATACTATATTTTTCTCCCATGATTGAATATAAAAGCACAGAGCTAACTGGGTAGGTATATTTTGTGCTTGTTTCACTGAATAACCTCTCAGTTGTTTTCTGCAGGAATTTAATAACAAAACTGATGAGGCAAAAAGCATTACTTAGTTTGAACCTTGAGTTCTTTCTAAGCTCTAAAAAACAGGATGATCTGATTCAACATGCTAAAGACCATTTTAAAAAACTAGAAAGACAGTACTATGTCTGTAAGAAGAAACTTGGTTACACAGGACTCAATTCAGCCAGCTGCACCAGCATCTGCACTTGGAGGGGTCTATTAGATCCTGCATGGTGAAGATGATGGAGTTTTTTTGGTTTTTTGTTTTTCTGTTCTAGATTTGCAACTTAGAGCTAACTGAGTAGAGATGAGATTCATAAAGTACATCATGATTCATATAAGAAAATTTGAATGCAAGTCAGACCTTCCAAGGATGTTATTAAGGTTGTTCTTTGAAGTAAATTGATTTTCCTGATTTGTTTTAAGAATGAGATCCTTTGATACTTCATGATTTTACATTACTAGACAGAGTGGATAAAACCAGAGTTTTTTTCTACATTACCTTTTTAAGCTGAATTTTCCCCCCACTTTGATTAAAACAGATTCCCACCATCCACATTATTTATTATGCATTCAATTCAGACAAGGGTCACCATTCACATCCTCCCTTCATCATGATGATGACAACAGTCCTGATTTCCAAGCGCAAAATCCTACGTCAAGTTTTGATTTCCTCAAAACCAAAATTTTACTCTCTTTTGAGGAACAATTGTCTTGTTGGCCCTGACAAAAGGGTGCCATAGATGATTTCTTGTCAAAATGCAGGTGCCAAACTCTTGCCTTTTAAAACAGTAGCACAAACCCAGCAGAGAGGTGTGAGCTAACAACACAGGCCTTGAAGTATATACACATAGCCGACTTCTGGAAGAATTTCAAAGACTTTGATCAGGTTGATTTTCTGATTTGACCATAGCTGTGGCCATACAATCCCAGTAATTTCAACAGTCATGTCCGTAGTAAAAGTTAGAATTTGCACAACACTCCTAATTGCATACAAGACTATTGAAAGGGGTAGATCTGTCAATCTCTGAAAGCACCTGAACATACCTAGCTCTAATGTGTATGACCATTATTAATTAGGTGATATGTTTAAACAATCCTAAAGCAACTAAAGTTTTATTTACTCTTCAGTGCCTCTAAGTCATAAAATTTTAGGTGTTTCCCAATTATACTTCCTATAAAATAGAAAACCACACTTTTTGGGATAAAGTCTTTCAAGATGACTGCTTGATCTCAGTTGGGAGCTAAATGAATTTTTTTTTAATTAAAGCATGGCCATACTCTGTTAGACCATGTATTAAGCCTAAACATGCGTCTAACAGTGCCCAGCAGTGATACTTATGAGAAAAGAGTTAAAACCAGGATGCCTATATGCCATATTAGGACTATAAATGGATTACGAACACAGTTTCCAAATAATACATCCTTCCTAGCGCTGCAGCAATGAATTTTTTCAACAACAAAAGAGTGAGCTGTGCTTAGAGCAAATTCTGCTGTATGTAAGTCCTCCCCAAAAGAGTACTCAAAGGATGTGACAGGACATATCAAGCATGCTTTAGGTCTACCTGAAAAGAACTTGCGGACAGGTAGAAAACTTAAAAGTTAAAATAGTGGTCTTCATACAGCCTGACAGTCTATTTTTTTTTTTCTTATCTACATCAAAAGCACTTTGGAACCCCAGCCCTCAAAATGCTGAGGCCTTATGAAGTTTTGCATGACACAAAGTCATCATCCAAAGATGCTGAAACCTAGGTAACAGATTAAACATGACAAAGCAGTTACCTGCATATTTCACAGATGAGGACTCTATGGATATAATTATATAGGAAGTTGCCAACGTTTGTACAGAAGGTCTGTGGCCGACCTACAAACTCGGTTGCCTTTCGTGTTGAAGCAGCCCTGTGCCTTGCCTGAAAGATCCCTGAACCTCACCTTGTAGCCCTGATAGCTAGGCCAAAAAAGCACAGATTTTCATCAGTCTAACCAGATCATCAACTTGAAAGAGTTCAAGGAGGACAGTATAGCACACCTCTTTCTCCCAGGCAAGAGACATGAAGGCAGTTCACTATGCACTGTTATCATACCAATACCACTCTCAATTCTATAAAAAATAAGGTGACAGACAGTCATTGAGCTTTTCCTTTGCTTATAGCACTGATTATACAACTGTAGCAAGAAAAATATCTCCCTAATCAAAACCAAACCCCATTGCAATGTAACCTTCTCACTGATATGAAGCAATAGAGTTGCCCTTATTTTCCACAAGTCCTGGCACTTCAGATCTCAAACCTTTTCATATCATAAATCAACTGTTAGTCCAAAGATTAACCTATGCCCTCATCTTATTTCTCATTGCTCAGCTCACATCCCTTTTGCAAATACAATCTCAACTACAGCAATTACTTCAGTAAGCTAAGAACTTGAGGTTAAAATGCTTGTAAAAAAACTGAAGATGAAGAGAATAAGCACCTGATATCACCCACCTGCTTGAGAATATCTACTTAACTTTACAAGTTCCATCATAGATGATGACAATCAAAACAGTAAGTTGCCTAGGCTCCAGTTCAGCAAAGCATTTAGGCAGATATGTAACTTAAAATACGTAATTAAAAGAATTCCAATCCACCAAAACACTTCACTTGTACTTAATACAGGAAAATGAGCGAGTCCTATTGTTATAGTTTGGCCGTGGCTGGCAACAAAAGGGCCACGCGGCCGTTCTGCCGCCCCTCACCCCACTGGGGTGCGGAGGAGAATGGAAAGGAAACAGGCAAAAACTGGTGGGCTGGCATAAGGGCAGTTTAACAGAACAGCAAACAAAGGGAACAGGAACAACAACGATACAGATAAGGGGAATACACAACACAAACAGCAGAACGCAGAGAGCCGCCCTCACCGCCTGCTGCCGCGCGCTCCCTAGCCCTGACTGCCTTCCCACCGCCCAGCTCCCCCCAGCCAGAACCCAGCATGACAGCACATGGTATAGAATACCCTGCTCTGTTTGGCCAGTTTGGATCAACCCGGCTGGCTGTGTCCCCTCCTGGCTTCTGGTGAAAATTAACCCTGTCATGGCCGAACACAGGACACCTATTGACTTCCATAAACATCAGTAGAAGGATAATTAAATCAAAGTGAGTTGCTGTATCAAGGCCATACTGTGGAAGCCCTGACCTTTTAGAATGTTTTCAATACATTTCACAGTGAAAATGCTGACTGAAGGAGAATGTAGGTGGCTAACAGCAGTGGCACTTTACACATGTATGGTAACTGCCCAGTGAAGGGCTTTGGAAACAGTGACTTAAATGTGTAACTGCCTGTGTAACAGCACGAAAGCATCACACAGTCATTATATAAATTAGTATTATGCATTGTACAAACTGGGAAAAATAAGGCAAAAAGCTTCAAGTGATTTGGAAATTCACTCTTCAGTGCATTATCAAGTCTGAAAAGACTGTTGTCATTTTATAATGCTAGATATGTGCCATACTCTGGGGTGGATGTTATTTTCTTCTTATTCAACTGTTAAAGTCTTAGGCTAATGAAATTATTTTTATGCTTCTTTAAATAATAATTCATTTTGTATACCCATAACTCATTTTGAGAATTCTTACTTTAAAGAAAACAGACTTTGAAGTTAGTTGGAGTTGCATGCGGGTGAAAAAAATCCTCACAAGTGTGCTGTGCATTTTACCATACATATTGTTTAAGCACTCAAAGCAAGTACACTCACAAATGTTCAGCATTTGATACTATAGTTCTCAACAGCACTGTAAAAGCCAGCATCTTCTAAAATACCCAGATGGCCATAAATACACTTTTTCACTGGTGAGTCTAAGTCCTCCTCTCCAACAGAGCTCTTCGTCTTTACAAGAGATCTCATCAGTGATAACTGGTAATAGATTTCACGCCTTCTAGTAAAATCTGGCCTTATGCTCCTCCTTACCACTTACAGTGGTACTCCTGTTCTACTTTGCCAATTCTTTTCAGTATACAGACCCTCAATACAGTGTGCTTTATCCAGCACTCAATTTTCAGATCAAAAGGTAAGATCTATATGAATAAACTAACTAGATATTTCTTTTTGTGAAGGATTCTATGAAGAACAAGCTGATACCAACCACAGAACAAGAGCCTGAATGCTGTGAGTAAAGATTATCATTTAGCACCATGACACAAGAAAAGGGGATTCTTAATACAGGAGATATATCTCATGAGATATATAGTGCTGGGAGGAGTCTAAGTGCCCAAAATTTCCAGAGCCAATTGTGACCACAGACTTTAGCATCCAGACCTATGTTAGCATGTCTGGGGCAGATCAAGAATTTTACTCCCCTGTTGCCTTTAACCATTCACAAATCTCTCATGTCACTGACACCCACAGTGACAGTACTCCCATTCAGATACCTTTGAACCCTAGCCAGTCTACAAGCAAGGAAGGATTGCTTTATCTTCCCAGTTTGCATCAGAAATCCTAATATTTCCCTAAGAAGTTAGCATCAGCTGTATTTCCTCTGCCTAAAATACTACGTCTGCACTGCATAACAGGTAACATTCATGTTATTATTGCAACCATCTCATAGCGCCTTCCTTTAACAGTACAGATGAAAAGAGAATAATGAATACTGCTAGGAACCATATAACAAGAGAAATATACAGGAAGGTAAAAAAGATATTTTTCACAGACAAGCAGAAAAAAGCTTCTGACTATATTTTAAGTCAAGATGTACAGACTCCTAAGATCTGAGATCAAGTTGTAAAACCTGCACACAAAGGTCAATAGGGCAAGTTATAATACAAACTTGAAACAGTTTGTAGCAGCCAGAAGGACCCTTAATTCATGGGATGCACAAAAAGGTCATTTGTGGCCCAACAAAGCAGACAAGCCTGCAGTTAGCTAGACCCTAATCCTTACTTTGATTTTCCTTCTTTAAAACAGGCATTTGGTTTTTCCACCATCAGGGGCCTCCCTAAACCACCATAATTTTTCCAATATTTTAGACAGTAACCGCAATGATATCAACCATCTCCCTCAGCACCCACAGGCACATCCCAATCCCATCTCTTCCTGGAAACTTATCTAAATCCTTTACCAATTCATGTCACTGCAGCCAACACTGCCATTGACTAGCATAGCCCCAACCAGATCTTGGTTATTGTTCAGAAGCAGATTCAGCAGATACCTTCCTTAAATGAAGTGGAATTTGAAAAAGCTCAGGTTTGATTTCTTAGTAGTTTGTGAAAGAAAACTGTATGCTACTTGTTTTGAAATGAAGGCAAAATTAAACTAAGGTTTAAGTTGCTATGAATTACATACTTGCTGTTAAAATAGAAATTATATTAGTAATTGTGTTTTACCACAGTGATAGGTTTTTGTCCAAGGCAAGATTACTGCACAAGTCAGTAAATACAGGTAAGCCTAATTGCTAAAGCTAAAAGAAATTATCTTTAACAGGTTATGACACATGCTGCCACTTACTATTTAACCCACAGTTTGGAGGAGAGGGCATCATTCAGTTGGAATTGAGACTGAAAACAAATCACCAATGGAATCGTAGATTTTCTTTTTTATCTTAAGAGTTATTGCTTGCACTCTCATTATTGCAACCTTAGAGTCCTTCAGATCTTGGAGGCAGATCCTTACCAAGTACAAACCAGTACCCATGCAATGAATTCCTGTGCGGTACCCTCAGGCTGCTTCTGCTGAGGAAAAGGGATAAGCTCCTACTCTTAACTGAAGGGGGATGGAGGGAAGGTGAATGCAAAAGACCCTGACATGTAGGCATTCAAAGAAGCCCCATCCCAATACAGTTGATGCATAAGTACTGCAGAAAGACTTTATTGATTAGATAGAAACTCAGCATCTCACTGACAAACTTCTAGCTCACAAAGCAATAAATTTTCACCAGAGCTTGTGAGGAACAGTATTTATAATTAATTGGACTAAACCAACCATCACCACTATGAAAAACTGTTATAGTGTGGCTGCGGCTGGCAACAAAAGCGCCACGTGGCTGCCCCTCCCCCCGCCCGGGGAGCGGAGGAGAATAGAAAGAAACAGGCAGAAACTGGTGGGTCGGGATAAGGGCAGTTTAACAGAACAGCAAACAAAGGGAACAGTAATAACAAAGTACTGATAAGGGGAATACACAACACAAACAGCAGGAACGGACAGAGCCACTCTCACTGCCCACCACCGCGGCTCCTGAGCCTCGAGTGAGTTCCCGCCACCCAGCTCCCCCCAAACTGGAATCCAGCATGACGGCACATGGTATGGAATACCCTGTTCTGTTTGGCCAGGTTGGGTCAGCCCACCTGGCTGTGTCCCCTCCTGGATTCTGGCGAAAATTAACCCTGTCCTGGCTGAATCCAGGACAAAAACTTAAGAACATCCATCTGTAATAAATATGTGGTAATGCAGTACCTAACAGCCTGGCTCCACGAGAAAGCCCTGCAAAGAGATTTGTATTGTGTTGAACACAAATGCATTTGCATGTTGAAGCAGAATATATTTATTGCGTTCTAGTCCCTTAACTTTGCTGACCTGGTCCAGGTTCTGAATACTCACATGGAAGGCGGCCTATTTTCAAAGGGTACAAAGCTATCTAATTTTTTTCTTTCCATTTGCATGTTTATTCCATAATCATCTTTGCTTTACCTTATTTCATTATCCCTCTATCCTGCTAGCCTCACTGCTTGTCTAAGAGAAAACTAAAAACCTGCAACAATTCCATCTCAGCTCCTCACAGACAGTGTATAAATAGCACTAGTGTATACTGGTTTGCCAAAATACAAGAAGGTTAGAAAAATCATTTTCTTTAGAGATGAAAAAAAGGAGGCAAACCCTAAGAATTTTAATAACAGGCTTGACATGAGAGCAACATAATACCAGCCTGAATTACACTTGGTACCAAACTCTCATTGGAAACCCTAGATTGCTTTGTTCTTGTCCCTGACATAATATTCAAGACCGGGTTTATATTTGCACAGAATGGGGCTGTTCACTAGAGTCCATGCAAATCAAACACTTGATTTATGCATCATTCTACTAGAGGGTGTAACATTAAATTTAATTTTGTAAGAAAAGCCTCAAGTGCCTCTACGCCTGAGGCTGACATTGTGAACTAGGGAGAAAGGTGCACAAGAATTCATTACTGTTTCCAATATGCGAAATGCAGCATTTGAATGAAACATTTGTCTCCTGTCAAAAGGGAGTAATGTCTGTTTTTTGTAAAAAACATTTCTCCCCCACTTTGATTTTATTGCCAATTCAGCATATTAGGAGCTGAGGTTGCAAGTGAAGTTCAGACTTGCAATGATGGTTGGATGAATTACACAATGAAATGGAGAGACATTGGTTGAGTTGCAGTACAGCTACAGAGTATAGTTATTGGTGGGTCAAGCTGAATACCTCCTGGTAGTAGCACTTCATTGGAACAATTAAGAATAGTGCTGGTTTTTCCTAGCTTATCCACCAGTTTCACAGAAAAGTCTTACGTTATCTTGATAGATTGTTTTCAGCTACCTACACCTACTTCTACCACTTAGTTCTGAAAACAAGCTTGAAAATACCAGCAAAAAGTTTTCCAAACTTCACAACAATGCATATTCAAGTTAAATTTCTCAAACACTGTCAAAGGGTTTCCACCGTGTCTCTCAGCCTAGGCAGCAACAGATAAGCTTCAGTGAGAGCAAGGCTTTCCAGTTAAGCTGCCTTTTTCAGCTGCAGATCATTAAAATTCCCCCCCAAACCTTTCCACATTTCAGATCTGGATAAAACACAATACAGAGTTGAAGAGATAAAGGTCAAAAAGCAGGGCAAGAACCAAGTGTGGTCAGGATGAAACTTCATCCCACACCATGGCAGTCTTGGATGCCATTCCCATCAACACAAGAGCAATAGTAATCCTAGTAATTCTTCCTTTCAACCCCTTTTTTTCCTGTTGTGTGTCCCCCACCACCACCCCTTCCCCAAGCTTCCCTCTAACAAGCTTACACAACCCAGTCTGAGAGTTGGAATTCTGCTGCTACTGTAGTACCTGAAAAACCGAATTCAAGCATCCCGTGGGCATTAGTACTACTTTAATAGAAATAACTGGTCACTCTACCGCTTTCTAATTCACCATACCAGCTGAATGATTTCTCACAAGATTTTTGGTATAGTCTATATGAAATATTACTAGACAAAGCCACAAAGCCACTTACAGTCATCTAGTCCAAACCAGACGTGAAAGGCAATGGTACAAGGTAAGGCAGCCAAGTTCCTTGGCCAGTACTGAACAATGCTGGAATTTAGTTATATTTGAATGAATATTTATATGGTAATGCAATTCTTATTTGACTTGTACATTCTGCTAAACTCCACATTCAGAAAAATCATCCCTTGTTGCCTATTCTTAAGCCCCACCTGCTATCCTGCAGTTGTAGGTAGGTGTGCATGAGAAAGTTAGGCGTCCTCTGCAAGAGCTGGAAGCTGGTCCTTCACTAGAACATATTCAAGTATAATGTAGTTTTCACCTTATCTTCCTGAAGCAGGCTGTAAACTTACGTGTAGAAACACCTTTTAAAATTCCTATTATGTGTCACAGCTAAGTAAAACTTAATATTTACAAAGTGTTTTGAAAAGTGTATGCAGTTTTGACATGTATTTTCTCTCCTTGAAAACAATTAAAGAAAAGGTTTTTGAATTATGTTTTCCATATTGAAACAAAATGTTTTGCTTCAAAATCATTAATATTTAAAGAAGTTAATTAAAATGAAATATTTCAGGGTCATAGTCAATATTTAACAGTTCATTGTGTTTTGGTATTCTGTTTCAGTAAAGGCATTTGTGCTCTGGGGTCAACCCCAGAGATTTTTCTGATTTCACAGTTCAGCTAAAAAACCCAAGCCCCTCCACCTACTCACACAGCCCTACAGCCATGACACTCTTGCTCATTCTGTCCTGCAAAATCACACTTTCAAGGTCACTCTGGAGCATTCATGTCCCATGAGGCCAGGCTTCTGCATAAGTTGTTCAGCTTGCCAAACCTTGATAGACTCATGATCTGAAATCTTGAAGCTATTTTCTCTGTTCAGCTAATGAACAGTGTGGTGATGAATACACATAAGGCAGAATTGATCCACTTAATTAATCATTTGTACATATGTATGGATTTAAACCCTTTTAAATGGATTCTGGGATTAAACACCTATACCTACATTCACAAGGTGTTCAAAAAATACCGAAGAGCACTGTGGTAAACTTTTGTCCCTTAATTTCTGAAAGTAAAAGACTGATCCCATGTTTAGCATCTTCAGCTTTTAAAAAACAAGATGCATTTTGCTGTCTTTTTAATTAGTGCCCATGAAAAGCTGTAATCCAGCTTGTTTCCTGGGTAGCTGCAGGGAACAGGTCCCTGCAAGCTGCACCCAACTTTGTTTTAAGGAAAATAAAAAAGTTCTTGCTCTGCAACCAATCTTGTTCAAGAACAACAACAAACCATAAAATCAAAACTGCAATGCTAATCTTTAGAAGCCAGGCAAGAACATGTTAGCTCCAAACATAAGCCAAAATACTGAGAAAGGAAGAGTAGAATGGCAACCACTGCTGTGCAGATTTCATCCCCAGCTTTGTACACAATTAATCCTGATTGTCTTTACAACAGTCCTCAATGTCATATGTTAAAGTGCATTTCCAGTACCACTGACCTTGCTCTGAAACAGCAGTTTAAGTCAACTTTATGCAGAGGAAGTCCTTATAGTACAGTAAATATAATTCAAGAAGCAAGGCCATGCCAGATGTCTCAGTTAACAGCCTTCTGTTTGAAAGATACTGATTTCCACCAAATCACTAGTCCCCTGGTGATTTCAATTTTTTTTCAGTTTACAGTTATTCCCCCCCCCCCCC